>Ga0105044_10007051_pt1 | contig 15469 bp, 10 predicted proteins | sample MAT01_FD_78092 | JGI IMG/M metagenome (GOLD analysis project Ga0105044, IMG submission 78092) | Freshwater microbial communities from Lake Fryxell liftoff mats and glacier meltwater in Antarctica - MAT-01 | ecosystem: Environmental > Aquatic > Freshwater > Ice > Liftoff microbial mat | place... | reverse complement strand
GAACCATCGGCGGCTTTACCTGTGAGTGTCTTCGGAACAACGGTTAAGGCGCAACGAGTTCCTGTAAAACCTGCATTCTTAGAAAAAGAACGAAATTCGATCGCAACTTCTCTTGCACCTTCAATTTCATAAATTGAGTGGGGAATCGATGGATCGGTAATGTAAGCTTCGTAGGCTGCATCAAAGAAAATAATCGAGCCATTGGCTTTAGCATAGTCCACCCATGCTTTGAGATATTCTTTGGTAGCAGTTGCGCCTGTGGGGTTATTAGGAAAGCAGAGATAAATTAAATCGACTTTCTTTGAGGGAATCTCTGCGGTGAAGTTGTTCTCAGCCGTAATTGGTAGATAAACTAAACCCTCAAACTCGCCTTTATCGTTGGCATCCCCAGTATTTCCCACCATAACGTTAGTGTCTACATACACGGGGTAAACTGGGTCAGTAACGGCAATTATGTTGTCATGACCAAAAATCTCCAGAATGTTGCCACTGTCGCACTTGGAACCGTCGGAGATAAAGATTTCGGAAGCATCTATATCGGCTCCTCGTGCTTGGAAATCGTGAGTAGCAATTTTTTCTCGTAACCAAGCGTAGCCTTGTTCTGGCCCGTAGCCTTTGAAGGTGTTGCGATCGCCCATTTCTTCCACAGCTTTTATCATAGCTGTGCGACAAGCCTCCGGCAGAGGTTCGGTAACATCGCCAATGCCCAGCCGGATGATTTTAGCATCAGGATTCGCTTCAGCAAAGGCATTCACCCGCCGAGCAATTTCTGGAAACAGATAACCCGCTTTTAGTTTCAGGTAGTTGTCGTTAATAGTTGCCATGTGTAAATATGAAAAACGCCCTAAAATAGCTTACTGCTAATTTATGAGGGCGGGGAGCAAGAATTTTAGATTTTAGATTTTGGATTTTAGATTGAAATTTAATCCAAAATTTAAAATCCAAAATCCAAAATTGAATTGCCCAACTAGACATTTACTGGCTGTTTATTATCGGCTGAATAACTGTTGCGATCGCTAATTCCGAACTGCGTGATTGATTCTTGTCCTGTAATTAATCTTGCTCCGCGATTACGGGTGAAATAGTTCCATGCCCACTGAATCATTACTACTAATTTGTTGTCAAATTCAATTAAGAAGTAGATGTGAATCAACAGCCAAAATAACCATGCAAAGAAACCTTTCAGCTTGATAAAGCCCAAATCTACCACAGCAGAATTATGCCCAATCATTGCTAAACTACCATAATCAGTATAAGCAAAGGGTGGCAAACTGTTACCGACAAGCTGCTGCTGAACTAGCTCTGCTACATATTCACCTTGTTGCTTCGCTACAGGTGCAACACCAGGTAGGGGTTTACCATTTTGATGAGAAAAATTTGCTAAGTCGCCAACTACAAAAATATTGGGATGTCCCTTAATACTCAAGTCAGGTTCAACAATAATCCGTCCAGCGCGATCGCATTCAGCACCTGTGCGTTCTGCTAGCACTTTCCCCATTGCCGAAGCTTTTACACCTGCTGCCCATAATACCGTTTTTGAGGCAACTTCTTTAACTTCATCACCTTGTTTGAGGGTAACAAGATCATTTTCAATATTTGTTACCAGCGTTTTTGTCTGCACAACTACCCCCAAGCGCGTCAAGGATGCTTCCGCTTCTTGTGATAACTCTGGTGCAAAGGGTGGCAAAATCCGATCCAGCCCTTCTAATAGCAAAATCTTGGCTTCCGATGTGTCGATGTTGCGGAAATCTTCTTTAAGAGTTTGATTTGCCAATTCTGCGATCGCACCTGCTAATTCTACACCAGTTGGGCCACCACCAATAATTACAAAAGTTAACCAAGCACGGCGTTTTTCTGGATCAGTTTCTTTTTCTGCGGCTTCAAACGCTGTAAAAATCCGGCGACGCATTTCTATGGCATCTTCTACAGTTTTCAAGCCTGGGGCGAATTCTTCCCAGTTGTCTTTGCCAAAGTAGGAATGCTTGGCTCCTGTAGCGACAATTAACGTATCGTAAGCTATTGCTTCGTCGCCTACAGTCACTTGTTTTGCTTCTGGATCAATATTATTCACCTCTCCCAGCAGCACTTTCGTATTCTTGCTCTTACTAAGCACAGAACGCAACGGTGAGGAAATATCAGCAGGAGATAGCGCACCTGTGGCGACTTGGTATAATAGGGGTTGAAATAGATGAAAGTTGCGTTTATCGATTAGAGTAACGTTTACCGCCGCTTTGGCGAGTGTTTTTGCCGCATAAAGTCCACCAAAGCCACCGCCAACAATTACTACTTGATGGGGTGGATTATTGTCAAGTGAATTTACCATAAGAAATATTATCGTGTATGCCGACTATTGTAACTATTCTTAATAAATTTGTATCAAAATTGTCATCACATATTTTGTATTGCTCTTTACATTTGAAAAAGTATTAAAGTAATCAAAACTACAGGAGAAACAGAACTTTTCAATATGGAGGCGCAGACAATAAGATTTGGCAATATTTGAATCACTCTTTTTATGTAGATTTATCAAAGGTAGATGTATGATTTATGCAAACTCACTCAGAACTAGTTGATTCTGGTGTTTGTGTCAAACGTGGTGAATGAGTTCGCCGCCAACGGGTAAAGCCATAGATAAGGGCAGCAAAAATTAACAAATAGGGACTGTAAACAATTAACCAAATACCCAGCTTGAGTAAGCCAACGGAAAATGAACTCAAAGAGTGGGTAGATTTGTTCCAAGTTTCCTGAACTTGCAAATTAAGGGCAGGTTGTGAACTGGTGCTAGAAACTGCTGCTTCTAAATTCAGCGTAATAGTGGAATAAGCAACTTGATTTTGTAGGCTTTTGAGTTGGGCATTAATTTGTTCTATGGTTTCTCGGATATTACTCAGTTCTTGGGCAACACTAAGCACATCTCTAACAGAACCCGCCCGATCCATAATTTTTTGCAAATTGGCTTCAGTTTTTTGTAAATTGGTTAATCTAGCTTGAAAATCTACCAAGCGATCGCCCACATCTTCGGCAGTGATATTACGACTCTCAACAGTGCCCAATTTAGCTAGTTCTTCTAAGGTAGGTTCTAGACGATTTTCTGGTATCCGTAATTGGATTGTTGCTGTGTAACGCGGATTGTCGCTTTTGGGTTGTTGTTGTTTCAACCCGATCAAATCCCCTTGCTGTTTATTGATAATTTGCGAAACAGCATCAACAGTCTTATCTACAGAGTTGACAGTCAAAGAGATTGCTGCCTTTTTAATGAGTTGGGGACGAGAACGGGCTATTGGTGCAGCTTCTGGCTTTTGGGAAATACTGCTTTCCCTAGCAGGTGCAGATGCTGGATTTGCCGCACTATCAGCCGCATTTGGAGGTAAACCCGGACTTGTTGAGCGATCGGCAGAGGCGCAACTGGTAAAAATCACCCCTCCTAATAACGCACTTATAAATAAAGCAGATGTGCGCGGCAATTTAGTCGAAGTGTACATAATCTATCCTCAGATGGATGAAGTTAACCCCAGTATTGCTGATGAAAAACTTAAAGCCTGTATTGTTGCAATTTATGTAACGGGGTTTGTCATTAGTCATTAGTCATTAGTCATTAGTCATTTGTCATTAGTAATTGCCCTTACTTCCCGGCTTTACCAGCCCGTGAGTTGAAAGGAATAAATTCAATGGCTTATAGTTCATCTGTGGTTACTCAATTTGAGGTACAATCTTAAGCCTGCCAATAAATGACGATGCTTGCTGACAGGAGATGCTTCTATGGCCCGGATGTATTATGACGAAGATGCCAATTTAGACCTTTTGGCTGGAAAAACTATTGCTATCATTGGCTATGGTTCCCAAGGTCATGCCCACGCTCTAAATCTCAAAGATAGTGGTTTGAATGTGATTGTGGGACTATATCCGGGTAGTAAGTCAGTAGCAAAAGCTGAAGCTGCTGGGTTAACTGTGAAGAATGTTGCAGATGCTGCCAATGCTGCTGACTTCATCATGATTTTGTTACCTGATGAAGTCCAAAAAACGATTTACAAAAACGAGATTGAACCAAATCTCCAAGAAGGGAATGTGTTAGCTTTTGCCCACGGCTTCAATATTCACTTTGGGCAAGTTGTACCACCAGCTAACGTAGATGTGGTGATGGTAGCACCCAAAGGGCCGGGGCATTTGGTACGGCGGACTTATGAAAGTGGGGAAGGCGTACCAGCGCTGTTTGCAGTTTATCAAGATGCTAGTGGTCAGGCCCGCGATCGCGCCATGTCTTATGCTAAAGGTATCGGTGGTACTCGCGCTGGTGTTCTCGAAACGACTTTCCGCGAAGAAACCGAAACAGATTTATTTGGCGAACAAGCGGTATTGTGCGGTGGTTTGAGTGCTTTAATTAAAGCCGGATTTGAAACTTTGGTAGAAGCTGGTTATCAACCAGAATTGGCTTATTTTGAATGTCTGCATGAAGTCAAGCTGATTGTTGACTTGGTTGTGGAAGGCGGTTTAGCCAAAATGCGCGACAGCATTTCTAACACTGCTGAATATGGCGATTATACTCGTGGCCCACGGATTGTTACCGAACAAACTAAAGCTGAAATGCAGAAAATTCTCAGCGAAATTCAGTCTGGGCAATTTGCACGAGAATTTGTTCTGGAAAACCAAGCTGGTAAACCAGGATTTACCGCCATGCGTCGTAAAGAAGCTGAACACAAAATTGAGGAAGTCGGTAAAGATTTACGCGCCATGTTTAGCTGGTTGAAAAAAGCTTAAGCAAAGGCTACTGAAGTCACAGATATATGAACGAAGCCATCCTATTGCGCTGCACGAAGCGCGATAGGATGGAATAATCTATGGTAACTAAAGTATTCATCCCAGGGCTAAAGCTGATGGGCTTTCTACTTTGGACACAGTAAATGCTAAAGAAAATAACTGGTTTTTTCATTCTTGTAATTGTTGCAAACATGATTATAGGATGCCTTTTAATCACTGAAATGTCGCTGCAAGCTCAATCAATATCAACAGATGTGATTTCGGTAGATGGTCGCAAGTTATTTGAAGTGAGTGAAGCAGGGCAATTTAGTGCTGAAAGTCGTGCTGCGGATGCCAACTTAATTTTAAGAGAAGTAGTCCGTTTCCCAGATCCTGTGAAGGTAGAGATTGTAGAAATTAATCAATTACCTGTAATTTTGGTGAATAGCCGCCATTTACTGACGGTAACGCAAGAAGATACTTTTACTGGTAGAACAAAACAAGAGCAAGCAAAAATTTGGGCACAACGAATTCGTGGGGCAGTTCAGCAAGGTCAAGAAGAACGAAGATTAAGTTATTTTTGGCGGGCAATATTATTTGCAGTTTTATCAGTATTGGGTGCGATCGCTCTGCATTTAATGTTAGGTTGGGTTTGGCGCTATTGGTTACGGCGGCTGGTTCCGAGAGAAGTGAATCACCCCGAAACTGGAGCGCAACCCAAAGGAATTGAATTATTTTTAAAATTGACCCTGTTTGTAGTGCGATCGCTGTTGTGGATAGCGATCGCAATCTATATTACTGACTTATTTCCTTTAACACGAGAATGGAGTAGGCGCAGTGCCAACATTCTTTGGATGAGCTTAACATCACCAGTAATTAGCATTGGGGAAAGCTCTTATTCGGTAATTAATATAATTATCTTCATCAGCTTATTTTTTGGAGTATTGGCTACAGCTGGAACTCTGACTAATTTGCTGCGATCGCGCGTACTAAACATGACCAATGTTAGCCGTGGTGTTCAAGAATCAATTGCAGTTTCTATCCAGTACAGTCTGATTTTTATCGGTACAGTTTTGTTGCTGCAAATTTGGGGTTTGGATATCAGTTCCCTAGCAATATTAGCCAGTATTTTTGGTGTAGCCATCGGGTTTGGTTTACAGGGAGTCGCTAAAGAACTAGTTAGCGGTTTTGTGATTACCTTTGAGCGTGCTATTGAAGTTGGTGACTTTGTGGAAATTGGCGAATTTATGGGAACCGTAGAGCGATTAAATGCTCGCAGTACTAATATCCGTACTTTAGACGACATAGTAGTTATTGTACCCAATTCGCGTTTGTTAGATACAGAAGTAGTCAATTGGAACCATCGGGGTTCGGTATCTCGTCTGGTATTGCCCGTGCGCGTGGCTTATGGTGCAAATATTAGTACTATCCGCTCTGCCTTATTAGAAGTAGCGCATGAAAATCATGATATTTTAAAAAAACCAACACCTCTTGTTTGGTTTCAAAAATATGGTGAGGATTTTTTAAATTTTCAATTGCTAGTTTGGATTGCTAAACCTCGCAAACAGTTTCAGATTAAGAGCGATTTATATTTTAAAATTGACGAAATTTTCCGGCAGCAAAATATTAATATTCCTTTTCCACAACGCTCAATACATTTAGATTCTGGAAGTTTCCCATTACAACTTTCCCCCCAGTTAGAAAATTCTTTATCTCAACTTTCTGAAGGTTTGATTGCTTTGTTAAAAAGCCAGTTGCAGACAGACACTTCAGATGATGCTACTAATCAATCTGCAAAAAATCAACAGGAAAAATAAAGAGTAATATATTTTGTTGGATGTTGACATCAAGTGCTGTTAAGCTCATCCCACCCCTAAAAGGGGATGGGATATTTTTATTTGGAAGTCCCTAAATTACCACCCCATTGTTCCTGGGCTACCTTTAAATGGCCCGACAATATCAGCAGTAATCCATCCACCATAAAAATCGCCAGGTTGAGACATAACTAGCTCATCATTTACATAGCAAGCATCCATTAAACTAGGATAAAAAGCATAGTATTCTTGAATAGTTGCAAAATCAGGTGTTGGTTCAAAATATCGCCAAGCAGCGTTATTTATATACTTATCACCGATGCTGATATCATAATATTGACACTTACCTTTCCATTCACACCAAGTTTTTTTAGGTGTTTCTATGAAATATTCTAGTTTAATGTCTTCATAAGGAAGGTAATAAACAGGAGGATGGCTAGTTTCTAAAACTCTTTTAGCTTTACTTGTTTCTGCTAAAACAATACTATTAACAATTATCCGAATTGACTTGTTGCTATCTTCTAAACGAGCCGGACGAGGATAATCCCAAACGGATTCTTGACCGGATTCTGGTACGATAGGATTTGGTATCATTCTCAATAATCTCCTTTTAAATATCTTGAGCAATTCTAAAACCAGCGTGTTGATAAAAGTAGGGACGAAACCAGTTGCGATAGGTTGGTAATGCCATTGAACCATTAGTAGCCCAAGAACCACCAAGCATCATCTGATGTTTATCATCAAAAAAGGGTGCTGCTTGATCTTCGTAAAGCGGATGAGGTTCAAATCCTGGTAGGGCGTTGAAAGTGTCCCCCAACCATTCCCAGACGTTTCCTCTGAGATCGTAAAGTCCAGAAGCACTATTAGCGGGTTTGAACATTCCCACTGGGCTGGGGGAAATGAATTGTAAGTTGAGATTATGGTTAGTTGAGAAGTGGTTATCCTCAGAGATAAATAAGGCTTGCTTCCATTCGGCCTCAGTCATCAAGCGCATTTCTGAGCCTTGAGAACGACAAAATGCGATCGCTTCGTAGTAATTGACTTCTACAGGCCAGTCTAGGGGTAAGTCTATTTCGTCGAATGTGGCTCGATAGCGGTAGCTATCCTGGAAGGGTATCCAGAATTTGGGATGTTGTACATTGTAGAGTTGCTTCCAATCCCAAGATTCAGTATTCCAGTAATCTTGATTATTGTAACCACCAGCTTGAACAAATTTCAGATATTCGCCGTTAGTGATTAGATATTGACTAGCTAAAAACGGTTTCACTTCAACAGTGCGATCGCCATATTCGCTATCCCAACCATAAGTAAGATCATCCTGGGATTTACCTAGTTTCACTACACCACCTGGAACCCGGCGCATTTCATTTTTAGGAATCTTCGCGTTACTCGGTGCGTAATTCCAGCCTTGGGGACATTTTAGGCGATCGCTAGGCAATTGACGCACCAGCATCGACGAGGTTTCAAAGTGAATGCGACTATGTTCTATCCCCATCAGCAAAGCCCAGAAGGGATGCTGTTGATGAATCGGGAGATCCAGGGGAGTATTTTGAATCACCTTTGCGATCGCTTCTCGTGCTTTGTCTCGATATTGCCAAACTTTTTCTACATCAGGCCAGCTAACCCCTTGCATGGCTGCGTCGAGTTCTGTCGGTGTTTGTGGATCAACTCCGATTTCAAATAGGGTTTCGTATTGCGAATTAATTCCAGCTTTGATTAAACCAACGCCAATTAACTTATTTATGAAAAAAACAGCTGAGTGACCAAGATAAAAAATTATCCGGTTTCTTAAAGGATCGGGGTTAAGATAAAAAGTTTCTTCCCCAACCAAACTTTTCATGAGTGTTTCTTCAAGTTCCCAGGAATTCTCAAAGTAGTTGAGCAGCCTTCGTGAACTGCAATCATTGAGTGTGGGGACTTGAGTTGATATCAGTTTATTTATCGTTGAAACTAAAGCCATGATATTTTTGACAGGGGATTCATTGCACAAATTACATAAATTATGACTGATTACAAGAAAAAGTGTTGTTGATCACATTTTTTGTTGTGTCGTTATGATCAGACAATCTGATAAATTTGTAAATAGATAAAAGGTGTATTTTAAAATACTTGATATACTGAATATAAGAATAATATAAATAATGAATTAGCGTTGAATTACTTGTCTTAACTGAGTTTCACATGATTTTTGTGGAATGCAAATATTACCCGAAGACTTATTGATAATGATAACTTAGATAAAGGGGTGGGAAAAATGCTTAGAGAAAAAAAGATAAAAGCTAAAATTGCTAGCGTTTTCATCCCCTTTAGGGGAAGTGGTTAGGGAAGCCCTCGACGCCGAAGGACTGAAGTCGTAGCTACACAGGCTTTGGCTGCATAGGCAGGCTAGAGAAATTTACGGTAAAAAAATAAGGGCGTTTTCTGTTGATTGTAAATTCCTCGACACTGTTATGGGTGTTTATTCGGTTGTTAATGATATGCAGGAGCGGCGATAGTTAAGTAGCAGTTTTTTTACCAAATCCTCATATTTATTACTTACCCATGACACAATCGAATATGGAATTTAAACAAGATGAGTTACATCACATCTTTGTACCTTATCAGACAGCCAGCCAAGGTGGAACTCAAAAAGTTACATTGAGGTCAGGAAAAAGCTATGAAGTCAATATTCCAGCCAACACTACAGAAGACGATAAATTACGCTTAAAAAACTGTGGTTTGCAGGGAAATAATGTTGTCCTTGTTTTACACACTTTATTTGATAAAACTTTGAATATAGAAAAATCAGTAGACTTATTGATAACTACTGTAGATATCAAGCCAAAAAGTAAACAAAGATGTAGAAAAGTCTATCAGCTAATAAAAGATAGTAAATATAGTGAGTCTTTAGCGGCTCAGGACTTATTAGATTTTATTGTTTCCCTCTCTGAAAGTGACTCATTATTTTACCAGCGTTACAAAATTGCCAGTCAAAGTTCTAGGTTGATCAAAATTGAAGAGTGTATTGAAAACGCCTTAGCTGCATCTAAGCTAGAGGAGACTGAAAAGCAGTCACTAAAAGGAATATATCAGTGTATTAGAGCAGGAGAAAGTATAACTGATTTTGATGTCCTCAATCAGCTTGACTCTATAATTCAAAATTCTTTTCTTCTGAACGAACTAAAACAAGTCTATTTTCAATACAGTGTTATATCTAGAGCAATTACTGCTGATTTATTTATCGTCAATCTGATTGATAATTCCCCTACTATCACAAGTAGTATATACAGAGCAGAGATACTTGCTGCCTACGCTACACTTAGAGATGGTAAGCAAGTTTCTGATAAAGCTTGCTTGGATTCGTTAGACTCGCTAATTTCAAACTCAGATATTCCAGATGATTGTAAAGTAATTTACAAGCTGATGCGTGAGCCAGTAACCAATAATAAGGGAAAGTCTCAGGAAGACGATGATATCATTGGCAAAGTAAAAAAAGTTCATGCTTCAGTTAAAAAAGCATCTGGGGTTGTTCCTACTGCTACTAAAGTCGGTACAACTATAGGATTAAAAGCAGGAACAGGAGCAGCGTTTGGTACTCTCTCTGGAGGCGCAGCGACTAATGCAACTCTAGCTTTGTTAGGGGGTGGTTCTGTCGCTGGGGGTGGCTTAGGAATGTTGGGAGGATTAGCAGTTGCAACTGGTGGAGCGGCTTTGATTGGTGCAGCAGCTCTAGTATCTGTTGCCTCTGTTGCTCAAATGGATTCTGAAGAGAAAAAGAATTTAGGAATCGCAGCAGGAGTAGGAGTTGCAACTAGTGCAGCAGCTGTTGGAACAGCTTGGGCTGCTATCAGCGCTTTTGGTGTGGCTGGTACAGGTACAGCGATTGGTACTTTATCAGGAGCGGCAGCCTATAGTGCTGCTATGGCAGCCCTTGGCGGGGTTGGTATTATGACTGGAGGGGCTGCCGTTGTTGCATTTGGCGCAGGTTTTGCAGCTTGGAAATTTCTTGGGGGGAATAAGAATGATCCTAAGCGGATCTTAAAACAGTTGGAGGCGAAACTATATTCCTAATAAAAAAATCAATTCCTGTTCTGCTAATAGCCGAACGACTGAAGTCGCGGCTACAAAAACAAAGCCTGCCTACGCAGGCTTTTAGATTAAAAAAAACAAGGGAAATGCATAGAAATTTTACGCAATTGCACATACATTGTGTTTGGGGAACTTGGGATAGATTGCCATTGATTACACCAGATGTTCAAGAGGTAATTTATTCAGCAATTACCAAGCAATGCTCTGACTTAGGATGCAAGGTAATTGCTATTGGCGGCACAGTTGATCACGTTCATTTACTAACTGGTTTTCCACCAAAATTGACTATATCTGAATTAATGCAAAAAGCCAAAGGTAGTTCTTCCCATTTGATTACTCATGAAATCAAACGCCACGAATTTTTTAAATGGCAAGGTGGTTACGGGGCATTTACAGTCAGTCATCATCTCATCGAGCAGACAGCAAATTACATTTGTAACCAAGCAATTCACCATCAACAAAAATCTCTCATTCCCGACTGGGAAATTATCTAATCCTTGCATCCAGCCTGCGTAGGCAGGCTTTGTTCATGTAGCCGCGACTTCAGTCGTTAGGCTCATAATTAGAGAAGCATACGGCGATGCCTTCACAGTAGGCATCGCGGATTTTAGATTTAATCTAATCTAAAATCCCAAATCGAGTTACCGATTCACCGCCGCAGCTTCTCGTGCTGCTGTTGCTTGATCTGGGTGGATACCCAAGCGGGTGAGATTAATCCGACCTTTGTTATCAATTTCGCGCACTTTGATAATCACTTCATCGCCCACCGCTACTTCATCCTCAACTTTGCCAACGCGGTAGTCAGCTAGTTGTGAGATGTGAATCATTCCTTCTTTTCCAGGCAGAAATTCCACAAATGCACCTATCGGTATAATCCGAGTGATGCGTCCTGCGTAGACATCCCCTTCGTTCAGCTTGCGGGTCATGCCTTGGATAATGTTTCTGGCTCTCTTGGCCTTGTTCTCATCCACAGCCGAAATTGTTACGGTGCCATCATCTTCGATATCAATTTTTGCACCAGTTTCCTCTGTGATTCCCTTAATAGTCTTGCCTCCAGGCCCGATGACCAGACCAATCATGTCTGAATCAATCTTGATTGTTAACAGACGTGGGGCATAAGGTGAGGTTTCAGTCCTCGGCGTGTCAATGCAGGCGAGCATTTTCTCCAGAATGTGCAACCGGGCTGCTTTGGCTTGGTGAACGGCTTGGGCAATAACCTCCAACGACAGACCAGATATTTTCATATCCATTTGCAAGGCGGTAATCCCAGTATCCGTACCGGCAACTTTGAAGTCCATATCGCCTAAAAAGTCTTCAATGCCCTGAATATCGGTGAGGATTCTTACTTCGTCCCCATCCTTAATCAGACCCATTGCTGCGCCACTGACAGGTTTGAGAATTGGCACACCAGCATCCATTAGAGCTAGGGTGGAACCGCAGACTGAACCCATTGAAGTGGAACCGTTGGAGGAAAGTACTTCCGATACGATGCGAATCACGTAGGGAAATTCTTCCTTTGACGGTAGCACAGGTAATAGCGCTCGCTCTGCTAATGCCCCGTGACCAATTTCGCGCCTTCCTGGGGCCCGCATTGGCTTGGTTTCCCCGACTGAGAACGGCGGGAAGTTGTAATGATGCAGATAACGCTTGTGCTGATCTAGCTGCATGTCATCGTTGAGGTTTTGGGCATCCCCAGGTGTACCCAGAGTACAAGCGGATAATACCTGAGTTAGTTCCCGGTTAAATAAACCGCTACCGTGGACTCGTTTTGGTAAAACACCAACTAAACAAGAAACAGGTCGCACTTCATCAAGTTTACGACCATCAACGCGAACGTTATCTTCGATGATTTGCCGCCGCATGAAGTGTTTGGTAATATCTTTAAAAGTGTTACCAAGTGCCTTCTTATTTGCAGTTGCGGCAACTCGAATTGGGTCTGCTTCTGAAAGTTCGGTAATCGTCGCGGCAATTTCATCCTTGACGACATCTAAAGCTGCATCGCGTTCGGGTTTGGTGAAGGTGAATTGAGAGAGGATTTTCTTAATCTGGCCGTTAGCGCGATCGCGGATATAATTTTCTAGCGTTTGGTCTACTTCTGCTGGTGCTTCTTGCACGATTACCAGACCCAGTTCTGCTAATAAATCTTGCTGCGCTTTGATTAAGTCTCGCACCGCTTCATAACCAAAGTCAATCGCCTCAAGAATATCTCGCTCTGGCAACTGATTGGCTCCCGCCTCCACCATGATTACGCCATGTGGTGAACCTGCAACTACTAGATCCAAGTCTCCAGCTTCAATTTCTGAGTATGTGGGGTTAATAATGAAATCATCTCCAACTAAACCAACCCGCACTGCTGCCATTGGCCCATTAAAAGGAATTTGGGCAATCAGGGTAGCGATTGAAGCACCTGTAACTGCTAGCACATCGGGTGGAACTAACTCGTCCATCGACAACGTTATGGCAATTATTTGCAGGTCATCCCGTAGCCACGAGGGGAACAGGGGACGCATGGGGCGGTCTATAAGACGACTGGTGAGAATTGTTTTTTCTGGTGGACGACCTTCCCGACGCATGATCCCTCCGGGAATCCTACCAGCTGCATACAACCTTTCTTCGTAATCTACTGTGAGTGGAAGAAAATCAATGCCTTCTCTGGCTTGCGATCGCGTAGCTGTCACTAAAACGGATGTATCCCCTGATTCTATCAAAACTGACCCACCAGCCTGGGGAGCTAGTAAGCCTACTTTCAGTCGAATATCCCGTCCATCGAAGGATATTGACTTATCAACTTCTGCCATTCAGTTTTTTTTCCTTCTCTTTCGCTATTCTCTTTCTGTGGCAATCCTAACATTTATGTACTATGACTGACTTCTAGTACATACAAAGATAGATAAGTCGTTCAACCTAAAGCACGATACATCATCAGCGCATCTACCACTTGTTCATCCCCTAGCTTCGCCGCACGCCCAATCCGCCCAATGATCTCAAATCCCAACGACTGCCAAAGTGTAATTGAAGGTATATTAGTTTCAAAGACCAAATTGAACATTACTGCCTCATAGCCCAGATTTGCTGCTATCAAGAGCATTGCCTCTCCCATGAACCGCCCGATCCCCTGACCACGTAACCCAGGTTGTACAATAAAACCAGCGTTGCAAATATGGCAACACCGACCGGGGAAGTTTGGTTTTAAATAAAACGCCCCTAATATTTCTTTTGGTTTGTGCGTAGCATCCTGAACAGATGTTCTAAGAACAAAGGCATCCTTACTCAACCAGTAAGCTGTAAATTCTGCCTGAGATAGAGGTTCCTTTTGGGGATAAGTTTTACCTTCAATAATTACAACATTGAGTAATGCTCTTACAACCTCCTGTTCTTGAGGATGCATATAATCTAGTTCAACTATTATCCCGTTTTTTAAAACTTTGATTAGGGGAAAAATCATTAATAATAATTTTGATTTTAAATATTTGTTTTAATATTAATTATATGCAATCTTGGGTTAAAAATTGTCTTAAGAAGATATAAAAAGTAGAATAATTGCAGTTTTTATGATTTAACCTTCGGAAATTTGAGTAGTTAGCAAATGGCGATTTTACACTGTAATTGGTTACTAAAAAATCAAAATGGTTGTTTATTTATTTGGGGGGAAACTTGGCGATCGCCACGAGTAAATTTCGAGTCTAGTGGCTCTGGAGAGATACCACTAAATCCACTGGCAATGACATCAGTTGAGTTAAGTGAGTGGTTGCATTCCCAGAACATGGCAATTACCAACTTCATCCAGCAACCTCAAGTTGCGAACGCTACCACTGGGCGAACACGGAAAGCCGCCAGTGTCACTCAGAGCAGTTTACCAACACATTCGCAAATCATTGCCCTACCAACTTATATTCTAGAAGGCAGTGGCGAAGGAACAGCAGCGATTTTCCTTGTGCATTCTGCCAGCTTGGGGTTAGACATAGATTCCCCGCAATATTTGCAACCGTGGCGAGTTGAAGGTTTTTGTCTTAACCCCAGCGAAGCAGTAAAATTTCTTGCTGCTGTTCCCTTAAATGCTACTAACGGGGAAGATGCCTTTTTAGGAGGAGATTTACGTTTTTGGTCACAGGTTGCCCGATGGAGTTTAGATTTAATCTCGCGCTGTAAGTTTTTACCAACAATTGGGCAGCAATCAGATGGTGCATTTGCTGCCAAATGGCAAGTACTTCTAGACAGTGCTGTAGATGGAACCCGCCTAGAGAAATTTTCTGCGAATATGCCGTTGGTTTGTCGCACCTATCAGGGAGAGGGGGAAGAAGAATTAATAACCAATGCCCAATGCCCAATCTATGTAGACTTCCCAGCCGAACCTCAAGAATTACTTTTGGGATTTCTTAATAGTACGATAGATGCCCAAGTACGAGGGATGGTAGGTTCTCAACCTGCAATGGAAGCAAAAGCGAGCGCGTCTTTACCATCTGCGGTGCGACAATGGTTGCAAGCTTTAACTAGTGCATCTCATACAGTCAATGCAGATGCAATTGAAGTGGAACGACTGGAAGCAGCACTGAAAGCTTGGACTATGCCGCTACAATACCAGTTAACTCTTAAAACTCTATTTCGTACCTGTTTTCAACTGCGTTCTCCAGAGTCTGGCGAAACAGATTGGACATTAGCCTATTTCCTGCAAGCGGCTGATGATCCTGAGTTTTTAGTGGATGCGGCAACTATTTGGAATAATCCAGTTGAACGATTGGTTTATGAAAATCGAACAATTGAGCAACCACAAGAAACATTTTTGCGAGGATTGGGGCTAGCTTCCCGATTATATCCAGCGATCGCACCCAGTTTTGAAACCGAATATCCCCAAT
>Ga0105044_10007050_pt1 | contig 15470 bp, 13 predicted proteins | sample MAT01_FD_78092 | JGI IMG/M metagenome (GOLD analysis project Ga0105044, IMG submission 78092) | Freshwater microbial communities from Lake Fryxell liftoff mats and glacier meltwater in Antarctica - MAT-01 | ecosystem: Environmental > Aquatic > Freshwater > Ice > Liftoff microbial mat | place... | reverse complement strand
TTTTCTGGTCATAGGGCAAAGTTAATTGCAAAATGCAACTTCGTTGTTTACATTCATTAGCTATCTAAAAGTTGCCTTAACGTATCCGAAAAAATAAATATTTCTTCAAAGCTATTGTAAAGTGGAACTGGCGCTACCCTGATTACATTTGGTTCCCGCCAATCGGCAAAAATTCCCAGCGGCATCAACGAATCAAAAATGGCTTTGGCATTTTCATTAACCGAAATAGAAACCTGGCAACCTCGTTGGCTGGCATCCTGTGGTGTAATGATGGAGAATTTTTGGTCGGGCTGGTTGATATGGTTGAGCGCAAAAAATAGAAAGTCGCTTAGGGCTTTACTTTTCTCTAATAGGTTATCAAAACCTGCGGCTTTAAATACTTCCAGCGATGCTTTGTGGGCAGCCAGTAACATAATCGGACTGGTACTCATGCTCCAGCTTTCTGCGGTTGCAGATGGGGTAAATTTGTTTTCCATTTTAAAACGGTTGGAAATATTATTGCCCCACCATCCTTCCAAACGAGGCAGCTTGCAGTCGCTTAAATGGCGTTCATGCACAAATGCGCCGGCAATGGCACCGGGACCGCTGTTTAGATATTTATAATTGCACCATGCTGCAAAATCTACCTGCCAGTCATGCAGTTGCAATTTGATATTACCCGCTGCATGTGCCAGATCAAAACCTGCGTATGCGCTGGCTTTATGTGCTGCTGCTGTAATTGCGTTGATGTCGAAAACCTGCCCCGTGTAATAATTTACTCCACTAAATAAAACCAATGCCACGGAATCTTTATGAGCTTCAATGGTAGCTAAAATATCTTCTGTTGTTATTAGTTCAGTTCCTTCTTTCGGATACACTTCAACAATCGCATCTGCAGGGTCAAATCCATGCAGCCTTACCTGCGATTGAAAAGCATATTGATCCGAAGGAAATGCCTTCGCTTCACAAATAATTTTATAGCGTGTTTTGGTTGGCTGGTAAAACGAGATCATCAGTAAGTGCAGGTTTACCGTAAGGTGATTCATCGTAACAAGCTCTTCCTGCTTTGCACCAATGATATCAGTTAGTAGGGGAGTGATATGTTGGTGATAATTCAGCCATGGATCGTTCCCTAAAAAGAACCCTTCCACACCAAAGTTGGCCCAGCCATCCATTATTTTCAGTATTTCTTCCTGGGTTGTTTTTGGCTGTAATCCTAAAGAGTTGCCTAAAAAATAGGTAGCTCTTTTTCCACGCAGGTAAGGCGCATAAAACTGTTCCCTGAATAAACTTAGTTTATCCTGACTATCTAATTCCTGTGCATAGTTTAATGTATATTGATGTGGCATGCTGGTATTTTATTGATTGAATAAATTGGGATAATCGCTGATGATTCCATCAACACCTAACTGCTTCAATTGGTTGATTGTTGGTGCATCATTTACAGTCCATGGAATTATTTTTATTTTCTTTGCGTGGCAGGCATCTACCAATGCTTTATCAACCAACCGGTGCGCAGGACTGTAAATCGAGGGTAAAAAACCAAGGCTCGTCAAGTGAGTCTCCAGTGTGCGTTTCTCGTAATCTTCTATTAGCATCGCCGTTTTAATGGTTGGGTATTTTTTGTGCAACACTTGCAATGTTCTAAAATCAAAAGACTGGATAATAACTCTGGTTTCAATTCCTTTACTTTTTATTATATCAACCAACCTATCAACAAATTCTTCCGGTGCAGGATGATAAATATTATCTGTTAACGGGTTTGTTTTTGTTTCAATATTATAATCAACTTTGGGTAAATGATTTTTTGAAAGATAGTTCTCTACGCTGTCAATCAGCAAAGCCAATGACGGTTTAGTTTCTTTAATGGAAGGCCTGTTTGCAAAGCGGGGATGAGGTTTGAGTCCAACATCGTATTGTTGCGTTTCTTCAAAAGTCAATTGATAAAGATTGAATTTCCGTTCTTCGTTCTCTTCAATAAATGTACTGTCCGGCTTAGTCGTAATCTCGTAATTAAAGAAAGGTTCATGAGAAAGAATGGCCACTTTATCTTTTGTAAAGACTATGTCCATTTCCAAGGTTGTAACACCCAGGTCAATCGCTTTAAGCATGCCAGCGATCGTGTTTTCCGGCATCAATCCACGACAGCCTCGGTGGCCTTGTTTATCAAATGCTGTGGCGGGCATATTGTTTTTTGTGTTGTTTGCCATTTTTTTATTTGGAGAACATGCCACCAAACTCAGTGAAATGAGTATCGCAAATCGATTTATTATTTTTTGCATGGTGAAAGATAAATAAATATCAGGCAGGTTGGCTTCAATAACCTTTGTTGATGCAAATTTCACAATTTTGAGCAAGCATGTATTTGTATGTTATGCGTTTGAAATGAAGTAAAATTTACCTTTTGTTGATAGAATTTTTTAAAAAAGTCAGGCAAAGTCCTGTTGTATACAATTGGCTTTATATAAATTAAAAATGGTAGGTTAAAACAGGGGTTAATGTTACATTATTAAAGTCTACCGTAGAGATTAAATAATAGATCCTTGTTCTTACCCCTAATTCAAATTTGGTATCAATGTACTTTGAAAATTGCACGCCTAAAAAAACACCACCTTCTTCCAGGTAACTATTTTTATAATTCCGTTCTTCATTACAAGCTGCACGGGACTTCTGCAAGGTTTTTCTGCATATCCGGTTATAATTTCAAGTTGTGCATGCGAACAATCTATTTTTGGGTTTAAGTATCCTAGTTTTTGCCGCAAAAATAGAAGGTAAGTTTATTAAAGCTTTATCCCCAACTTGATTGCTGCAAATGTATTTATTTCTGCTTCATTGTTATTAGAAAAATCGAGCCTGAAGCCGGTTATTATTTTTTTACTAATATCAAATTCTAGACCGGTTGAAATCCGGTACCCATAAATAAGATTATTATTGAAGGAAAGAGTAGAGACTCTTGTTGTTTGTCCTATCGCATCAGTGCTTCGGCTTCTTCGAAATTCCGTAGAACGATAAGAGTGCCCCAAGGTTGGACCTACTTGAATGTTAAAACCTCTTATTATTTTTTTAAATGGATAGTAAGAAGCTTTTGTCCACAATAGTGTAGTTGATAAATGGTTAAAAGTCTTGGCCAAAAGATCATCAATACTCGGGTTTTGAATAACGGGATTTTTAACTCCGGTTTCGAAAATTAATTCACCACCTATTAATAGTTTATCCAACCCAAATGATGGCTTTTTTACAATATTCCTGGCCGCTTCAAAAGAAAATGAATATCCTAAAAAGTCCCCCGAACCAAACGAGACCCGACCACCAGAAAGTTTCAGATAAATATTTTTGTCGGGTACAGGCTGGCAAAATATAGTGGTAGTTAAAAAAGAGATCAAAATAAGAAGAGGAGTTTTTTTCATCAGTCGGTAGTTTATTTTTTTTAAGAAGTTATTACAAAAAAAATGGTTTTTTACATCATTGCAATAAACAAAAAACATCTCATTTGATAGATTTTTATAAAAAAGTCAGGCAAAGTCCTGTTGTATCCAATTGGCTTTAAATAAATTAAAAATGATAGGTTAAAACAGGGGTTAATGTTAAATTATTAAATTCTACCGTAGAGATTAAAAAATAGATCCTTGTTCTTATTCCTAATTCAAATTTGGTATCAATGTACCTTGAAAATTGCACGCCTAAAAAGACACCACCTTCTTCCAGGTAACTATTTTTATAATTCCGTTCTTCATAAGATATACCTCCATTTGGACGATCCTTTATTAATATTTCCTGCTGGTTTGACCTTAGATAAAATATACCTCCATGATATTTTAAAAAAGACATTTTTTTACTGAAATCTTTTTCATAAAAAATTTGGAAAAATTTATCTGTATGTGTAATATGCCAATCCCTGATTTGCACACCAATGTAATTTCCAGTATAGCTAATTTCTTTGCTATTGATAGATCTGGCATATCCAAAGCCTAATCTTGATTTTTTATTGAGATCATATTTCATCTCTATACCGCCAATGGTGCCCAAAAAATTTTTATTAAAAAAATTTTTTGTAGAAAATGGACTAACTTCTTCATAACTGCGAACAAAAAAATTACCATTGCAACCATAATTTAGTTCTAAAGCGATTTTGTTTTTCTTTTGCGCAGCTAACGTTGTGCAAACAAAAACATTCAATGCGATTATTAGTATACGTGTCATATTCTTAAACTTGATATTTTAAAAATCATTTATTTAAATAATAATATCCGGCATCTAATGAAGCCGGATATTAAAAATGTAATATTTTAAAATGTATTATAAGGCCAGGTCCAACAGACATTAGCGCCTCTCAATCCATTACCGTCATAAAAAGGCCAGCCGTGCGTGAAGGGCAGTGGTAAAAATGTTGCATCATTGCTAAATCCCCATCCTTGATCCTGGAATGATCCAGAAAAGTAAGGATTTCTAGATATTTTCAATTGCCTGATTATATCGTCTTGAGACTGCCTCATAATACTAAACCCAATATTTCCTGTTATGGTTGTACCTGCAACAACCGTAACTGTTGTTCCAACTGCACCAGTAAAAGTTATACTATTCAAATTGTCATCTTCGTAAATACCGAAAAATTGTTCAAGATCCGCTAGTACCCAGTCATCATCCCAAACGGTATACGTTCTTTTTTAAAATAATTTTTTTTATGTCTCTCCTGCTAAAATCCACTGATACGATATCCTGAAAGGAAGTAACTTGTCCATTGACTGGTTGTAAATATCCGGTCATGTGGCAGTATTTGATTTCAGAGCCGCCGCCATTACCAGTAAAGCTAATCAATCGGTCGTATTGCTTATTGCAAGTTCCTTCACCAACATAAATCCTACTTGACCCTGGCGGCAATGGTGGTGGTGGTGGAGGTGGTGTTAGTAATTCATTAAAAATATCAATGCCATTAACACCTACTATTTGGGTAGGATTTGAAAAAGCATAATCATCATTTATTAAAACCTGCACATAATTTTGGAAGGCTCCATTGATAAAGTAAGGTTGGTTTCCCCATCCTTCGTCTCCATTCGCAGTTGCTGTTGTAATGCTGGTAATGGGTTCGTAATACCCACCTCCACCGCCATCTTCAGGAAGAAATTCGAGGCTGTAAGGAAAGTAAATCGAAACTTCACCACCTCCAGTATTTTCAACGTTTAAAGGAGTAAGTAGTGCAGAACTAGCAACATTAAGTTTATTTAAAAAAATTGTGAAAGAAGGATCACTTTTTTTATCAACCTCATTCCAAAAGTTTTTTGTAAATTGATTTAAACCTATATTCCATTTTTGTGAATAGGCATTAAATTTTAAATTTGCGGGAAGCCTGCTTTTATCAGGATAGATTAATTCCTTCAATAGGATGGATTCATCTGTATATGCTTTCGAAAATATAGAAGCATTTACAACTTTAAGATTAGACTTATCTTTATATAGCTCCATTAAAACATTTGTAACCTTTCCAAGATTTTCACCAAGATTTTCTCATCGGGTGTTGTCGGACTTTTAAATACTTTTGATAAATCAAGTTCTTTTTGTTTTACAGGTTGAGTACCTGATAACTCCTTTTTACAACTTGCTGCAAATAGAACTGCTATCACCAGCAATAATAGATGTACTTTTTTCATATTTAATTTAATGTTTTTTGTTTAGAATATTTATGTCTCAATTGATGTTGTAATATTCCAGGGAGGATCTTTGTCTTTCAAAATAATAAATAGGGTGGTTCTTATAATGCAGGCAAGATACAGACCTTATAATCACTAAACAATACCCTAAAGTGGTAACTTTTACAGAATTTGTTTAGCTTATTAAATCAAAAGAACGTAACGAGTAAACGCTTTTTTTGTCATCCATCACATCTGCCTTTTTTAACGGACGTGTCAAATTTTGTAAAAGGAAACAATCATCAAATACCCCCAAAAAAATAAGCGAACAAAAACCTGTTCGCTTATTTTTTTGAATATGTAAAACCGCTTAAGCCATTTCTCTCATCGCCTGTATTTCAGTAGGAGCCAGGTTGGCATTTCTCATTGCAATACCTCTTGTTGCATTAGCAGCAAAATCTGTAAATGCTTTTTTCGTTATTTCATCATCGCCTGCCATAATCGGAATACCGCAATCGCCACCTTCACGAATGGATTGCACAATCGGAATCTGACCAAGGAACGGAATGTCAAATTCTTCTGCTAAATTTTTACCACCATCTTTACCAAAGATGTAATATTTATTATCTGGTAGTTCCGCTGGCGTAAAATAGCTCATGTTCTCTACCAGGCCAATAATGGGCACTTTCATTTGCGCCTGGCTAAACATTGCAATGCCTTTTTTGGCATCGGCCAATGCTACCAACTGCGGCGTGGTAACCACAATAACACCAGTAACCGGCACAGTTTGCACAATCGTTAAATGGATATCACCTGTTCCAGGCGGCATATCAATTACCAGGTAATCCAGTTCGCCCCAGTTTACATCGCTCACAAATTGTTTGATGGCGCTGCTCACCATTGGTCCACGCCAAACTACCGCTTGCTTTTCATCTACCAGCAAACCAATGCTCATCATTTTTATACCAAATTTTTCAATCGGCTCAATCAATCCTTTACCATCCACTTCGGTCATCATCGGCCTGTCGCCACGAACGCCAAACATAATGTGCTGGCTCGGTCCATAAATATCCGCATCCATCAAACCAACTTTTGCTCCGCCACTTGCCAATGCCAATGCCAGGTTGCTTGATACCGTACTTTTTCCAACGCCACCTTTTCCACTCACAACGGCAATTATATTTTTTACGCCCGCCAAAATAGTTTTCGGATCCTTTCTGTTACTGCTGGTATTGCTGGTAAAGTTTACCGTTACCTGTGCTTCCTTATCCACCAATATCTTCACCGCATTGATACATGCATTCATAATCATGTCCTTTAGCGGACAAGCCGGAGTAGTTAGTATTACCGTAAAAGAAACCTTTTTACCGTCAATGGCAATGTCCTTTACCATGTTCAGCGTAACGAGGTCTTTACCTAAATCAGGCTCTTGTACATTACTCAAAGCTTTCAGTATATCTTCGTTCGTCATCGTTCAAATATATTTGTTAAAAAAACTGATTGAACGGCAAATTTAAACATTGAACACCTTACTTTGTTCATTAATTAAGGAATGTTACTATTTTTGGTACCCGGCATTCGATTATTAATTTAACATCGTTGCGTCGCACACTTTTACGGTGTACCATTGGGCAGCGTGAATATCATTTTTAAACAGCATCATTAAAATCGATTGAGGATTGTGTACATGAATAAATTTATACTAACCATTTTTTTTGCTGCCTGCCTTTTACCAAGTTCCTCAAAAGCGCAATTTGAATCATTTAAAGATTCTGTAGTTCAATTGTATGGAGTAGTGATGACTGCCGATAGTCTTCAGGGCATTCCCTCCGTAAGCGTTGCCATTAAAGGAACCATCCGGGGAACCATTACCAATAACGAGGGCGTATTTAGCATCGTAGCATTAAAGGGCGATTATATAGAGTTTTCCAGTGTTGGTTACAAGCCAAAACTGGTGAAAATCCCCAGCGATATCGAAGGCAGCCAGTATAGTATTTTGCAACTGATGGTAAATGACACTGTTTATCTTGCCGCTACCATCATCAAATCGCGGCCAACCCGGGAGCAGTTTGAAAGAGATTTTATAAAAACAGTGGTGCCGGATGACCAGCTTGAAATTGCCCGCAAAAACAACGACGAAAGTAAAAGAAGGCTGATGATGGCAACACTGCCCACCGATGGCAGAGAAGCTGCCGGCAGATACCTAACACAGCAGGCCGCCAAATCATACTACACCGGTCAGGTGCCTCCAATGAATATTTTCAACCCATTTGCCTGGAACGAGTTTATCAAATCGTGGAAGAGAGGAGATTATAAAAAGAAATAAGTCTTTTTCGTCGTTCTCCAAAAGGGGAAATTATTTCAACAACTTTAAATTTTAGGCGTTATTCAATATTTGACTTTCTTTGCAAAAAGATAGTAAAACCAAATATGAATTTGTCAAAAAGTAATACCGATCAGAAATCAAAGGGAAATTTTTTTCTGATTGGGTTCATGGGAAGTGGTAAGTCGCACTGGGGAAAAATTTGGGCGGAAGCCAACCAACGGTCGTTTATTGATCTGGATGCTGTTATTGAAGAAAAAGCTGGCAAAACGGTGGCTGCAATATTCGAATTAGATGGGGAAGATTATTTCAGGGATTTGGAAGCGGAGGCGTTAAGAACCTGTGGCGATCTGCAAAATACCATTGTAGCCTGCGGTGGCGGAACACCCTGCTTTCATGAAAATATGCATTGGATGAATCAACATGGAACAACTATTTATATCGCCTGCTCGGGTACTGAAATATTGGAACGGGTTTTACTTGAAAAAGAAAAACGTCCGCTGTTAAAAAAACTAAACCAGGCAGAGTTGCTTTTTTTTATTGAGCAAAAGGTAAAAGAAAGAGAACCATTTTATACCCAGGCAAGCTTAACCGTGCAATCCGGCTTATTGACTGAATCTTCATTTCCTGAAATCATTTCAACCAGTACAAACTAAATTATTTATGCATACTTTTTTCTTAAAAACGGCTGCTTTACTGGGCGCTCTTTCCGTAGCTGCAGGTGCTTTTGGCGCCCATGCACTCAGGCAGATCCTCAACGATAAATACCTGGCGATTTTTGAAACAGCAGTGCGTTACCAGTTTTACCATGTGTTTGCTTTGATAGCAGTGGGTATTTTATTTCGTGATTTTCCGAATAGTTATTTGCTTTGGTCAGGGCGTTTGTTTTGTTTCGGCATTTTGATTTTTAGTGGTTCCTTATACCTGATGACGATGCTGGAAGCAATGGGGCAACATGGTTTTAAGTGGTTGGGTGCTATTACCCCAATCGGCGGATTGTGTTTAATTGCAGGCTGGGTATTGCTGGCCATTGGTATCGCACAAAAAAGTTAAAAATCAATCTTGGTGTGAAGGGTAACAAGTGTGCCGTTGTCATTTTTTATTGAGAATAAAATTTGCATGGCCTGCATCCTTTTTTTCATATTGATTAAGCCGTTGCCAAACCTGCGTATCTTCTCAAAATCAATGCCGGCACCATTGTCCTGGATATAGAGCGTCAATCCATTTCTTTCTTTTCTTATTTCCCTCTTCAATGTAATGTTGACTTCTGTTGCACCGGAATGTTTTAAAATATTATTCAGTGCTTCCTTTATGACCAGGAAAACATTGCGTCTTACTTCGCCACTTACCGGAACATTTGGAATATCTTCTTCTATCGATATATGGCAGTTGATACCTGTGTTTTCAAAATATTCCTGTGCATAACTGCGGATATAGCCCACCATACTATGAAACGTATCGTTGCTGCTGGTCATTGTCCAGATGATGGCATTCATATTATTCAATAAATCGTTTGCAGATGAAGATATTTTTTCAATTTCCGGAATAACATCTTTGCCAATTCTTTTTTTAGCCAGCTCACTATAAAGGCGAATGGCAGTTACACCAGATCCAAGGTCATCGTGCATATCTGCACTAATACGGTTGCGTTCTGCTTGTTGAGCATTTAAAATCGCTAGTTTGTTTTCATACGATTGCTTCTCCGCTTCCAGTTTTAATCTTTCCTGTTCTTTAATCTTTTCAATCAATTCAATCCTGTTTTTGTAGCTCAGGCCTAACAAGAAAAAGATCAACTCACTTACAATACCTATTTCATAGTAGATCATGGAACTGGTAAGAATGCTGACTGTCCCCCTTTGAAACAGTATCATCAAAAACGAAATGATGGAAAAGAAAATAAGCAGTGCATTCCCGATTGCCAGATAATTCATCAACTTGTTTTTTTGTGTGAATGCTAAAACGATGTACAGGATGCCTATTGCCAATAAAATGACTTTCATCCCATTTTCTACCATTCTTTGCAATTCAAAATAGTTGGTTAAAAAAACAATGTAGGTGAAACAAATAAATACTAGGATGATTAGCCTTTCCTCTAAAATAAAAATTCTGTTTAGTAAAGGGAAATTGGTTTTCGTCTCCAGAAATTTTCTTGTAAAAGCAATGTAAAAGACAGAGCCAATTGAAAGCAACATAAAATCGAAATACTCAAGAAATAAGCTCATGAATATGCCACTTTTCCTTTCTAGGTAAGTGTTCAATAGGATGAGCAGGAACATACAAACTGAATACAGGCAGTTGAATAAAAACTCTTTTTTTTTGGTGATGATAAAATTAACAGCAGTAAAAAATATCATCATCAATAAAATACCACTTAATATATATCCAATTGCAGGCGTTGCTTCATAGGTAAAATGCTTATTGCTTTTAAATTTTGTAAGATAGTTATGGCTTATTAAAATGGGAGAGAGTGTATTATTGTCATTTTTTGTAAAATGAAATTCTGCAATAAACTCCTGTATTGCTTTTCCCGCAATTTCAATTGGCTGGTAACCATCTCCCCTACTTTCATCTTTTAGTTGTACAATGTTTTGTTGGGGAAGTAATTTATAAACATTCAGACTTCTTAAATTGATGCCTGGCAGCAAATAGACTTTTAGTGCAGTATCGGCACTATTCTCTAGTGTAAACTTTAAATAGATAGGTTTTGTTACCCAATAGTTAGGAATAGTCCTTTTGATTTTTGTACTGGAAATAGTTATCCATCGATCTGTTGGAATATCAGATGGAGTGCTGTATGCAAAATTACTATCAATAAAAAGCAAGCAGTTTTTACTGAATTCTTTAACATCGCTTAACTGCGAGATGTCTACAGAATTACTGTCATTGGATAACTGAGCTGTTGCCCAAAAACTGATTGAAATAAAAAAGACAATGAATGTTAATCTAATCAAGGCAGTACGTTTTTTCAAACATACACATTTCCAATGATATACTTTTCTATAAATCCTTTATAACGGAAGGCTTTTTCAGCAATGGTTTTATTTATCTTTGTTCCAATGGCCACCAAAGTGAAATCAGTTAAGTCTAAAGCCTCCGTCAAACAGACGCTAAAATCTGAAATAGAAGAAAAGGTAGCGGTAAAGCAATTACTGAAAGATGAACGTACCCATAAAATTGCGGGCACTATTTTTTTACTGTTGGCTTTCCTGTTCTTTATTGCATTTTCATCTTATCTGTTTACCTGGGATGATGACCAGGATAAGTTTAGCTACCAGATGTTGCTGGCAAACGATATTAAAGTTCAAAACCTGCTGGGAACTTTTGGCGCTTTTATTTCTGAAATTTTTATTCGTCATGGATTTGGAATTGCCTCTTATCTCATCTGTACTTTTTTCTTTGTGATAGGCGTTAATTTTTTCTTTGGAAAAAAGGTATTCTCTATTCGTAGAAATTTAAAGTACCTGATTGTGGGCTTACCCTTGATAAGTGTAACGGCTGCTGTAGTCATGAAGGGGAATAAATTCCCCTTTGGCGGATCTGCAGGTGATACAAGCAGGGATTGGCTTTACCGAATGATTGGCCAGGTTGGTACATTGGCTGTTTTAGCAGTTGCAGTATTGGCTTATATTATCTGGCATTTTAACCCGGTGTTTAAATTACCTGCCAAATCAACTGATTTGGAAGATGAAGCGGCTGATGATGAATCAGCGGACATCACTGCTGCCGGTGAAGACGAAATGGAATTGGATGAAGTGGAGCATGCTTCTATTAAAGGGAATTTGCTAAGGGGAGACGGTGCAATGCTGCCAATACCCGATCAAAATAATCCGGCCTTAAACCATGATATTAACATGGTAGAGCGGGATATACCGCTGGTAGTTACAAAACCAAAGCAAGAGGACACCCTTATTGTAAATGCAATACCGGGTATCGAAGAACCTGTTTACACACCAACGCAGCCAGTTGCAAGGCAGGATAAAAAGACGGAAGATTTGGTTCCTTTAGAACTGGAAATTAAATCCGTTCCTGAAAAGATTGGTAAAGAAGAACATTCGGCTGCCGGCCCAAAACATCAAACCATTGATACACCTTATGATCCGATTCTGGATCTGCGGGATTACAAATATCCCAATATTGAATTGCTGGAAGCCCATGGAAGTGAACGAATCGTTCAGGATCCAAATGAACTGGAAACACACAAAAACCAGATCATCAACACCCTAAAGAATTACGATATCAATATTCAAAGAATTTCCGCCACCGTTGGGCCAACCGTAACCTTATATGAAATTATCCCGGCTGCAGGTGTCCGTATTTCTAGAATTAAAAACCTGGAGGATGATATTGCGCTTAGCCTTGCGGCCCTGGGTATTCGTATTATAGCGCCTATTCCAGGAAAGGGTACCATTGGTATTGAAGTGCCCAATGCAAAGAAGACCATCGTGAGCATGCGTACCCTGCTGTCTTCAGAGAAATTTCAGAATAATAATTTTTCGCTGCCCATTGCAATTGGTAAAAAAATTGACAATGAAAACTTTATTGTGGATTTGGCCAGTATGCCGCATTTGCTGATGGCGGGTGCTACCGGACAAGGTAAATCGGTTGGGTTGAATGCGATCCTTGTTTCGCTGTTGTATAAAAAACATCCTTCGCAATTAAAGTTTGTACTGGTAGATCCTAAAAAAGTGGAGCTGAGTATTTACAAAACAATTGAGAAACATTTTTTGGCAAAACTGCCGGGCGAAGAAGATGCTATCATAACCGATACCAAAAAAGTAGTGCATACATTGAATGCCTTGTGTATTGAAATGGACAACCGCTACGACCTGTTAAAGGAAGCCGGTTGTCGTAATATAAGAGAATACAACGAGAAGTTTGTAGCCCGGAAACTGAACCCCGAAAAGGGCCACCAGTTTTTGCCATTTATTGTGTTGGTGGTAGATGAGTTTGCAGATCTGATAATGACTGCAGGTAAGGAAGTAGAGATGCCGATTTCCCGTTTGGCCCAGTTGGCAAGAGCAGTAGGGGTGCATTTAATCATCGCAACCCAGCGCCCAAGTGTAAATATTATCACCGGTACAATCAAGGCCAACTTCCCTGCGAGAATTGCATTTAAGGTGAGTAGTAAGATTGATAGCCGGACCATCCTGGATGCAGGTGGTGCAGAACAATTGATAGGGAAAGGAGATATGCTGATCAGTTACAATGGAGAGCTGGTTCGTTTGCAATGTGCTTTTGTAGATACACCCGAAGTAGATAAAGTAGTTGATTTTATTGGAAGTCAGCGTGGATATGCTCAGGCTTTTCTTTTACCTGAATATGTGGATGAGAAGGAGATGGAAGGAAAAGATTTTGACTTGAATGATAAAGACGCTCTATTTGAAGATGCAGCCCGTTTAATAGTTGCCAGCCAAAGTGGTAGCACCTCTTTATTGCAACGCAGGATGAAGCTTGGATACAACCGTGCCGGCAGACTCATGGACCAATTGGAAGCCGCAGGTGTAGTAGGTCCCAACCAAGGCAGTAAAGTAAGGGAGGTATTGATTAAGACAGATGCTGATTTGCAACAATATCTTGATAATAGTTTGTAGTCCTCAACCTCTGCTGAAAACAAATCGGACCAAGTTCACGGGAATTATTTAAAGTCTTTCCAAAACTACAAAATAATAGGTTTTGTTAATTGTTGAAGATTTGATGGTCCTCGTAAGCCGCCAGAAAATCTTACTTCTTTCACAATTCAATCACCTTTTCCATTTGCATACTGCGGGAGCCTTTTATGAGCAACTTCGTATTGGTAAAATGTTGCGCTTTTAACCATTCGGCAGCAGCAGTTGAATCTTCAAAATAGGTATAGGGGTGTGGCAACTTGCCAAAGTTACCACCGACTAATACGACAGATTTCCAGTAGTTTTCGCTGATCAACTTTAAGATCGCTTCATGTTCTTTCATACTATCTTCACCTAATTCCATCATTCCTCCCAACATTAGCACTTTGTCAACTCCTTCCATTTTTGCAAAATTCTCAATAGCTGCCTTCATGCTCGTGGGGTTTGCGTTGTAGGCATCTAATATTATTTTATTGCTGTCCCTTTCAATCAACTGTGATCGGCTGTTAGATGGAATATAATTCTCTAACGCATCTTGAATGGCTGCTTCCGGTACCTCGAAATGTTTTCCAACAGCAACGGCTACCAGCACATTTGGCAGATTGTATTCACCTACGAGGTTAGTAGCTATTTGCTTTATGCCTGTTCCTTTTGTCATTTGCACCTGCAAAAATTCTGTGGCTAAATTGGCCACACCGGTAATTGCTGCATCGGTAGTTCCATAAGTTTTTATGTTAGGAATACCGTTACTCATCGTTCTCAGATATTCATAATCATTCATTATAAAAGCCATTCCGCCGTTTGTCTTTAAATATTGAAATAATTCGCCCTTGCCTTTTTTTACGCCTTCAATACCACCAAAGCCTTCCAGATGGGCCTTTCCACAATTGGTAATGATGCCGTGTGTAGGCATGGTATAGTCGCAATAGCCTTCAATTTCTTTTTGGTGATTGGCACCCATTTCTATCACAGCCATTTCAGCATCTTGCTTTATTGAAAGAATGGTAAGCGGAACGCCAATATGGTTATTTAGATTTCCTGCGGTAGTGTAGGTTTTGTAGTTGCTGGAGAGTACCTGGCTTACCAGTTCTTTGGTGGTAGTTTTACCATTGCTGCCAGTAATAGCAATAAATGGGATCGTAAACTGCTGCCGATGATATTTTGCCAGATCCTGCAATGTTTGCAATGTATCTGTGGTTTCAATAAGCCTGTTATCCGAAAAATCCAACGGCTCATCAATGATGGCATAGGCTGCACCTGCATCCAGTGCTTGTTTGGCAAAGAGGTTGCCATTAAAATTGGGGCCTTTCAACGCAAAGTATAAATTGCCGGCTTTCAACTTTCTCGTATCGGTTTCAATAGAGGGGTGTTGAAGAAATATAGTATATAACTCCTGTATTTGCATAGGCCAAAAATAAGATAGAACACAATAACTTCAGCGATAAAAGAAGCAGGTTATAAATTAGTGTTGCACCGGGGCCATCATTTTAGTGAGATGGTTGAAAAAGCAAATGCACATTGAAGCGAGGGTGACTGCATCTTTTAGCCGCTATTGGCCAATAAAAAACCCTTCAACCAAAAGCTGAAGGGTTTTAATGAATTATACTATAATGATTATTTCTTTCTGCTATTCTGTTTGCGCTTTCCAAAAATATTTCCTTCTTTAAAACCAGGACCTTCCGGAGAACCCATATAAGTTTGTGCACAACGGAAACCAATGGTGCTGGATGATTGTTCTTCATCTAGGAATCTGCGGGCACCTGGTGATAACCAATAAGGCCTATCGTTCCAACTTCCTCCTTTGAACACCCTTGATTTGTCACTAACTAAAGTAGTCATACCTGCATCATAAAACGAACCGCTCAATGAATCTCCATCCATATATCCAAGTGCATTGTTATGTTGATAATTGCGACGGTTTTTAACTTCAGCATCACT
>Ga0105044_10007045_pt1 | contig 15475 bp, 11 predicted proteins | sample MAT01_FD_78092 | JGI IMG/M metagenome (GOLD analysis project Ga0105044, IMG submission 78092) | Freshwater microbial communities from Lake Fryxell liftoff mats and glacier meltwater in Antarctica - MAT-01 | ecosystem: Environmental > Aquatic > Freshwater > Ice > Liftoff microbial mat | place... | reverse complement strand
AGTGCGCCATCTGCCGGGCAGTGGGGGTCAACAAAGCGGTAGGAATGGGGCTGGCTGCTTGTGCCGGCACCTGCTACAAAGCCAATGGTTTGCCATTCGGAATTATCCCCGCGCCGCTGGACAAAAAAGCCCAGATTGCTGAATTCGCTTTCTGTAGACCATTGCAATTCTACGGCGGCGGGCAGGGAAGCTACGATCAGCCCCTGGCAACTGACCGGCAGGGGTGAAGCCCCCAGGGCCAACGTCCATGCTCCGGCTGCTTCCGCAAGAAAACTTATGGTGGGGGTAACCGGCTCGTCGCTGCTCCCTAAACCGGGCGACACCCAGCCCAAACCGGGCACCCAAGGCTGAGCGAGCAGCGTGGCCTCGGACCCGATGACCCCGCCGCTGCTTTCAGCCGCGCGATACCGCAGCGTGACGACACTGCCGTTTTCGCCTGGATCCATGACCCAGAATCGGTCCAAGGTCCACGGGGCGTTGTCTCCTCCCGCGCTTTGGCTGTACAAGTCCGTTACAGGCCCAGGGAGATCGCGGCCCACCGCGGGCAGCGGCAGGTTATCTGGCCCGGTTCCATAGGTTGATATATGGAAAGAACTGCTCCCTGAAAGCGGCGTGAACGCCACACCCAACTCCGGTCCGGCAACCCCAAACGGTATCACGTATTCCGGTGGACTCGGCCCGGCCGCGACCTCCCATCGAACCGTTCCATAATCCGGATCGGCATCCGGAAGGGTCTCGGACACGATCCAGCCTCCGGCCTGCCAACCAAGACTGCCCGGATCGGCGTTGAGCAACTGCAGTTCATGGCCTACCAAAGCCAACGCATTGCCCACCCCGAGCAGCAAGCTGTCCCGGATGCTTAAAGAGGTAGCGAGCCTATAAGTTTCTCCCGCAGTCGCCAGCCGCAGCGTGGGCAATTCCACCGTCACCGCACCACCGATCTCGGAACCCCCAGCCGCTAACACGACGCAACCGTTACCCCCCACCCCCCCGGCCAACCCGTTGTTGTCCGTCCAATCGGCGGTGCCCCCGCCCCCCAACACCAGCCTGCCTTCCAGCAGGATCCGCCCTTCACCAGACAGCACCACACCCCCCTGCACCTGGATAAGCGCCCCCGCCTGCAGCACCAGACTGTCGGGGGTCTGTACAAAAAGAAGGTCCTGGGCGCACGCCGGCCGTCCCCAAGCGCCGATGCATACCAGCAAAGCGGTCAAGGGGCTTCTGGTCAGGCGAAACCGCAGGCGACAAGTCAAGCATTGCACCAGGCTGCTCGCGCGACTGCGGTTGATAACAACTATGCCTGTATAACCGCCGCCGAATAATATGCGGGACAAGCAATTGGAACGAACTCCATTCATGGCCAAACAATTTTGTTCGGCCAAATTCCGATGGGTATAGAGGGAGCGCTACAAAAGGGTTAAAAACCTTCGCCGATGTGGACAAGTTATGGGGCCTTCCCTTCAAACTGAAACTTGAACCCCATGCGCTTGCCGGTGGCGAAGGCGCTGTTGTTCTGTTGCGTTATTTTCTGTTGCACCGACATCACCTGCACCTGTTCGTATGGCGGTACCAGCAGGTCCAGATCGATGGCGTAAATCATGGCCGATTCAATGATGGCGCGGATATATACGTCGTTTAATTCCGCGTTGGCGATGTCGTTGTACAAGAATCCGAGTTGGCGTTTGCCTTCTACAAAGAAATGGCCTTCGATGTTGATAAAAATCCGGGCAATAAGATAACCTACGTCATGCGGCCGCTGCTGCTTGATCGAATCAAATAAAAAGTTATGCACCTGAATCATGCCGCAAAACGCCCGATTCGGATCTTCGCGAACGTACTCTGTCTGAAAAATAGAATGGGTGGGTTCAAAGCTGAAAATGTTGGAGTGCATCGTAAAAAACAGCGTGTCGCCGCCGAACGAAAGCTGCGCTTCGAACTCTCCCAGGTCGCTGACCATGAACCGCGGCGGGTCCGGCTGTTGGCTCAATTCATCAACATATTCTTTTTCCAGATTGTGCAAGATCTTTTTAAAACGGGCGAAGTTCTTGTGCGTCTGTGCACAAAGTTTTTTCTTGAGTGTTGCCTTGTCGCGCAACATGCCCAACACCAGTTCCCGTCCATTTTCAAGGTTCGACATAACACAATCAGTTATCAGGAAAAATACAACCAACCATTAGCATTCCCGCCCAGCGCTTCGCCTGCTCCGCGCTTCGCCTGCTCCGCGCTTCGCCTGCCCAGCGCTTCGCCTGCTCCGCGCTTCGCCTGCTCCGCGCTTCGCCCGAAATCAATAGGCCCGGGCAAAGAGCACGCGCCTTGCGCTCGGCTTGCCGCTGAGCACACAAACGCCTTCGCCATCGGCATCCAGCTCCTGGCCGTCCATGGGAATGCAGCGGATGGTGGCCTTGGTTTTCTCTTTAATAGCGGCTTCGGTTTCTGCCGTGCCATCCCAATGGGCATGGACAAACCCGCCCAATTCCAGGGTCTCCTGAAACTGATCAAAGTTTTCTACTCGTTGAATATTGCCGTCGCGATAGCGGCGGGCGCGTTCAAACAAGTTGGTCTGAATTTCTGTCATCAGGGCCTCCACGCGGTCTGCTACCTGATTCAGGGGAAGGGTCTCCTTGCTTCGCTCATCGCGCCGGGCCACTTCCATGGTGCTGTTCTCCAAATCGCGACCGCCCATGGCCAGCCGCACCGGAATTCCACGCAGTTCGTGCTCGGCAAACTTCCATCCGGGGCGCTTGGTGTCGTCGTCGTCTACTTTGACCCGCAAACCGCGGCGGCGCAATTCATCGGCCATGGAGTTGACCGCGGCCATCAGGTCAGCATTGTCCTCTTTCGCTTTGGCAATGGGCACCAACACCACCTGAATTGGCGCCAGTTTGGGCGGCAGCACCAGGCCCTCGTCGTCGCTGTGCACCATGATGAGCGCACCCATCATGCGCGTACTCACCCCCCAGGAAGTGCCCCAGACCAAGTCGCGTTCGCCGTCCTTGTTCAGAAAAGTCACGTCAAAGGCGCGGGCAAAATTCTGCCCCAGAAAGTGCGAGGTGCCCATTTGCAGCGCCTTGCCGTCCTGCATCAGCGCCTCAACAGTATAGGTATCCACGGCGCCGGCAAAACGCTCCGACTCCGATTTCACCCCCTTAATAACCGGAATGGCCAGCGTGCCCTCCATGAATTCAGCGTACACGTTGAGCATCTTCACGGTTTCTTCCACCGCTTCTGCCGCCGTGGCGTGGGCGGTATGCCCTTCCTGCCAGTAAAACTCGGAGGTGCGCAAAAACAGGCGGGTGCGCATTTCCCAGCGCATCACGTTGGCCCATTGATTGATCAACAGGGGAAGGTCGCGGTAACTCTGAATCCAGCCCTTGTAGGCATTCCACATCAGGGTTTCTGATGTAGGGCGAATAATCAGTTCTTCCTCCAACTTAGCTTCGGGATCCACGATAATGCCGCCCTGCCCGTCATTTTTCAGCCGGTAATGCGTCACAACGGCACATTCTTTGGCAAAGCCTTCCACGTGAGCGGCTTCTTTGCTGAAAAAACTTTTGGGTATCAACAGCGGAAATGCCGCGTTCACATGGCCGGTTTCTTTAAAGCGCCGGTCTAAAACGTCTTTCATGGCCTCCCAGATGGCATAGCCATAAGGCTTAATCACCATACAACCGCGAACGGCGGCGTACTCGGCCATGCCGCTTTTGAGCACTAGATCGTTGTACCATTGGGCGTAATCTTCGCCCCGAGTAGTCATGCTTTGGCCCATGTGGCAAATTGAACGTAAATTGGTATAGTATTTGAGTAGAAAGGTCCGTAGGTGAGGGCCAAAGGTAACGAATCTGCTTGGGCCGTTTTAAGTGCACCATTCAGTTTGAAAGGCTTTGGCACTTCCTGCAACTTGTTCTCCTAAATCACACCGCGAATCAACTCGCGAATCACCTCCTCCACCAAAAGGAAAGGACCATGAAAACTATCGCCCTTCTCTTCGCTTCCGGTGCCTTGTTGCTCTCTTCCTGCGGACGCTCCGGCATCTCGCAGCAAAGCGTCGTGGATGATGTTTACTACAGCCCTTCCACCGACGCCAGCAGCGTTAGCGATCTCGAGCCCTATTCAGAGCCCCGCACCAGGACCAACGGCGGCAACAGCAGCAACCAAAACGCCAGCCAGACCCGCAGTGCAGCACCGTCTGTAAATACCGGCTCGTATTCCTGGTACGATGAGAACTCTCAAAGCTCCGGCTACCTCGGCAGCGAGCGCATGGAGCCGATTCAGGAGCCTGAGCAGCAGCCCAATTCCACCCAGCAGCGCACAGACGGCAGCGGCGACGCTAACAATTACAATTACGACGACAACTATTACAACGACGACGATTACTATTATACCAGCCGCGCCCGCAGGCTGTATACGCCCGTTTTCGGCGCTTCCTATTACAGTCCCTTCAATAATCCCTGGGATCCTTTCTTCACACCCGGCATCAACGTCGGTTTCGGTGGTGGCTGGGGCGGCGGTTTCGGTGGTGGCTGGGGCGGCGGGTTCGGTGGCGGCGGCTTCGGTGGCGGCTGGGGCGGCGGGTTCGGTGGCGGCGGATTCGGTGGCGGCTGGGGTAACCCTGGCTTCGGCTGGGGCGGTGGCTGGGGTAACCCTGGCTTCGGCTGGGGCGGCGGCTGGGGTAACCCTGGCTTCGGCTGGGGCGGAGGTTGGGGCAATCCCGGCTTCGGCTGGGGCGGAGGTTGGGGCGGCGGCTGGGGCTATCCCGGCTGGGGCTGGGGCGGTGGTTGGGGCAACCCTGGCTTCGGCTGGGGCGGAGGCTGGGGTAATCCCTGGTGCCCAAATCCCTGGGGTTACGGCGTCGGCAATGGCTTTGGTTACAACAACGGCTTCGCCGGTGGCGGCGACTACGCTGGCGGGGGAACCTACTACGGTCCCCGCAACCGACCCGGAGGCAACACTACTACTGATCCGCGCCCGAACTACTTGAGCAACCTCGAAGATTACACGCCGCGCAATGGCGGCTCAAGTGCCACTGATGTTGATCGTACCGCGCCTGCGGCCACCATCCGCGATCGCTCTGACGCCGATTACACCACAGCGCCTGCTGTCACGGCCCCGGATCGCGTAACCGACCGTCCAACGCCTGGCTTCACTCGCCCAGGTGGCACAGGAACGGGCGTTAGTGCACCCACTTCTCCGGAAGGCCCGGCTACTGCGCGTCCAGCAGACCGCGTAGTGCCCGGTTTTACCCGTCCGAGTGCCGCTAGCACAGGCAGCGGAGCGTCTGCTCCTGCAACAGCAAACCCGAGCCGCCCCGCTGGTGGTGCCGTTGACCGCCCTTCCGCGGGCAGCGTTGAACGCCCGGCAACCGGCGGCTTTGACCGCCCTTCCGCGGGCAGCGTTGAACGCCCGGCAACCGGCGGCTTTGACCGCCCTTCCGCGGGCAGCGTTGAACGCCCGATTGCCAATATTGTCGAGCGACCTACCCCCGGCTTTACCCGCCCCGGTGCTGGAACCGGCAGCGACATGACATCCGCACCTTCCCGGAGCCGTGTTGACCAGCGCCTTCCCTACACCGGCGTACGCCAGCCCGAGCCTGCAGGGGGCTATTACCCAAGCACCGGCGGCTCGCCCTCGGCGGCTCCCGGTTACTCCCCTTCCCGACCATCCCCCGGCTATGACCGCGGCTCGCGACCTAACGTGGGACCGGCAACTGGACCCTCTCGCAGTCCTTCTGCAGCCCCTTCGCCCGCAAGCCCCAGCCGTTCTTCGGGATCGGGCATGTTTGGCGGAAGTCGCAGCACGCCAAGCTCCCCGAGCCGGGTCAGCCCATCGTGGGGCGGCAGCCGTTCGCCGGGATCGTTTTCAGGTGGAGGCTCTCGCTCTTCGGGCGGCAGCAGCGGGGGCTCGCGCTCCGGTGGCGGTTCCCGTCCACGCTGATAGCGCCCTTTTCCCGGTGGCTCGGGCAACTGCAGTCCATCCGCCATGAGGCAACGCTCTCACAAACGCTGGCCTTTAAGCAATCGTACCTTTTCTTATGATCAACGCGATCGCCATGAAATGCAAAATTTTCCTGGTTGGGGCGGCACTTTGTCTGTCCGTCTTCAGCCAAGCCCAAAACGATGCGGATGCTCTCCGCTACGCCATGCTGCAATTCGGCTCCACCGCCAGAGCACTCGGCAGCGGCGGTGCTTATGGAGCCGTGGGCGGCGACTTCGGTGGAGTCAGCATCAATCCCGCCGGCCTGGGTGTGTACCGGAGTTCTGAATTTCAGTTCAGCCCCGGCTTTTCGTTCACCGGCGCTTCGACCGATTTCAACGGAAGCCTGGTTAACGATTCCAGAGCCAATGTGCACATCGGCTCCATGAGCCTGGTCTTCACCGACCTGAACGACCGCTACCGCTACGGTTCCGGTATGCGGCGGGCGTCAACCAACTTCGCCATCGGGGTAAACCGTCTGGCCAGCTTCTCGTCCGGCCGCGAATTCAACGGATTCAACAGCGACAACTCGCTGCTCGACTCCTACACCGAATTCCTGAACAGCGGCTCCGGCACAGCACCGTCCGATGCCTTCAACGCCGATCCCTTTGGAGCCGGACTCGCCTATGATGCCTTCCTGCTCAATCCCATTCCCGGCGACACCTCGCGCTACTACAGTGTGGTCCCCGATGGCAACGTGTTGCAAAATCGCCGCCTGACTTCGCGCGGCTCGGTTTCCGAAATGGTCATCGCGCTGGCCGCCAATTTTGGCCACAAACTCTATATCGGCGGTTCAGTGGGCGTGCCCTTTTTAAAGTATGTCGAAGATGCCGTTTACTCGGAAAGCGACCGCGATGAAAGTATTCCGGGATTCAGCTCGTTCAGCCAGCGCAATTCGCTCGAGACCCGGGGCACAGGCCTCAACGCCAAATTCGGCATCATCGTCAGGCCAATAGAAGCCTTGCGCCTGGGAGCTTCCGTGCACAGCCCCACCCGGTACCGCCTGCGCGACGAATTTAGTTCCGAAATCAACGCCGACATCGAGACCAACAACTACCAGGTCTTCTCGCCCTTCGGCTTGTTTGATTATACGCTCCGCAGCCCTTGGCGCGCCGTTGGCTCGGCCACGGTGCTGGTCAAAGAGTATGGTTTTATATCGTTAGACTACGAGTACCTCGACTACGGATTCAGCGCTTTTGATTTCAGCCGCGGCGGTCTTGGCTTTGAATCCGAAGAAGCCGAACTCAACACCCAAATTGACGGCAAATACACCCGCGCCCACAATTTGCGCGGCGGTGTTGAAGGCGTTTCCGGCCCCATGCGTTTTCGCGCGGGGTACAGCTACCTCGGCACGCCTTTTGCTGAAGGACGCGCCACCGCCGATGCTGACCTGAGCCGGCACTCGTTCCACGGAGGTATCGGCTACCGCGGCGAAAGTTTTTTTGCAGACCTCAGCTACGTCCACAGCCTCAGCACCTTCGGCGAGGTGCCCTATCAATTGGCCGACGCCAGCGAGCCCATTCCCTTTGCCCGCACGGAGCAAACGGCAGGCACGGCGGTACTAAGCATGGGGGTGAGGTTTTAGGGGGGGAATGGAGAAGCTTTCCCGGTGTCCCGGCAGATCAGCTATTTTTGCAAGTAGCTGAAACCTTATCCATGGATGATATTTTGTTGCTGACGGATAAAGTTCGCACTACGCTTTTTTTGGGTGAGAATCATTTTAGGGAGTTTAAAACGGCTTACGAAGGACGGCCTGATCAAAAAAGACCTCGGCGGTTTGCTGCTATTTGTCAAGATATTGGAGAAGCCTTAGTTGCCTTTGCGAACGCAGACGGTGGAGCAATTATCATTGGTGCAGAAGACAGCGGACTCATAACCGGGATACCTCACAGCGATTCCCGGATAGCCGAGATGTTGAATGCCGTTCATACACATGTGTATCATGGGCAAGTTTTGCCATTGGTGAACGCAAATGAATTGGTCCTGGATGAACAGAGAGTTTTATACTTCTCTGTAAAAAAAGGGACCACCATGATTTATCAATTGCCCGATGGTCGCTGTGTCAAGCGAAAGGATAAAGTAACGTTGCCGGCTTCCATGCAGCAGATAGGTTTTGAAAGACAGGAAATAGTCTCACGAGCGTACGATAGTCAGTTTGTGGAAGGAGCTACTGTTGCTGATCTAGATGTGTCGCTCCTTCAAGGCATTGCCTAAGAGTACATTTCGGGATTAAGTGTTGAGCGGTACTTGCAACAAATTGGATTGGCTGAGTATGGCTTGAATGTGTTAAAACTCAGACGAGCTGCTCTTTTGCTTTTTGCGAGAAAAATTGATCGCTGGCACCCTCGTTGACAGATTAGGATACTCCAAGTAAACGGCAATACCCTTGAATCAGGCGAAAACTACAATGTTAATACCGATAGCGTAGTTTCAGGGAATATATTTGAATTAATATTTAAATCTTGGGATCTGATTCGCAACTTTATTGCTTATCAAACACAATTCGGGCCTAACGCACAATTTGAACAACGGTTCATTTATCCCGAGGATGCAGTTCGGGAGAGTGTATTAAATGCAATTGCTCATCGCGATTACAGCAGCTCTAATGCTATTGAAATAATATATATTTAATAATATAATGTAAATTAAAAGTCCTGGGGCATTGCTCTCTACCCTCAACCTAAGCAATTTATATCATTTGGAAGGTTCACATGAATCCAGGAACTCTTTGATTGCGATGGTTTTGCGTGAAAACAAACTCATGCGAGAACCGGGGGAGGGAATGAAGCGAATTTTCAATCTCATGCAGGAGCAGGAGCTTGAAAGACCTGAACTATACAGCAACGGTTTATGGTTTAGCGTAACGCTTAGAAATGCCCTAAAGCTAATTTAGCAGCTCAACCCACCCGATTCACTTCCGGCACAAGCGTTACGCCAAACTGCTGCAGCACAGCCTCGCGGATGTCGCAAGCCAGTTGCCAGATTTCTGCCCCGCTGGCCCCGCCGTAGTTGACCAGAACCAGCGCCTGCTGGGCGTGGGCACCCGTGTTGCCGATGCGTTTGCCCTTAAAGCCGCACTGCTCAATGAGCCAGCCGGCGGCGAGTTTTACCGCACCGTCTGCGGTTGAGTATTGGGGCATGCCGGCAAATCGCTCGGCCAACTCGCCGGCCAGTTCAACGCTGACCTCAGGATTCTTAAAGAAACTGCCCGCATTGCCGAGCAATGCCGGATCCGGCAATTTTGACTGACGTATATGAATCACCGCCTGGCTCACGTCGCGAACGGATGGTTCTGCAATGCTCATTTGCTCCAACGTATCTTTAATGGCACCATAAGTTAAATTCAATTCCGGGCGAAGGGCCAGGCGAACCGTAAGCGAAAGTATGGCGTAACGCCCGGCGGCTCCGCGCTTGAAAACGGATTCGCGGTACCCGAATTGACAGGCTGCCCGGTCAAAGTGCAGGACCGTTCCGCTTTGCAGATCCAGCGCTTCCAACTCGTGAAAAACGTCTTTGAGTTCTACGCCGTAAGCGCCGATGTTTTGCATGGGAGCAGCCCCGCACAAACCAGGAATGAGACTGAGGTTTTCGAGCCCGCCCCAGCCCCGGTCAACCGTGAATTGCACGAGTTGGTGCCAGCTTACCCCGGCGCCAGCGCGAACCAAAACCTGCGAACTGTCGCGGCCCACTTCGACCAAACCGCCCAACCGGTTGAGCAGTACTAAACCGTCATAGTCCCGCACAAACAACATGTTAGACCCGCCGCCGAGCAGCAGGCGCGGACGATCGCGGAACTCGGGGTGATTCCACAACCACAAGAGGTTCTCCGCACTTTCAGCGCTGGCCAGCGCGGCGGCGCGGGCATCGGTTCCAAAGGTGTGGTAAGGGCGCAGAGAGGCCTGGCGCTGAATGTCGGGAAGGCTCATGGCAGCCACAAAGCTAGGTTATGCGAACGAAGCAGTCTGGCAATCGCTGGCAACCTGCCGGGCCAGCGTCAGCCCTTCGCCCGTGGTCTTAGCCCCCAACTCTGTTCAAGCCCGCTTTGGCCTTGCTTTGCAGCGAGTTGCGGTACTCGTGGTCCTTCATTTTCAGGCTGCGGCGAAAGTAAGCTGCTGCTTTTTCCTCGTTGCCTTCCTGCTCGTAGAGGTAGCCCAAATGCAGAGCAGCACTGGCGGCGTAGTAATAGGGGAGGGTTTCACCGTTTTGCAGGGCGGCCTGGTAAAAGCCTTTGGCCTGCTCGGGCATACCGGCTTCGTCGTAGATGCGGCCGGCGCGGTAGGTGAATTCTACCTGCTCGGCAGGCGTTTGGAACTGCTCCATTTTCTTGCCTTCCAACCCTTGCAAGGCGCGCTTGTAATAGCCGCCGTCAAAAAGCAGACGCGTTTTGAGCAACAGCGCGTTGGGCGCCGCGCCGCGCTGGGCCTCTTTTTCCGCCTGTTTGTCGTCGTCGATGATGCTCACCCCGCGCTGTTTGCACAGGATCATGTACTCGGTGTAACGCTCGGGACGCCCCTGCACCAGGTGGTGCCAGGCCAGCTTTTGGTAGCATTCGCGCACGTAATTGCGCCCCTTAAACCCAACCAGGAATTTTTCTAAAGAAAGGTGGGCGTCGCCGTCTAAACGACGCAGCTTGGCCAGGCCCAGCATGAAGTCCAGGTAGGCGAAAGAGAGATATTCCGAGGTGCGAGGGGCATTGGTTAATAGCCGGATGGCCTCATCGTTGCGACCGGTGCGCATGGCCACTGACGCCGTAATAAAATGGTTCAACAGGTTGCCGCGCAGCGCCAGTCGATCCGTGCTGACCGTTTCCCACGCGCTCTCCGGATCGTTCTCCAGGTACAGCGACATCAGCGCGTAGTACACCAAAGCCTCCTGCTCAAATACAAAGTCGTTGCTCGACGACCAGCGCAGCAGCGCGCGCATCTCGCCCATTCCCTGGTCAATGTCGCCGTCCAGGCCCACCATGCGCGCGCCCCATTGGTACTGATCGGGAATGGCGCCAATGATGGCGTGCAGCAGCGCCAGGCTTTTTGCCGTGGGCTTGAAATCGGGGAAAAGCCGCTGATTTTCCTGCAACAGCAGGTAAGCTTTCCGGATTTCGCGGAACGCACTGAGGTACTCTTCGAACTTCAGGCGCGCCAACGCCCATTGCAGGTGCAGCTCGGCCTCGGTGTAGCGGTAGTAGGGCGAACTTTTGTCGCCTTTGCTCAGTTCGCGGAGGCGGCGCTCTTTGTTGGGTTCGCGTTTGTCAAATTCGCTGCGTTCTTCGCCGATGTAGCACACAAAAAAGTCGGCGTAATTCTCCAGAAACCAAGGCAGGCGGTTGCCGGGGTTTTCGCGTTTTTCGGCTTCCAGCAGGGCCAGCCCTTCTTTTATTCTCAGGGCGAAAATGAGGTCGTACGCCTGGCGACAGCGCGTGTTGAAATCATAACACTGGGTGCAGGGGGCGGGGGTTTCAGTGTTTTCGATGCTGGCGCCGGCCATCGCTGAGCCGAGACTTGGGCTGAGACTGGGGCTGAGACCTGAGCTGAGACTTGGGCTGAAGTTTGAGCTAAGATCCAGGCCAGCCGATGCGGCGGCCTTCAACGGCTGGGAAAAGCCCAGCACGCAGCACAGAAGCGTAATAAAACTTATGGAATTTGCGAAGGGTATCGCGGCAAGAGCGCGAGGCAGGGCAAACACGGCTCAGATTTCCTCCACCAGACCGGCGATCTCCGGGTCAACCAGGATGCGGCCGCAGTGTTCGCAAACGATGATTTTCTTGCGCTGGCGAATGTCCATTTTGCGCTGCGGGGGAACTTTAGAGTAGCAACCTCCGCAGGAATCGCGCTCGATGGTGACCACGGCTAAACCATTGCGGTAAGACTTGCGGATGCGGCCAAAGGCGGTGAGCAGGCGGTCGTCCACTTCGTTGGTGGCTTCTTCCAATTGCTTGTTCAACTCCTTTTCTTCCTTATCGGTCTCGGCGATGATTTTGGAAAGTTCTCCTTTTTTGGCGTCCAGGTCGGTGGCACGCGCATCAATAATGCCCTGGGCTTCGCTCAGGTACTGCTTCTTGCCCACCATATCGGTTTCGGCATCGCGAATGCGCTTTTCGCCCAGCTGGCTATCCAGCGTCTGCATCTCAATCTCCTTGGTCAGCGCGTCAAACTCGCGGCTGTTCTTGACGTTCTTCTGCTGGCCTTCGTATTTTTTGATCTGAGCCTGGGACTCTTTAATCACGTTTTTGCGGTCGGAAATGGTTTTGTCGAAGGTGTCAATTTCAGCCTTCAACTTATCCATGCGGGTCTGCAACCCTTCGATTTCATCTTCCAGGTCTTTAACCTCAATGGGCAATTCGCCTTTCAGAACAACGATTTCGTCAAGCTTGGTATAAATGGTCTGCAGGTGGTGCAGGGCACGGAGCTTGTCTTCTACAGTGTATTCTTTTACGACGGCCATCAGAAATAATTTACGGGATTGGTAACGATGCTGGTCAAACGAACGGCAAAGGTATCAAATTTCCTGGACAGGAACTCGGCTAAAAGCCCTGCGGTGAACTGTTCGCTCTCATAATGGCCCACATCGGCCAGCAGTAGTTTGCCTTCGGCATCAAAGAATTGGTGGTACTTGACGTCAGCGGTTACAAAAGCCTGAGCCCCGGACTGTAAAGCCTTGGAAATCAGGAAAATACCGGCACCACCACACAAGGCAACACGCTTGATGGGAAGCCCGGTCAGCGGACTGTGGCGCACGCAGGGGGTCCGGAACCGATCCTTTAAAAGCGCCAGAAAATCCGGTTCGGAAAGCGGCTCGGTCAACTCGCCAACCAGGCCGTGGCCAACCTGCGGGTGTTCGTTGAGCAGCGGGTAGAGGTCATAGGCCACCTCCTCGTACGGATGAGCTTTTTTCATCAGGCGAAGCACTTCCTGTTCTTTGTGCCGCGGTAGGATCACTTCAACCCGGATTTCCGGCTCCGCATGGTCCTGACCGCGCTCGCCTACATGCGGTTTAGTGAGCTCGTTGCCCCGGAAGGTGCCCTGGCCCTCGGTGTTAAAACTGCAGTGATCGTAGTTTGAAATGACACCTGCCCCGGCATCGAACAAGGCTTGCCTAAGGCGCGAGACCCCTTCGACCGGAACAAAGGTGACGAGCTTGAGGAGCAATTCCCGTTTGGGGTCCAAAATCTGCCGCTTGACCAAACCCAGCCGATCGGCCATTCGGTCGTTGACCCCGTTGTGCACTGCGTCCAGGTTGGTATGGGCGGCAAACAGGGCCACGTTCAAGCGGATGGCTGCCAGCAGGGCGCGCTCTGCGTACGTGCGCCCGGTCAGGCTTTTTAGCGAGCCGAACAGGATCGGGTGATGGGCCACCACCAAATTGCAACCCAATTCTGCCGCTTCGCGGATCACCTCTTCGGTGCTGTCAAGGCAGCAGAGCACTCCCGTGATGGGTTGTTCCGGGTCCCCACAAAGCAGGCGAGCATTATCGTAGCTTTCCTGATAAGCGGGCGGTGCCCAATCAGCCAGAGCCGCTATGACGTCGCGGACGCGGACTTGGCTGGCCATCGTTATTTGTAGCGGACCTCTACGCCCATATCGGCTTGTTCATCCAGCAATTCCAGGAAGTTGAAGCTGCGGGTCACGGTGCTGCCATCGTCGCTGATGGTGTAGTTCAACCCGCTGACTTTTTTGACCTTGCCGGGAAGGACGTATTCAACTTTGTAGGAGGCATCGCTCATCATCATCTTCATCATTTCCATTTCTTCGTCGGCCAATTCCTCTTTGCCGAGTTCGTTAGAATTTGCCTTGCGCGTCAATTGACCGGGCTTAAACGAGTATTGGTCTTCTGAGCCACCCAGCAACATGTTGTCTGCGTCGCCACCGCCAGATGCCAGCGGAGTATCAAAGGCGCTTAAACCCGTAGCCATATCCATGCTGAATTTGTTCACTTCATCGATGCTTCCGAAAGACAACCCCAGGGTGTAAACCATTTGTTGTGTGTTGCCATCCATGCTCAACCAAATGGTGCCGTTTTTGGTGATTTCCGGGTACTTCCAGAACTGTTTAATGGAGTCGGGCATGTCGGCAAAGCGGAGCGTGGTATCCAAGTTGTACTCGCCGGCCATGTCTTCTGCTGTACCGGTTGAATCGCTGAAACTGGAAAAGCTCATGATCATGCCCATCATCTGGCTCATGTCCATGGTGACCAGGTACTCGCCGCTTCCGTCTTTTTTCAGCGCAATGCGCTCCAGAATTTCAATGCAGGACGTTGAGCTGACCATGACCATCAAACCCAACACCGGAAGAAGCATCCGATGCATGGTCGGAACGAAAAAAAGTTTCATGCGTATTTTTTGGTTTTTATTGCAGTCTTGCGCTCAGGTCAGACCCTGCGATTTTGCCTGGGATCGCGAGCGGCAAACGCCGTCCCGAAGGTACACTGGTTTGGCCACATCGCGATAACTTCGGGTCATGAACGTCCCCCCTTCCCGCGCTTTGTTTTGGCCCTTTTCGGCGCTCTACGGCGCGGGCACCACCTTGCGCAACCTGCTCTATGACGCTGGCTGGCTTCGCTCCTTTGGTTTTGATTTTCCTGTCATCGTGGTGGGCAATCTCCAAGCGGGCGGCACGGGCAAGACCCCTTGTGTGGAATACTTGGTTCGAAAACTGTCCGAGCGCTATGCAGTGGCCGTGCTGAGCCGCGGCTATGGGCGCAACACCCGGGGCTACCTTTTGGCAGGACCGGAGGCTACCGCCGCAGACATCGGCGATGAGCCCTTGCTACTCAAGCGCCTGCATCCTTTGCTGGAGCTGGCGGTGAGCGAGCAGCGCGTTCCTGCTATCCCCGCGCTGCTGACGGATGCCCCGCAAGTGCAGGTGGTCATTTGCGATGATGCGTATCAGCACCGCGCCCTTCGCGGCGGGTTTAACCTGTTACTCACAGGATATGATTTATTGTACATAGATGATGTTATGTTGCCTGCCGGACGCTTGCGTGAATCCATTTCCGGCGCCCAACGTGCACACGCCATCCTGGTGACCGGTTGCCCCGCTGCTTTGTCGGCGCCAGCCCGCCAGGAGCTGACGGATCGCTTGCGCACGCGCGATGATCAGCCGGTTTTCTTTGCCAGCCTCGCCTACGGAACGCCCTATCGGCTGGGCCAGCCCACGGCGGCGTTGCAAGGCGAAGCGCCCTCGCGCATCGTGCTACTGACGGGTATTGCGCGGTCTGTGCGGCTGAAGCGGGCGCTGGAGAGCGGAGAGGTTGGTGCGGGTACGGGGGCCCTTGGCCCGAACGTTGCCTTAACCCATCTGGACTACCCGGACCACCACCGCTGGCAGCCCCGCGACCTGGAGCGTTTGCGCCGGGTGTTTGCCCAGCAAGCTGCAGTGGGCTCCTGCATGATTCTAACGACGGAAAAGGATGCGGTCCGGTTGGAGGCGCATGCGGCAGCGCTGGCGGATTTACCGGTGTATGTGTTGCCGGTGCGGATGGCGATACTAAAGGATTCTGAGCGCGAGTT
>Ga0105044_10007044_pt1 | contig 15477 bp, 13 predicted proteins | sample MAT01_FD_78092 | JGI IMG/M metagenome (GOLD analysis project Ga0105044, IMG submission 78092) | Freshwater microbial communities from Lake Fryxell liftoff mats and glacier meltwater in Antarctica - MAT-01 | ecosystem: Environmental > Aquatic > Freshwater > Ice > Liftoff microbial mat | place... | reverse complement strand
GCCGACCGCCTCCTCCTCGCACCCCGCCACGGCAACACCCCCCCCCACCTCCACCCCCCCCACCCCCACGACGACCACGATCCCCCCCACCACCTCGACATCCACCACCTCCACGACCGCCCCGACCACCACCACGACGTCGACGACCTCGACCACCGTCCCCACCACCTCGACCACCTCGACCACCTCGACCACCTCGACCACCTCGACGACGTTGCCCACCACCACGTCGACGTCCACGACGGCACCGACCACCACCTCCACCACGTCCACGACGATCCCGACCACGACGTCGACCGCCGCGCCGACCTCGACCACCTCGTCCTCGACAACCAGCACGAGCACCACCAGTTCGACCTCGACCACCTCCACGACGGCTCCGGCGCCGTCGTCCACCACGACCACGCCACCGGATCCGATCATCGACGCCGTCTCACCGACGACGGTCAACCCGGGAGGGACGATCACGGTCCGGTCGAGCGGCTGGCAGCCGGGCACCGAGGTCGTGGTCACGTTGCAGTCGGACCCGATCACGCTGGGCTCGCTGGTGGCGGACTCGATCGGCGAGGTCAACGGCACCTTCACCGTGCCGGTCGGCTTCGCCATCGGCTCGCACACCCTGAGCCTCACCGGGCTCAACATCGCCGGGAACGTCCGCACGGTGAGCACGCCGATCACGGTGGGGGCCATCGCGTCCCTGGTGCAGCCGCAGGGCCAAGCGCCGACGCCAAGGGTCGCCACGGCCACCGGCTCGAACCTCCCGGCCACCGGTACCGACACCGCCTCGCTCGCCGTGCTCGCCGCCCTCCTCCTCGGTACGGGCGTGGCCCTCGTGCTCACCGGGCGCCGACGTCGCACCTGACACCGGGCCGCACGAGCACATCGGTTCTTCGGCGGTGACGGCCAGGTGCACGCGTCGTCAGGACGGTGGGCGCGCGTCCCGCAGGACCACCGGTCCCCGATCGGGCGTCAGGCCTCGAGCACGCCGGCGACGATGAGGACAGCGGTGACACCGGCGATCCCCAACCGGTACCAGCCGAAGATGGCCAGGCTGTGGTTCTGGAGGTAGCCGACCATCCAGCGCACCGCGATCACCGCGGCGACGAACGCGGTGACGAACCCGAGCACCGGGCTGGCCACCCCGAACTGCTCGACGATGACCCCACCGCTCCCCGCAGCGTCGTAGACCGTCGCCGCCGAAAGGGTGACGAGACCGAGCAGGAAGCTGAACTCGACCGCAGCGGCCAGGCTCATACCCACCAGGATCGCAGCCACGAGCACCACCAGGCTGCGACTGGTGCCCGGCCACATGGCCAGGCACTGGGTGACTCCGATGATGACCGCCTGGCGGATCCCCATGCCCTCGAGCGCGGTGCCCTCCTTCTGGCGGGCCCACCAGTCGCCCGATGACAGCCACAGCAGCAACACACCGCCGACCGCCCACGCGACGACCACCGGCCACGGGCCGAACAGCCGGTCCTTGATCTCGCTCTCGAGCGTCACCCCGACGACCGCCGCGGGCAGGAACGCGACGACGAGGGAGATGAGGACGCGACGCCCGTCGGGATCGCGTCCGATCAGGCCGTTGAGCATGCTCAGCAGGCGGCGCCAGTAGAGGACGACGACCGCGAGGATGGCGCCCGCCTGGATCACGATGGCGTAGGCGTCGGCCGCCTCCTTCTCGGCCGGGTCGTCACCGGTGCCGATGCCGAGCAGGTCGCTCTCCACGAGGAGGTGGCCGGCCGAGCTGATCGGCAGGAACTCGGTGATCCCTTCGACCAACCCGAGGAGGATGGCGTTCACCGGCCCGAGCTTGTCGCCGTACTCGGCGCGGTCGGCATCCTCGGGGGTGTCGGCGTCGTCGGCGGGGCCGGCGACGGTGGTGGTGGTGGTGGTGGTCGTCGTGGCCTGGAAACGAGCCGACGCCGTGCCCACCTGCGCCTGTTGCCCCGGTGAGGACACCGCAGCAGCCGCCGCGCTGGCGAACCCGAGCACCACCACCAGCAACAGCGCCAGCCCCGTGGCCCGGGCACCGAGCGACCAGGGTCGGTCGGACGGTCCTGAGCTGGATCGGTCGGGTCGAGCGGTCGGACGTGGCATGCGGCGACGATCTCCACGGGTCGGGTACCGGCGATGAAGCCGGCTCACCCTAACGCCGGGCACCTCGGCCGCCGGACCGCCCATGCCCGACCCACCGACGGGCCACCCGTGTCGCCGCTCAGGAACCGCCGAGGCTGACGCCGTCGATGACGAGGGTGGCGCTGCCGGTACCACCGGGGAGCCACTCGAGGTCGCCGCCGACCTCGGTGATGTCGAGGAGCAGGCGCTGGAGGGTCGAGGCGATGGTGACCTCGCGGATGGGTTCGGCGAGGGCGCCGTTGCGGATCATGAGCCCCTCGGCGCCGACGGAGAAGTCGCCGCTCACCGCGTTGACGCCCGAGTGGAGCCCGGTCATGGACTGGATCAGGAAGCCGTGGTCGATCGAGGCGGTGATCTCGTCGAGCGAGCGGGCACCGGGCACGACGGACAGGGCCTGGGTGCCGACGCCCGGTGTGGAGCGCGAGCCGCGCACGGCCGAGCCGGTGGACGCGGCGCCCGCGCGGCGACCGGTGTAGCTGTTGTGCAGGAACCCGGCGAGCACGCCGCCGTCGATGAGCACGTTGCGGCGACACGCCAACCCCTCGCCGTCGTAGGCGTCGGCACCCATCGACAGCGGGTTGGTCGGATCGTCGACCAGCACCAGTGCGTCGGACGCGATCTTCTCGCCTCGCCGCTCAGTGAAGGGCGAGCGGCCCTTGAGCACGCGCTCACCGGTGAGGGTGCCGCCGGCGATGCCGATGATCGATGCCGCCATGCGGGGCTCGAACACCACGGTGAGCCGCTGGGACGGGGCGGATCTGGCGCCGAACATGCGGGTGGCGCGTTCAACGGCATCGGACGCCGCCAGCTCGAGGTCGAGGCCGTACGGGTCTCGGCCGACGTCGGAGCCACCACCGGTCTTGGTCTCGCCGCCGTCCTCCGCCAGGGCCAGCACGCCGACGCTGCAGTAGGTGCCTCGCCAGCTGCGGACGATGCCGGCGGTGGAGGCGATGGCGGCCTCGCCGCGCGAGTCCCCGTACGACGCGGTGCGCACGCCGGTGATGCGGGGGTCGCGGCCGACGACCAGGCGCTCGAGCTCGATGGCCATCTCCACCTTGCGCTCGGGCGGGAACGACACGAGCTCCTCGCGCCACAGCTCCTGTTCCACCGCGGCGACGCCATCGGCGGTGGCCAGCGCGTAGAACTCGTCGGGTTCGCCGAACGAGGTGTTGTCCCGGGCGTCGGCGAGGACCTCGGTGATGACGTCGGGATCGAGGGTTCCGGCGTGGGCGAAGCCCTGCCGGTGGTCGCGGATGATGCGGATGCCGATGCCCGCCGATTCGGCCGACGTGAGCGACTCGACCTCGCCGCCGTAGGCCTTGACGGACGTGGTGGCGCCACGGGCCACGAACACCTCGAGCTCCTCGCCGGGCAGGGCGAGGGCGACGATCTTCTCGGCGATGGCCTCCAGTTCGGGTGCGTCGCTCACGCGCCGGACACCGTGAGGTCGTCGATCACCAGCGAGACGCCCGCCGCGCTCATGGGCAGCCACTCGGTGTCGTTGCCGACCGCGCTGACGTCCTTGATCATCTTCTGCAACGTGGAGGCGATGGTGAACTCGCGCAGCGGTTCGGCGAGCTCGCCATCGCGGATGCGCAGGCCCTCGGCGCCGGTGGAGAAGTCGCCGCTGATCGGGTTGACGCCCGAGTGCAGGCCGGCGACGTCGGCGATGAGGATGCCGTTGGTGACGCCGGCGATCAGCTCGGTCTGGCTCCGCGTGCCGGGGAGCAGCGACACCGCCTGGGTGCCGACGCCCGGGGTGGACTTGAAGCCGCCCCGCACGGCCGAGCCGGTGGACACCGTGCCCGCCCGACGGGCCGTGTAGGCGTTGTGCACGAACATCTGCAGGACGCCGTCGACGATGAGCTCGTTGCGGCGGGTCGCCAACCCCTCGCCGTCGGTGTCGGTGGCCGAGAACGCTCGCGTGTCGGTGGGGTCGTCGACGAGCGTGAGCACCGTGCTGGCGACCTCGTCGCCGAGACGGTCGGCGAAGAACGAGCGGCCCTTGAGCATGGCCTCGCCGTTGAGCGTGTAGCCGAGGATGCCGAGGAACTGGGCGGTGACCCACGGGTCGAGCACGACGGTGAGCCGCTCGCTGCCGGGCTTGGTGGCGCCCAGCAGGCGGGTGGCCCGCCGGCCGGCATCGGCCGCGGTGGACGCCACGTCGAGCACGCTCGGCTCCCGGCCGACCGAGAAGCCGAAGCCGGTCTGGGTCTCGCCGTCCTGTTCGGCCATCGCGTAGGTGGACAGGTAGCAGACGGTCTCCCGGCCGGCGTTGCGCACACCGGCGGTCGACACGATGGCGCCGCTGAAGTCGGTGTCGAAGTACTCGGCCTGCTCGATGCCCGAGATGCGGGGATCGCTGGCGAGCACCGCCCGCTCGAGCTCCATGGCCAGGTCGATCTTGGCCTCGGTGCTGAACGCCTCCAGTTCCTCTCGGTAGAGGTCGAGGTCGGGGATGGCCACGCCGTCGGGCTCGGCCAGGCCCTGGAACTCGTCGAAGGTCCCGAACGCGGCGTTGTCGCGCGCCTCGCCCAGCGCCTCGGCGAGGACATCGTCGTCGAGGGTGCCGGCGTAGGCGAAGCCCTGCTTGCCGTCGGTGATGAGCCGGATGCCGACACCCTGGCTCTCGGCCGAAGACAGCGACTCGATCTCGGACCCGTACACCCGGATCTCGGTGTCCCGGCCGCTGACCACGACCGCCTCGACCTGCTCGCCCGGTTGCGCCATCGCGACCACGCGGTCACCGATCGCCAACAACTCGTCCAACATCTGATCCTCGCTCTCTCGACGAAATTGCGTCACCAGAGCATCCAGGGGATGCCCACGGACGCAATTTCGGGTGGGTTCCGTGGTTCAGGCGGCGGTCCCGCCGATGGTGAGGCCGGTGACCCGCAACGTGGGCACGCCGTCGCCGACGGGCACGCCCTGGCCGTCCTTGCCGCACGTGCCGGGAGGGCCCATGGCGAAGTCGTTGCCGACGGCGTCGATGTTGCGCAGGACCTCGGGACCGTTGCCGATGAGGTTGCCCTCGCGGAGCGGCTCGGTGATCTCGCCGTCCTCGATGAGGTAGGCCTCGGTCATACCGAACACGAAGTCGCCGGTGGCGGTGTTCACCTGACCGCCGCCGAGGTGCTTGATGTACACCGCTTCCTTGGTCGACGAGATGATGTCGTCGGGGTCGCTGGTGCCGTCGAGCAGGTAGGTGTTGGTCATGCGGACCATCGGCAGGTGCTGGTAGCTCTGGCGCCGGCCGTTGCCCGACGACGCCCGTCCCTCCTTGGCGGCCCGCAGGTGATCCCACATGTAGTCGGTGAGGATGCCGTCCTGGATGAGCACGTTGCGCTGCGCGGGGTGGCCTTCGTCGTCGATGGCGAAGCAGCCCCACTCGCGGGCCATGGTGCCGTCGTCGACGAGGGTGACGAGCGGCGACGCCACCTGCTCGCCGACCTTGCCGCGGAAGACGGACGCACCCTTGCCGACCAGGTCGGCCTCGAGCCCGTGGCCGCAGGCCTCGTGGAACATCACGCCGCCGCCGCCGGCGCCGATGACGACCGGGAGCTGACCGCTCGGGGCCGGGCGGGCACCGAGCTTGGTGATGGCGCGGGTGGCGGCCCGTCGGGCGAGCTCGGTGACGTCGTACCGGTCGAAGAGCTCGAAGCCGACCGTGTGGCCGATGGACTCGCGGCCCGTCTGCATGCCGGTGTCGCCGGTGGCCACGCATGAGACCGAGAAGACCGTGCGCACGGTGTCGTCGCCGGTGAGCACGCCTTCGGTGTTGGCGACCAGGATCCGGCGGCGGCTGTCGCCGTAGCTGGCCGACACCTGGGTGATCGCCGAACCGGCGCTGCGGGCGACGTCGTTCGCCCGGGTGAGCAGCTCGACCTTGGTGGCCTTGGGGACGTCCTCGGGGTAGATCTCGATGTCGTAGCCGCGCGAGTGGTCACGGCGGGTCAGCGCGACGGTGTTGGTGCCGCCACCCCCGCTGCGGGCGGCCGCGGCCGCGGCCTCTGCCGCCGCGGTGAGGCCACCCTCGCTGAGGTCGGCGGTGTGGGCGAAGCCGGTGGTATCGCCCACCACGACCCGGATGCCCGCGCCGCGGTCGCGTCCCGAGGTGAGCTCCTCGACCTTGCCGTCGTCGAGCATCGCCGACGAGGAGCGCTTGTCCTCGGCGAAGATCTCGGCGAAGTCGCCACCGGTCTGCATCGCCGTTCCGAGCACCCGGCTGATCACCGCTTCTTCGATCACGCGACCTCTGCTTCCGTCGTGGTTGACCCGGGGCGATACGACAGGGTCGCGTCAGCTCCGCGGACCGACGCCCGAGCGGTTGGCCCGAGGGGCGAGCGGGTGCGTATCGTACCCCGGTGCCCGTGAAACCCGGCCTGAGCGCCGAAGTCGAACTCGTGGTCGCCGACGCCGATACGGCGGTCGCGCAACGCACCGGCAAGGTCGCCGTCCTGGCCACCCCCCGGGTCGTGGCGCTGTGCGAGGAGGCCTCGTTCAAGGCCGTCGAACACGCCCTCGACGACAGCCAGACCACGGTCGGCATGCAGGTCCAGCTCGATCACCTCGCCCCCACGGCCGTCGGCCACACCGTCGCGGCGGAGGCGACCGTCGAGAAGGTCAACGGTCGACGGGTGATCTTCACAGTCTCGGTCAACGACGAGCGCGGCCTCATCGCGGTCGGTCGGGTCACCCGGGTGATCGTCGACACCGATCGCTTCCTCGACAAGACCCGCTGATCGCCGCGCCGCCGACCGCAGCCCGACCACCGCCGACCCGCGACGCGCCGATCGATCGGGCGCGATCAGGACCCGAGGGTGTCGAGCGGGGTGGTCTCGGACACGTCGGGGACCTCGACGTCGGCCGGCACCCCGATGTCACGCAGTTCGATGACGAGGGTGATGTCGCCGGGGCCGAAGTCGATGTCGGCCAGATCGGCTCCGCCGAAGTCCGCACCGAGCGCCGGCATGACCGCAGCGGTGGACCCGACCGCGGTCATGCGGTGGATCAACCCGGTCTCGTCGACCCACACCTCGACGGTGCCGCGATCGTCGACCTCGCCGGCCACCGCACCGAACAGACCACCGCCGGGGTGGTCGTCGCCGATCTCGACCCGGTAGTGCCACACGTCGGTGCCGTCGAGGTCCTCCCGGCCGAGGTCGTCGACCGCGCCGGCCGAGTCGAGCCCGGACAGGAACTCGGTGAGGTCACCGACCTGGAACGCCGACGCGATCCCACCGAACGAATCAGCGGACTCGAGCGGCATCGTGACCCACTCGGTGGGTGACTGCAGCAGGTCGGTGAGGCGGGAGGCCCGCAGGTAGGTGGTGTCGTCGTCCTCGACGATCTCGAGCGGGTCCCGGAAGACGACGGTCATGACCTCCGCCTCGTCGGGATCAACGGTGAGCGCCTCCGGTGCCCGTTCGGCCAACCCGCTGATGTCGAGGAGCGTGCTCGAGACGCCCCGGTCCCGGTCGTAGGTGCCCTCGACCTGCATGATCAGGAGCTCGTCGGGGCCACCCTGGTCGATCACCATCGACACGAGGAACGTGCCGGTCTCGACGGCCATGGTGCGCTGGGCCGCCTCACCCACGAAGGCACCGGTGGGCTCGGGCTCGAGGGTGCCGAGCTGGGCGCCCAGGGCGCCCCCTGGTCCGGGCGCCGAGGTGGTGGTGGTGGCCGCACCGGTGTCGACGCCGGGGTCACTCGACGAGCAGGCCAGGCTCACCAGCGACACACCCACCACCAGCAGGACCAACGCTCGGCGCACGTCGTGCTCCTCTCCCGGCGGCTCTCGACGAACCGTCTGACCGTACACTCGCGCCGCGGTCCAGGCGGGCCGCCCCCTCCTCCTGTGGCTCCCGACCCCCATCCCCCTCCGGCCCCGACCGGCTCCGGCCCCGAGCCCGACCCGGACGACCCCGACCTCCTCGCCGCCCGGCTGGAGGCCGATCTCGTCGACGTGGTCGACGCACCCCCGAAGCGGACGCGCTGGTGGGTGCTGCCGCTGCGCATCGCGGTGTCGGCCGCGATGCTCTGGTACCTCGTGCGGCGCCTCGCCGACGTTTCGCTCGCCGACCTGGTCCCCGAGTGGAGCACCGAGACCGGCCTGTGGCTCGGGGTGGCGCTCGTGCTCACCGCCGCCGGTGTGGTGCTGTCGGCAGCCCGGTGGCGCCAGGTGCTGGTCGGCATGGACGTGCCGTCGCGGTTCGGGCGGCTCGTGTCCTACTACTTCGCCGGCCAGTTCGTCTCGAACGTCCTGCCCACCACGATCGGCGGCGACGTGCTGCGCATCAGCCGCCTGGCGCGCGACACCGGCGACAGCGCCGGCAGCTTCGCATCGGTGACGATCGAGCGGCTCACGGGGTGGCTCGTGCTCCCCCTCCTCACGGTCACCGGCTTCGCCCTGAACCCGGACCTGATCTCCGCCGACGACCGCACGACCCTCGCGCTCGTGATCGCCCTCGGCACCCTCGTCACCCTCGTCGCCATCCTGGTGATCGCCGACCACCCCCGCCTCGGCGGGCGCTTCGCCGACCGCAAGGGCTGGCGCCGGTTCCTGGGGGCGGTGCACCTCGGGGTCACGAAGCTGCGGCGCCAGCCCCGATCCGCCGTCGCCGTCGTGCTGGTCGGTGTGGGCTACCAGTTCGTGCTGGTGCTCGCCGCCACCGCCGCCGCTCGGGCGCTCGCCATCGATGACGTCGGCGTCACCGTCCTGCTCGCCTTCTACCCCGCCGTGCTCATCGCCCAGGTCCTCCCCGTCGGGATCAGCGGCATCGGCGTGCGGGAGCTGGCGTTCGTCGCCTTCCTCAGCCCCCTCGGCGTCCCCGACTCCCAGGCGATCGCCCTCGGCCTGCTGATCTTCGCCCTGAACCTGGTCGTCAGCTTCCTGGGCGCGCCAGCGTTCGTCCGCAGCCCGGCCGGCCGCCCCGTCGCCGCCAGCGCCGGCGCGCCGGACCCCGTGGGGTGACTCCGGTCACCGATCAGCCCTGCCGACCGACCTGCGCCCGGCCCGCCCGATCGTGCGCCTCGCTCCCACGAACGCCCAGCTCAGCGCGGGTGCGGCCCCGGCCACGAGGCGCCGATCAGGCCGAACCGACACCCCGTGAAGATTCGATGCACACCACAAGGACCGGCTGCCGAGCGGGTACCGTGAGCATGTTGCGTCCGCCGCGAGATCGGCAGCGGACTTCCCCAGCGGAGAACGTCACCTGCCCATGATCCTCGAGACCATCGACTCCCCGGCGGACCTGAAGAAGCTCGACGACGCCGAGCTCACCACGCTCGCCGTCGAGATCCGCCAGTTCATCGTCGACTCGGTCAACAGCCACGGCGGCCACCTGGGCTCCAACCTCGGTGCGGTCGAGCTCACCCTCGCCCTGCACCGCGTGTTCGACTCGCCTCGAGACATCGTCTTGTGGGACACCGGACACCAGGCCTACGTCCACAAGATCGTCACCGGTCGCCGCGACGACTTCACCACCCTGCGCGAGAAGGACGGCCTGTCGGGCTACCCGTGCCGCGACGAGTCCGAGCACGACTGGATCGAGAACAGCCACGCCTCGACCATCCTCTCCTACGCCCACGGGCTGGCCACCGCCGAGGCGTCGAGCCAGGGCAGCGGCCGAAGGGTCGTGGCCGTGATCGGCGACGGCTCGATGACCGGCGGCATGGCTTTCGAGGGCCTCAACAACCTGGGCCACTCCGGCCGCGACTGCATCATCATCCTCAACGACAACGGCCGCTCCTACGCGCCCACCGTCTCGAAACTCGGCGACAGCCTCGCCCGCATCCGCAACAACCCCACCTACATGCGCCGCCAGGCCCGCATCGAGAAGATCCTCCAGGAGGTCCCTCTGGTCGGCGCCCAGCTCGAGCGGGGCATGGAGGCCACCAAGGCCGCCGTGCGCGAGATGTGGGAGCCGCCGGAGTTCTTCGAGACGCTCGGCGTGCGCTACACCGGCCCCTTCGACGGGCACGACGTCGAGGGCCTCGAACGAGCCCTGCGCAACGCCATGGAGATGTCGGGCCCGCAGGTCGTCCACGTGCTGACCGAGAAGGGCCGCGGCTACGCCCCCGCCCTCAACGACCCCATCAAGCGCCTCCACGACATGCGAGCGGGTGCGGGCAACGGCGAGGCGGCCGGCGGCGCCAAGCCCCGTTCGTACACCGCGGCGTTCACCGAGCAGCTCATCAAGATCGGCGAGGAGCACCCCGAGGTCGTCGCCATCACGGCGGCGATGCCCGACTCCACCGGTCTGCTGCCCTTCGGCGACCGCTTCCCGGGCCGCATGTTCGACGTCGGCATCGCCGAGCAACACGCCGTCACCTCCGCGGCCGGCATGGCGATGGGCGGGCTTCGCCCCGTCGTGGCCATCTACTCCACCTTCCTGACCCGGGCCATCGACCAGGTCACCTACGACGTCGGCCTCCACGGCCAGCCGGTGATCTTCTGCATCGACCGGGCCGGCATCACCGGCGACGACGGCGCCTCGCACCACGGCGTGCTCGACATGGTGCTGCTGTCCAAGGTGCCGGGCATGACCATGTTCGCCCCGTCCTCGGACGTCGAGCTGCAGGTCATGCTCGACGAGGCCATGAAGATCGTGAAGGGCCCCCACCCCGGTCCGGTCTCGATCCGCTGGTCCCGCGGGGCGCCGTGCACCACCGCCGCCGACGAGGTCGGGACCGGCCTCAAGGGCCGCAGGCTGCGCACCGGCGGCGACCTCTGCATCATCTCGGTCGGCCAGATGCTCGACAACGCCCTGGCCGCCGCCGAGGCACTCGAGGCCGACGGCACATCGGTCACCGTGTGGGATGCCCGCTGCATCAAGCCCCTCGACCGCGAGATGCTCTTCGATGCCGCCCGCCACCCGTTCGTGCTCACGGTCGAGGACGGCCTTCGCGAAGGCGGCATCGGCGCAACCGTCGCCGATCAGCTCGCCGAGATCACCCTCGGCTCCACCAGCTCCCCCGCGGTCCGGGTGCTCGGCACCCCCGTGGCCTACATCGGCCACGGCAAGCCCGACGCCATCCATGCCGACCTCGGCCTCGACGCCGCCGGCATCACCGCGTCGGCGCTCTCGCTGGTCCACGCCGACACGACCAACCCCGCCAACTTCTAGGCGGCGGTCTTCCGATGGCGGACGACGCGGAGGCCGGCGACCCGGGTCCGGCGGCCGCACCCGATCCCGCACTGAACTACCCGCGCGGCAACCGCCTCGGCAACCGCCACCCCCGCCCCACGATCGTCATCGTCCTCGCGGTGATCCTCGTCGTCGGCGGCGCCTGGGCGTGGCAGACGCTGCAGCGGACCGAGTGGATGTTCTGCGATCTCGCCATGCTCGTCGGGGCGCCGACGGCTTCCTCACCCGAGGGGGCGGTACAGGCATGGCTCGACCAGACCCAGAAGGCCGGCACGAGCACCAAGACCAGGTACGGCACGCTGCCGGCGCCGACCAGCATCGACGACTTCACCCGCGAGGGCGACAGCTGGATCTACCGAGTCGGCGATCAGGGCGTGAAGGTCGACGTGGGCCCGGGCTACCAGGTGACCGCAGCCAACTCGTGCGGGTGGCAACAGCCGCCGTGAAGACCGATCAGTCGTAGAAGGGGTTCTCGCCGGCCGAGTGGTCGGTGGCGTCGACGACCTCGGTGACGCTCGGAGGTGGCTTCTTGAGGGCGGTCTGGGTGCCCTGGGCCGTGGTGGCCGCGCTCATCGAGCAGCCCTGGCAGCCGCCGCCCATGGTGATCGGCACTCGGGTGCGATCAGTCGTAGAAGGGGTTCTCGCCGGCCGAGTGGTCGGTGGCGTCGACGACCTCGGTGACCTCGGGGATGGCTTCCTTGATGGCGGTCTGGATGCCCTGGACCATGGTGGCCGCGCTCATCGAGCAGCCCTGGCAGCCGCCGCCCATGGTGAGGAACACGCGGGTGCCGTCGACGCCGACCAGCGAGGTGAAGCCGCCGTGGGCGGCGAGGCCCGGGTTGATGGCTTCGGCGATGAGGGTGGTGACCTTCTCGGCGATGTCGGCGGCGAGCACCAGGACCTTGACGCCGGCCATGGGGTCGGGGCGGTTGGGGTTGCGGATGACCAGGCCACCCTGGGCCTGGTTGGCCGGGAGCCCGAGCACGGCGCCGAGGAGGCGGTCGACGGAGTCGACGGGGATGGCGATGGTGAGGTCGCGCTGGGTGTAGACGCGGTGGTCTCCCTGGAGGCCCGACACCGGCTCGAAGCCCAGGTCGTAGGTGAAGTCGACGCCGTTGACGCCGATGATCTCGACCCGCAGGCACAGCGAGGCGGCGTCGTCCTCGGCGTCGCGCACCTCGAGCACCTTGGCCAGGGCATCCTCGCTCACGACGAGCACGGCGTCGGTGGCCACGCCCTCGGGCTCGTCGAGGTCGGCGACGACCGTGTCGGCATCCTGCGTGCTGGTGGCATCTGCCGTCATGGCAACGACCTTCTCGTTCGACGGGGCGGCACGCCCCGGGCGGGGTGACCAGTCGGCGGACCGAAAAGCAGGCCGGCACCGGTTTTTCAGGCTACCGGCCCCCCGCCACGAGGCAAACCCACGCCGATCTCGCGACGGGGCCTGACGCCAGATCCAGAGCTCCTCACCTGCGCCCGGGACCCTCGAACTCCGCTCGAGTCCGGAGAGCCGCCGATCAGATCCCATGGCGCCTGGATTCGACAGCTACCGAGGCAGAGCCGTCCAGTCGGGATCGAGCTCGAGCATCTGCGTGGCGATGGCCTCGACGCCGAGGCTGGCCAAGCTACTCAGGGAAGGCGGGCCGCCGGGTTGTTCGGAGGGTCGTTGGATCTTGGCGCCGTACTCCGGGAAGAACGTGAGCCGCAGGGCCATGCCGTCGCCGAGCGCTCCGATGGCCAGGACGAACTGGCGCAGCACGAGCGGCTCTCGGAGGCGGAAGCCGAGTTGAGCGCCGATCGTGCCGTAGAGGTCGACGTAGAGGTTCGTTTCTCGCTCGAGGCACGATTGCAACGCAGCGCGCACCGATGCGGCGCCGGGTGCCAGCTCGTCGTCCGCCGGTGTCGAGGCGATCGCCCCCGCAGCGGCGACGAGGATCCGGTAGCTCTGGCGGCGAGAGGCTTCGACGACGTGCTGTTCCACCGCGAACAGGCAAAGCCGGTGTAGCCCCTCCCACCGGCCTTCAGGGGTGGTCACGTCGGCGTCGTTGAGGATCCGCTTGACGCGCCGTCGGGTTCGGCCGTCGATGGTGCTCGACTCGTCGATGAGTCGAGCGAGCACGGACCACTGGAAGTCCTCCTGGCTGTCCCAGATCCGGTCGTAGACAGAGGCTGCCGTGACGCGCCGCCCAGTCTGATCCTCGATGCGCTCGAAGACCCTGGCGAAGGTGAGGCCCTCGAATCCGCAGCGGACACCTTCGCTGCTCAACAACGCCATGCCGGTCGTCATCAGCAGCTCACGAAGGTCGTTCCTCTTCATGCGCTCGGCGTCAGCCACGAGAAACTCCTTGTCGATACAGCCCGAACGTGCAAAGGTGCGAGCAGAAGTTGCGATCTCGACTCGCAAGCGTATCGCGCCGGCGGTTCGCCGTCCGCTCGAGGGGTGAGTCGAATCGAACGTTGTGCGCAAGGTTCCCGCCGGGGAACCGGTATCGCAAGGGTGGACTCCGAGAGTCCCTGGCCCAGCGAGCGGGTTCGAACGCATCAACTCACAGCTGGGGGACATGGGCATGGGCATGGGCATGGGCATGGGCGAGCTGCCGTGACACGATCCAACTTCGGGACCCCGGCCGGCTTGGTGGTGAGGAAGGTCGCCTTCCTCGCCGTGGCCGGGTTGACCTTTGCCGGTGCATCAGCGTGCGGCTCTGACCCTGCTGATGACCCGGCCGCGCAGGCGGCTGCCCGTGCCGCAACCTACTGCGCCACCTACGGCGGTTTCGATGCACGGGACCGGCTGATGCTGGTCGACCCGGAGTTGGCTTCCACGACCGGCACGACCGAGCCCATGTTGGCGCAGGTGACGGGCACGTCGCCTGATGCAGCCGAAGCCCGCCGGTTCCTGGCCGACTCCCATCACCCGAAGGACGCACCGGACGCGATCCGTCCGCCGGTGTCGCTCGTGCATCAGGTGATCACCGACGGTGACGTCGAACGGTCCAGGTCCTCGGATGCCGCCGAAGCGATCGACGAGATCAACCGGTGGCTCCAGGTCAACTGTCCGGAGACGGCGACCACGAGGTGAACGACTCCTCGACCGCCGAGCCGGTCGGTCAGCCGGTCGCCCGGTTCGGGTCGGTCACCAAGCGGTACGGAGGCGTTCGGCGGACGTCGGCGAAGCCCCCGCGCTTTGTCGTCTCACCCTTGACGTTCAGCCGGGGCGGACGACCGCTGTGCTGGGACCAATCGGTGCAATACCCACAGCTCACGGGTCCGAAAGCGGCGCCGGCGGCTGGTTGAACTCGATCCAGCCGAGGCCGGGACGTCCGTCGTCGGCGCCGCCGCGCTCGGTGTAGCGGGCCAGGCCCCGGGGGAAGCGGGCCTCGCGGCCGTCGGGGGCGGTGAGCAGGACGGGCGACCACGCCACCGGCTCGACCTCGAACGTGCGACCACCGAGCACGAGCGTGGCCGCAATGGGGATGCCGGCCGCGCCGAGGACCTCGTCAGCGGTGAACGCGGTGACGAGATCGACGCCGAGCGCACCGGCCAGACCGGCGGCGTCGGGCTCCTGGTCGTAGCCGTAGGCGAAGCCGGTGCTCGGCTTGGTGGTCACGGCGTGGAAGCGGGCGCCGTCGTCCATGCGGAACGCGGTCCAGCACCACCCGGTCGACCACCAATCGCGCTGACCCCACGAGTGGTCGCGCTGGCCGAAGCCGTCGAGCTCGATCGTTTCGTCACCGAGGAGGATCTCGCCGTACACGCGGCACGGGATCTCGTAGCGGGGCAACCAGTCCGGGTAGCGGAACACCTCGCCGTCGCGCTCCCACTCCAGGTCGAAGGCGATCGGGGTCTTGGTGCCATAGGCGCCGGTGTAGACCTCGGCCGGATCGTCGTGGGCCAGCCCGAACGCTTCGAGCCCGAGCGACAGGTGGTCGAACGGGGTCTCGACGTTGTGGTCGGCCCACAGGCCGTCGGTGCGGATCTCGAGCGACGCCGGGTTCGCGGGGAGGGGCACGGTGTGGTCGATCACGGTCACCAGCGGACGATCGGCACCCACCACGCACGCCCAGTACCAGATCACCCCGAGGTTCGGGTACTTCCCGATGCGCACGTAGCCGCCGAGCCGGCCGTCGGGCGAGAAGAAGTCCAGGTAGTGCGACTCGTTCCAGAGGGGATCGGCATCGGGCTCGTGGTG
>Ga0105044_10007041_pt1 | contig 15482 bp, 13 predicted proteins | sample MAT01_FD_78092 | JGI IMG/M metagenome (GOLD analysis project Ga0105044, IMG submission 78092) | Freshwater microbial communities from Lake Fryxell liftoff mats and glacier meltwater in Antarctica - MAT-01 | ecosystem: Environmental > Aquatic > Freshwater > Ice > Liftoff microbial mat | place... | reverse complement strand
GAAGTAAGCTCGCGTCTTTCCCTTGCGGCGTGGAAAATCGATAGACTTAGACATCGTACCCTAAGTCAGACAATTCGGACGTTGCCAGCCAGCAAGGCCGCGTAGTAAGCTTATACGAGAACCGACATCTTATCCCCGTTTAGCCGCGTTTAGCCGCAGTTCAACGAATCCCGACTCGGCAATACCCCAAAACCGGTTTTGGAGGTCGACGGACACACGCTATTTCTTCTGCAAATAAGCGATCAAGTCGCGGATCTCGTCGGGCTTCATCGTGTCGAGCAAGCCTTCGGGCATGACGGAGTTCGGTGTCGGTTTGCGGGTTTCAATGTCCGCGATGGGCAGGAAGAGTTCCTCGTTCACGGTTCGTACGGTCACGCCGTTGGGCGAGTCCTTGCGGATGATGCCCGTTACGAGGCGGCCGTCGAAGAGGTAGAATGCGGTCATCTTGTATTCGTTCGTGACGACGGCACTCGGATCGACGACGTTTTCGAGGAGATAATCGAGGTTCGCCCGTTGGCTGCCGGTGAGTTCCGGACCGACGACTTGCCCTTCGCCGAACAGCTTGTGGCACGTTGCGCAGTTCTTCGTGAACAACACCCGCCCGCGATTTTCGTCCGCCGTCTTCAGCATGTCCGGCGACAGCATCGCCTTGAACTTCGCAATCTGCACGTTGCGGGTCGCGCTCGCTGGCTTCACTTCGCCCCAGACGGCCTTGAGCTTCGCGACGACGGTTGGGTCCTTCAGCGTCGCGATTTGGCGTGCGGTGAATGCGGTAATGTCGGCCTTGGCAACGGTGCCTTTCTCGACTGCGTCGAGGAGCGCCATCGCGTAACCGGCGCGCGACGAGAGCGTCTGCACGGCATCGGCTTTTTCGTCGATGGTGAGACTGGTATATACCTTCAGAATCGCTGATGGCGTCGTGTCATCGCTGTAGTTCGACAGCGCGATGATCGCGGACCGGCGAACCGCAGGATCGGTTAACAGCGTTCGCAGCATCGGCGAAAGCGCGGCGGTCTTGCGAGCGGCCAACAGTGCGATCGTGCGATTCCGCTCGCCGGCATCGCCCGTTGCGACGATCTTGGCTTTCATGTCTGCGATGGCACGTAAGTCGTCGAATTTCAGCGCAATATCGTTGGTGAGTGCGACGATGGCCGCGTTCGGGTGCTTCGACATCGCCTCGTAGATGGCCTTCCAACTCTCGGGCGGCACGACGCTTTTGCGTTCCTCGAATGCCTGCACGATCCCTTGCAGAATGTCTTGCCGCGTCTCGTTATTCGGTGCCGATTTCAGAATCGGGAAGACCGCATCGAGTTGTTTCGTCGGCTCCGAATTCGGCAACGTCAGCACGAGGCGAACGATGTTCGTCCGCACCCGCCGAATGGCAATCTCGTTGACGAGTTTCAGCGCTTCGTCGGGCTTCGCCAGCACGGCAGGCTGAATGCCGAGCCAGTACAGTTGCGCGAGCTTCGCGTCGGCATTGTCTTCGGTTTTTGCGAACAGGAGCGGGGCTAACCCGAACTGATCTTCGAGGCGCAGGCGCGGCAACGAGGCCGCAATCGCCCCACGCTGAAACGGCGATGTCGCTTCCGATGCCATGTTTCGAATTGTTGCCAAGAACTGGGTTTGTGTATTCGCCGCTTCCATTCCGAGTCGAGTTGCCCAAACGGCAATCGCTTCGTTCTTGTTAGATGCGGCGATCGCGTAGAACGTAAACTGCCCGATTGCGAAATTCGTCCACATGACGCGCAGATTCAACATGGGGTCATCGGAAACGAAAAGTTTGTGTTCCGGCCATGGGCTCGAAGCAATCGTTCCCACACTGGCACGTTCCTGAAGGACGCGCCGCGCTTTCCGTACTAGCCATTCGTTCTTGGATTCATGCAGATTCCACAACTCTCCGTCCGTCATCTTGCTGACATCGCCCTTCCAACTCTTTCGGTCGCCGTAGATCGTGCGGTAGATGCGGCCGTTGCTGATGTCGGCGACGTCGTAGTTGTGGCACTCGCCGGTGTCACTCCAGTCGCTGGCGTACAAGCCGCCATCGGGGCCTTGCTTGACGCAGATGCCGCGGAACCACGGGTCGTTCGCGAGCAGGAAGTCCGGACGGCGGACGCCCTTCATCCCCGATGGCGTGCGTTCGAGGCCGTCGTTGTTGAGGCGGTTGCCGTGGATATTGCAGGTGAACAGCGTGTTGCGATACTCTTTCGGGAAGTTATCGCCGAGGTAGATGGCCGCGCCGCTGTGCGCGTGGCCGCCACCCGCGTCGTCGTGTTGCTTCTTCAGGCCGGTTTTTAGATCGGCGCGACCGTCAGTCCAGTGGCCGCCCCCCCAGTGCTTGTAGTCCACTGCGCTGCTCATCAGCCCGAAGGCGTACGGGTTCGAGTCCTGGCCGTACATGCGTTCGTATCGCCCGCCGGGCACGACGTGGAACAGGTGGTCGATCACGCAGTTCGTGATGAACATTTCGCCGTGTTCGTCGAAGTCGAGGCCCCACGGGTTCGTCGTGCCAGTCGCCACGACTTCGAAGTTCTTTTTGGTGGGGTGGTAACGCCAGACGCCGCAATCCATGTACGGCCGCTTCTCTTTCGGCGTGCCCGGCGCACCGATGAACGCCTTCGACTGAATGCCGTTGGTGCCGTACAAGTAGCCGTCCGGCCCCCAGATCAGGCTGTTAAATACGGTGTGTTTCGTGTCAGTCATGTTCCAGCCGTCGAGGTGAATCACTGGCGGGCCACTCGGCTTGTCGTCGGCAATTGGCACGAAAATCAGGTTTGGCGACGAACAGAGCCAGACGCCGCCGAAGCCGAACTCGATACCCGAAAGGTTCACGCCGTTATCGATCACCACGGTTTTCTTGTCGTGCTTGCCGTCGCCATCGGTGTCTTCGAGGATCACGACGCGATCGTGCCCTTTGCCATTGCGGCTCCACTTCGGGTAACTCAGACATTCGACGACCCACATCCGACCGCGATCGTCGAAAGTGAACGCGATCGGCTGGACGATGTCCGGCTCACCCGCGAACAGCGTGACGTGAAACCCCGGCGGAACTTTCATCTTCGCCGCCGCTTCCGAAGTCGGCACCGGTTTGTCCGCCGCTTGCAATTGCGGAGTGTGGAATGGGGAAAGCGGAACGAATGCAAACAACACAAGTAGCCATCGCATGGAGGAGTTCCGATTGGGGTGTGTGATCCATTTCGCAGGCTGTTATGATACCGAGAACCGAACGAGGAAGCGATATGACAACGCTCACGACGAAATGGATCACCGCAGAAGAGTTCGCCGAACGGCCCGAGCCGGCAGATGGGTCGCGAGAAGAACTCGTACGCGGGGAGATTGTGACGATGCCACCGACGAAACAGGAACACGGCTTTACACAGGCACAGATTGTTTTCTTGCTCAAACTCGTTGTTACACCGAAGCGTCTCGGGTGGGTCGGCAGCGAATCGGGAGTAATAACGGAACGAGACCCCGATTGCGTTCGAGGGCCAGACATTTTCTTTTTCAGTATCGAACGCGCGCCCACTCGTCCCACGGGCTACTCAGAAATCGCACCTGATCTCGCGATTGAGATTCGTTCGCCGAGCGACCGAAGAGGCGCGGTTCGCGAAAAAGTCCGCGAGTATCTTGCCGCTGGCGTTCGCCTCGTATGGGTCGTTGACCCCGAAACGCAAACTGCGATGGTCTACGCCGGTAACATGCGTGGCGTCGAACTCGGCGAAGACGACACCATCACCGGTGGCGACGTGCTGCCAGGGTTCTCGTGCAAAGTCGCTGAGTTTTTCTTGTAAATTCCCGGCATGTTTCGAAGGTGTTATATGTCTGCGATTGCGACAAAATTGATCACGGCCGAAGAGTTCATGAACATGCCAGAGCCAGCAGATGGTTCGAAGCAAGAACTGCTCCGTGGGGAGATCGTGACGATGGCGATGAATCAGGACGAACATTGTCTGGTTCAGGCACACATGGTTTGGTTGCTGAAAAACGTCGTTTATCCTGGAAAGCTCGGATGGGTTTTGACGGAAAATGCCGTCACGATCGAACGCGATCCCGATACGGTGCGTGGCCCATACATCTCCTTCTACAGCATTCATCGCGTTCCGAACCGCCCGCACGGATACAACCCGTTGCCACCCGATTTGGTCGTCGAAATACTTTCGCCTAGCGATCGACGCGGTGCAGTTCGCGACAAAATCCGCGAATACATTCGCGCGGGTGTCCCGCTGATTTGGCTCGTCGATCCCGAACTCCAGATCGCCACGGTTTACGCGGGTTCGATTCGTGGCGTCGAACACGATTCCGCAGACACCATCACCGGCGGCGACGTGCTGCCAGGCTTCGCGTGCAAGGTCGCGGAGTTCTTCGCAGATTGAGAAATGTACAACGAATCGAAGGAGCCGGAATATGACGACGATAACTCAGTTCATAACCGCAGAAGAGTTCATGAACATGCCAGAGCCAGCAGATGGTTCGAAGCAAGAACTCGTACGCGGGGAGATTGTGACGTTGCCACCAATTCAAAGCGAACATTGGCTCGTTCAAGGCCAAATCTTATGGCTACTAAAAAACCTCGTCACACCGAATCGCCTGGGATGGGTCATGCCGGAAGCCGGTGTTTGCATCGAGACCGACCCCGATACCGTGCGTGGACCTGACGTTTCGTACTACAGCATTTCGCGAGTTCCGAACCGTCCACAAGGTTACAACCGTATCCCACCCGACATTGCCGTGGAAGTGCTTTCTCCGAGTGATCGTCGCCGCGCGATCCAGGAAAAGATCAGCGAGTACATCGCAGCGGGAACGACACTCATCTGGGTCGTCGACCCCGTTGCGCGAACCGTGATGGTTTACTCCGGTAACATGCGTGGCGTCGAACTCGGCGAAGACGACACCATCACCGGCGGGGATGTGCTGCCGGGGTTCGCGTGCAAAGTCGCGGAGTTTTTCGAGTAAATTCCCACAGTCACATCTGCACCTCCGGGTTTACGCAGTCGGGTAGGCGTTGTCCGTGGATGCCGGCGAGCAGGTTGTTGGCGCACTTAATCGCCATTGCGTTGCGGGTGGGTACGGTGGCAGTCGCGATGTGCGGGGCGATTACGCAATTCGGGATCGCGTACAACTCGTGGTTCGGCGGCAACGGTTCGGGTTCGGTCACGTCGATGCCTGCCGCGAAGATCGTGCCCGAACGCAGTGCATTCGCGAGCGCCACCTGATCCACCTGCGGGCCGCGTGCGGTGTTCACGAACACGGCGGACGGTTTCATTTTTGCGAACTCGCTCGCGCCGAATAACCCCTTCGTCGTCGCATTCAAGTCGACGTGAACCGAGACGAAATCGCTTTGTTGCAAGAGCGTTTCGAAATCGACGCAGGTGGCGTCGAGTTCGGCATCTACCTCGGGCTTCGGCGTGCGTGCGGTGTAAATGACCTTCATGCCCCAGCCGTGGTGGAGGCGTTTCGCGGTGGCGAACCCGATCCGTCCCATGCCGACGATGCCGAGCGTGCGGCCGCTGAGTTCCTGGCCGAGCCAGCCGAGCGGTTCCCACGTCAGCCAGCGTCCGGCCTTGGCGTCGGCGACACTTTCGCCGAGCCGCCGGGCCGCCGCAAGTAGCAGTGTCACCGCGATATCCGCCGTCGCTTCGGTGAGCACGCCGGGCGTGTTACCGACCGGAATACGCCGCGCAGTCGCAGCCGCCACATCGATGTTGTTGACGCCAACCGCGAAATTCGAAATCACTTTTAGCTTCGGTGCCGCGTCCATTATCGTGGCATCGATGCGATCCGTGAGCAGCGAAATCAAACCCTCGCAGTCGCAGACTTTGTCGCGTAGAACATCGACAGAGGGCGGCAATCGCTCCGGCCATACGTCCAGTTCGCACGATTCGGCGAGTAACTTCAGGCCGACATCCGGGATCTGCCGAGTAACGAATACGTGTGGTCGGGGCATTAGTGTTTGTACCTCTCGCGACTGAACCGGATACCTTTTCAAACGGCACGACGCATCAATTCTTGTCTGATTCTGGCAGCCACAGGTCTTCAGCCCAGCGGAGCGGATTGAAGATTGTAGCCTTTTGCGTAACTCGTTGTTTAATTCTACTGCCGCTCGGGCGTAGCAGGCATTCTTGGAGCTTTTCTGGCCGACTTATTTCCCTTGCCAATACGTATCCCTGCAATTGCTGGTAATCGCCGAACATAAGCCTGCCATTTTCACCACACCTCCGTCCCAATCGACTGACCCCGCTTCAGTCGCAACGCATAAGTCAGCCGGTCCTCATGCCCCCCAACGACGCCCCATCACCTCCTTTCACCACTCCGCGTCGTCCCCCAGCAACGTGAGATTCTCTCGCTTTGGATCCACGCCCAAACGCGCCGCCGTCGGGCCCCAGTCCGCGACAAAGTCCTCGCAGTTCGCAATCCGCGCGAAGGCAAATCGTGCCGCAGCGGTCGTCTAATTCAGCGACTGGGGCGGCCGTACTGTTACTAAACGAATGAAGACGACGACTCGACGTTTTGCCCACACTCTACCCGAGACGTGCGGAATCTGTTACGCTTGGTAAAAGTCTATCCGTTCGGGAGTATCTATGTTCGCCAAACTTTCCGTTGGGGTTGTCGTTGCTATCGTAGCGGCGCAAATCGGCACGGCACGCGGTCAGGGGCTTTCTGCGGAAAATCTCACCACGATCAAAGCGGCGACCGTGTATATCCAGGTCGGCAAACCGGGTGGGCCGGGCGCGACCGGTTCGGGGTTCGTCGTTCGCGTCGATGGCGAAACGGGCTACATTGTCACGAATAATCACGTCATCGATGTCTCGGACCTGATGAGCGAGAACGCGGCGGCGGTGCCGATCCGCGTCGTCTTTAACAGTGGCACGCCGACCGAACGCACCGCAACGGCCCGCGTCGTGGCGGCGCTGGAACAGCCCGATCTGGCCGTGCTCAAAGTCGAGAAGATGAAGGATTTGCCGAAGCCACTCGATTTGTCCGACCCGCCGAAACTCATGGAAACGAGCACAGTGTACGTGTGCGGGTTCCCGTTCGGCGCGCGGCTCGCATCGGGCGACAAGAACCCGGAAATCAGCATCGGGACCGCCACCGTGTCGAGTATTCGCACGGACAAATTTGGGCGGGTTTCGAACGTACAACTAAACGGCGCACTGAACCCCGGCAACAGCGGCGGACCGGTGGTGGCACCCGATGGTAAGCTCGTCGGTGTGGCGGTCAAGACTGTGCGTAATGCGGGCATCGGCATTGCCATTCCGCAGCACGAAGTCGCGACGCTGTTACGCGGTCGCACCGGAAAGATGCTCCTGCTGCCGAAATCGAATGCCCCGAGCGAGGGCGAAATTCCCGCAACGATTCAAGTGGAAATGCTCGACCCGTTCTCTGGCATCAAGAGCATTGCCGGCTATTACCTGCCAGTGCGTCCGAACGTCGTCGCCCCGGAACTCGTCACCCCCGGTATCTTGCCCGGGCTGATGAAAATCCCGTTCAAAGTGATCGACGGCAAAGCGACCGCCGATGTCGTGTTGCCAAACGCGGAGTCCAGTGCGGTGATCCTGCAACTCGAACTCGATTACACGAACGGGAAGATCTACACGATACCCGTGACGATCGGCGTGGGCGACGATCGGAAAGCACCCAAGGGGCCAGGGTTTCGTCCGTCGGCGAACGGCAAACTGAAGTTGCCAAGCGGCATCGAACTGCCGTTCCCCACCGACACCCGCCCGGCGAAATCCGATGGCACGGACATCAGCGAAATCAATCGCACGCCGGAAGCGTACCTCGATAAGGTCGTGAAACTCGACGCGATGAGCCCGTGTACCACCTCCGAAACCGGCGGGCTTTCTGAACTGTACGTCGAAACCGAAGCGGGCAACGCTCCGTCGAACCTTCGGCTGACGATCACGAAAGACCTGGCATTGCAGGTGCAAGACCTCGGCGTGCAAGATTTTCTGCCGAACCTTGTGGCACAACTGAAGTTCGCGGTGCGCATCGTTGGCAAGGTGAAGAAGCCAATCGGCCGCGATTCCAGGCACGTGATCGAGATCGAAGAATTGTCGTTCTTGAACGACGATGCCACACTCGCCACGACGCTGAAACCGGAGACGTCGGCACCCGGCGGTAAGCCGACGCTGTCGCTCGTCAACCGCTTCCCGGACAAGTATAAGGGGCAGATTTTGACGTTGAATGCCGCACTGATGGGCGTGCGAACGGCGGGCAAAGGCTACGGCGTCGAACTCGGCAACGAGAACAACGCGAAGCCACTGAACCTGGACATCTTCGTTTCGAAAGAGATGTTCGCGCTGGTCGAAAGCGACATACCGAAAGAGATGTTGCGATCCCCTGCAAAGGTGACGATCGTCGTCGAAACCGTGGACCCGCGTTCGGGACACGGCTTCATCGGCGTTACGAAAATCGAAGTCCTCGACGAGTCGGGCAAAATCCTCAAGACGCTGAACAGTACGGGTAAAATCGACTACCCCGCCGTGCAGGCGGCTATCGTTAAACCACCGGAACGCACCGCCGAGAAAGCGGCACCCACTGAGGCGAAAGCTCCTGCTGTGACCGCGAAGGCGGACTCGTCGATGATGATCGGGGTCGGAGTCGGGGCGGCGGTGATCTTCCTCGCCGGTGGCGGTATTCTGCTTTATATCCTGAAGAAGGCCAGCAAAGCCAGCGCGGACGACGACATCGAAGACGATCGCCCGAAACCGAAGGCGAAACCATCGCGTACAAAGACCAAGCCGACCAAGCCGACGAAAACGGACGACAACCCCTTCGAGAATCTTTAACGCAATCAACGCGAAACTACTATGCAAATCGGTCTCTTTGGCGGTACGTTCGACCCGATCCATCACGCGCATTTACTCCTTGCGGAGCGATGTCGTGGCGATGCGGGCTTGGATGAAGTTTGGTTCTTGCCGAGCTATCAACCGCCGCACAAACACGCGCCGACAATCACGCGGTTCGAGCATCGCTGCGAGATGGTGACGCTCGCCACGACGGGGCAGCCGGCGTTCCGCGTGGAGGCGATCGAGAAAGAACTGCCGCCCCCGAGCTACACCGCAAACACCATCGCAGAACTGCGGATGCGGCACCCCGAACACGATTTTTCGCTGATTGTCGGCGCGGATTGTTTACCCGATATTCCGAAGTGGCACGACCCGTCACGCCTCTTGGAACTCATCTCGCTGATCGTCGTCCCACGCCCCGGCACGCCACTCTGGACCGCCACCGAGCTCGCTACCGCCATCGGTGGATCGCCATCCAACGTGCGAATGAAAACCATCGACTGCCCACTCATGGAACTCGCCAGCCGCGACATCCGTGTGCGCGTCGCCGAAGGCAAAACGATCCGCTATCTGGTGCCCCGCGCCGTCGAAGAGTTCATCCGCGAACGCAAGATGTACGCAAAGTGAAGGAGTGGCGAGTGGCGACCGGCGAGTGACGAGTGGCGAGTGGCGAGTGGCGAGTGGCGAGTGGCGAGTGGCGAGTGACTACTTCTCAGATTTTTCCGCTCTTTGGACATCATTCGGTGGCACGCCCTTGACTCGGGTGCAACAATGAAGGTGCTACGAACGTTCCGGAACTGTTTCGGGGTCACACTCATGCTGCGTTTTGTTTGGGTGCTCCTGGCTGGGTTACTCATTGCGACTTCAACGAATGCCGCCGAACCGTCGATCCGGCTCCAGAAGGACGTGGTTTACGCGGCGTTCGACGGTGAAAAAGTGCAACTCGATATCGCCATGCCGGCGGGGACAGGGCCGCACCCGGTGGTGGTTTGCTTCCATGGCGGGGCGTGGAAGTTCGGCAGCCGGAAAGATCTCTCGAAGCCATCGCCGGCCGACATGGACTTCGGCACCGGCAAAAAGAGCCTGATCGAATGGCTAGCCGAACGCGGGTTCGCGGCCGTTTCAGTAGGGTATCGCCTCGCACCGAAGAACAAGTTCCCCGCACAAATCGAAGACGCAAAGACGGCAGTGCGCTACCTTCGTGCGAACGCGAAAGCCCTGAACCTCGACCCGACCCGTATTGCCGCACTCGGGTTCTCGGCAGGCGGGCACCTCGCGGCGCTCCTCGGCACGACCGACACCGGCGCGGGGTTCGAAGGCACGCTGTATCACGATTATTCGAGTCAAGTGCAGTGCGTCGTCGACTTCTTCGGCCCGGCGGATTTGTCGCTGTACTCGGAAACCGAAGGGATCGAGAAGGCGTTCATGGTGCCGTTACTCGGGGCCCGTTACGCCAGCCAGCCGAACATTTACAAGAAAGCGTCGCCGATCGAACACGTGAGCAAGGAATCGGCTCCGTTCCTGATCATTCACGGTACGGCGGATGTCATCGTTCCGGTGATTCATTCCGAACGCCTTCACGACAAGCTGATTGCCGCCGGTGCGCGGTCGGAACTGCTCACGGTGAGCGGGAAGGGGCACGGCTGGGGCGGCGAACCCGCCGTCGATGCGATGGGCACCGCGATCAAGTTCCTCAAAGCCGAGTTGAAAGCGAAATGATTGCCACCGCACGGACCCCGCACGTTCGCCTGCCGCGAGTTCCGCTTCGTCTCAACTGGAGCCGCGCGGGGTTCGCCGTCGGTATTGCCACGGTGTTCGTGTTTGCGCACGGTTGCCACAAAGACGATGTCGATCACGAGCCATCGTTTCACGATCAGTCGCGGCCCAAAATCACGTCGAGCGCCCAGCAACCGCGTACGTGAATGGCCGTGTCCGAGCGCAGGTGGTCAAGCATCACACGGTCGTCGCAACCGGCGTCTTCCATCGCATCGGCGAGGATCGGCATCCGGTCGTAGCCGCCATCGAGCGAAATGCCTTTCGCAATTTGTTTCGCCGTTTCCGGGACCGGGCAAAGCGAACCGTCCGGGTAACGCACGCCGCCACCCGCGAAGTTCGGTTGTACGCGATAGTCGCGAAACGGGTTGCCGATGATTTCGCGGTAAAGATCGCACACTCGTTTGTTCAGGCTCTCGCGGGCAATCAGGCGTCGCCTCGTGATGGTGGTCGACATTGCGGCAAACTCGGTCCACAACAGCACTCGCTCGAATCCGATTCTGATATTCGATGAGATGATGCATTGCGCGACGAGCATCCCCGCGAGCGGCTCGAAGTCACCAGTCGGTAATGACGGGTGCTGCTGAACGATCGCCCGCGCGGCCTCGTATTTCGGCAGATACTCCGCATGGGTCCGTTCGCCATCGACGAACTGCTCGATTGCGATAATCCCTTCGCGGACGATCGGCTCGTCGATGCGATCCCAGACGATTCGCCCCATCGCGCACGCGATGAGCTGGAGCTTCCGCCCGCTACGATGCCGCGTGACGAGGGCGTGCATCTTTCGCGGATGAATGCACGTGAGCCATTGCGATTCCGTCATTTACTTCCCGCTGTTTCGCAACCGGAGAATCGGGCCGACGAGCACGAGGAACATCAGGAGCGTAAGCCCAGCTGCCCCGAAAAACAGGTAGCGCGGCAGGTGGCGATTGTCGTAATCCGGTAGCGGCGTCACGCCTGTTGGTACGAGGTCGAAGTGGGTCACGTCGCCGACGGCGAAGCGAGTGACATCGACGCGGAAACCGTTCGGCGAATGAATAGGGACCGCCTTGTGCAGTTCGAGGATCGCGGTCGCTTTGCCTTCCTCGAAGACATGTTTCGCGACTTCGCCCAGGCTCAGCGATTCTTCGGCTTCGGGCTTCGTGCCACCGTTGACGATGCTCCCGTCGTCTTTCGCGACTTCAAAATACACGGGCCGACCGTGCGACAATGCGAGTGTCGTGAGCTGGCCACTGACAACGGCTTGTCGCCCGGTAACCGGCGGGGCATGGCCAGTATTGTGCGCGACGTTGACGACCGTGAAGAACAGCAGCGATGCGGCAATCGCTCCGATGATGTTGACCGCGTTACTAGCGGCGATCATCTCGCCCTTGCGTTCCTTTGGAGCCTGGTGTTGCAATAGCGTGAACAGCGGCACGATGTAGAAACCGGCGAAGCAACCGATGGTGATAATGCAGCCGATGAGGATCGGTATGTTGTCGATGAACATCGCTGCCCCGACGAGCGCGAGGATCATACCGACGGCCCCGAGCAGCACCAGCCGTAATTCGACGCGCTTGCCAGAAAGCCACCCCGCGGCGGGGCTGCCGAGGCCGATGCCGAGCGCTACGGTGCCCACGACCACGCTGGTTTTGAGTTCGTCCCAGCGCGGGTTCTGGCTTTCGCCGAGCATGTAAACGGCCGCACGCATGAAGGCGACGACGAAGGTGAAGAACGCAATGCCCCGTGCGGCCACCCGCAGATACGGGTCGGCTAATAACGCGCGCACGTTCGAGACGATCGGAGCGTAAACGTATGCGGGGAACGGTCGCGTCGGGTTCGCGGCGGGCATCTTGCGAATCATCGAACTCGCAATCGCACCGATGATCGCCAGCCCGAGTAGGATCACGCCGATGATATACTCGTTCCCGAGGAACAGGTACGACAGAATCCCGCCGGACACCGTACCAAGAATCACCGCGAGGAACGACAGCGACTCAAGGAGGCCGTTGCCTTTGGACAGCAGGTGTGGCGGCAGGATTTCCGGCATTACGCCGTACTTTGCGGGAACGAAGAACGCCGAGTGCGTGCCCATAAGGAACACCGTGGCAAGGACGAGCCACGGACCGAGCGTCGGTTCGCCGTGGCGACCGAGGTAAAAGCCGACGAGCGCAATTGCGGTGATGCCGATTTCCGCGACTTTCCAGAACACGAGCGCATTGCGCTTCGAGTAACGGTCTGCCAGCCACCCCGCAACGGTGCAGAAGATCGCCCACGGTGCGTAAAACAGAATCGGCATCAGCGAGATCGCATCGCGTTCGCCGAGCGTTTGCGTGTTGATGGCGTAAAACATTGCCGCCGCATGAATCGCCTGATCGTTGAAGGCGGCGAGAAATTGCGCCACCAGCAGCCCGATGAAGGTACGGCTGCCGAGCGTTCCCATCGGCGTGCCCGATGTAAAAGGGAGAGTCGTTGCGTCGGCCATTCTCGAATCCTGGATACAACGGTGAACCGCGAGGCGGAACGACGGGAAAGAAATTTCTTCCCATCGTTCCGCCTCGCGGCAGAAAATCGCACATCCTGCAACGTTACACTACGCCGAAATGCGCCCGTAATTTTCGGATCGCCTTATACTTTTCGTCGCTGACCCGTTCGACCGTCGTGCCCAACTCGGCGGCGATCTCAGGCACGGCCCATCCGCCGACGGTCAGTTCGAGAATCCGCTGGTGCCGGGGGCTAAGTACGGTCTGTGCCGCCAATGCCACTTCGTCGCGCCGCTCGCGGAGATCGTTCGCGACATCGGTATGCGTATCGGCGAAATCGTGCGTGAGTTCGTGGTATTTCCGCGTGCGTTGCGTCCGTTTCTTCACGGTATCGATCGCACGCAGGAACTCTTTGCGTTCCTCGCCTTCGAGCGCCAGTACGTTTTCCCACTTCGTCGGTTCGACTCGCTCCAGCAGGCGCGTAAACACCTGTTGCGTGCAATCGCCCCAACGGTCGGCAGGCAGTCGCGCGTTCCGCCAGCACGCTTGGCAGTACCGGCTGATGTCGTTCACCGCACGCGGGCTCACTACGCTGGCTTCCACGTTGCCCGTCGCCAGCGCCGTCATCGCCGTGCCGAGCACGACCGCTGCCATGATCGAACGGGATCGCGACCCCGACGGTAAAATTCGTTCCATGCCACAACTCCAGGCGAAAGGTGTCGGCCAATATTGACCGCTCACCAAGAATGATTATATCGGACACGGTACGGTCGGCTTCTCGCGTGCAGCGAAAATCGTCCGGAACGTAAAAGAAATTGCCGCAGAATCTCGAATCAACTTGCGGGTTGAGCAGAGTAGACTAGATTTGATTAAATGAATACTTGGCCGACGCCCTCAGCCATTGTCTTGTAATGTGTGTCGAATCTCGTGCAGGCCGTCGATGACCACCGCCGACGAATCACTCCCCGAACTTCTCGTCAGCATCCATCATGCGTTCCCTGCCATGCGCCTGCGGGCGATCCGGGCGATCGGCAAACTCGGCAGTTCCGGACGCGATGCCTTAACAGCACTTTCCAAAACGCTCGACGATAACGATGCGAAAGTCCGCGAAGCCGCCGCGCAGGCCATCGGCCAGATCGGCCCCGAGGCACTGCCGCTTCTGACGCAAATGTTGAAACACCCCGATAAATACATCCGCCGGAACGCGGTCTGGGCGCTCGGTAAACTCGGCCCGCTCGCCATAGATGCCGCCAACGACCTGTGCACGGCGCTCCGCGACGAAGACCCGCGTACCGCGTCCGGGGCCGCACAGACGCTCGGTTCGATGGGTACCGAGGCTGCGGCCGCGATCCCGCCGTTAGCCGAGGCGATGCGTGGTACGAATATCGTGCTCTGCCGGTTGGCGGCGAAAGCGCTCAGCCAGATCGGCAGCCCGGCACTGCCAACCCTCATCACGCACCTGAAGCACCACGACCCGTTCGTGCGTGGGGAAGCCGCAATGTCGCTCGGCTGGATGGGGCCTGCTGCTGCCGCCGCCGTGCAACCGCTCATCGATATTTTGCGAACGACGCAATCCGGCGGGCGAGGCATTGCCGACGGCGCATCGGGTGCGCATCAAACGCCCGCTACCGTCGTCACGCCGACTCCCGGCGATCAAGCACCCGAAGATTCGACGCGCGCCAATGCGGTGCAAGCGCTCGGCCGCATCGGGCCAGATGCCGCATCGTCGTTACCGTATCTGCAAGATGCACTTTCCGATTCGTCCGATCTCGTTCGCAAAGTCGCCGAAATCGCGGTGCGACAAGTTCAAGGGATGGCGTAGCAGGTGCATTCGAACCGACCGCGAAAAAAATTTTGCACTCCCCACGAACCAATTGGCGCAGACGCCCGTCCCTCCTTTCGCTAGGATAAGATTTCACGGGGTGTAGCTCAGCTTGGTAGAGCGCCTGCCTTGGGCGCAGGAAGTCGTCGGTTCAAATCCGGCCACCCCGACTGTTTTCAGTGAGAAGCCCTTCGGCGAGAACGTCGAAGGGCTTTTCTTGTTTGTTGCCAATGCTTTGCGCGGACATGCGGTTCGGCTCATGCGATACAAATCGCCACGCAAAACCGGCTGAGCATCCAAGGCAATGGCCGCAAGTCGTTGCTTCAAAATCGATTGCGGAGTTCAAATTCAGCCGCCAGCTTAACTGTGTTTGATTTGCCCCAACTCGTCCGACTGTCTTTCTGAACCTTCCGATGGCAAACTCTGTCTACAATAGGCCAAGCACGAGCAGGGAGAGCGAATGTGGGTACGAGCGCAGCAGAGAAACGCCAGAAACTCTTCGAGGTCAACAGCGCAGGCATGGTCGCCCTCGGCATGGGCAAACCGGACACGTTTGTCTGCCCTCTCTGCGTGAAGGTGTTCACGAAGGACGACCTGAAGCCGATAGACACCCTGAAGGGACCGGAGTTTCGGTTGACT
>Ga0105044_10007040_pt1 | contig 15483 bp, 11 predicted proteins | sample MAT01_FD_78092 | JGI IMG/M metagenome (GOLD analysis project Ga0105044, IMG submission 78092) | Freshwater microbial communities from Lake Fryxell liftoff mats and glacier meltwater in Antarctica - MAT-01 | ecosystem: Environmental > Aquatic > Freshwater > Ice > Liftoff microbial mat | place... | reverse complement strand
GCGCCGGTGAAGGTGTAGGCGGCGAGTTGGGTCTGTTCGGTCAATTCACCGCTGATCGGCGTGCCGGGGGTGATTCCGCCGCCCGCGTCCGCCGGAATGACTGGGACGGGGGTGGGCGTCATGGCGAGGACATCCGTCGCGCCGGGGATGCTGGTCGGGGCTGCCGTCGGCGCGGCTTGAACCGCGGCATCGGTACGATTGACCGACACGCTGACTCCGCCGAACAAGTCGCTGTCTCCCGCCGGACCACGGAAGCCGTCTACCTCCACCACATACTCGCCATCACGCGGCAGCGTAAAGTCCGTCACCAGCGCGTTAAGCCCCTCGCCGTTGTCATCGTCTTCGACCAAAACCGTGCCATCTGGGCCGAGTAAGCGTAACTTGGGGTCAAAATTGGCAGAGTCCAAGCGGAGCGTGATGACATCGCCCGCCGTGCCGAAGAAGGTATAACGCCCGACCTGTACATCAGCGGTCAATTCGCCCAACACGGTCTGACCAAAATCCAACGTATTCCCGCCCGGCAAGGCGGGCAGGGGTGTGGCTTGCGCGACAGACAGCGCGGGAGTCGATGTGGCTTGAACCACTGGCACGCCGCCGCCCGCCGTCTCAACGCTGAGGGAGACGGTAAATTTGCCTTGCAAGGTGCGCTCCCCGGTGAAGCCCCGGAAGCCGTCCACGACAATTAAATACGTCCCATCACTGGTCAGTACAAACCGATTGATGCGCGAATTTAAGCCGCCGCCGCCGTCGTCATCGGTCATCAGACGATCACCGCCGGGGGTGAACAACCCAAGCGCCGGGTCAAACGCTTCCGTCCGCAAGTCAACTGTGACCAGATCGCCCGCCAAACCGCTGAACTCGTATTGCGCGCTCTGCTGTACGACGCTCAACTCACCGACCAATGTCTCACCGTTAGCAATCGCCCCATCATTGGCGGGACGGGCGATCACCAGAGTCAAGGAATACGCCCCGTCCACGCGCTGCCCACCGTTGCTCTCGGCGGCGTTGCGACTGGTCACGCTGACGCGATATGCGCCGCTGGCGGGCAGTTCAAACGTCAAGATTTGCGCGTCAGTCGGCGGCAGGCCGTTGTCGCTGTAACGCAGTTGCAAACCGTCCGCCCCGTACAACACGAGGAAGGCGTCGAAATCCGCCGAGCGCAAGGTGAGCGTGATGATTTGCCCCGCTGTGCCGTTCAGCGCGTACTCGTCGCTGGAACGGGTCGTGTCTAAGCGCGCTTCAAGCGTGCCAGCCCCTAATGTCATCCCGCCCGTGCCGGTTGCGGCGGCGGCTTCCACCGTCAAACTCCCGGTCTGAACCACCCCGCCCGCGCCGTCACGCAGGTTAATTACATACACGCCCGCTGGGTCGCTCTGCTCAGTCGTCAGCGCCAATTGATACGCGCCAGCTGAATCGGGCAAAGCAGGCGTCGAAAACACCACCGCGCCGGACGGCTGATAGACCACTTCCAACGTATATTGCGCGTTGACGGTCAAGCCAATCGCGCTGATGGTATGCGTCGTCCCATTGGGGCCCAACGGCGGCGTGATGGTCAGCGCCGTTTGAGCCGAGCTAACGCTGACGGCTAAGGCCATCAGCACGGCAAACAACACAAAAAAGCGAAGTCTGGACATGAACTTTCCCCTTCGTTGCAACACAATGTCGCTATTATCACTCAAATGGCTTAGAAGCGCGTGAACTTTAGACGCCGAGGTCGCCCAATAAATCTTGAAGTTCCTCGTCCAAGAACATGGTGTTAACCCCGCCGCGCAACCGTTTAATCACCCGATAGCCCTGTATCAGGTCGGCGCGGCCTTTATTTTTCTCCAATGGGATGGCGATGCACTCGAATGTGTCTTTGACCTGTTGATAAGTCGCTTCGCTAATCACCACCTCGCCGCGTGCGTTCTCTTGTAAGATTTTACTGATTTCGGTGGCCTCGCCCAGCGCGCCGAATTCTTTACGACTGCTGCCGCCGACATTGCCCAAGACGGCGACTCCGGTGTGAATCCCGATGCCATATAACAACCGTTGTTCTTCCGGCATCGTCTCATGTAAGGCTTCGAGGTCGGTCAACATCGCCATACCCGCGCTGACCGAGCGCACGGCATGGTCTTTCTGCGGGTTGAGTTGGGTGTTGAACAGCCCGGTCACGGCGTCGCCCATGTATTTATCAACCACGCCCTCATATAAATTGATGGCGTCGCTGGCGAGGCTCAAATACTGGTTAATCACGCGCATCAAATCGCCGGGGTCGAGCCGTTCGCTGAAAGCCGTGAAGCCGCGCACATCGCAAAACATGGCGGTGATTTCGCGCTCCTGCCCGGCCACATCTTGCGCCGCGATGGTGCGGAGATTCTTGAGCAGTGCCGTCGGCAGATAACGGCCAGCCTCAGCCAATTGATTTTCGCGGGCGCGCTGTTCGGTCAAGTCGTCAATCACCAGCGCCAAGCCAGAACTCTGGTCTTGGACGGCGTTCAGCACGCTCAAAACCACGTTCCAGTAGCACCTTCCGCGCCCCGGCAGGTCAATCTCGATGTCTAAGAGCATCGAACTGCCAGAATTGGTCACGTAGCGCATCGCGTTATACAGCGACTCTGGCAAAGCTCCCAACACTGTCGAAATCGCCAAGCCGACCAACGAGGTCTCGCTGCCGAGAATTTTGGTGGCGGCACGGTTGCATGAGCTAATCATGTCGTGGTTATCCAGCGTGATAACGCCGGTGGCAATCGAGTCAAAAATACGCTCTAACAAGTCGTTGAGCGTGGTCATCTCATTCAAGCGTTCACGCAGGCCGCTGAACAGCCGGGCGTTGTCGATGGCGACGGCGGCATGATCTGCAAACGCGCTCATCAAGTCCAGCTCGCGCTGTTGGAACAATCCGGCCATAATCCGGTTATCGCAATACACGATCCCGATCAGCTCGTCTCGCACTTTCAACGGCACAGCGATGATGCTCCGCAGCGCGAATCCGACCACCGATTTTTGGTCGGCGTAGCGCGGGTCATCTTGGGCATTGGTCGTTAAAACTGGCTTGCCGGTGACGACCACATCGGCCACGATGCTGCGACTGATGACGAAATCATTGGCCTGTCCCGCCTTCATCTGTACGCCGGTATCCCGCCCAAAACTCATGTCGAGGCCGCGTGCCACCACAAATTGGTCATACTCGCCGGTCTCGCGATTTTTTAGCACGATATAGCCGCGCTCTGCCCCAGTCAAGTTGATGACCGTATCCATGACCTGATTCAAGACATCGTTCAAGTCAAGATTGCTGGTCAGCAAGGCCGTCGTGTCGGCCAGCGCCCGCAGCGTCCGCAATTCAATCAAGGTCGTCAAAATCTGCTTGTTCAGCGATTCCAGCCGCGTCTTGACGTGCATGATGGTCTCTAGCACCCCAGTGGGCAAGTTCATCCCGCGCTGGCGCAACATATCACGCTGGCTTTTGAGCAGTGTGACCAGTTCATCGGCACGAGTGACCAGTTTACGCGCCGCCTCTTGGCTGGTCGTCGGCAACGGTTCTTTGCCCATCTCGGCCAGTTTTTGGGTTTCGTCGGTCATTCCGAAAAGACCTCGTAAATATCTGTCTGCTGCTGACGGCCTTTGACTTGTAAAGCGTCGCGATGTTCAAACTGTAGTTTTGTCCGTGACGCGACTGGATAGGTCATCAGGTGGTCGCGAGTCGCTTGACTGAGGATGATTTGGCCGTCTTTTGCGTTCTCTTCAAGCCGTTTGGTCAAGTTGATGCTGTCGCCAATCGCGGTGAAGTCGCGCCGGTTATGGCTGCCCACGTTGCCCAGCGTCGCCACACCCGTATGAATCCCGACCCGGTAGACGTGGTTGCTGTGTCCTAGAGACCGATACAAGACGGTGAAATATTCGCGGATTCGCAAAGCGGCGTCTACCGCCGCTGCTGCGTGGTTGGGCAGCGGGTTCAACTGACTGTTGAACAGCGCCATGATTTCCGTCCCCATATACTTGTCAATCACCCCGCCCGCATCGTGGATGCAGTCCGAGGCCAGCGACAAATAAACGTTGATGGTCTGCATGACTTCTTGGGGGCGCATCCCAGCTGGCAAGTACATCAACGGGTGCGTATCAACGAACATACAAGTGATTTCGCGCCGTTCGCCGCCAAAGCCCAACCCAGCAATCTCTGTGATGTTGTCCAGCATGGCCGTCGGCAGATAATATTTCAAAATACGCAGCGTTTCGTTGCGCTCACGGTGTTCAGTCAGATCATCCATCACCATCGCCGCGCCTTGTGGCGCGCCGTCTTTGCCCTTAAGCGGGCTGACTTTGGCTTGTAAAACGGCACGTCCGCGCCGCCCAACAGACACCTCAGCCTCAACGATCCTGACCTCACCCGTATCGCGCACCGATTTGAGCGCGTCTTGTAGCGCGTCTTTCATCGGGCCGACCACCGACCCCAGCGACTTCCCAGACATTTCTTCTGGCGTGGCCGTATCTAATAAATCGGCGGCGGCGCGGTTAGCGCGTAAAATTATGCCCTCGTGATCCGTCGTGACCACCCCGCTATCAATCGAATTAAACACGTTATCGGTTAAATCTTTGACGCGGGTGATGTCTGACAGCGTTCGCTGTAAATCGGCGAACAGACGTGCGTTAGAGATAGCGGCGGCCACTTGATTGGCGAAAGCGGCCACCAAATTTTTCTCGCGCTCGCCGAACACCCCAAAACGCAATCGGTTATCAACATACACCACGCCCAGCGTCTGGTCTTTAATCCGCAACGGCGCGCACATCACCGAGCGCAAATCAAGCGCAATCACGCTCTGCATTCCGGTCAAACGTAGGTCATCATTGGCGTTACTGGTTAAAAGCGGTTCGCCGCTCTCCATCACCTGACGGATGACCGAACGGCTGAATTGGGCGGTCTTCTCCGGCGGAATACTCGCAGTCACCGATTGGTCACGGTTGTGGATGGTTTGGTTATCGCGCAGCACGCGAAAGTCAAGTTCTTGGGTGGCGGGGTCTACCAAAATGATGCAGCCGCGCTCCGCCCCACTCAGTTTGATGACGCCATCCATAGCATCGCGCAACACGACATCCAGCACCAAAGACCGGCTGATGGCGGCGGCGTTCTCGGCCAATGAGCGAAGCTGCCCCACCTCGATCTGTTCGACGGCGAGCAACCTCTCAAACTTCTTCAGCGATTCGAGGATATTTTCCATCGCTTGAATGGTCATGGGCGGCGTCCCAATCCCACGCTGCTGGAGCATATCGCGCTGGCGTTGAAGCGACTCATGAATTCCAGCCAGCAACGGTTGAAGTTGTTGGATTTCTACGATGATCGCAACGGTCGGGCTAAGTTGTATCGGGTTGGTCGGCTGATCCATAACATACAATTGGGTTTGGAAACGTTGCCAGTAAGTATAGGGGGAATGACGCATTGGTGCAACAATTGTAGGTGAGAAGACTCTTCAGTGTTCGTGAATAACGATTAAAGGATGGATTGTGTCTAAAATCTGGTGTATCTCCGCCCCGCTCTACAGTCATACCGACTGGGGCGGTTTCCTCAAAACCGCCCAAGTCCTCAAACAACGCGGTCACGACATCTCATGGGTCAGCGGCGCGGCAATTGCAAACGCGGTGGCTGACGTAGCATTTTTGACGCTCGAAGAGACCGGCTGGTTATGGCCGCCCCCGCCCTTGCCCGACATCACGACCATTAGGCCGCAAGACGCGGTGATGGTGCGCTATCGGCGGGCGCTCGACACATGGCTCGATGAGGGCAAAGTCGCGGCGGGAATCCGGGGGTTACTGGCACTTGCAGAACAACACGGCGCGCCGGACATCATCCTAACCGACCCATTTTTGAGCGCCTCGGCCATCGCAGCCGAAAAACTTGGGATTCCGATGATCGTTTGCGGCTGGCCCGCCCTGCGCGAATTGGACGAAACCCTGCTCTATCCTGTCCAAAAGGTACTGGCCGATGACAGCCGTCAGCGCGTAGACCGACTGTGTCAAACGTTCGGCGTGGCGGGCGAGAATTTTTCCGTCGGAGCAACGCCGTCGATCCTCAGCCCGCATCTGCACCTGAGTTATTTCTGCGACTCATGGTATCAGGCCGAGACGCACAATCTGTTGGAGCAAAACGAGTTTGTCGGCGGTCAGCCCGACTCTGCCGTGACTCCCGATTGGCTGGCGGCCATCCCAGAGGGCGTACCGTTGGCGGTCATCACGTTGGGGACAACTTTCACCGGCGACCTCGGATTCTATGCGTGGGCGGCACAAGCGGCGGCGCGCTGTGGCCTGTTGCCCGTGGTGGCGATTGGCAATAATCCCATCACGCCAGAGGCCAAACAAGATTTATTGAAGGCGTTGCCACGCGGGACGCGCTTGGTGAATTTCGTCCCGTTTGACGCGGTATTGCCCCGCGCCAAAATTATGATTCATCATGGCGGGATGGGCAGCACGCACCGCGCCGTCGTGCATGGCGTCCCGCAAATCGTTGTCCCGCACGCCGCTGACCAACGCGGACAGGCGCGGCGGGCGTCTCAGGCGTTGGTCGGCTTGAATCTATCGGCGCACGATGTCCGGCACGGCAAATTGTTGGAGGGGACGAAGGCGTTATTGGGCGATGCGCGGGTACAACAGACGGCCCGCGACCTCGCCGCAGAAATGGCCTCACTGGGCGGCGCGGAGTCTGCGGCGGATGCAATTGAGGGGATTTTGCGTGGGTAAAAAAATGGGCGCGCAGATAATCTGCGCGCCCAATCTCATCACACATTACTCAAGACTTCGCCCTTAGCCGCCTTTGACCGACCCCGCCAGCAACCCACGCACAAAGTAGCGTTGTAGCGAGAAGAATACAATCAGCGGCACGATGATCGAGACGAACGCGCTACTGGTCAGGATTTCCCAGTTCTCGGCGCGGCTGCCCAAAAGTTCTCGCAACTTACTGGTCAACACAATCTGGTCAACATCTTTGCCGAGGAATACCAGCGCCACCAGCAAGTCATTCCAGACCCACAGGAATTGGAAGATTGCGAACGATGCCAACGCAGGCACGCTGAGGGGCAAGACCAACCGCATGAAAATCTGGAAGTGCGACGCGCCGTCGATTTTGGCCGACTCGATGATTTCACGCGGCAGGCCGCCGATATAGTTCCGCAACAGGTAAATCGCCAGCGGCAAACCGAACGCCGTATGCGCCAGCCAAATCCCCTGATAGGTCTTGGCGATTCCGATGGTGTTGTAAATCCGCAACAACGGGATCAGCGACATTTGCAGCGGCACGACGATCAGTGCGATCACGATATAGAACAGCCACCGCCGCCCCGGAAACTCCATCCATGAAAAGGCGTAAGCAGCGAAGGCCGCAATCGCAATCGGCAGGACGGTAGACGGGATAGCGACGGTTAAGGTATTGATGAACGACTCGCTCACCCCTTCTGACGCCAAAACCTCGCGGTAGTTGTTGAGCGAAAAACTGGGCGGCGTCACTGCTGTGATAAACAAGCGAGGCCCACGGGTGAAATCAAAGGCTACGGGCGAGGTATAGATATATGTGCCGTCAGCGTTGAGCGTGAGGGTTTGGCCGTTTTCCAGCGTCACCGGCGTCCCCGCAGCATAATCGCGGAAACCGGGTTGCTCATTTGCCGCGTAAGTTGTCGAGCCACTTTCAGGCAAGAATCCACCGCCGAACGACTCTAGACTCTTGTTGGAGCCTTCAGGGAAGGCACGTCCGTTGATGACGAACAAGCCATCGCTTTCGACTTGAGTATCAGCAGGATCTAAGCGGAGTTGCTCGGCGCGGATATTGGTCTGGAATGCCGACCACCAACCGGTAGTAGTCAATAGGTCTTTATCGCGCAGTGAACTCACGAACAAGCCAAAAGTCGGGATCGTCCACGCAATCACGATCATCAACAGCGCAAGGCGTGAAATAAAGCTACCGATACTGAACTTGCTAAGGACACTGCTCATCGATCCATCTCCTCTTCACGGAAGCGGCGGATGTTCCAGATCATGATCGGGATGACCGCGATCATAATCACCGTCGCCAGCGCACCACTACGCCCGTAATCGCCGCCGCCACGGAACATCCAATCATACATGATGTTCGCCAGCACTTCCGTCTCCCACTGACCGTTGGTCATCGCAAGCACAACGTCGAACACCTTGAGGACGACGATGGTGATGGTCGTCCAAACCACGATGATCGTCCCCATGATTTGCGGGATCATAATGCGGAAGAAAATCCGCACTTCACTCGCGCCGTCAATCCGCGCCGCCTCTAACGTCTCATCCGGTACGCCGCGCAAGGCCGCCGACATGAGAACCATCGCAAAACCGGTCTGTACCCAGACCAGAATCGCCATCAAGAAAAAGTTATTGACGAATGGCAACGTCAGCCACGGTTGCGGCGCGCCGCCCAGTTGAACTACTAGCGCGTTGATGAAGCCGATTTGCGGCTGGTCTACACCCCGATAGTCATAAATGAATTTCCAAATCACGCTTGCGCCGACGAACGAAATCGCCATCGGCATAAAGATCATGGATTTCGCCAACGCACCCCAACGCGCACGATCCGCTAGAACCGCGATAACCAAACCCAAACTGGTGCTAACCAATGGCACGACCAACAACCACATCAGGTTATTGCGGATGGAAAGCTGAAACCCCGGGTCATTGAACGCCCATTCGTAATTCGCCCCACCCACAAACTCGGTACTTCTACTGTTGAAAAAACTCAAGAAAACAGTCTGTACTGCCGGGTAAACCAAGAACACCCCAAGCAAGATGACCGCTGGTCCTACAAACAACCACGGGCGAATCGCCTCACGCACGCGCCCACGGCTGACCGTGATGATTCCGCGCTCATCAACCTGATCGCCCAAAAAGCGGTCAATCAGCCAATTTGTCCCGAAATAATACAGCATCATGACACCGACCCCGATGCCGATGCCAAAAAAAGCATTGATGACGCGCTCCATACCCTACCCCTTCTTTAATATAGTGATGAGTTTCAAGTGATGCGAAACGACTTGGATATTCGACATTGAATTTCACGGACTTGATACTAGAGACAAGGCACGCTTTGTCCACCCATAAATCTGTTTTTAATCAACTGAGGTAGCGTTTATGCCACCTCAGTTGGTTTTACCTCAATGTTTACGCAAAGTTATGGGTGACGAATGACAGGAAATCGTGCAGACTTTCTCATCATTCATCACTTCAAACTCACGACTCGCTCTTAGTCCTTGATGGCATCCCAGCTGGCTTGGATGGCATCGGCGACTTCTTGAGCGGACTTGCCGGCCACAAAGTCAACCATACCTGTCCAGAACGAGCCAGCGCCAATCGCACCGGGCATCAAGTCCGAACCGTCGAAACGGAAGGTCGTGGCGCCGAGCAAGATTTCGCCCTGACCGCGCAGGGTATCATTGGCATACGCTTCGAGGTTGACGCCCAGATGCGGGCTGAGCAGACCGCTCTGCGCCATCCAGATTTCATTCGCCAACGGGGTGCTGAGGTAATCGAGCAGCACGCGGGCGGCATCGCTCTCTTCAGTCAAAGCCCACAGTGTGCCAGCGCCCAAGACCGGGTTGCCCAAGTCTTGCGAGGCGAACGGCGGGAAGTAGAAGAAGTCAGCATCGACGCCGAGTTCAGTGCCTTCTGGGAAGAACGACGGGATGAAGCTGGCTTGGTGGTGCAGGAAGCACTGTGCGGGGACGGTGAACAGACCCTTCGGGCTGTCACGGAAGTCCGTCGCGCCGACTGCGGCCACGCCGCCGTTGACGTAGGCTTCGTTCTTGGCAAAGCTACCGAAGATTTCAATCGCGTTGACGATTTCCGGAGCGTTAAACGGCAGTTCATTGCTCACCCACGCATCGTAGACTTCCGGCGATTGGGTACGAAGCATGATATCTTCGATCCAGTCGGTGGCGGGCCAACCGGTAGCGTCGCCGCTGCCGAGGCCGATGCACCACGGAGTTGCGCCGTCTTCGACGATTTGGTCGCTCAAAGCGATCAGGTCTTCCATCGTGGCCGGGACTTCATAACCTGCATCCTCGAAGTTCTCCGGGGAATACCACACGAGGCTCTTGAGGTCTACCTTATAGAAGAAACCAAAGTAATCATCGTTGCCTTCAGCGTCCGCATACGTGCCGAGGTCAACCCATGACTGACCGGCGGCGTAGTTCTCAAGTGTGAACTCCTCGAGCTTATCGCCCAGCGGGATCAGCTTACCCAGACCGGCGAGGTCAGAGGCTAGACCCGGCTGCGGGAAGATGGCGAGGTGAGGCGGGCTACCAGCCTCAACATCAATAACGATTTGCTGTTCAAAGCTGTCCGACCCGGCGTAGTTGACATCGGCGCCAGTCGCCATCTCGAAATAAGCAAAGACGCTCTCAACCAACTCTTGGTCTGGCCCAAGCCAAGGACCGAACACGTCAATGGTCTGACCGCTAAGATCCATCGCCTCAAAATCGGCGAGATTTTCCCAGTGGAACGGACCTTCACCAATCGGGAACTTCAGATCATCTTGGGCGGCGGCGGGCATCACTGCAACCATGCCCATCACCAATGACAAAACGGCCAACAATACGGAAAATTTCTTAGCCATGTACACACTACTCCTTAAAACCAACACCTTACTTAGTCGCCATGGAACCAGTTCCAAGCACCTTTATTATAGACCACTGTGCCAAGTCGTCAACAAAATGGACAATCTTTTTGGCACTTTGCACGAATAGTTGGCAGGATTGTAAAAACTGTGAAACAGGAAATCAAAAGATGATGGGTGGTGGGTTCGAAATACTCGTGGCATTGCGATATTTCAGCACGGGCGGTTCGCGGACGATTCGCGAACCGTCCCTACTCATCACTTGACCTTATGCGACAGCGCGAACAGACCCGCCATCAACACAATCAAGGCCACCAGATACAGCGGGATAATTTCCAATGCAATCGTATCGGCCAGATACCCAGCGAAACTTGGCACGATGGCGACCCCCAACCCCGCCGCTCCGATTTGCATCCCAATCGTGTTGGCGGCGTGCTTGTGCGGGACGCGGTTCTCGGTGTCAGACACCAACCCGGCGAAAATCGGCGCAATCGCAAACCCAACCGTCATCATCCCGACTAAATTAGTCGTCTCAGACAGGTTGGACAGCACCAGCAGCGCCCCAATCAACGCCAGCCCCAAGCTGATATACAGCAGGCGTTGAATCCCCAAGCGTCCGGCGTACAACCCCGCCAAAATACGCCCGACAGTGAACGACCCCCAATACAACCCGACCCAGACCCCAGCGACTTCCGGCAAAACTTGGCGCGCTTCGGTCATCAGCGTGTAACCCCAGTGGCCGAGCGTGAGTTCAATTCCAACGTAGATAAAGAATAGCAGCGCGCTAATCCACGCCCCGCGCTGGCGCAAGGTCTCGGTCAGCGGAGTTTTATAGTCGGTCAAGCGCGCCGGTTCAGAATCACCCCGTGCAGTGCTGGAGCGAGTCCACATGGAAGCCGTCAGCGCAAAACAAATCGCCAAAGCAATTTGCGCGCCGCCGACCACCCAATATCCGACGCGCCACTGCTCAAAACGTTCAAGTCCGCCGGTCATAATGATTGGGCCGAGCGTGATGCCGACGCCAAAACTGGCGTGTAGCCACTGCATCAAACCCTCGCTATGATTGGCCGCGATATAGGTGTTCAGGCCGGCGTCAATCGCGCCCGCGCCCAAACCCGCCACAATCCCCAACAGCGCGATGACTTCCCACGACGGCGCGAGCGTATAACCCAGCAAGCCCGCGCCGGTGGCAAAACAACTCACGGCCAGCAAGCGCCCGACCCCTAGCCGCGACATCAACATGCCGCTCAGAAAACTGGACGTGATATAGCCGAACATGGCCGCGAATAATAGCAGGCCGAGCGCCTTGACCGGCTGACCAAACTCGTCGCGAATTGACGGCCACGCTACCCCCAATAAACCGTCAGGCAAGCCTAATGAGATAAACGCGATGAACGCCAGCACAATCAAACCGGTTCTGGACGGCGCTTTTTTGATGAGGGTTGCCACAGTGAAATCCTTTTTTTGCGTGATGAGTTTGAAGTGATGAGGCAGGACAAGACGAACGTTATCCATTTTACGGTCTACCGATTATACGAATGAATAATACGGTGTGGTACGCATAGGTCATAACCCGGCGCGCCGAGGATTTTGCCCTTTCTCATCACTCATTACTCTTGCCAAAAATACCCCCAGAAATTCGCCAATATTCTTATGTAAAACAAGTATAATTCGCCGTATAATAGACACAAGCGTTCGTATTAAAAACGCCGTAGGTGATGAGGTCGAAGACGCAGCCATGCTCCCCAAAAACATCAAACAAGCCCAATCGCGCAGTCGCAAATTATTCGCCCGCGTAGTCGGGCGACAAACCGTGATCGTGGACAGCCAAAGTGAAGCGCCGGGGCGTCACGCCGTCACCATCCGCTATCTGCCAGACCGCCTGACGATTGAGGCGTCGTGTACGTGCAGTTGGTCATCGCATCAGGGCGTGGCCTGCGCGCACGTCATGGCCGCGCTGGAAACCCTCGCCGAGCGCAAAGGCCGCACCCTCAGCTATTGGCTGACCGAAGATCAAGCCCGCCGTCAGCGTCACCGCCGCTTCTTCCTGACCCGCGTCGGTGAGATGGAACGCGCCGAAGGCATCTGGATCACCAGTCGCCCGATGAAACGTGCGGCGTAAAAAAACAGGTGCAAGGATAATTTGCCTTTAAGCTTGTACCTCACCTGCACCTTGACTCCCGCCCGCCATCCCCTATAATTCGCTTAGTTCTTTGCCGCAGAGCGCGGGCGGGGCAGCTATATGTCCCCTTAATTTCCCGCAGAGGCGAAGGCACATCGGCGTTACCCATACACCGGCGGCCTTTGCGCGTTTGCAAAGCCGCCGGTTTTTTGTTTCACCCCTCAAAACCGCGTGGCAAGGCTCACAGAACAAATTTTGACGGAAAGGAGGTAAACACGCTTGGCTATCAATCGTGAACGTAAAGAACGTCTGGTCGCACAATATATCGATCTGCTGGGTCAAACCGGCGGCTTCATCGTTGTGCAATCCAAAGGCTTGTCCGTGAAAGAAGTCGAAGGACTGCGCGCCGTGGTTCGCGGCGCAAAGGGCAAGTACATCGTCACCAAGAACACCCTGTTGGGCATCGCCCTCAAGGAAGCGGGTTGGGCGATTCCGTCCAGCCTACTGGTCGGCCCGGTCGCTATCGCACTAGGGATGGAAAATCTCCCCGGTGTGGCGAAGGCCATCTTGGACTATGGTGTCGATCCCACCCGCATCGAGAAGATGAAAATCACCGGCGCTCAGATGGGTGCAACCACCCTGACGGCGGCACAAGTCGAAATCCTCTCGAAGCTCCCATCCCTCGACGAGCTGCGCGCCCAAATCATCGGTTTGGTCGTGTCGCCCGCACAAGGTCTGGTCAGCGTCCTCCAGCAAGCTACCGCTGGCGTCATCAACGTCCTTCAGGCGTATGAAGACAAGGACAAAGACAAGGGCGGCGAGGATGCAGCGTAAGCTGCCCCCACCCGTCTGGCATGTTGCAGTACCCATTAGCCCAAACAACCTCGTGACTCCACGAAAGGAATTCCAGAAATGGCAGATTTGAACAAATTGGTCGAAGACCTCAGCGCCTTGACCATCCTCGAAGCCTCGGAACTCAAGACCCTGCTCGAAGACAAGTGGGGCGTTAAAGCCTCGTCCGGTGGTGGCATGATGATGGCCGCCGCCGCGCCCGCCGCCGCCGCAGTCGAAGTCGAAGAAAAGACCGAATTCGATGTGGTCTTGACCGATGCTGGCCCGAACAAAATCAACGTCATCAAGGTCGTTCGCGTCTTGACCAGCCTCGGCCTCAAAGAAGCTAAGGACGCCGTTGAGCAAGTCCCCGGCAAGATTCTCGAAGCCGTCACCAAGGAAAAGGCCGCCGACGCCAAGAAGCAACTCGAAGAAGCCGGCGCCAAAGTCGAAGTCAAGTAGTCTTAACCGACTTGCTTTGCCCGATTTTCAAAAAAAACAGCCGTCCCAATATCAGGGGCGGCTGTTTTTTGTCCGCCTAGACGCCAAATGTCTTTTATCAATTCGCACCGGCATAACACCCAGTTAGCCCGCGCTTAAAGATATAACCCTATAATCGTTAGATTCGTCTGAAATTCGACATCAGACTCGTTTCATTTTTCCATCGGCGGGCGTCATTATGTGCGCCCAATGAGGGATATAGAAGGGAAATTTCATGACCAGTACCGCCGAATTACTCAAACACGCCAAATCGGAAGGCACACCGCTAATCGAAGGCAAAATCGCTAGGTTCATCTGGGAAGGCGAAACTGCCCCACAAATCATGGGCGATTTTAATGACTGGGGGCGCGGTCAAAACGGCGCGGCCAGCCTCGCGCAAGTCGCGCCCGGCCTGTGGATGTATGAAACCGAACTCCCCGATGACGCCTACATCGAATATGTCTTCACCAATGACCCAGACCGCGAAACCATGCGCGTACTAGACCCCCTCAACCGCCGCCAAACCCCCAACGGACTGGGCTATACCAATAATTTTTTCACCATGCCCGCCCGCCAACCCAGTGTGCTGACCGAATTCATGAGTAACACCCCGCAAGGTGAAATCACACGCCATGCCATCTATCACCCGATGCTGGTGGGCGATGACCGGCGCGATGTCTGGCTGTATCATCCCCCCACGCCGCAGCCCGTCCCGCTATTGGTGGTCTTTGATGGGCGTGACTATCTACGCCGCGCCAACATCACCCAAATTGTCGCCAACCTGATCGCCATCCAGCGCATCCAACCGGTGGCGTTGGCGCTCATTCACAACGCCGAACACCAACGCTATCTCGAATATAACGCCACCGATACCGTCCTCGCGCAGTTGACGGAGTTGGTGCTGCCGCTGGCCTATAACAACCTGAATCTACTCGATCACGACCTCCATCCCGGCTCATGGGGCGTGATGGGCGCGTCGATGGGCGGTCAAATGGCGCTCTACACCGCGCTACGACTCCCGCACATTTTCGGCAAAGTCATCTCGCAAGCGGGCGCATTCCAGACGCGCCTGACCGACCACAAATCCATCACGCACCTGATGGTCGATGCGCTGCCCAAACCTGCCCTGAAGCTGTGGCTAGACTGCGGCACGATGGACTGGTTGCTGTCCGAAAATCGCGAGATGTTCGCCTTAATGACCGAGCGCGGCTATGACGTAACCTATAAAGAACACAGCGCTGGACACAACTATATGGCATGGCGCGACTTGCTTCCCGAAGCCCTCGCCACCGTCTTCCCCGCCGAGTCCTGAGCCTGCTTTTAGCGCGCAGTGAGGCTAACTCACTGCGCGCTAAAAGATAGTGCGCCAAACCCCGCCTCATCACGGGCGTCGGACATAGACTCCCACTGTTCAAATGAATTATTTTTCATGCTAATTTTCAATCATTCCAGTCCT
>Ga0105044_10007039_pt1 | contig 15483 bp, 16 predicted proteins | sample MAT01_FD_78092 | JGI IMG/M metagenome (GOLD analysis project Ga0105044, IMG submission 78092) | Freshwater microbial communities from Lake Fryxell liftoff mats and glacier meltwater in Antarctica - MAT-01 | ecosystem: Environmental > Aquatic > Freshwater > Ice > Liftoff microbial mat | place... | reverse complement strand
GGATCGCTTCGAGCCTTATCTGAAATATCTGGAAGACTCGCAGATTAACGACGAGCGGATCCTGACCGCCTACAAGCTGACGCTCGCGCAGTTGCGTCAGGCGTACAAACCGTACCTGACGCCCTCCACGTTCGCATTGAGCCGCGAGGGCGAACCGCCGCCCGCCGGGCGAACCCCCGAACAACTCGCCGCCGAACGCTATGTGGGTCTGTCGCCCGATGCGGAGTTCGCGCCGTTGCCGGCCGCCGCGAGGCAGCGGTTGCCGCGCGTGGCTGAGCGTTTCGCGGAACGCTTCAACCGCTACGCCGGCCAGGTTGTCAGCCCCCTGGTCGAGACGCTGCAGTCGTGTCATGGGCTTGTCGTACTTGTCGATGTGCTGCAACTGCTGGCGACCGATACCGCGACGCGGGACGACTATCAGGAATTGTTGCGCGACATGCTGCGGGCGCTGAATCCCAGCGAGAACGTGCTGCAGCGTGTCTATCGTGGGGTGTCGGACGTGTTCCTGCCGCGCCAGCTTCGGCCGAACTGGATCACGCGGATTGCGTTCGTGGCCCCCAAGGCCGATCTGGTGCATCCGACTGATCGCAACCGGATGAAGCATCTGCTGCGGCGAATGGTGGAACGCGAAGCGCGCGACTTGGACGGCATTCAGTGCGAGTACTTCAACGTGGCCGCGGTCAGCGCGACGTCATCGGTCCCCGGGGGGGATGACAAGCGAATTCTCAGCGGCAGCACGATGCTCGATGCCACGGGCCGGTTGCTGGAACCGGGCGACCGGCAGAAGTTCATGGTCAGCGCATTGCCCGACGATTGGCCGCACCACTGGAACGCGGGGGACTATGTGTTCCCCAGCGTCTACCCGCAGATCCCGCCGCGACGCGATGCCGCGCCGGACCATATCGGGTTGAACGAGGTGTTCAACTTTTTGTGCTACTGATGACGTGAACAGTGAGAGATGCACAGGGGGCTGACGCCCCCCGCTCGCCTGTTGTGTTACTTTCGCACGTACAGCGAATTCTTGGCTTTGCCGCACAACAGGGCGGACATGACGTAAAGCGTGATGAAGCCGCCGAACTCCAGCAGCATCATCACGAACGCGATGTAGCGGCCTTCCGAGCCGATCGACGAGTTCTTCGCGATCAACCGCAGGATGAAGAACAACACGAAGCAGATGCCCAGCAGTGACGGCATGCCAACCAGCAGAAGCTGGGCCGAGGCAGTTACGTCGCGTTTCTTCACCAGCCGACCGTACTCTTTCACGACCAGAGTGAACAGGATGTAGCGGGCCACCTCGAACAACGCGGCAAAGAGAACCGCAGTGACGAATACATCCGTGGTGATCATCATCAACAGGCCATGAAGCTGTGTATTCATCTCGCTCCAGTTGACCGACGAATGGGATCTGATGCCGTAAGCGATGTAACGGTCCGATCCGAAGCCGATGTAGATCACGAAGAACAGATGAATGGCCGCCACGGCCGCCAGCGCGATCGTCAGGCCCAGCAGGTTTCCCTTACGGGGTCCGGAGATCAGGAAGCCGATTCCGACGGCCGCGCAGATCCAGTTGACAAGGCCCGCCAGCCCGGCCGGAATGTTGAGTTCCGGTACGTACTCGCCCACGACCAACGCGAGGAACCAGCTGAACAGGGTGATCGAGAGCGCCCCCACCTGGCACCAGAAGCCGATGCCGATCAGCATCATCCCGGTGCGTGCCCTGCCCATCTGAGCTTTCAGAATCTTGGTCGTGTCTTTAGGACGGCGGTCGTAGTCGTCATCGTCATCTTCGTCGCGGCGCTTGCGTCGTGGGCGGTCGTCGTCATCGTCCTCATCACGACGCCGCGAGCGGGGGCGGTCGTCGTCTTCTTCATCCTCATCACGGCGCTTGCGCTGCGGTCGGTTGTCGTCTTGATCATCTAAGTTGCGCCGCTTCGAGCGCGGACGGTCGTCGTCTTCATCTTCGTCCCGGCGACGCTTCGTGCGGGGCCGGTCGTCTTCATCATCAACGACTTCGACATCATCCTCCGGCAGGTCCTCGACCTTCTGTGCCGGCGGTTTCTTCTTGATTGCGGAAGTGGAATCCGAACCGGGCATCTTCGGCAGCACGGCGCTTGATCCGCCGGTCACGCCGCCCTTAACCGGTCCGTTCGGCCCGGCCATGAATCCATGCGCACAACCCGGGCACTTGACCCGGCGCGGCGGCATGCCGTCCGGAAACTTCAGTTTGCCTTGACAGTTGGGGCAACTGATCACCGCCATGGGGGAACCTCATTAGTTCATAACGGAACAGGGGGCCTACGCCCCCCGCTCGCCGTGTTCTATCAATGCTTTGCGTTGGCGGCGACAGGTTTCTGCACGCCGATGTCCGCCAGGATGCGGGCGGCCTTGTTGGCATCGTCAACCGAGTCGAATGTGATGTAGCCCACGAACTTGTTGCCGCACACGGCCAGGATCGCCCCGTGAAGGTTGATGCTCGCGCAGGCCCACTCGTGCTTCAGGCGGTGCGCCATGCCGGCGGTGTTGTCGCCTTCCACCCGCATGACGATCGGTTCATTCACCTCATGCAGGCCGGCCCCCTTGGCCACCTTCACCTGCTCGGCCCCCACCAGCGGAGCGACGCACAGCAATCCATGGCCCGGCTTGTCCGGCAGGCGCTGGGTGTACACGTAATCGAGATTGCTGCCTGCCTTATCCAACAGCGCCAGTTTCTCGGTGACTCCTCCCGGCACGTCTTTGACTTCGCAGGCCCAGACATGAACGCGGTCCATTTTGAAACTCATGTTGCTTCTCCGTTTCAGGAATGCGTTGCGGATGACTTGGTCCGAGCATCTTACACCCGGCATCGCGAATGGGGAAGGAAAATGAACAGGTGAAAACAGGGGACTGGGATCCGCCGCTCGCCTTGATCGGCATACCTGCTAAAACAGCCCCATGAAAGTACTGGTGATCGGCAAAGGCGGGCGCGAGCACGCCCTGGTCTGGAAACTCAAGCAATCCCCTCGCGCGACGGAAGTCTTCTGCGCTCCGGGCAACGCCGGCACGGGCATCGACGGCGTCAATGTGCCGATTGACTACACCGTCAACGACTTCGACCGCCTGATCCGCTTCGCGAAGAAGGAAGGGATCGAGTTGACCGTTGTCGGCCCGGAAGACCCGTTGGCGATGGGCATCGTCGATGCGTTTCAGAAGGCTGGCCTGCGCATCTTCGGCCCGTCGAAGGCCGCGGCCCGCATCGAAGGCAGCAAAGTCTTCGCCAAGATGCTGATGCGGCATGCCGATGTCCCCACGGCCGAGTTCAAAGTCTTTGACCATCCCGAACCGGCCAAGTACTGGTCCGATTCACGCGAGTTCCCGGTCGTGGTCAAAGCCGACGGCCTGGCCGCCGGAAAGGGTGTCATCGTTTGCAAGGATAAGCCCGAGGCTCGCCGTGCGGTCGATCGCATCATGATCCGCGAGGAGTTCGGCGGCAATGTCGGCCGTGAGATCGTCATCGAGAAACGGCTGGAAGGGGAAGAGCTGAGCGTACTGGCCCTGGTGAGCGGCCGTACGATTCTGCCGCTGCCCGGCACCCAGGACCACAAAGCCGCGCTCGACAACGATGAAGGCCCCAACACCGGCGGCATGGGGGCCTACTGTCCCTCGCCCAAAGCAACGCCGGAACTGATGCAGGAGATTGAATCACAGGTGTTCGTGCCGATCGTGCACGCGATGAAGCGGGGGCGGTACCCGTTCAAAGGCCTGCTCTATGGCGGCATCATGATGACCAATCAGGGGATCCGCGTGCTCGAGTTCAACGCACGCTTCGGCGATCCGGAGACCCAACCGCTGCTGATGCGCCTGAAGTTCGATCTGCTGACACTGCTGAACGCGGTTGTCGACGAAACGCTGGGCGAAATCGACCCCGCCCTCGTCGAGTGGGACCCGCGCCCGAGCGTCTGCGTTGTGTTGTGCAGCGGCGGCTACCCCGGTAAGTATGACACGGGCAAGGTGATCCAGGGACTCGAGGAAGCCGCGAAGCTGCCGAACGTAAAAGTCTTCCACGCGGGAACCAGGCTCGATGGCCAGCGCGTTGTCACCGACGGCGGTCGGGTACTCGGCGTGACCGCGCTGGGCGACACGATTGCCGACGCGAAAAAGAACGCCTATGAAGCGGTCGCGAAGATCAAGTTCCCCGGCATGCACTACCGGACGGATATCTCGGACAAAGCGACGAAGAAGGAATGACTACTGCTTCGTCCAGGCTGAATTGATTGATCCCGGCGAGAAGTGTAAGCGACGTGCAAGAACGTCGCTTACACTTCTCGCCGGGACGGCGAACTTCCCCAAGTGCGTCTCGATGATGCACTATTTCGGCCGAGGCGGTGTGGAGAGTTTCTCCTCCTTCGGCTCGAGTTCGAGCAGCAGGTTCAATTCTTTCCACGCTGCCTGACGTGCCGCCTCGTAATTCTTGCCGTTCTGACTTTGCCCTTTGCCCCAGAACAAGTCGAGTTCTTTTCCTTGAAGTCGCAGCAGTCCTGCGACCTTTTTCATGCGTGCCACCGCTTCCAGATCTTCCTTCGATAGCTTCAGCAAACTGATTTTGTCGAGTTGCTTTTCGACGCGCTCAAGAGGCACCACGACCGAACCGAGCAACTGATTGACGTCGCCCGGCGGGTACAGTTCCGCTGCCATGGCATCGGCCAGAATGCCGATATTGAGGTAGGTGTTGTAGAGTTGGAGGCTGGCGAACAGGCCGACCGATTCGGTCAGGACCGCCGTCGCATCTGGATCAGCGGTCGGCGACCTGTCCTGGGCAAACGTTGTCAGCGGGACGGTAAAGAGGGCGAGGCAGATGGCAATTTTCATGGATTGATCCTTGTGTAACAGGTGTTGAACGACTTACTTCTTGCCGGGCATTTTGCCGCCGGCTCCCTTGAATTGCTGCCCGCCCTGGCCGATGCGGCCGGCAGCATGGCCACCGCCACCCATGCCCGCGCCGCCCTTGCCGCCGAGCATACCGCCGCCGTTGCCTTGTTGGGCACCGCCCTTGCCGCCGAGCATGCCGCCACCCTTGCCTTGTTGGGCACCGCCCTTGCCGCCGAGCATACCGCCGCCGTTGCCTTGTTGGGCACCGCCCTTGCCGCCGAGCATGCCGATTCGGGCAGCTGCCCCTTTACCGCCCTGATTCCTCATGAGGGCAGCCCCTTTCTGAAGGATCTGCGCGCCGACCTGTTTGGCCGCATGACCGCCGCCTTTGCCCTGCTGCGCGCCGCCTTTGCCCTGCATGCCGCCGCCCTGGCCTTTTCCCATTCCGCCTTGGCCTTTGCCCTGCATGCCGCCGTCCTGGCCTTTGCCCTGGCCTTTTCCCATTCCGCCACCTTGGCCTTGGCCACCCTTGCCCTTGCCTTTTCCGTTGGCCGCGTGCATCTGGTGAATCAGTGCCGCGAGCTCTTGACCACGAATTCCCTGATGAGCCCAGCCCGCCACTTGCTGCCCCTGATTGCCGTTCTGGCCGGCAGCTATCAAACCGCCGCCCATGGCGGCACCGCCGACGATGCCGCCCTTCTTCGCTGGTTGCTGTTGGGGGGCTTTGGCGGCCAAACCTTGTTTGGCTCCCTGAAGCAACGCCTGACCACCCTGCCGGGCACCGCCGAGCAACCCGCCGACGCGTTGCGCGGCGTCGAGCTTCAGGTTTTGCGGCGGCTTGGGTGCCTGGGCGCTGCTGGTCGCCGCGTAAGCGAGTAACCCCACCATGCAGGCTGCGAACGATCGATTGATCATCTTCTCTCCTCATTCGAACATTGAAGACTACGGAACGGGCGAACTGGTTTTGTCGAGCTTCTTCTGGAGTCCGGGCGGCATCCTGTCCTTCGCGCCATGGCCCTTGCCTTTCCCGCCGAAGGCTGCGCGCTGACGACCCTGCTGCGATGCGTCCCACGCTCGCTGGAGGCCGAATTGCGCGGCCGGCGGCGCCTTCGACAGATTGCGCTCCAGGACAGTGCCGACTCCTTCCGCTTTGCGGCGAATGGTGACAATCTCATCCCGGTGCGTTCCTGCCGCGTCCTCTTCTTCCACTCGATCGAGGTTGTCGGCGACGCCGTGGGTCATGACGGTCTCAAGGTATTCGCCCAGCCGGGTCGTATCCGCCTCGCTCCCGCTGACGGAAAGCATTACTGTCACTTGTGCGAGAACGTCCGCCATGTCCGCGCTGGCGGCGGCCCGGTTCAACGGCGACTGCTCGTCGCTCAGCCGCAGCGATTGTGTAATCAGTTCATCGATCAACGTTCCCGCGGCGGGTGCGACGCCGCTTCGATCCAAACGCTGCTCCCGCAGCAACCGGGCTGCAAGCCGGGCCGATATCGCAAGCGGTCGCAATCGCTCGGCCACTGTCGGCAGCGATTGCTTCTCCGAATCCGCAACCTGGCGCTCGGCGCGTGAAAAGTGGGCGGCGAGCGAAACGTTAACTGCATCCCGGTCCGGACCTTTGCACTGCAGTGCCTGCGGAAGAATGCCATCCCGCAGCACGCGATCGTGCAGGCGGGTCAGGCGGGTTAATTCGTCCAACTGTCCGCCACGGGCCAGGCGGAAGCACTCGGCTCGCAATTCGTCAGAGATTTCTGAGAAGGTTTCGGCCCGCGCGGCGGGGCTGCTTTGCTCGGCAAGTTTGCTGCCGCGGCCGGCGACTCGCACCAGCAGGCTGACTGAATTCGGCACCTCCCGATAACCTGCCTGCTTCGGCTGCCGGGCGATCGCCGGCGTCGGCGGAGCGATTGTCGAATTACTCCACCGACCGATGATCAGAAATAAGCTGACCATTCCCGCCATGACACAGACCGCCAGCAACAGTCGGTGCACAGCCGGCAGTCGACGCGGGTACGCACGCTGCCGACTGACGACTGGCATGGGCAATTCAGTAGCTGGAACAACCTGCGCGGTATCGGCAATCCGCTTCAACAGGCTCGCCGGAGTCACACAGCGATGGTCGGCGGGTGTGGCCAGCTTGTGGACGCTCGCCAACCGCAACCAGAGCGTCCGGCATGTATCACAAGTCCGAAGGTGCCGATCGATCGGTAGCGGCAGCGACTCATCCGGTCGACTGGCAAGCAACCAGGGCTGAGCATCTCGACATTTCATGGCGCGGGTGTTTCCAGAAACGCGTTCAGTTGTTTCACCAGCATCTGCCGGGCTCTGCAGACACGAAAGCGGGCATTTTCTTCAGTGATTTCCAGTACAGCAGCGACTTCGCCAAAGGCCATCTCTCCCTGCGACCAGAGCAGGTATGCCGTTCGGTACGGTTCCGCCAACTCGCGGACGGCATTTCCCAAAGCAGTCATCGCTTCCGCAGTCATTGCTTCCGCGTCGGGACCCGACTGATGGTCGGCGACAGTTTGAGGAAGCGCGGCGTGCCGCGTTTCCCGCGTCGCCCGCAACCGCATCAACATCAGATTGCGGGCGATCCGGAACAGCCAGACGCGGAAGGAGCGGTTATCTTTCAACATCGGTAACTTCGACCAGGCATTGACGAATGCTTCCTGCGCAATCTCTTCAGCGAGATGGCGATCACGGCAGGCACCGGTCAGCCAGCCGCGCAGTATCCGCCAGTAGCGGTCGACGAGTGCCGTGAAGGCGTCCCGATCTCCCGACTGCGCACGTTCAACAAGTTCCACTTCCTGATCCAAGTCCACGGCCGCCGCCTTGATGGCTGATTCAACCATTAAGATGCATCTGAAGGCAATGTGTGAGAACAATTCCGCGAAATCTTGCTGTGCCCGCGTTTCCGGCAGCGTGGCCCGTTAAACGACGTATGCGAGAACTGCCCTGAGCAATCGAAAAAGGGCCGGATCGAGCGTTTAACGACCACAGATCGATTTTTTCGGGTTTACTCCACGACTGACTTGTTAAAATTGCGGTCATGAATGCGCAGTTATTCAGCTTCTGTTTGTTCGTTCTGTGGACGTCGGTGGCGCTGGTGGCCGTCGTGCTGGGGCCGGCTTTCTTTCCCAGGATGTTCGGGGATGGCAGCCAGTTCAAATTCATCGCCATCGGGGCAGGGTTGCTGGCGGTTTGGAATCTGGTGAAGTGGTGGAGCATTCGCCAGCGCGACCGGACTCGCCACTACCGGCACCAACTGGATGTCGATTACCGGCGTCGGGCAGGCCGGCCCGACGAAGATGAGCCGAAGCCGGTCGTGAATCCGGAGTTCGACTTCGACAATACCCGTCCGCGAAACCCGCCTCCGCCACCACCTAACGGGGCCAGCCACGGCTCGGAGTGAAATGTGGAAACCCAACGGCGTTTTCTGACTGCCGACTGGCGGCACTTGCTGATGCTGAACTACCCGGTCGATCCGGCAATCCTGACTCCGTACCTGCCGCGCGGCACAGAGATTGACTACTTCCAGGGCACTGCGTTTGTCAGCCTTGTCGGTTTCCGCTTCCTGAACACGCGTGTGCTGGGCGTGCCGATCCCGTTCCATCGCGACTTCGATGAAATCAATCTGCGGTTCTACGTGCGGCATCAGTCGGCCGGGGGTTGGCGGCGCGGGGTTGTCTTCATCAAGGAGATCGTGCCGCGCTGGATGGTGACATGTGTCGCCCGCAACGTTTACGGCGAGAACTACGTGACGCGCACGATGCGGAGCGAGATCGCGATTCCCGAATCGGTCAACTATTCCTGGCGGTGCCGCGGCCGCTGGAACCTGCTGGGGGCGACAATCGCCGGTGAACCGATGCTGATGCCCCGGGATAGCGAAGAATCGTTCATCACCGAGCACTACTGGGGCTATGCCGGCACGCCGTCCGGACCGACGATGGAGTACCAGGTCGAACACCCGCGCTGGCGACTGTGGCGGGCGACATCATCGAACGTGGACATCGACGCGGCCAGCGAGTACACGGCCGCGTTCGTGCCGTTCCTCGATCGGCCGCCAAGTTCGGCGTTCGTGGCCGAAGGGTCGGCCATTGTTGTAAGACGTGGTACGCCTGTTGTTCAATCGCCTTGACTGACCCGCGCGGTCGTGTAAACATAAGATAAGATCGAGTCCCTCCCCTGATCGCCACTTTTGTCGGCACTTGGCGGCCAGTTTCTCCGATATGAGACCTCTATGGCCTTTCGAACGTGGTGCGACGGTCGCCTTGCCTGCGTTGTACTGATCGCGCTGGCCCTGAGCGGCTGCGGCAAGCCTGAAGGCATCCGCGAGCAAACCGTTCCGCGCATTGAATCGAACAAGAACGCCCCGGCGGTCGTTGAGGGGAAAGAGCGCATCATCGGCGTTATCGCGCCGAATGCGACCCCGGCCGTCAATGGCTGGTTCTTCTTCAAGCTGCGCGGCCCGGCCGAACAGGTTGCCGCGCAACTTCCTGCGTTCGAGGCTTGGATTGAGTCGATCCGCTTCGAGGCACGCGTGAGGGGCAAGAACGCGGAAGAGATCGTTACCTGGACCACGCCGCCCGGTTGGAAACAGGAAGAGCCCGCCGAGGGCGACCCCCGTATTGCCGTATTCAAGTTCGGCCCCGACGGGGAGCAGCTCGATTGCGGCGTGAGTACCGCGCGGGGCGGTCTGCTCGACAACGTCAATCGCTGGGCGAACCAGCAACTGGGTCGGCCACAGATTGGTGCAGGCGAGCTCGATCGCGTGCTGCAGCACCGCACCATCGATGGTCGCAACGTCTTTCTCGTCGACCTCACCGGTCCGGGCGGAAAAGGCAAAGTAATGATGATGGCCCCGCCGCACGGTAAAATGAACTGACCGCCCCCGCCCCTTTCCACGGACGAGTACCAATCCCATGAGTACCCAGAACGAATTCCCCGATCAGCCGATGGACGGCGGCAGGGCGGCAACAAGTCCCTCGACATGGAGCGTCATCAAGACGATCCTGAAGCCCCTCGCATCGTTGCAGGTTTCGGTCGTGCTCTTTGCGATGTCGCTGGTGCTGGTTTTCTTCGGCACGCTGGCACAGATGGAGGATGGCATCTGGACAGTGGTCAGCAGCTACTTCCGTACCTTCCTCGTGTGGATTCCGTTTCAACTGATTGCCAAGTTCGGTATGGTCTTCTTCGGCGTGTCGCCGGATGCGGTATGGACTGGTTCGTTCCCGTTCCCGGCCGGGTACACCATCGGCATTGCAATGATGATCAACCTTGTGACGGCGCATCTTGTACGCTTTCGCACCACGTGGAAGCGGTCCGGGATTATCCTGATCCATGGTGGCATGATCCTGATGCTGATCGGTGAAGTGATCACCGGCGAGAAGGCCGTCGAGTCGAAGATGTACTTGCAACAAGGCGAGTTGAGCAACTACCTCGACGATTCACGCAACATCGAACTGGCCGTCACATGGACGGACGAAGATGGAGTCGGACGCGAACTGCTGGTGCCCGGTGCGATGCTCAAGCAGATGGGCTCGCTGTCGAATGATCAGCTTCCGGTTGATATCGAAGTCCTGGAGTACCACAAGAATACAACGTTCGTCGAAACACCTGATTTGAAAGACAATCAGGATACGCTGGTATTTGTGAGTGGCGGCCGATCGGCCGGCGTGCGAGTGGTCATTGTTCCGTCGGCAGAAGAGGCGGGTGTGAAGTCGGAACGTGATGACGCCCCGGCGGTCAAAGTCGTTCTGCGAGACAAGAAAACCGGTGATGAACTCGGCACACATTTCCTGTCGCTGTGGCAATACCGCAATTACAACAACCGACTGCTGATCGGCCGACCGCACCGTTTCACGGCGGACGGCCGGACCTACGACATCGAACTGCGGAATCGCCGGGTCTATAAGCCGTATACGGTTCAACTCGACAAGTTCGAACACAAGGTCTACCCGGGAACAGTGGTGGCCAAGGACTACGCCAGCACCATCACGATGATCGATCAGGAACGTGGCGATCAGCGCGAAGGCATCCGAATCTGGATGAATAATCCGCTTCGATACCGCGGGGAAACATTCTATCAGTCGGGCGTGCTTCCCGAGGACAGCGGCACAGTTCTGCAGGTCGTCAACAACCCCGGCTGGATGCTGCCATACGTCTCGTGCGTGGTAGTGACATTGGGAATGCTGGTCCATTTCAGCATCACGCTGACGACGTTCCTGACGCGGAGGTTCGTGCGATGAAGGACTTGGAACGCTTCTTCCCGTGGTTGGTGGTCGCAATCGCCGCCTTAATGATTGCATCAACCGCCATACCGCCGTCCCCGAAGGCCGGGGAGATGGACCTTTACGAGTTCGGCAAGATCCCGGTGCAGACGGGCGGGCGGATCAAGCCGTTCGACACGGTGGCCCTGGTGTCGCTGCAGATCATCAACGAACGCCAGCAGTTCAAGGCCCCGGACGGTAAAACCGAACCTGCAATTGCATTTCTGCTGAAGTCAATCGGCAGCGCGCAGGACGGACTTGCCGGCCCCGGTTCTGAATTGAAGATCTTCAAGTTCGATCATGACCGCATCGTCGACTTTTTCAAGCTCGAACGCCGCAAGGACCATCTCTACTCGATGAAAGAGCTTGAGTCGAGCCGGTACGCGTTCAGAGCCGCCGACGGTACGTTGAAGTTCATGAACCTGGATGGAGCCCGTGCTTTGGTTGAGGAAAATCCGAAGATTGGCGACAAAGATATTGAGGATCGGCTTGAGGTTGAATTCAACCGCATCGAAGCGATTCCCGAGAAAAAGCGGGATGCCTACGACAATCGCATGATTCACCTGAAGCGGCAGATCAGTTTGTACCGCGAAATCGCTTCGGAACGCGGTCCCTATGTTGTTCCGCCAGCTCCCGGCACTGGCGAACGATGGCTGTCGCTTCGGGAGATCGACGACGAAATGTCACGTCAGGCACGCGCGCAGATCCAGATGGCCCTGGACAGCGGCAAGTTTGACGCCGACAAACTCAGTGACAAAGAACTCGGAAACCTCGCAAGGGCATTGCAGCGACGCCTGTTGAAGGAGCGATTTCCGGGAGCAGCGCGGTTCCATGACATTCTCGAGAACTACAGGCTGAACAACGCGAGCGAGTTCAACGAGGCTGTTCGCGGTTACAAGGCCGAGTCACTGAAAGACGTGCCGCCCGACGTCCTCTTCAAGGTGGATGTGGAGGCGTACGTCAACCACGTTTCGCCGTTCTTCACCTGCATGATGCTGTATCTTTCGATCATCATCATCGGTTGTTTTTCTTGGATGTTCTGGCACGAACCGCTGCGTCGCTCGGCCCTGTTCCTCGGCTTTCTGACGTTCGCCTTCCATTCGCTGGCACTGCTGTCGCGCATGTATATTCAGGGCCGGCCGCCGGTGACGAACCTCTACTCGTCGGCCGTGTTCATTGCCTGGGGCTGCGTGCTGTTCTGCCTGGTGCTGGAGTGCATCTACAAGAATGGGGTCGGCAACCTGGTGGGAGCGACGCTGGGTGCCTCGACGATGTACATTGCCCACAAGCTCTCCGAGAGTGGCGATACTCTCGAGATGCTGCAGGCCGTGCTCGACACCAACATCTGGCTGGCGACGCATGTCGTCTGTGTGTCACTGGGCTACGTCGCCACGTACGTTGCCGGGTTCATCGGCATCATCTACGTCCTTCGCGGAGTGTTCACCAAGTCGCTCGATTCGCAAACTTCGAAGGTGATGGGGCAGATGATGTACGGCGTCGTCTGCTTTGCCATGCTGTTGAGCTTCGTGGGCACCGTCCTGGGCGGCATCTGGGGCGATCAGTCGTGGGGCCGATTCTGGGGATGGGACCCGAAGGAAAACGGGGCGGTTCTCGTCGTCATCATGAACGCCCTGATCCTGCATGCCCGCTGGTGTGGCATGGTGAAAGTGCGCGGCATCGCACTGCTGACGATTGTCGGCAACATGATCACGACCTGGTCGTGGTTCGGCACCAATCAGTTGGGCGTCGGCCTGCATGCGTACGGCTTCAGCAAGGAACTCGCCGCGGGCTGCAAATGGTTCTGGATCGGCTCGCTGGCCCTCATCGGCATCGGCCTGCTGCCGACCCGCTACTGGCGCAGCTTCAGCCCGGAGACAGTAGCTGAACGGGCGTCGATTGCAATGCGTGCGGCGGAGTCGAAGGGACGCGGGCGATTCTAGAACTTCGAAAGCCGGAGAGCGTTTCCATGCGCACGATCACCGTCACGCTGGCGGATGAACAGCATTCGTTCGTTCAACGGCTGGTGTCGTCCGGGAAATTTCATTCGGCCGACGAGTGCGTTCGTTCATTGGTGACAGAGGCGCAGGCCCGATCGGAGCGGCAAAAACTTGAAGAACTGCTTATCGAGGGACTTGACTCCACCGATGAGTTTGAAGACACATTGGAAACACAGGCCGAGCGATACGTGAAGCTGAAGCAGATGCTGGCGGGCCCGAAGGAGTAACCATGGCCCGTCGCCGCATCGTTCGGAATCTTGCTGAAATCGATTCCCTGCAGAAGGCAGCTTATCTGTCAAAAGACGACATGGCCTTGGGCATTCGCTTTCTCGACTCACTTCACCGGACATACGAATTCATTACGGAGACGCCGGGAATTGGCAGCCCATTCGAATCTGTTCGGAAACGACTTGGGCAGCTTCGCATTCAACCGATCTTCGGCTTCCCGCATCATCTGATCTTTTTCCTCGAACGCGATGATGAAGTCGTCATCGTCCGAGTATTACATTCATCGCAGAATCTCGATGTCGAGTTGCGCGAAGCAGATGTTCGATCGTGACGTCAATCTCCCTCATTGAGGTACTCGCATGCCGCAGCAGAAGGTTCGCATCGCACTCGTCGGCCTCGGGTTCGGGGCGGAGTTCATACCGATCTACCAGGCGCATCCGCAGGCGGAAATTGTCGCGATCTGCCGCAGAAACAAGGGCGAGCTCGACAAGTGCGGCGAGCGGTTCGGCATCAGCAGGCGCTATACGCGCTTTGAAGACGTGCTGGCCGACAAGGAAATCGACGCGGTCCATATCAACAGCCCGATTCCCGATCACGCGCCGCAGAGTCTGGCCGCGCTGAAGGCCGGCAAGCATGTCGCGTGCACGGTGCCGATGGCCACGACAATCGATGAACTGCATGCCCTGTGTGCCGCGCAGAAGTCCAGCGGCAAAACTTACATGATGATGGAAACGGTCGTCTACGCGCGCGAGTACCTGTTCGTCAAGGAACTGTATGACAAGGGCGAACTCGGCCGACTGCAGTTTCTTCGCGGCAGCCATCAGCAGGACATGGACGGCTGGCCCGACTACTGGCCCGGCCTGCCGCCGATGCACTATGCAACGCACTGCGTCAGCCCCTGCCTCGCGCTTGTGGGCAAGCCGGGTTCACCCGGCATGGCCGATGCGGTGACATGCCATGGTTCGGGCCGAATCCGCGAAGAACTGATCGCCAAGTACAACAGCCCGTTCGCGCTGCAGTCGGCCACGTTCACGATCAAAGGCAGTGATGTTGTAGCCGAGGTCACGCGCAGCCTGTTCGATACGGCCCGCCAGTATCGCGAAAGCTTCGACGCGACCGGCAGTAAGAAGTCGTTCGAATGGCAGCAGGTCGAAGGCGAAGACCCGGTGATTCACACCAAGAGTTCCGCCGAGAAACCGATCCCCGAGCCGGAGATTGCCAAGCGCGTCAAGGTCCCCGATTACGCGCACCTGCTGCCCGAACCGATCCGCCGGTTCACTCAGCCGGCGGCCATTCAGGATGCCGACCACCTGTCGTTCCTGCAGGGCGGCGGCCACGGCGGCAGCCACCCGCACCTGGTCCACAACTTCATCATGGCCGTCCTCGGCGACCGCCCCGCCATGCCCGATGCCCCCACCAGCGCCAACTGGACCGCCGTGGGCATCTGCGCTCATCAGAGCGCGATGAACGGCGGCGAGAAGGTGAAGATTCCGGAGTTCGGATAAGCCTTCCCAGGCAATCCGGGCGGATGGTAGAATCGGCCATACGAGGGCTCGAACAATGATGACAGAAACCTTGCCGCGCGCGACCATCGACGACCTTTACGCGGTGGAAGGCAAAGCGGAACTGATCGGCGGAAGGATTGTCAAATATATGGCGTCCGGACTGTTGCCCAACGAGGTGGCGGGGAATGTCTACGTTAGCCTGAAGTCATATGCGAAGTCGAGCCGTCGAGGCGTTGCCGGCACGGACGGGCTGGGATACACGGTTGCCGAACTGCCATCGGGGCGAGAGTCATTTTCACCCGATGCGTCCTATTACGGTGGCCCGTTGCCACTCAACCGGATGCGATTCATCGAAGGGTCGCCCTCGTTCGCCGTTGAAGTCCGAAGTGAACACGACTACGGACGGTCGGCCGAAGTCGAAATGGCAGCCAAGCGGGCCGATTACTTTCAGGCAGGCACGCTTGTCGTGTGGGATGTTGATCCCGAAGCCGAATCTGTCGCCGTCTATCGGCACGATGCCCCGACAACGCCCGTCGTGCTCCACCGCGGCGACATCGCCGATGCCGAGCCGGCCGTGCCGGGTTGGCGGATCAGTGTCGAAGAGGTCTTCGAAGAACAGTAGGCCCACGGCCTGAACTCTCC
>Ga0105044_10007037_pt1 | contig 15484 bp, 15 predicted proteins | sample MAT01_FD_78092 | JGI IMG/M metagenome (GOLD analysis project Ga0105044, IMG submission 78092) | Freshwater microbial communities from Lake Fryxell liftoff mats and glacier meltwater in Antarctica - MAT-01 | ecosystem: Environmental > Aquatic > Freshwater > Ice > Liftoff microbial mat | place... | reverse complement strand
GTCGCCGCGCCCTGCACTGGTGTGTCGAGTCGCCCGCGACGCGCCGCAGCGCGGATCGCCCGTGACCCACCCGGCCGAGAGCGAGGACGGGCCGGAGTGACCCCCGAGACCGTCAGTTGTCCCCGTTCTGGTCGGTGTCGATCGCGACGTACGCAGCGCGCACCGAGCAAACGGTGGGGGCACGCCTCGCGGCTCTTGCGGGTCAGCTCCGCCGGGCCGGTAGGGAGCAGATCCGCACCTGCATGGGAGCGGCAAGGGCCGTCGCGGACAGTGAGGATCCTGATCCGCTTCGGTTCCGAGGTCCGATGTCGCCCGACCCTCACCTCCACGCGCCCCCTGACGTCGCTTCTCGGTTCGCGTCCCGAGCGCGACCCGACGAGGGCCACGCGGGTGAGGTCACTCGCCGGCTCGACGGGTCGACATGGAGTGATTGGCGGCTGGACCTGATCGTCGAGCGGTCCCGCGTCGCCGACTTCGACGACGTGATGCCACTGCCTCCGGCCACCCGGTGTCCGTGGGCTGCGAGGGTTGCGCTGGGACAGGTCGTCGAGCGCTCGCTGGCCGCAACCTATTGCCACTCGGACACCTCTCGGCTGGTGGCGAACGCCCTCGAGGTCGCGGGCTTCGGTGTGGTGCGCGAGGTCGCCGACGCCCCGGAGGGCGACCGGGCGCACCGATGGGCGTCGCCTCGGCCCGTCGCGGTCGACGTGCGCGCCGCTGTCCTCGGCACGATCGCCGACGCGCTCCTGCGTGGCGTCACGCCGTCGACTCGAGCTGACGTCGACGCCGACGTCGTGGTCCGCGAGCTCGACCGGCGAACCCCGACGGTGCCGAGCGCCGTCGGGCCCGACGGCATCGAGGCCGTGGTTCGCCGCGCGACGCGTGAGGCGGTCATGGCCTACGCCCGCCAGGTGGAGGCGGTCGCCGAAGGTTCGCGGCACACGACCCGCAGGCTGCGCTCTGCCCACGAACGCGTCGTCGCGGTTCCCGTCCTCGTCAGGTGAGGTGCACGACCCGAGCGGTCGACGGCGTGCGCGCGGCATCGAGGACGACCAGCAGGTAGTGGCCCGGCGGGGCCAGATGGGTGTCGGCCGGTGATCCGGCGACGACGAACCCCGGCGTGGTACCGGAAGCCGGCACGTAGCCCATCGGCAGCTCGACCGCCCGCTGGTTGACATCGAACGAGTGCGTCATGGAGCCGAGCGCCAGGAGCATGACCTCGGACGGCACCGGGCCCGAGACGCCGATGCCGAACAGGGCGTCGTAGCCGATCGAGGTCGGCGCCGACGTGATGACCGGGCGGGTCCGGCGCAGGTAGTCGGGCGAGTAGATCTGGTACGTCGGCTTCTCGAGCGAGGTCTTGGTGTCGGCGTCGCGCCCGCCGCTCACGAGCACCCGACCGTCGGGGAGCAGCAGTGCGATCGAGTGGTACCCGCGGGTCACGCCGGAGGCCTCGGTCCCGGCGCGCACGATGAAGCCGTTGGCAGGGTCGATGTAGTGCGCCTGCTGGACGCCGACACCGCCCGCCATGTCGTGACCGTTCACGATCAGCGTCCGGCTGTCGGGGAGGAGCACGGTGCTCGGGTGGTGGCGGGGCGCGCCGAGATCGAGTGGCGGCCGCCACCCGAAGAGCGGATCGAACACGTCGGCCCGGCGTTCGAACGGGGTGTGCATGTCGCCGCTGGCGGTCAGCACCGATCCGTTCACGTAGCCCCACTCGCCGTTCGGGGTGCGCAGGGGCAGGAGTGCGCTCGAGGCCCCCCAGTTGGTGGACTCACCGCCCTCGCCAGGCCGCTGGAGCCCGGTGTCGAGCCAGGCACCCGGCTCGGTCGTGCGGGCGAGGAGGGGGACGCCGGGCTCACCCAGGGTCAGCACGTCGTAGGGCGCCGACGCGTAGGGGAGCACGAACACATGCGCGTAGTCGCGTGCCTGCATCGCCGTCGGAGTCTGGTCGAGGTCGGAGAACAACGTCCGCTCGCCGGTGTCGGTGTCGTAGGTCTCGACGGTGCGATTGCTGAAGCCGATGTCCTCGGGCCCCACGATGATCTCGAGGCCGCCGGTTACCAGCGTGCGCCGATCCGGGAGCCGGGTCACCGTCGGGTACCAGCGGGTCGGCTGGCCGAACAGGCCCGTCCCGAGCATCGTGCCGGGCTGGCGCACCCACGAGGTGCCGTCGAAGATCGTCTCGTAGGGGAGCCCGAGGGTGTGATCGACCCCGGAATCGAGGTCGAGCACCGTGCGCGTGCCCCCGGCCGTGACGACCCGTCCGTCGTGGGTGAGGGTGGCGCCCATGCAGTAGAGGTCGTCGTTGACCCGCCACACGGTCCCGTACTCGAACCCATCGAGCTCGACCGGCTCCGCCAGTTCGGTGATCGTGGTGGTTGAGGGGATCGGGGCGCCCAGAGGTGGTGGGGTGAACGTCCAGGCGATCCGACGCCACGCCGCCTGGTCATCGGGCGGATCGGTCTCCCGGGCGATGCCGACGAACAGGATCCGTTGGTCCGGCAGCAGGGTGGCGTGGATCGGCGAGGCGAACCAGCCGTCGGCGGTCCGGAAGGTCGACGCCGGGCTCCAGGCGTCGGTGACCGTGCCGGGCAGCGGCGCGGCGGCCGGCCGAGCGTGGTCGTGGCCCGGACTCGCATCGCCGGCACCCGGGCCGCCCGGCCCGGCACCGTCGGACTCGTTCGTCGCCAGTCGCGAGACGTGGGGGTCGGGCGCCGGGCCGGAGCGGACGGTCCGCCCCTCGACCTCGACCTCGATCGTGGTCGCCGGGGTCGCCGGGGTCGGCGGTCGCGGTTCAGCGCGTGACGCGTCGACCGGCCCGGCGACCAGGGCGATGACCGCCACGGTCAGCACCGAGGCGCCGACGCGTCCGGTACCGACGCGCCGCCTGATCAGGGTGGCGAGGTGCAACATGGGTGGGGTCCGGTTGGGCGAGGGAGGGGTGCGCCCGAGGGCGCGGGGCCAGCGTAGGACCGCCCGGTTGTCGGGGGAAGGGGCAGCGGTGGGCGGCCGCGGTGCGGCCGCGCGTGCCCATCGAGGTAAGCGGCGGTGGGTCCCACCGGTCAGGACGTGGGCGCGACCGACCCCGCGTCGCCCTTACCAGGAGACCACAACCATGCACGAACAGCCCCGCCCCGCCACTCCGGACACGGGGTTGCGACTCATCCGCCTCGCCCTCGCCTTCATCGTCGGCGTCCTCGCCGTCACGACGGTGGCCGCCGGACTGGCCGAGGTCGCCGACGCGGCTCCACCGCCCCTGAGCCTGACGGCGACCCCGAACCCGGTCACGATCCCCCACGGGCAGACCACCGGCGCCTACGACCTGAAGTGGAGCACCGGGAGCAACCTTCCGGCCGAGTTCACGTACTCGATCAACGGGAGCCCGGAGTCGCTGCGGCTCGCGCAGACGCCGGCCGACTCCGCCGGCCCGTTCGCCATCAACATTGGTGAGACCTGGACATGGCGCCTGTACACGAAGGGCCTGAAGCGGCCGCTGAGGACGGTGACCATCACGACCCGGCGCCCCGATCAGTCCTGCCTGGGCACGTGCATCAAGGACGTCAAGGTCACCCCGCACGGCACCTTCGCCGGGTTCCAGGTGATCGCCACGGCCAAGCTCGCGACCTTCGAGCTGACCGCCAACAAGCCGGGCCAACCGGTCGCCAGCGCCATGATCGGCGTCAACACCTCGACGTGGAACACCCAGCTCCTCACCCTCGAACCGGGAACGGCGTACGACTACACGCTGAAGGTCCGTGACGAGAGCGGCAACGCCCAGGTCCGCACCGGCACGTTCACCACGCTGAAGCGCCAGGTCACGGTCACGTTCGACTCCGTCACCGTCACCGACGACAGCGACGACCTCAGCGAGGGCGACCTTGCCTTCTGGTTCGGTGTGAACGGCAGCTGGACCAACGGCCCCGAGTTCAGTGGTGGCGTGGACAGCGGCGACACCGTGAACCCCGGCTACTCAAACACCGTCGTCGGGGCCCCCGATGCCATGAAGCTCGGCATCTACGGCTGGGACGACGACTGCGACTTCTTCGACGGGCTCTGCTCGTCGGGCATCGGCCCGGGCGGCAGCACCGGTGGATCGAGCGGCGAGGCCGACTGGGCCACCGCCACGACCACGGCGAACACCATGGTGAGCGGACCCGGGGAGAACTTCGTCGCCCCGTTCTCGCTGTCGACCAGCGCCTACGCACTGAAGTTCGCGGGAACCGGGACGATCACCGTCACCTACATCTGAACCATCGCTGGCGAGCGGGTCACCGCAGAACCGAAGGGGGCCCCGGTCCGCTGGACCGGGCCCTCCGTCGCACCCGCTCGCCGCCGAACCATGGCCACCCACCGTTGCTTCTGCTTGACTGAATGCGGTGGCTCGACGGGGGGTCGGGCGCCATCGGTTGCGAACGGGGAGTTCCGGATGATCGACGTGGCGCCACTGACTCCGACCATCGGCGCGGAGGTCCGGGGCCTCGACCTCGCCGACCCGCTCGACGACGCGACCAAGGCCGATCTCGACAAGGCGTGGGGGGAGCACAAGGTGCTGTTCTTCCGCGACCAGGGTCACATCAGCACCGAGGCCCACGTCGCGTTCTGCCGGGCGTTCGGCGAGCTCGAGATCCACCCGTTCGTCCCGCCCAAACCCGGGTTCCCCGAGGTCATGGTCCTCGTCGCCAACGAGGACCGCAAGGGGAACGAGAACACCTGGCACAGCGACGTCACGTGGCGCCAGGAGCCGTCGCTCGGATCCATGTTACGGGCGGTCGAGATCCCGCCCGTCGGTGGTGACACGCTCTTCGCCGACATGGAGGCCGCGTACGAGAGCCTCGGCGAGAAGATGCGCGAGATGGTCGACGGCCTGGTGGCCGTGCACGACTTCACCCGGGTTTTCGGCCGACGCGGCACCCCCGAGAAGCTCGCTGCGCTGCGCGAGACGTACCCGCCTGCCGAGCATCCGGTCATCCGCACCCACCCGGTCTCGGGTCGCAAGTCGATCTACGTGAACGACGCCTTCACCTCGCACATCGTGGGGCTCCACCCGGACGAGAGCGTGAGCGTCCTCGCGCACCTCTACGCCCAGGCGGCGATCCCCGACCACCAGTGCCGCTTCCGCTGGGAGCCCGGCTCGTTCGCACTGTGGGACAACCGGTGCGCGCAGCACTACGCCACGAGCGACTACTACCCGCAGCGGCGGGTCATGGAGCGCGTCACCATCGTCGGCAGCCGGCCTCGCTGAGCCGCCCCGGCGCGCACCTGGGGTGAGACCGGCCCGAGCGCCCCTCGGTCGCTCGCGCGTGGTCGGGTGGGAGGAAGCGGGTTCAGGGTCGCCGGTCGTGGGGGTACGTACCCCGCCAGCTCGATCAGCCGCGGGCGATCGACGACCCGGGGCGAGGAGCACACGCGCAGTGGACACCTACGACGTGGTCCTCGTGGCGATCGGCGTGTCGGTGCTGGGCGCAGCCGTGCTTCCCCGCCTCCTGGCCAACTTCCCCCTCTCGTTCCCGATGGTCTACGTCGCGCTCGGGATGGTCCTGTTCGCCCTCCCGCTGGGGCTCGAAGCCCCGGACCCGGTCGCCCAGCCGGTGCTCACCGAGCACCTGGCCGAGATGGTGGTGATCGTCTCGCTGATGGGCGTGGGCCTCCAGATCGACCGCCGGGTCGGGTGGCGGCGCTGGCGCATCACGTGGCGGCTCCTCGCGTTCGCCATGCCCCTCATGATCGCGCTCACCGCCGTCGTGGGCTGGTGGGCGGGGCTGGCCCCCGCGACGGCGCTGCTGCTCGGCGCCGTCCTCGCTCCCACCGATCCCGTCCTGGCCAGCGATGTCCAGGTCGACGCGCCGGGCGAGGGCGGCGAGGACGAGGTGCGCTTCGCCCTGACGAGCGAGGCCGGGTTGAACGACGCGCTCGCGTTCCCGTTCACCTACGCCGCCATCGCCGCCGCGCTGGCCGCAGCCAGCGGCGCCGGGATCTCCTCCTGGATCGGCGCGTGGGTGGTGGATGACCTCGTGCTCAAGATCGTGATCGGACTGGCGGTGGGTGTCGCCGGGGGCTGGCTCGCCGGCTCGTTCCTGTTCCGGTTCCCGCACGAGAGCCGACCAGCGCGATCCGCGGAGGGCTTCGTCGCGCTCGGCGTGACCCTGTTCGTCTACGGGACCACCGAGTTGCTGCACGGCTACGGTTTCCTGGCCGTGTTCGTGGCGGCAGTGACCGTGCGGATGCGCGAGCGGTCGAGCGACTTCCACGGTGTGCTGCACCGGTTCGTCGAGAACGGGGAGCGGGTCCTGTCGGCGCTGCTGCTCGTGCTGCTCGGCGGCGCGGTGGTCGGCGGGATCCTCGCTCCCCTGGGTTGGAGCGGGGCGATCGTCGGCGTCGCCCTGGTCCTGGTGGTGCGTCCGCTCACCGCAGGGATCGCGCTGTCCCGGTCCCGCCTGCCCCGCAGCCACCGCTGGGCGATCGCCTTCTTCGGGATCCGCGGGATGGGCTCGATCTACTACCTGGCCTTCGCCGCCACCCGGGCACCGTTCCCGGGGATGGACCAGGTCTGGGCCATCGCGACCTTCGTGGTGCTGCTCTCGGTGGTGATCCACGGGGCCACCGCCACTCCGGTCATGAACTTCATCGACCTCCGCGAGCGGGCCCGAGCCCTGCGAGCGGGGGCGTCGACGGCCGCCATCGACCTGCGCACGCGCCCGGCCGGACTCGATGTCGCGCCGGATCAGGGCAGCGAGGACCGGTAGCGGCTGCGCCGGGCTCGGCGCCACCGCCGCTCAGTGGGCGCCGAGCGGGCAGTCTCGGTCGTCGCACTCGCACAGCAGGACGGGGTCGTCGTCGAGTGCCTGCCAGGCACCGAAGAACCCGAGGGTTCGTTGTTGGGCAGCGTTGCGGTGCTCGGTGGTGAGCGCCTCGAGCCGCCGGAGGATGGCATCCATCGCTCGTGCTCCTTCCGGAAGGTGGTCCGCCGGGACCTACCCCGGTACCGTAACCGGAGACTGCAGATTGCTTGGTGTGCCAAGCAGCACAGGAGATGACCGACCGGCGGACGGTCGGGGTCGGGGCGCTAACGCAGGTTGCCGGTGTGGCCGAGGCTGTAGCGGCCGGGCTGGGGCCACACGGTCACGCCGTGCGGGTTGATCCCGACCGGGATCTTGTGGGCGAGGCCGCCGTTCACCAGGTCGAAGACGTAGACGACGCCGTCGTAGCGCCCGCCGAGCCAGAGCTGGGTGCCGTCGGCGGTGATGTTGCCCATGTCGGGGCTGCCGCCGCCGGGGATCGGCCAGTCGGCCTCGATGGTGCGCGTGTAGGGGTCGAGCACGCTCACCGAGCCCTGCCCGCCCGGCGGGCCGCCGATGACTCTGGTGCCGCGGTTGATCACGTACATCTTCGTGCCGTCCCGGCTGGGGTACAGCGAGTGGGTGCCGACACCCACGGGGAGGAAGCCGACCTGGGTGAACGAGTCACCCTCGATCACGTAGAGCCCGTCGCTCTGCAGATCGGCCACGAAGAACACGGTGCCGTCCGACGAGAGCCGGATGTCCTGAGGCATGGCGTAGCCGCGCAGCGGCGTGCGGCCGCTCGGACGCATGTCGATGGCCAGTTCCCCGACGATGCGTCGCTCGACCATGTTGTACTTGATCATCGTTCCCTCGAACTCACAGGTGGCGATGAAGTACGAGTGATCGGCGGAGAAGTCGAGGTGGTTCAGCCCGTTGCAGCCCGTCTGGACCGAGTAGTGCAGGTCGAAGGTCTTCGGGTCGCGGAAGTCGAGGCGCTGGGCGCCCTCGGCCACCACGATCGCCTCGGTGCCGTCCGGGGTGAAGTAGAGGTTGTAGGGGTTGCTCACCGAGATGGCGGCCCCCGGCTTGCCGGTCGTCGGATCGATCGGGGTGATGAGCTCCGAACGGCCGGCGACGACGTAGAGCGTTGACATGTCCCACGACGGCACCACGTGCTGGCTCTCGGCGCCGGTGGTGAAGGTGTCGATGACCGACATCGTGGCGGGGTCGATCACCGACGTGGTGCCCGACACCTCGTGCGGCACGTAGACCAACGGCCGGGCGTTCGCCGTCGCCGGGTTCATGTTGGCCGAGCTGATGTTGCTGTAGATGTTGACACCGGGCTGCGGAGCCGGCGCGTTCGGGGCGAGGTAGCGGCCGCGCTCGGTGGGGACCGCCGGCGGCGGGGGAGCGGTGGTGGTGGGTGCCTCCGTCGTCGGGGGCACGGTCACCGCGACCGTGGTGGTGGTCGCGTCGGTCGTCGTGGTGGTGGGCGCCTCGGTGGTGGTCGTGGTCTCGATCGCGGTCGTCGTGTTCGCGGCGTCGACGTTGGCGGGGTCGTCGCCCCCGCAGGCCCCCAGCAGGAGCGCGCCCGCCATGGCGACTCCCAGGGTCAGACGGTGCCAGGTCGGTCGGTCGTTCGTCACAGCCGACCAGCGTACGCAATCGGGGCGCCGGTGCGCGCGAGCGGCGACTCCCGCCCCCCCCGGGCCGAGCTCGGGCGACGACCGGTTGGCCGGGATCGGCGGCCGGAGTCGGCGGTCGGGGCCCTGGCCTCGCGCCCGCGGCGGACCGGCTCCGGTCCGCCACGAGGGCCGCCATTGATGTGGCGACATTCCCGCCACATCTTGTTCCACCAGTGGTCGGCCACCGCAGCGAGCGGGACGTGCCGGGCGATTTGAGTAGCCGCTACTCAGGTCGCGCCCCGCAGCGGCAGCGATGCTGGTGACAACGTCGATGTCGCTCAGGAGGTGCGCGTGTCCGATCTGCCCACGGTGCTCGAACGGCTCGCGGACCCCGATTTTCTCGACCGGGTGGTGCGCGATCCCAAGGAGGCGCTCGCCGGGTACCGGCTCACCCGCGACGACGTGTCGGTCCTGGCGGCCCGGCTCAGCGACGAGCAGGAGGTGCTCGGCTTCGTCGAGCAACGCGTGGCGAAGGCGGGGATGTTCTCCCTGCTGTCGTCGGCCCTGCCGCCCGACCCCGACCCCGACCCCGACCCCGATCTCGGGCACCCCGCCCCCGGGCACCCCGCGCCCGGACGCGACGGCTCCCATCGCTGAGCGCGGCGGGCCTCGCCGCCGTCGCCCCGATGGCCGCCTCCGACGGACGATCCGGTAGAACCTGTTCGTGACCGTCCAGCCGACAACCGTCGTCGAGTTCCGGATCGACGACACCACCGAGGTCCTCGCGATCATGGCCGAGATGGCCGCGGCGCACGCCGGGTGGTTGAACTTCCAACCCGACGTCGCCGTCGAGGACGTTCCCGACACCGGGTCGCCGTTCGGTCGGTTGCTCACCGCGACCGGTCCGCCGGTTCCGCTCGGTTCCTGGGTCCCGGGGCCGCAACGTCGGGGCTCGGTGGAACCGACCTCGCTCGGCCTCCAGCACCCCGGTGGCGGCCGGGCCGTGCGGCGCCTGCGCGACGCCGGCATCGTCGTCCCTGACGGCTGGAAGGTGCAGGGTGACCATCCCAGACGGGGTCTGGTACTCAGCCTGCCCGACGGCACCGATCCGGCGCTCGCGCTCGACTGGATGATCCGGGCCGCGGTCGAGCTGACCGACTTGACGCTCCCCGCGGTCTGGCGGGCCGCCGTCTACCGCCCGTCCTGAACCAGGACCCGACGCGGCGAGCCCGGGTGTCGACCGACGTCAGGGCGGTGGTGGAGCCGGGCAGGTGGACGGGGCCCGCCGCCCGTCGAACCGGTCGTCGATCCACGCCCGGACGTCGCCGGCCGACGCCTGGGTGATCTCGGTGTGGGTGCGCCCCTCGTACAGCCGCTCGTCGATGGTGACCCCGGTGCGGCACTGGGCCGCCACCCAGTCGGCGGTGACCCCCGGCCACACGACGGTGTCGGCGGTCCCCTGCGCGATCAGCACCGGCATGGTCAGCCGCTCCGCGCCCGGCGTGTTCTCGCTCAGCACCGTGTCCCAGGGCGGGATCGACCACGGGTCGACCTCGAGGAACCGAACCTGCAACAGCTCCGCCGCCGGGAGGTCGATGAGGTCCTGGCCGGTGGTCTCGATGCAGTTGTCGCTGATCAGGTCGACGAGCGGCATCGCCGTGGTCTCGACCACCGCGTCGAGTGACGCGCCCCGATCCGCGTAGACCTGGGACCACGAGGTCAGCGCCATCGAGGCCAGGACGTTGCCCGACACGCCGCCGATGTCACGCCGCAGCAGTTCGGCGAGCTCGGTCGCCGGCGCGGCCGCGGCGACGCCGATGACGTCCAGCTCGGGGGCGTAGGTCGGAGCGAGCTGACCGGCGAAGAGGACGGCGTGGCCGCCCTGGGAATGGCCCCAGAGCGCCACGTCGCGGCGGGCCGAGAGACCCTCGAGCTGCCGGGCGGCCCGGACGCTGTCGAGGACGGCGCGGCCCTCGCTCTCGCCCACCAGGTAGGGGTGCGGGCCCGGCGTGCCCAGACCGGGGTAGTCCGTCGCGGTGACGACGTAGCCGGCCTGGAGCAGGTCCGCGAGACCGGGGATCGCTCCGGCGCCGCCGTCGGCGCCGATCGACGGTGCACAGCGCGAGGCCACGCCGGTGGTCGGGTGCGCCCACGCGACGACAGGCCAACCCCCGGCGGGCGGCGTCCCGGTCGGCGCGAACACGGTTCCGCTCACGGCGATCGGTTCGTCGTCGAGTCCGGTCGATCGGTACAGCACGCGCCACCCGGTCGAGCCCGGCGGCGCCGTCTCGAGCACCTCGCTGCGGATGATGGTCCCGGCGCCGTCGGGGGCGACCGGGTTCGGCGGCGAGTAGAAGGGTCCCGGATCGTTCGGCTCGATGGCCCGCACGCCCAGCGCGAGCAGGGCGACGACGAGCACCGCTCCCAGGAGGAGCAGGGGGTGGTGCCGGTGCCCCGTCGAGGTCACCGGTTCGGCGGGGTCGGAGCTGCTCGCGTCGGGGGTGGGGTCGGTGGCGTGGTCCATGGGTGAGACGAGCACGCGACCCGTCGAGCCGGTGCGCCCGGCGAGCGTAGTGCGCGCCCCGCTCGCCGCCACGGTCGCCACGGCCGTCGAACGGTCGCCGCCTGCCCGATGGTCACCGGCGCGGCGCTACCCTCGGGCCGTGGGTTGGCTCCGTCGCATGTTCGCCGTCGAGGACGCATCCGAACGGTGGGACGGCACCGTCGGGACCCCCCGATCGTCGAACCGGGCGTCGTCGCTCCACCTGCGCTGGGACGCGCCCCCTGGTCGTTGGACCGCGGTCGAGGCCGTCCTCGAGGTCGTCGACCCGCCGGCCGCCCGGGCGCTCCACTTCTGGGCGCTCCAGGTCAGCTTCGCCGGCGGTGGCCTCGACGGCGGTGGCGCGCACCTCGGCCTCCAGTGGTTCGAGCCCCATCCGGGCAGCACCGCGGTGAACTGGGGTGGCTACCGGCCCCACGGCGGCGAGCTGGACGGATCCGGTTCGGCGCTCCCGAGCGCCCCGCGCAACGTGAACACGCGGGACTACGCCTGGGAGCCGGGTCGGGCCTACCGACTGCGGGTCGAGCACGCCGGCCCGGGACCCGGCGGCGCGACCGCGTGGCGGGGGTCGGTCACCGATGTCGACCGCGGGGAGGTCACGATCGTGCGCGATCTGTGGGCGGCGGGGGACCACCTGACCTCGCCCATGGTGTGGTCCGAGGTCTTCGCCGATTGCGACGCCCCGCCCACGACGGTCCGGTGGTCGGGTCTCACGCTCGAGGACGCGGGCGGGGCGCGCACGGCGGTCGAGCGGGCGCGGGTGAACTACCAGCGGATCACCGACGGCGGGTGCGCGACCACGACCTCGGTGCTCGGCCCGGAACCGGGATCGTTCGAGCAGCGCACCGGAACGCCACGGACCACCCGGCAGGACACGCTCCTGGGCCCGACCTGATCCCCGGACCCGCTCGGCGCCCGCCGGGGTCAGCCCGACGATGACTCGGTGCCACGCTCGTAGGTCCAACCCGTGTCCATCATCGCCAGGCGGTGGCGGGCACCAGGGCGGTGCGGGTCATCGTGCTCGTACCCGGCATCACCGGCGTAGAGGGCGAGCACACCACCGTCGACCACGCAGATGCGGGTGGCGAACCACTCCGCCGGCCGAGCCGCGAGGGTGTCGAGCGCCGCGGCCACGTCGGCGAACGCCGCCAAGGTGTGCAGCGTGATCCAGGTCGGGGGCGAGAGCTCGAGCTCGCCTGCGTCGCGCCCGGCGATCGCGGCCGCGGGGGTGAGCCAGGCGTGATCGTGGATCTCGCCTCCGTCGATGACCACGTCGGCGTCCGGCGCGGGAGCGGCGAAGAACCAGGTGGCGAACCGCTTGATCGAGATCGACGGCGGGGTCCAGTGGGCGAACCAGACCAGCTCGAGGGGGTCGATCACCAGACCGGCTTCCTCGTGGGTCTCGCGGACCGCCGCGGCGCGTGCCCGGGCCTCGGCCTCGTCGACCGGCCCGGGTCGGTCCGGGGCGTTCGTCGGATCGCCGGCGACCGGTGCGTCGCCGGCGTCGACGCGCCCGCCCGGGAACACCCAGTGGCCCCCGGCGAAGGCCAGCTTCGAGTTGCGCCGCACCAGGAGCGTCTCGAGACGCCCCCGGCGGTCGCGCAGCAGGACCACCGTCGCAGCAGGGATCGGCGGCGCCGGCTCGTCCGCATCGCCCGGGTCGATCGGCGCACCTGGATCGACCGGCACGCGGTGCCGTCCGGGGTCCGCTCCGACGTCGGGTTCGGGTTCGGGTTCGGGTACGGGTACGACCACGGTCCGACGGTACCGGTCGTCGGCCGGCTCGACGGAGGACCCGAGCGGGTGCGGTTCCCGGGCCCCCTGCGGTGGTGGGGCACCGGTAGCGTCGGTGGCATGGCACCAACGGCGGATCTGACGGGCCGGGTCATCCTCATCACCGGCTCCAACTCGGGCATCGGCAAGGCGGCGGCGACCGCGCTCGCCCGCAGGGGGGCGACCGTGGTGATGACGTCACGCAACGAGGCCCGGGGCCGGCGGGCGCTGGCCGAGGTCACGCGTCGCGCCCGGGTCCTCGACGACCGGGTGGTCATGCTCCCGCTCGACCTGGCGCGCCTGTCGTCGGTGCGGGCCTGCGCGGCCGAGGTCCTCGATCGCTACGACCGCCTCGACGTGCTCGTCAACAACGCGGGCGGGATCATCTCGGACCGACGCGTGACCGAGGACGGGTTCGAGATGACGATCGGGGTCAACCACCTCGGGCCCTTCCTCCTGACCCAGCTGCTGCTCGACCGGCTGCTTGCCAGCGCCCCGGCGCGGATCATCAACACGTCGTCGATCGCGCACCGGCTGGGCGCGATCAGCTGGGCCGATCTCGAGCGTCAGCGCTTCTACAACGGCACCGACGCGTACAACCAGTCGAAGCTGGCGAACGTGCTGTTCACCGCGGAGCTGAGCCGACGCTTCGCCCCATCCGGCGTGGTCGCCAACTGCCTGCACCCCGGAGCGGTCCGCTCGGGCTTCGGAGCGGGAGGAGACACCACCGGACCCGAGCGGTGGATCCTGATGGCCGGCCGACCGTTCATGGTGTCGCCGCACCGGGGCGCGCAGCCGATCATCCGGTTGGCGTCGCTCCCCGAGTACGAGACGGCGACGGGCGGGTACTACGTCGCCGGCTACCTGTCGCGCTGCGCCCGGCACCAGCCGTCCGCGGCCGCCCGGGACCCCGAGGCCGCCCGCCGGTTGTGGGCGCTCAGTGAGCAGCTGCTCGACTCGGTCCAACCGGCGGCTTGAGCAAGGCTCGAGTGGCCGGCGGTTCGGGCGGGCCGGCGGTCCAACGGTAGATTCCCAGGGGTGCCGGACACCGGTCCGGACCGGTTCGAGAGGAAACCACGATGGCGTTCCCCGGAGAGGTCGAGCTGCGCGAGGAGCGCCGGGCGGTCGTCGCCACGCTCGACTCGTTGAGCGACGCCGAGTTCGAGTCGGGCACGACGCTGTGCTCCGAGTGGGCGCCCCGCGACATCCTCGCCCACCTGATGGGTGTCGACACCGGCCTCGTCGAGTACGTCAAGGCCCCTGGCCGCATCGGCCAGGCCAACCAGGCGATCGTCGACAAGGCGCGGTCGATGTCGCGCCACCGGCTGATGAACCGGGCCCGTCACTGGGCCGACAAGCCGGCCCCGCTCACCCGGGTCACGGCGCTCTTCTTCCTGGGTGACACCGCCGTGCACCACCAGGACATCCTCCGCGGCCTCGATCGCACCCGCGATGTTCCCGACGCGTGCCGCTCGGCCATCCTGCGCGAGGGCGTGGTGCTGGGCGGTCGCAAGCTGCTGTCGTTCCGCATCGAGCCGACCGACGGCGGTCGTGCCATGGGACGGGGCACCGTCGTGCGGGGGACGTCCGAAGCACTGGGGCTGTGGATGACCGGCCGGGCCGGTCTCGAGCCCGAGCTCGAGTTCGCCGACTGACCGCGTCCCCCGTGGCCGGGGTCGTCGGCTCGCGGCGCGCCAGGGCCGCCGCTGGTCAGTCGGCCAGTCCGGCGAGGCGGAGCATCGACGGCGGCACGTCGTGGTTCCCGGTCGCCAACATCGCCGCCCGCTCGACGTTGACCACATCGAGGTGGCGGTCCTCCCACTCGTCCCACGGTCCGGGCGGGATCGCCCCCGGGTCACCCTCGGCATCGGCACACGCGTAGAGGTACGCCTGCAGCGCGAGGACGTCGTCGGCGTCGCCCACCGGTCCGATGCCCGGAACGATGATGCCGGCGAGGTCTCCGAAGTCGGTGAGGGCGTCGGCCCACGTCGCCGGATCGCCGTCGAACGCGTTCGGTGTGACCCCGAACGTCGCCATGGCCCCTGCGAACAGGACCGCCGGCTGGTCGCCGTCGGCGGTGCTGCGCTCGGGCACGACCACGACCAGGTTCTCGAGCATCTGGCCCGAGGTCGGTACGACGAGGTGCGACGTGGTGAGGTACGCACTGGTGTCGACGGTGTGCGAGACCGGGCGGGTCGGCCGTTCGACGAGCAGCTCGAGCTCGTCGGCGTAGTCGGGGTGCAGCTTCTGCAGGATGCCGATGGCCGGCGGCTGGTCGAGCAGGGCGCTCGTCTGGGACCGGCCGTAGCGGGCGGCCATCCAGAACGACGGCGATCCGCCGACCCAGCCGATGTGGCTCGTGGTGTAGACCGCCCGGCGCACCGGCAGGCCGAAGCGTTCGAGCGCGGCGACCAGCGGTTCGGTCTGCGACGGGGTCATCAGGGTGTCCACGACGGTGACGCCGTCGTCGTCGAGGATCACGCCCGCGTTGGTCCGGTCGTGGCTGGCCGGCTCCTGGAGCCAGGCGTACACACCGGTCGCCAGGTGGACGAGGGATCCGGAGGACTCGGTCATCGACCGCACGCTACCGTCCGGGCCGACGCCGAGATCCTCGAGCTCGGCCGCACGCTCGCGGTGGTGGAGGTGCGCCTCTTCTCCGAGGACCGCCCTGAGGTCGTGGCCCGGGCGAGCGTCACCTACGCCATCCCGCGCTGATCAGCCGAATCCGGGTCGCCTGGGTCGAC
>Ga0105044_10007035_pt1 | contig 15485 bp, 11 predicted proteins | sample MAT01_FD_78092 | JGI IMG/M metagenome (GOLD analysis project Ga0105044, IMG submission 78092) | Freshwater microbial communities from Lake Fryxell liftoff mats and glacier meltwater in Antarctica - MAT-01 | ecosystem: Environmental > Aquatic > Freshwater > Ice > Liftoff microbial mat | place... | reverse complement strand
GGGTGCTGCGGCACCACGCCCGAGCACATCCGGCAACTGGTCGAGATGGTCGAGGCCAAGCGAAGCCGCGGCGGCGGGACGGCGGAGCGGGTGGTCGTGACGCCCTCGGCCCCGGCGCCGGCCGTGACGTCACTCTACTCGGCGCAGGAGTACCGGCAGGACAACTCGATCCTGATCATCGGCGAGCGGATGAACGCGTCGGGGAGCCGGGCGTTCAAGCGGCTGCTCGAGGCCGAGGACTTCGACGGGATCGTGAGCCTCGCGCGGGACCAGGTGCGGCACGACGGAGCGCACGTGCTGGACGTCAACGTCGACTATGCGGGCCGAGACAACGCCGCCGACATGGCCGAGGTCGTGCGCCGGACGGTCCGACAGGTGAACGTCCCGCTGATGCTCGATTCGACGCAGGCGGCGACGCTGGAGGCGGGGCTGACGCACGCCGGGGGCAAGTGCCTCATCAACTCCGCGAACTTCGAGGACGGGGAGGAGAAGTTCGCGCAGATGTGCGGGCTGGCTCGGCGGTTCGGCGCTGGGCTGGTGATCGGTTCCATCGACGAGGACAAGCAGGCGAGCATGGCCCGCACGGCTGACCGCAAGCTGGCCATCGCCGCGCGGGCGTACCGAGAGGCGACGGATCGGCACGGGCTCGCGCCCGAGGACCTGCTCTTCGACCCCCTCGTGCTGCCGATCTCGACGGGGATGGAGGCGGACCGCCGATCGGCGCTGGAGACCATCGAGGGCGTTCGGCGGATCGCGGCGCGGTTCCCAGAGTGCCAGACGACCGTCGGGCTCTCGAACGTCTCGTTCGGCCTCAACCCCGCGGCGCGGGTGGTGCTCAACTCGGTCTTCCTGCACGAGCTGCGGGCCGCGGGGCTGACGAGCGCGATCCTGCACTTCAGCAAGATCCTGCCCCGCAACAAGATCCCCGACGAGCAGTGGGCGGCTGCGACGGAGCTGGTCTACGACCGGCGTTCCCCCGGCGTCGACCCGCTCCAGGTCTTCATCGAGCTCTTCAGGGACGCGACGCTGGCGACGGCGAAGCGGTCGGCCGCGGTCATGACGCTCGAGGAGCGGCTGCGGGCGCACATCATCGACGGGGAGAAGGAGGGCGTGGGCGCGACCCTCGACGAGGCCCTCGTCAAGTACAAGCCGCTCGACATCATCAACGATCACCTCCTCGACGGCATGAAGACCGTGGGCGAGCTGTTCGGAAGCGGGCAGATGCAGCTCCCCTTCGTGCTGCAGTCGGCCGAGGTGATGAAGATGGCGGTGTCGCGACTCGAGCCGCTGATGGAACGCGCCGAGGGACAGGCCAAGGGGCGGATCGTGCTCGCGACCGTGAAGGGGGACGTCCACGACATCGGCAAGAACCTCGTCGACATCATCCTGACCAACAACGGCTACACCGTGCACAACCTGGGGATCAAGCAGCCCATCGCGGACATCGTGAAGGCCTGGCGGGAGACAGGCGCGGACGCGATCGGCATGTCCGGGCTGCTGGTCAAGAGCGTCAACGTGATGGAGGACAACCTCAAGGAGCTCAACGCCCTGGGAATCACTGCGCCGGTGGTCCTGGGCGGGGCGGCGCTCACAAGGCACTACTGCGAGAGCCACCTGCGGGGCACCTACAAGGGGGCGTGCATCTACGGCAAGGACGCCTTCGACGGCCTCAGGATCATGGACCATCTCACGACCGGTCGCCTGGCCGAGCTCGACCGCGAGGTCGAGGAACGCCAAGGCAAGCGAAGCAAGGCCGAGGAGCTGATCACGCAGACGCGGATCGCGAAGCTCGCCGCGGCGAACGCGGACGGCCCCACCGCCTCGCGGGGGGGCGGGGCCGGGACCGATGTCCGCAGCGACACTCCCGCCGCGCCCTCCGTCCCGGCCCCGCCCTTCTGGGGCTCCAGGGTCGTCCAGGGGATCGACCTCCGCGATGTCTACCCGTTCATCAACCCCATCGCCCTCTTCCGCGGCCAGTGGCAGGTGAAGAAGGGCGCTCTCTCCGAAGCCGCGTACGAGGCCCTCCTCGAGGACAAGATCACGCCCGTCTTCGAGCGGCTCAAGGAGCAGTGCCGGCGCGAGGCGATCCTGCGGCCCGCGGTCGTGTACGGCTACTTCCCCGTGCTCGCCGACGGGGACGATCTCGTCGTCTTCCACCCCGCCGACCACGCCCGGGAGGTTGAACGCTTCACGTTCCCCCGTCAGGCCGACAAGCGGCGGCTGTGCATCTCGGATTACTTCCTCCCGCTCGGATCGCCCGCGCCGGACGTGCTGGGCCTGCACTGCGTGACGATGGGGGCGCAGGCGACCGAGGCGGCGAAGATCCTCTTCGAGCGCAACGACTACACCGAGTACCTCTACCTGCACGGGCTGGGCGTCGAGACGGCGGAGGCCCTCGCCGAATTCTGGCACAAGCGGATGCGGCAGGAGATGGGGATCGCGGGGGAGGACGGGCCGCGGGTCAAGGACCTGTTCACCCAGCACTACCGCGGATCCCGCTACAGCTTCGGCTACCCGGCATGCCCGAACATGGCCGATCAGGAGCGGTTGTTCCGGCTGCTCGGCCCCGAGCGGATCGGCTGCCACCTGACCGAGAACTGGCAGATCGACCCCGAGCAATCGACGAGCGCCATCATCGTGCATCACCCCGCGGCGAAGTACTTCAACGTCTAGCCGCGCCGCGACGCCCCGGGCTCGCCCGCGTCAGAATCGCGTCTTGCGCAGCATCGCGATCAGGACCGGCCCGCCGACGAGGGCGGTGAGCACGCTGATCGGCGGCCGCCCCGCTCCGAGATCGACGCTCCGGACCAAGGCGTCCGCCAGCACCACGAGCGACGCCCCCGCGAGAGCCGAGCCGAGCACCAGCGGCCGGTGCGCCGGCCCGGCGAGCAGCCGAACCAGGTGCGGGCAGACGAGGCCCACGAAGCCGATCGGACCGGCCAGCACCACGCTCGCCGCCGTCAGCACGCCCGAGAGGACGAAGAGCAGCGTGCGGAGCGCCGTCAGGGGCACGCCGAGGCTGCGGGCCTCGTCATCCCCGAGCGAGGCGGCGTCCATCGCCGGGCCAGCCCACGCGCCGAGGGCGACGCAGAGGAGGGTCACGCCCCCCACCGCCACCAGGGCCCGGGGAGGGACGTCGTCCGGAAGCGCGCCCAGCAAAAGGCGGTTCGCGGCGACGCCTTGGTCCGGGAGGAGGTGGCGGATGAGGGCGATCCCGGCTCCGCAGAGGATGCCGATGACGACCCCGACCAGGACCAAGGTGATGGGATCGAGGAGCCCGCGACGCTGGCTGAAGAGGTAGACGAAGCCGAGCGAGGCGAGCGCTCCCACCAGCGCGGCGGCGGTGGCGGCCGGCCGCCCCAGCCCGGCGTGCGCAAGACCTCCGCCGCCCAGATACGCGGCGTAGATGGCGATCATGATGCCCAATCCCGATCCCGAGGCCAGGCCCAGGAGGTCGGGGGAGGCAAGGGGGTTGCGCAGCAGGGATTGAAGGAGGACTCCCGCGACGGCCAGGGCGGCACCCACGACGACCCCCGACGCGACGCGTCCGGCCCGGAGGGCCACGAACTCCGCGGTCTGTTCTGGAGTGGCGCCGATACCCCCGACGCCGAGCCGGACCGCGACCGCCGCGAGGAGGAGGACGGCCAGACCGACGAGCGTGAGGATGACGCGGCGATGCACGCGCGGAGGGTACCGTGCCGCGGACACCGCGGTGTCGGACAAACCGTGAGGACGAGCGAGAGTTTCCAGCACGCTCCCGAAGCCCCCCTCCGCGGCCCGGAGCCGGTTCCCGATGCCCAACCCTAGCGTACGATCCCCGCATGGCGCGACGCCTCGCACTCCCCGTCCTTCCGACCCCCCACGAGCAGTACGAGAAGAAGGAAAAGTGCGGAGTCTTCGGCGTGTGGGGCCTTCCGACCGGAGCTCGCCTGACCTATCTCGGGATGTACGCCCAGCAGCATCGCGGGCAGGAATCCGCTGGGATCGCGGTGTCGGACGGGCGGGTGCTCTCGGCGCTGACTGGCATGGGGCTGGTCCCTGAGATCTTCGACGGCGAGACGCTCGCCAAGCTCGACGCGCAGGGAGGTCGTGGGACGATCGGGCACAACCGCTACTCGACCACCGGCGGGTCGCTCGCGTGCAACGCCCAGCCGCTGCTGGAGAGCTATGTCGGCGGGCAGGTGGCGGTCGCCCACAACGGCAATCTGATCAACAACCTCGCCGTCCGCCAGCGGTTCGAGGAGGCCGGCCACCTCTTCCACACCACCAGCGACTCCGAGGTCATCGTCCATCTCCTGGCCAGCCCCCAGCAGCAACGGACGGCGGACCCCCTCGCCGCGACGCTCCGTCACCTGCAGGGAGCGTTCAGCCTGCTCTTCCTCTTCCCGGACCGGATCGAGGCGTGCCGCGACCCGTGGGGGTGGAGGCCGCTGGTCCTCGGCCGCCTGCCCACGGGCGAGCACGTGGTCGCGAGCGAGACGGTCGCGCTGAGCGTCGTCGGCGCCCAGTTCGTCCGCGAGGTGGAGCCCGGAGAGATCGTGACGCTGTCGGACGCGGGCGTCTCGAGCCGCCGCTTCGCCGAGCCGGCCGAGCGGCTGGCCCACTGCGTCTTCGAGCACGTCTACTTCGCCAACCCCGCGAGCCGGGTCTTCGGGCAGAACGTCCAGATCAGCCGCGAGGCGATGGGGGAGGCCCTCGCCGCCGAGTCCCCCGCCGACGCCGATTACGTCGTCCCCATGCCCGACTCGGGGCGGTCCGCGGCGTTGGGCTACGCCCGGGCGAGCGGCATCCCGTACCGCGAGGCGATCGTGCCCAACCGGTACGTCGGCCGGACGTTCATCAAGCCCAGCCCCGAGCAGCGGCAGGCGGCCGTCCGCCTCAAACTCAACATCATCGACGAGCTGGTCCGGGACAAGCGGCTCGTGATCGTGGATGATTCCATCGTCCGGGGGACCACGACCAAGGCCAAGATGGATCAGCTCCGAGCCTCGGGGGCGCGGGAGATCCACCTCCGCATCAGCTGCCCGCCCATCCGGCACCCCTGCTACTTCGGGGTCGACTTCGCCGACCGGAGCCAGCTCGTCGCGACGGGACGCAGCGTCGACGACATCCGGGCGTATCTCGGCGTCGACAGCCTCCGGTTCCTCTCCCTCGAGGGGCTGCTGGGCACCATGAATCGCCCGGCGCGGCACTATTGCACGGCCTGCTACAGCGGGGAGTACCGCCTCGATCCCGAGCATCCGGTCACCGAGGACGTGATCGAGACCGAGCAGTTGCGGATCTTCGGGTGAATCCCGCCCCCGCGTGGGGCACCGCCCTCGACCCGCCGCCACGCCCACTCTGGCTACCCTCCCCGACAATGGCAGACGACCGCCCCGTCCTCACCCTCGCGCACTCCGCCGATCCCGACGACGCCTTCATGTGGTGGCCCATCACCGGCAAGGTGAATCCCGACGGCACGCCCCGGGCCAAGGGCAGGACGGCGGTGATCGACACCGGTCGGTTCCGCTTCCGAGCGATCCCGGGCGACATCGAGGCGTTCAACCGGCGTGCGGCCGAGGTCGGGGACTATGACATCACCGCCCTCTCCGCGCGGGCCTACGCCGACGTCCGCGACCGATACGCCATCACCTCATGCGGATCGTCGTTCGGCGAGGGGTACGGCCCCAAGCTCGTCTGCCGCGACGCCGACGCGTACCTGCGGGACGCGGGCTCGTTCATGCTGACCGACCTGACGATCGCGGTGCCGGGGCGGCGGACGACGGCCTTCATGACGCTGTGCCTGCTCCTTGGCAAGAGCGTGGTCGGGGACGGCTCCCGCTTCATCGACGTCCCCTTCGACCGCGTCATCCCCACCGTCCGAGACGGTGGCGCCGACGCCGGGCTCGTGATCCACGAGGGGCAGGTCACGTTCAAGGACGCGGGCCTGCGTCAGTTGACCGACCTGGGCGAATGGTGGCAGAAGACGACCAACCTGCCGCTCCCCTTGGGCATCAACGCCGTCCGACGCGATCTGGACGAGCGCTTCGGCGAGGGATCGACCGCCGAGGTCGTCCGCACGCTCCGCTCGGCGATCGCCCACGCCTTGGCGAATCGTCAGGAGGGCCTGGAGTACGCCGTCCCGTTCGCCGCCGCGAATGCCAAGGCCAGCGGTACCAAGCCGCCGACGATCGAGGGGATCGACGCGTACGTGGCGATGTACGTGACTGACCTGACCGTCGGCCTGGACAAGACCGGACGGGACGCGATCCGCCGCATCCTCCGCGACGGGGCCGCGGCGGGCCTGTGCCCGGACGTGGGCGGAATCGATATCGTCTAGCGCGTGGCCGTGAGCCGCTCGCCGCGGCCGAGCCTCGAGGGGAGTCCGCGATGAAGCTGGTCAAGGTGCAGTACGGCGTCGCCGTCGAACACCCCTCGGGCGAGCTCACCCCCCTGCGTCAGGTCATGGGGATCGGGATGAACTACGCCGCCCACGCGCGCGAGCAAGGACGCGGCGTCCCCGAGCGCCCCGTCGTCTTCACGAAGAACCCGATGGCCGCATGCCTCTCGGGCGACGAGATCCGCGTCCCGAAGATTTGCCAGGACCGACCGCAGGTGGACTTCGAGGCCGAGCTTGGCGTGGTCGTCGGCCGACGTCCGGACGGTGGCCTCGTGCGTGACGTCCCCAAGAGCGAGGCCTTGGCGTGCATCCTGGGATACGTCGCCGCGAACGACGTCTCGGCGCGCTGGTGGCAGCGCGAGGGCTCCGGCGGTCAGTTCTGCAGGGGCAAGGGCTTTGACACCTTCTGCCCCGTCGGCCCCGAGCTCGTCGAGGCGGCGCGGATCGCGGATCCGCAAGCGTTGCGACTGATCTGCCGGGTCAACAGAGCGACGATGCAAGACTCCTCGACGGCCGACATGATCTTCGACGTCGCGACGCTCATCAGCGAGCTGAGCCTCGGGACGACGCTCCTCCCGGGGACGCTGATCCTCACCGGCACGCCGAGCGGGGTAGGGATGGCGAGAACGCCCCCCCTCTTTCTACAGCACGGCGACGAGGTCGAGATCGAGGTCTCGGGGATTGGGATGGTTCGCAACCGCGTCGTCTTCGACTGACGGCACGCGGACCGCCCGTGCGGGTCAGATGCCGTCGATCCGCGGCTGGGTCATCGACAAGTGCGCTCGTGGCACAACCCGCTCGGCCTCGCGGGCGAGCAGGAACGGACGCCCCCCTCGGGTCGGAAGAGCCGGGCCAGGAGGCTCGTGCGAACTCGCCCGCCGAGGCGACGGCGCTCGCGAATCGCGTCGTCGTATGCGCGGCGGGAGCCGGCGACGCGATCCTCCGCCGCCGCGAGCAACTCTTGGAGGCGCAGGAAGGCCGGGTCCGCGCGGAGGGCCGGATGCCGCGCCGCCAAGGCGAAGTCGCGTCCGATGGCCGTGGCGAGCGAACTCTCCGCCACCCCGCGGGCGTCGGGGTCGCGGATGCCCGCGGCGGCGTCGCGCTGCCGGAGCAGGTCGTCCACAGCCCCGCGGTCCTGGACGCCGTGACCGCGGACGACCTCGGTCAACGCCGGGACGAGGTCGTGCCGCCGCCGCAGCTCGGAATCGATGTCGGCCCACGCCTGACGCGTGGCCTCTCGGTTGGAGGCGAGCTGGGTGTACGCGACGGTGGCCCACGCCAGCGGCAGGCCGACACCGCAGCCAAGGACGGTCCATGCCGCGGGATCCATGGGGGACGGTACGCCTCTCACGGCCGTCCGCGTACGATTGGGGTCCGATGGCGACCAAGCCCGACAACCCCGACGAACGCACGATCGAGAACCGCAAGGCGCGGTTCTCCTACCACATCGAGGAGACGCTCGAGGTGGGGATCGTGCTGCGTGGCTCCGAGATCAAGAGTGTTCGCAACGGCGAGGTCTCCCTCGGCGAGGGCTTCGTGCGGGTCGAGGTCGCGCCCCCCGCGCTGATGCTGCACAACGTCAACATCGGGGAGTACGGCCCCGCCGGGGCGCTCGGCCACAAGCCCGTCAGGCCCCGGACGCTCCTCGCCCACAAGCGCGAGATCCTGAAGCTCGCCAAGCAGACCGACGTCAAGGGCATGACGTGCGTGCCGCTCAAGCTCTACTTCAAGAACGGCTACGCCAAGCTGCTGATCGGCGTCGCCCGAGGAAAAACCTCGCAGGACAAGCGCCAGACCATCAGCAAGCGCGAGGCGGAGCGCGACATCAACCGGGCGATGTCGCGCCGGCGGTAGCGGTTGGCCATCCCCGGCCTCGCCCCGACGTCAGATCGCCCCGCCGCGCTTGGCGAGCTGCACCTTGAGGCGAGCCCGCTGACGCTCCTGCGTCCGGACCTCGACCGACTTGCCCGCGGGCGCGCCTTGGGCGGCTCGGAGCTCCGCCTCGGCGTCCGCCACGGTCAGGTTCTCGGTCGGCGTCGCCCGCTCGGCCAAGATCGTGAGCAGATTGTCCGCCATCTTGGCGAACCCGCCCTCAACTAGAAACGACCGCTTCCCGCCCGCCCCCTTCTCGGAATCGGCGAATTCGAGCCGCAGCTCGCCGACGCCCAGCCTCGCCAGCAGGGGCGCGCGGCCCGGCATGATCCCCATCAACCCGTCGTGGGCCGGGATTGAGGCGTAGGTGAGCTGGTCGTCCACCAGCGCGGCGGTCGGGGTCACGAGCTTGCAGCGGAACGAGGACTTCTTGGCCAAGGCAGCGTCTCCGGGATCGGCCGGCGGCCGGGGTCGGCATGGTACGCCCGGACCCGCCGGGCGTCCGCTCCTCATCGCAGCTACTCCAGCGCTCTGTTGACCCGCCGCCCGTGGCGGCCTTCAATCCCGCCCTGTGCCCCGGAACGTTCCGGATCCGCACGGCTTCCCGGATCGCCGGACCGCAGCCGCGGCACCCCGGCCTCGATCGCCGCCACCGCCCCCCATGGGCGGGAACCAGCGGCACCCTGACGGACGGGCCCACGCCCTCCCGATCAGCGGACGGAGACCTCTCGATGGCTCATTACACCGGTCCCAAGCTCAAGCTCTCTCGTCGCGTCGGCGTTCCGATCTCGGACACGCCCAAGCACACGTCCAAGCGCCAGCTCACCTTCCCCGGCATGCACGGGTACCGCGGCCGGCGTCTGCGTGACTACGGCATCCGCCAGAACGAGAAGCAGAAGCTCAAGTATCACTACGGAGTGCTCGAGAAGCAGTTCCGGCGGTACCTGGACGAGGGCGCCCGCCTCCCCGGCAACACCGGCGACATGCTCTTGCAGCTCCTCGAGCGCCGGCTCGACAACGTCGTCCGCCGCGCCGGCCTGGCCCGCACCATCTGGGGCGCCCGCCAGCTCGTCGCGCACGGCCAGATCATCATCAACGGCCGCAAGACCGACCGCCCCAGCTTCTCCTGCTCCGTGGGCGACGTCATCACCCTCAAGCCCAAGGCCCAGAAGCTCGCCAAGGAGGCGATGGAGTCGCTCGCCGGGTACGAGGTCCCGGGATGGATCGAGCTCAACCCCGCCGAGCTGACCGTCCGCGTCGTGGCCCTGCCCACGAGCGACCAGATCCCCTTCGACGTCAACACCAACCTCATCATCGAGTTCTACCGCTGACCCCGCATCGTCGCGGAACCACCCGGACGGGTGGACCGCCGGCGACGTAGAGTTGGCGAGGCTCGGTCAGACGCTGCCGCACGCATCGGCCGATCGGTCTCCCCGGTCGGCCGATTCCAATTCCGCCCCGCGCCGGGCCCCGGCCCCACCGCCCCACCGCCCCCCGCCCGCCCCCCGAGCCCTTGGATCCGCCGCCCATGATGAAGTCCCTCCGCAAGTACAACAAGTGGATCTTGGTCGTGGGCGGCTCGATCCTCATAATCTCGTTCCTCTTCACGGGGACGAGCCAGATGTTCCAGCCCGACCCCGGCAAGCGAGTCGTCGCGACGCTGGTTGGCGGCGAGGCCATCCTCGGCAAGGACCGATACGACGCCGAGCTCGCCCTCGAGGCCCTCAAGGCTACCGTCCCCAACCTCGTGAACGCCTTGGGCGTCCGCGGTGCCGACCACTGGTTCCTGCTGGTGCGCGAGGCCGAGCGCGCCGGCCTCGTCGGCCACGCGGGCGACGGTGTCGACTGGATCCCCGAGCTCGCTCAGGCCGAGCTGGAGACGGGTCTCCTCTCCCGCCAGGGCGGCGAGTTCTACCTCCGCCAGCTCCGGGCCGACCCCGCGCGCCTCAAGGAGCTCCTCGACCGCCAGACGCAGGTCATCGAGCGGGCCCGCGCGGGCGGGGCCGGGCGCGCCAAGATCGGCGCGAGCGAGATGGACCTTGTCCTCGCCCGGCTCCGAGGCGTCACCCGCCTGATGACGTCGCTCACCCAAGCTGCCCGTCTCTCCGACCGACAGGCCCTGGCCGAGGTGCGCAAGCTCATCGACCGGGCCGTCGTCGACGCCGTGGTGATCCCCGCCTCCGCCCTCGCCGCGGAGGTCCCCGAGCCCACCCCCGCCGAGATGCAGGCCCACTTCGATCGCTACCGCGCCGTCAAGCCGGGCGAGGGCGAGCACGGCTTTGGCTATGTCCAGCCCGACAAGGTCAAGCTCGAATGGATGCGCCTCGACCGCGCCGCGATCGCCGCGGCGATCCCCCTCGACCCCGTCGCCGTGAACGTCCACTGGCGCCAGAACCGAGCCCGCTACGCCGGGGAATTCGCGGCCGAGCGGGCCGTGATCGAGGCCGATCTTCGCGAGGCACGCCTGACCGACATCCTGTCGGACATCGATCGCGTGTACAAGGCCAAGGTCCGGGCCATCGCCCGCCAGCTCCCCGCCGACGGCACGCACCGGGCCCTGCCCGCCGACTGGGCTTCTCGCCGTCCGTCGTTCGAGGCCCTCGCCCAGACCCTCGCGGACGAAATCGCCATGGCCGGCAACGTCCGGATCCCCACCCCTTCGGTCGAGTCGACGTCGGGCTGGACGGCCCTCCCCGCCTTGACTTCGCTGCCCGGCGTCGGCGGCGCCGTCCTCCGCCTCGCCGCCGCGTTCGACCCCATCGATCGCGTCGTGGCCTCAGTCCGCGAGCTGACCCCCGCATCGACGAGCGGCCTCCAGGTCGGGCTCCCCTTCGAGGCCGCGTTGCAGGACGACGCCGGCGACCTTTACTTCATCACGGTCCTGGACGTCCGCCCGTCGCAGCCCGCCGAGTCGCTCGACGAGGTTCGCGACGAGGTAATCCGAGACCTCCGCCGGCTGGGCGCGTTCGAGCGCCTCCGCGCCGAGTCGCCTACCTATGCCGCCCTCGCCGCGAGCGACGGCGTCGAGGCGGTGGGCCGGCTGTTCGCCAAGCCCGCCGAGGGGGACCGCCCCGCCGCCGACGCGATCGCCCCCCGGCGGTACGTCGGCATCTCACGCTCCGCAGCGGGCGCCGGGGAGGGACCGCTGCAGTCCGACGCCGTCCGCGATGCGGTGATGACCGCGGCGGATCGCCTGGGACCGCTGACCGCGGCGACCCCCGAGAACGCCGCGGATCGGACCGTGACCGTGCCCGTCCCAAGCGAGCTGTCGCTCTGCGTCGTGCAGATCCTGGGCCAGGAGCCCATCGCCCTCGAGGACATGCGCACCTTCCGTTCCAACGCGTACGGGACTCTCCTCCGCCGCGAGCTCGACGAGGCGACCGGCCCCGACGCCGAACCGGCCTTCGGCTTCGAGCGCGTCAAGGCGCGCGCCGGCTATGCCACGCGGGCGACGGAGGAGGACGAGGACCTCGATCGCGCCCGCAAGGGCGCGACGCCCCCCGCGGCCGTCCCCGGCCGGAGCGCTCCCACCGGTCCCGGCGCGCCCAAGTAGAGACGTTGACGCGGGCGGAGTCCATCCCGCTCGATGCGGGCGCTCTCACACGCGCGCCCGCTCCCACGCGCCCCGTCCGAAGCGGACCGAGAAGAGCACCGCGCGGATCACGATCTCCCCGCACAGCCCCATCCACAACCCCCGCAGCCCCCACCCCTCCCCGAACGGGTTCTCGAAGACGCCGCCTCCCGGCAGCGGCACGTCGACCCCCGACAACCCGTACGCCATGGGAAGCCGCAGCGCGTACGTCGTCACCCACGTGAGCCACATGGTCGCCCGGGCGTCGCCGGCGCCGCGGAGCGCCGACCGGAGCACGATCGACACGGCGAAGGGAATCTGCACCAGCCCCGTGATGAAGAGCAGGGGCGGCACGAGCGTCAGGTGCACCTCCTGCGAACTCAGCAGTCCGACGATCCCGCGTCCCCAGAAGATGAACACCAGGCCCATGGCGCCCATGAACGCGGCCGACGCCGCGGTGCAGATCAGCACGGACCGCCGGGCGAGCGCCACGCTCCCGGCGCCCAGGTACTGGCCCACGAGCGTCGCCGCCGCCGCGCCGAAGGCGAACCCGGGCAGGTAGCTGAACGCCTCCGTCCGGATCGCGACCAGGTGCGACCCGAGCGGGCCTCCCTGCTCGCGCCCCATCCAGCCGACCATGAGCACGATCAGGAAGTTCCCGGCCCACATCCCGAGCGTCTCGAGAAAGTTGGGGATCCCCACGCGTGCGAGCCGGGCCAGCGTGTGGCGGTGCGGACGGAGCCAGAACGCCGTGAGGCGCACGCCCGCGACCCCCCGCGTCAGCAGCAGCGTCATGAAGACAGCGCCGGCGACGTGGGCCGCCAGCGTCCCAAGCGCGATCCCCCGGACACCCATGTCGAAGCCGAATGGATTGTGCAGCAGCACCCGACTCACCACCTCGCCCCCGACGACGCTCGTGGTCTTGAGGTCGACCCCCGCGAGCGTCCAGCTCGCCGCCGCGTTGACGGCGTTGACAAGCAGCATCGCCCACAGGGGCCGCAGCGAATCCCCCGCACCGCGCACGCACGCGATCCCCGCGAACAGCACCGCCGCGAACGGCACGCCGCACGAGGAGATCAGCATGAACTCACGGAAGATCGCCGCGGCGTCCGGCTTGAGGCTGAGCACCGCCGCGGCGGGCCCCGCGGCCAACGCCATCAGGCCCCCGGTGGCGACGCCGCCCGCCACCGCGAGGATCATGGTCTGTCCCACCGCCGCCCGCGCCACGCCCAGCCGCCCGCCCCCGACCGCGCGGCTGATCAGCGTCGTCGCGCCGACTCCGATCGCCTGGACGACGAGCCCCATGAACCACAGCACGTACACCGCCCCGCCCACGACGTCGGTCGAGACCCCCCCGTCGTCGATCCCCGCCGACAGCACCGTGTCGGTCAGCCCCACGAGCGAGTTGAGGAAGCTCTCGGCCAGGATCGGCCACGACAGCGTCCAGATCGCCCGGTTCATGGTCAGCCCGGCGAGCTTCCCCGAGATGAGCCGGCCGTCCGGCGTCACGCCCACCGGGCGCGAAGGGGGCGGGCGCGGCGCGGGCTCCGCGACCAGCGGCTCGATCGCGCCGGCGTCGGAGAGGGCGTCGTCGTAGACGTTCGGCGCGCGGCCGGGCTGGAGGGGCTGATTCACGAAGACGCCAGTCTAGGGCGGGGGTGCCCGTATACTCCGCCCGCGTGCGGCGGACGGGCGTGACCGGACGCGCCGAGGCGCGGCGACGCGGGCTGGTGGCGGCGATGAAGACCGAGATCAAGATCGACATCCAGGCTCAGCCCGACGACGAGACGTGCGGTCCGACCTGCCTGCATGCGCTATACCGCTACTACGGCCGCGATGACATCACCCTGCGCAACGTCGTCGACGGCGTGCACCGCCTCGCCACCGGCGGCACCCTCCTCGAGATCCTGGCCTGCCACGCCCTCCGCGCCGGCTTCGACGCCACCATCTACACCTACCACATCCAGGTCTTCGACCCCACCTGGTTCGCCGACGACGGCGAGGTCCACGACCCCACCGACGTCACCGAACGCCTCCGCCGCCAGCTCAAGCTCAAGCCCGAGCAGAAGCGGCTCAAGATCGCCACCCGGGCCGCGGCCGAGTTCCTCTCGCTGGGGGGCCGCCTCAAGATGGAGGATCTCACCCCGGCGCTCATCAAGCGGTATCTCGCGCTCCGCATCCCGATCATCACCGGCCTCAGCTCGACCTTCCTCTACCGCGAGTCTCGCGAGATCAGCCCCAACAACGTCGAGGACGACGTCCGGGGGGATCCCCAGGGCCACTTCGTCATGCTGCTTGGCTACGACGGCCGCAAGCGCGAGGTGCTGGTCGCCGACCCCCTCGACGACAACCCCCCGTTCCACACCAGCAAGTACCGCCTCTCCATGGATCGGCTCGTCAACGCCATGCTGCTCGGCATCCTGACGCACGACGCCAACCTTCTCATCATCCGCCCCAAGCCCGGCCAGGAGCGCCCCCTCTCCCGCCGCCGCAAGACCCCCGTCAAGCGCCCGGCCCGCGCCACCCGCCCCGCCTCCGCCGGTCCGGGAGAGGGCCCGTAATGTCCATCCTCCTCGTCCTCGACAACCCCAAGGACTGGCCCCTCAACATCGACGGCGTCGACGTGGTCTCGGCCCGCACCTATCTAGTCGACCCCGCCTTCTCCGACCTCCGGGTGGCCAAGGTCTTCAACCTCTGCAAGAGCTATCGCTATCAGAGCCTCGGGTATTACGTCTCGCTGCTCGCCGCGGCCCGGGGACACAAGCCCCTCCCCGACATCGCCACCATCCAGGACCTGAAACTGAGCGAGCTCGTCCGCTTCGCGGGCGACGACATCCACGACGAGATCCAGGAGGGGCTCAAGGCCGTCAAGGACAAGACGTTCATCCTCAGCGTCTACTTCGGGCAGAACGTCGAGAAGCGCTTCAACCGCCTCGCACTCTCCCTCTTCAACCACTTCCCGGCACCCTTCCTCCGCGCCCAGTTCCGCCACGACGGCGACCGCTGGCTCCTCGAGGGCCTCCGAACGATCGCCGCGAGCGAGATCCCTCCCGACCACTTCCTCTTCGTCCTCAACTGCGCGACCCACTACTTCAACCGCCCCCACCGCCGGCCCAAAACCGGCCCCGCCCGCTACGACATGGCCATCCTGCACAACGAGGGCGAGCGCAACAGCCCGTCCGACGCGAAGGCGATCAAGCGGTTCTGCAAGGCCGGCGAGAGCATGGGCTTCGATGTCGAGGTCCTCACCCGCGACGACTACGGCCGCCTGGGCGAGTTCGACGCCCTCTTCATCCGCGACACCACCAGCGTCAACCACTACACCTTCCGCTTCGCCCGCCGCGCCGCGGCCGAGGGCCTCGCGGTCATCGACGATCCCGACTCGATCCTGAAGTGTTCCAACAAGGTCTACCTCCACGAGCTCCTGCAGCGTCACCGCGTCGCCACCCCCCCCAGCGTCATCCTCCACCGCGACAACCGCGAGACCGGCCCCGACATCCTCGGCCTCCCCCTCGTCCTCAAGCAGCCCGACAGCTCGTTCAGCCTGGGCGTCATCAAGGTCAGCACCCGCGAGGAGTACGAGACCGAGACCGAACGCCTCTTCAGGATCTCGGACCTGCTCATCGCCCAGGCCTACATGCCCACCAGCTTCGACTGGCGCGT
>Ga0105044_10007032_pt1 | contig 15488 bp, 9 predicted proteins | sample MAT01_FD_78092 | JGI IMG/M metagenome (GOLD analysis project Ga0105044, IMG submission 78092) | Freshwater microbial communities from Lake Fryxell liftoff mats and glacier meltwater in Antarctica - MAT-01 | ecosystem: Environmental > Aquatic > Freshwater > Ice > Liftoff microbial mat | place... | reverse complement strand
TCAGTTACTTCCTGAGCTGAACAAGGAGTCAAATCATCATTCGGCGTTCCCGGTCCGTTAAGACACTCGATCGCGTCAACATCATAACCGTCTGCATCAACTGGAAAGAAAGCAGAAGTTGCATCAGAGATATCAATGATTTTGATGTATTGTGCTGCCGAAAGAGATCCAAGATCGAAGTCGCCTGACTGGCAGGTTGAACCAAGATAAACATAATCAACACCGTTTAAAGAAGCAAATACGTCTGCTTCTTCAGGGTAGTTTACACACGTGTAACCGTTGGTGATCTCTGTTAAGCGGATATCAGCTCCAAGGCCGTTAGCAACAGGAGCGTCGAAAGAAAGAACGATTTCACCACCGAACCCTAAAGAGAAGAATGATCCATCAGGACTTCCAGTTGCAGAAAGCGGGTTGCTACGTGAGGCAATTACATCAGAACCGTTCTTACGGTCAGCCTGGTTGGAAGAATAAACTCCAGTTCCAACACAAGGAGCAACATAAGGTCCGTGAAGACATTCTACTGCATCAACGTCAAAACCGTCAGAAATCTGAACGTTTGCAAATTGAGCTGGATTGCTGATGTCTGTGATACGGATGAAGTTAATATAATCAGAAAAAGCTGATGCGAAATCAACTCCTCCGTCCATACCAACAGTACCAACAGCGGTATAGCTCAAACCATCCTGAGATACTTCGATGCTTGCCATTTCTGCGTTGTTACCTGCAGATGACTCCCAGATGAAAACGTCATTTCCCGGACCATTCGCGATTGGACCAGCAAACTGGATTTCGATTGAACCACCAAATCCAAGAGAAACGAAGTTCTGAACCGGAGCATTAGCAACTGGAGTTTGTCCATCGGGAGCTCCAAGCGCGTTCGCTGAAATTAAACGTTCAGGATTTACCGCTGTTCCAAGTTTAGTTAACAAAGGAGAATAGGAAACTACAGTTGTTCCGTAGCAACCACTTGGAGGTTGTGGTTGGTCCTCGCATTCTACCCCACCGGATGCCTTCACCTTATTATATGTAGCATCACCTACGACCCAAAAAATCCTGGTTGTGTTTGGACCAGCAACGGTAACTGTTTCGAAGAAGCTATCGCCTGGAGGAGCGATACCTGCGCCATTCTGAGCTGTGTTGTAAACATCCCATGTATAAGATACTGGTGCGTCAGTGCTGTTTCTAACTCTCCACCTGCGTGTTGCCGAAGGATCATTTGAGCACATTGAAGTCAGGTTCAGGTAACTTCCTGGTTGCCATTCATCCTGAACAGAAATTTTACTTGTCCCAAGCGACGAAGCAATTCCTGTTTGCCCAAAGCTAAGGGCAGCAAATAAAGCCAGTCCGGCTAATCTGATTGAGTTTTTGTTTTTCATTTGATTTTAAGGTTAGGTTTTGACAAAAGTAAACAATTTCTTACATATACTAATAGTGAAAAAATAAAATTCCAGGTTTATGAAGATTTTTCTGTTTTCATCTCAGATTCATTTCCCCTTTAGTATTACGGTCCGTTATATGTGTAGGATCTCATCATCCATAAGGGCTGCAGCTCGATCTCATTTTTCAACTCTCTAATTGAAAATCGATACATCAAAAATTCAGGAAGAAATAAATTTTCCAGATCTGGCATACTTAAGCCTTTCAGCAGTCCATTTCTTACAAGTAATACCCGACAGAATATAAAAACACGATAAGAAAATTCAATTCAAACCTTTTCCTACACTCTCATTGGAGTTTTATAACTCACGTTGTTGCTACTGGTCTGCACGAAACGATCGAAAGTATTAACTTTGCGCCTTTTCTTATAGGGCCTTTTTAAAAAGTTAGATGATCAACATTACCCTACCAGACGGATCTGTCCGCCAATATGAAAGCGGCACCACGTCACTTGATATTGCAAAAAGCATAAGCGAAGGCCTGGCCAGAAATGTCCTGGCAGCAGAAGTAAATGGAGAGACCTGGGATGCCTCCCGTCCGATTAACGCAGATGCGGCCGTAAAGCTTTTAACTTTCACAGATACGGAAGGGAAACGAACCTTGTGGCACAGCTCCGCACATCTGATGGCCGAGGCGATGGAATTCCTTTATCCAGGAATTAAATTCGGGATCGGGCCGGCCATTGAGAACGGCTTCTATTACGATGTGGACCTGGGCGACAAAACTATCTCTTCGGATGACTTGCCTGCTATTGAGGCGAAGATAAAGGAGCTTGCGAAAGAGAAAAACGCATATATCCGCACCGAAGTCGGCAAATCTGATGCTATTGAGTACTTTACCAGGAAAGACGATCAGTACAAGCTTGAACTGATCGATGGCCTTGAAGATGGCAGCATTACTTTTTATAAACAGGGAAATTTCACGGATTTGTGCCGTGGGCCACATATTCCAGATACTGGTTTTATCAAAGCAGTAAAACTGACTGCAATTGCGGGTGCTTACTGGAAGGGTAACGAAAAAAACAAGCAGCTAACGCGTATCTACGGGATTACTTTTACTAAAGCCGCTGATCTTGAAGCTCACCTTCTTTTACTTGAAGAGGCTAAAAAGCGTGATCACCGCAAGCTTGGAAAAGAACTGGAGCTATTTATGTTCTCCGAAAAAGTAGGACAAGGCCTTCCGATGTGGCTTCCAAAAGGAACCGCTTTGAGGGAACGTCTGGTTGATTACCTGAAGAAGGCGCAATCGGCGACTGGTTACCTACAGGTTGTTACGCCGCATATCGCTCATAAAGACTTATATGTTACTTCGGGGCACTACGAAAAATATGGAGCGGATTCCTTTCAACCAATTAAAACACCTGCAGAAGGCGAAGAGTTTTTCCTGAAACCGATGAATTGTCCTCATCACTGCGAGATTTACAAAAACAAACCTCACTCATATAAAGACCTGCCGATTCGCCTGGCGGAGTTCGGAACAGTTTACAGGTACGAGCAAAGTGGTGAGCTGCATGGTTTGACCCGGGTTCGCGGATTTACGCAGGATGATGCACATATTTTCTGTCGGCCCGACCAGGTAAAAGGAGAATTTGTAAAAGTGATTGACCTTGTGTTGATGATCTTCAAAGCGCTTGACTTTACCGATTACACCGCACAAATTTCTTTACGTGATCCGGAAAATAAAGCAAAATACATTGGTTCTGATGAAAACTGGGAAAAGGCTGAAGCGGCAATCGTTGAGGCAGTGGGAGAACGCGACATCAAAACGGTTGTGGAACTTGGGGAAGCGGCGTTCTACGGGCCAAAGCTCGACTTTATGGTGCGGGATGCTATCGGGAGAAAATGGCAGCTCGGAACAATTCAGGTGGATTATAATTTACCTGAACGTTTTGAACTGGAATATATGGGTGCCGATAACCAGAAGCACCGTCCTGTGATGATTCATCGGGCGCCTTTTGGCTCTTTGGAGAGGTTTATCGCGGTGCTTATCGAACATTGCGCTGGTAATTTCCCGTTGTGGTTGACTCCGGAACAGGCGTTAATACTGCCAATATCGGAGAAGTATAATGACTATTCAAAAAAAGTTTCACAGCTTCTTAAAAATTACGATATTCGCGCCGCCGTTGACGAGCGTGATGAACGGGCCGGCAAAAAGATACGGGACGCCGAAATTAGCAAGGTTCCGTATATGCTCATTGTGGGTGAGAAAGAGGAGCAGTCAGGTACTGTTTCTGTTCGCAAACACGGTGAGGGTGACCTGGGAACACTTTCCCTGGAAGCATTTGCAGGCCTCGTAAATGACCAGATCAGCAGTCAGATCGATCTGAACATTAATTGAATTAAAAAGGAGGAACCAAGCCATAGCAATGCCGCCGCGTCCACCCAGGCCGTTTAACCGGGGACCGCAGAAGAAAGAAGAATTACACCGCATCAACGAAAGAATCATAGGAGTTCCTACGGTTCGCCTTGTTGGGGAAGACATTGAGCCAGGAGTTTACCCGTTTGACCAGGCGTTGCGCATGGCCAAAGACGTGGAGCAGGACCTGGTGGAGATTGTTCCGAATGCTGACCCTCCTGTTTGCCGGGTAACCGACTACAAGAAGTTTCTTTACGAGCAAAAGAAGAAGCAAAAGGAGATGAAAGCGAAAGCTTCCAAGATAGTCGTCAAGGAAGTGCGTTTCGGTCCCAACACGGATGATCATGACTTCAACTTCAAGTTAAATCACGCGAAGAAGTTTTTGCAGGAAGGATCAAAGGTAAAAGCATTTGTATTCTTCAAAGGCCGTTCGATCCTGTTTAAAGAGAAAGGTGAGATCCTTCTTTTGAAATTTGCAGCCGAGCTTGAAGAATATGGTAAAGTTGAAAGTCTGCCTGAACTGGAAGGAAAGCGGATGATCATTTTTATCTCACCAAAAAAGAAAAAGTAAACACCCTAATATATCTGCAATGCCGAAAATGAAAACCAATTCCAGTGCAAAGAAGCGTTTCAAGCTTACTGCGACCGGAAAGATCAAACGCAAGCACGCATTTATGAGGCACATTTTAACCAAAAAAAGCACTGATCAGAAACGCCGTCTCGGCCATGCTGGTTTAGTTGCTAAGGTTGATGAAGGCCTAGTAAAACGCATGTTGTGTATCGGGAAATAATCCCTGAAACATAGCGCAAGATCAAATCAATTATTTTTTAACCAGATGCCCAGCCGAAGATCACGCCTAAGAATGTGACGCTGTTCATCACAAAACAAACAAAAACCTATGCCTCGTTCAGTCAACCACGTTGCCTCACGCGCCAGGAGAAAAAAAGTCCTCAGCCAGACCAAGGGCTATTGGGGCGCCCGTAAGAACGTCTTCACAATAGCGAAGAACATTCTTGAAAAAGGTCTTACCTATGCTTACAGGGACCGCAAAACCAAAAAGCGTAACTTCCGCGGACTGTGGATTCAGCGTATCAACGCAGGAGCACGTCTTCACGGAATGTCCTACAGCCAGTTTATGGGTAAACTCCACGCTAAAGACCTGCAGTTAAACCGTAAAGTCCTTGCCGACCTTGCAATGAATCATCCTGAAGCTTTTAAAGCGATCATCGATTCAGTGAAATAGAAACTGCCAAACTATTTTTTCCCTTTAAGCCCTTCAGAGATGAGGGGCTTTTTTTTGAACATATCCCGGCCGATCACAATCCGGTATATTCGAATGAAGCGTGTCTCATACTACGTCTTACCACAACGAAAATATCCGCACGAATGCCGAGTAACCAGAAGCAATTAACATTTTGTCTCACCCATAATACGGTGTACGTCATACAATAGCAGCTTCAAAGGAAGAAAAATGCCATCTGTCGTAATTCCAACGACAATTTAGTACCTTTGGGGAAAGATTACAATATGGAAATCCTTGATCCAGCCACTCCCTATTACTCATCTGATGATAAAGGAATATTATCCCTGATAAACATTATCAGAGAAGGGATAAAGTTTGATGCCTTTATTGAGTTTGCGAATAGAATATCCTTTACGATACCAGAGTGGTCCGGCATTCTGCATATATCGCTTCGCACGCTGCAGCGCTACCAGCGTGAAAACCTGCTCTTCGATCCTCTCCAATCAGAAAAAATCATAGAAATCGCTATTCTGCACAAAAAAGGAACCGATGTTTTTGGCGATCCAGCCAAATTTAATTCCTGGCTGGATACCGAAAATCTTGCTCTTGGAAAAATAAAGCCAAAAAAGCTTCTTGATAGCTCGTTTGGTATCAACATGATAAAAGATGAGCTTGGCAGAATTGAATACGGGATCTTAGCATGATCGTGTTCCGCTTGTCAAAAGCACACTATTCGAAATCACTTTCCGGGGAAGGCGCCCGCAAATACGGAGGAAGATGGAATAGCAAAGGAATTCTTGTAATCTATACATGTGAGTCCAGAGCATTATGCGTTACCGAAATTGCCGTCCACACTCCGCTCGGTAATATTCCCCTCGGTTATGAGTTAATTTCGATTGAAATTCCTGATAATATCCAAATAAAAGAATTGAACTCTAAAACTTTGCCGGCAGACTGGAGATCGTTTCCTCACCCCCACTCTACCCAGGAAATAGGCGATCAGTTTTGTAACGATGCGAAATACCTGGTTTTAAAGGTTCCTTCGGTGATAGTCCAAGGGGAATTTAATTACCTGATCAACCCAGATTGTAAGGATTTCGAAAAGATTAAAATTAAATCGATTGAAACATTTAATTTTGATGAACGGCTATTTAAAACGGTTTAAGGAAAAATTCGAAAGGCCACTTATTTTCTTAGCATTTCGAAATCAAAAAACACGGGCATCGCGCAAGGCTGACTAAGTTTTTAACTTCCTGTTGGCCTTGATATCTGGCTTTTCAAAAGTCCCCTGAAGTCTCCTTTTGGGGAAGAAGAAAAATTAAATGCCCAGAAATATTTCACAATTTGTTGGGGAGATTTACACAATAATATTCCGACAACGGTAAAGAAAAAACAGCCAAGGAGCAGTAACTGGACATTCCTGTTTAATAAAAGTAAAACTGCGCTTAAAAAAGAATAAGGCACTTCCTTCTTCAACCAAACTCTTAATTTTGGCTTGGCTAGAAAAAGACCCTAGTCCTCTAACAAGCAAAAATAAAATGAAGAAAACAGAGGAGCTGACAAACGAAAATGACCGGCACAAGACCGGATCAATATGATAAAAATGAAGAAGTCCTGATAACGATTTTGAGCAATTAACAACAGTTTTGGAAATACCGGAAATAATAAAAGAACCAGTCAATCAGCAGCAGCTTCTGCCGGAAAACTATTATGCCGAAAATTTCCGGGAGGTACTGAACAGCGTGCTTTCCGGCTATGATTCAATCCTGTCTGATCCTGAAAAACAATTTGGCGTTGCATTAAACCTGTTGTCGGAAGATGCCTTTAAGCTGTACGCCAGGCTGGTGAACAGGACGCCATTGATTTTCAGGTTGTCGAAGCTCAATTATCCGGCGATCAATTCTATTTCGGACGCCAGTTCAGAGCTCGGGAAGTTTGATTTCATCCAAAAAATAAATGAAGAAAATTTGGCTCAATTCTGCCAGGATATCCTGCAGTGTTTCACGGTAAAAGAACTTAAGCTGGCATTTGCCGGGGCATTACCACGGGACTTAATAAGTCGGGCGGACGTCTGCGGCTATATTTCAGAACATGAAGAGAAACGGGAGATGCTTGCAATTCTTTTATCGGGTGAACCGCTTATACGTTGCGAGAAAAAAGAACTGTGGAGATATTATCGCTTCCTGTTTTTCGGAGAATTATATTCGGATTTGTCCGCATTTGTTATTTATGAGTTGGGCCATGTTGCTGTTGAAAAGAAAGGGAATCTGAAAACCTTGTTCAAGTTTCGGAAAGAAGTTGATGACTGTTACAATTTAGCGTTGTTTTATGAGGAATTCAGGAATATCAGGGAAACAGAAACAGTAGAATTTCTTTGGGCATGGTATCAAAGCAGAAATATATACAGAACGAAACTATGTGAAACTGCATGGCCAGTTTATGATCGTTTCGCTGATAAGTTCGGGAGATTACTGGAGCGAAATAAAAGGTTTTCAGAAGCACAGATACTGTATTTAACTTCGCCTGCTTCTCCCTGCCGTGAAAGACTTGCAAAGCTCTATCAGAAACAGGAAGAATTAAATAAAGCAAAGGAATTATGTATCGAAATAATTGAGAAACCAAATGATGCGGAAGAGCATTATGCGGCGAGCCAGCTTTTAAATAGAATCAACAAAACTTCTAAAAGGAGCCAGGCCAGGGAGCTGTTGTCGACCGCAGAAATAATTCACCTTGATTACAGAGAAGAATATGTCGAAAATGCCGTGATTGCTTATTATTCAAATCAGGGCTGGAATGCTGTCCACTCCGAAAACTGGCTATGGAACAGCCTTTTCGGACTCTGCTTCTGGGATATTATTTTCAACGACGAGCAGGGATTTCATCATCCATTTCAGTTTGGGCCGTCGGATTTGTATCGCGGCTTTTATATTAACCGCAAGGAATTAATTGACGCTCGCATCCCGTTACTTGAAAATAAAACAGCACGTACGAAAATAATAAACGCATGTTTTAAAAATAAATCAGGAATTGCTAATCCATTTATTAGCTGGCATGATGACCTGCCAGCACTGATAAAGAATCTTTTATCTATTACTCCTCCGCATGGAATTGCTGGAATACTGAAAGAAATGGTAAGAGATCTGAAGAATAACAGGAAAGGATTTCCCGATTTGTTTTTATGGAAGAAAAATGAATACCGATTTATAGAAGTAAAATCAGAAAATGACCAGTTATCTGCCCAGCAATATTATTGGTTGAACCTGTTTAATAAAAATGGGGTGGTGGCGGAAGTGGTTAGGGTGAAATTACTTTAAATTTTGAATTATGCTGATCTGAAAATTTGACCATTTTTCCTGACGTGTTCGTTTTATATTTTGAATTTTGAATCCTGTCTGCCGGTCGCTTGAATGGGTAGTCGAATTTACCTCTACGGTATTATCTGCAATTTCGTTAGGGCTTCGAAAGACGAAGGATGATATCTTACTACTTTATTCATGGAATTCCCTAACTTTCATTCCTTCATAAAATCAAAATCTAAAAAACATGCAATTTCCTGGTTCTGACGAATACAATCCCAATTTAAAAGGATATATTGATGCTGCTGGTGAAGGAGATTTCCTTAAACTGTTTGATCAGAACACCAATGAAACGATTCGTTTTTTTGGCGGCATACCCACTGATAAACATTCACATTCTTATGCAGTTGGTAAATGGACGCCGAAAGCGATCCTTCAGCATATTATCGACGCTGAGCGTGTATTTTCATTCCGGGCATTTGTTGGTTCACGACTTGATTCTAAAATGGAGCTTCAGAGCTTTGATGAAGATGAATATGCAGCCAATGTTGATGTTACGGGTCGCAGCATGGAAAGCATCATTGAAGAATTCGTTGCCTTGCGGAAATCAACCCGTTTTATCTATGAATTTATCACCGAAGAGCAAAGCGCGTTTAAGGCAAGAGGTGCCAACTTTCCGATAACTGCAAGAGCGCTGGGATTTGCAATGCTTGGACATTTAAGGCATCATATAAAAGTGATTAATGAACGGTATTTATAATTTCTACGGTTCAAAATCATAGAAATTGTTGGTTTGAGCTGGCATCCAACTATTTAACCCAAAAGCCGCTTACCTTCACAAAAATCTGCGTCAGGTTTCAAACAGAAAACAAGGGTGTGCACAGTGATCTCGGTCATACTGCAATTGAAGTTCTTGTTTATTTCGATGCGACACTCTTATCGTCCTTCACAACTTCCACCCATCTGCCTTTCATCCTCGCATAAATTTCGCGGTCATACATTGCTTCGGCTTCAATTCCCGGCAAATAAAATCTTCCCCGATATGCAGCATTTAATACAACGCGATACGTTCGTTTTGATGAGCCCTGCATGTCGAAATACGTGTACACACGATCGTCACGGTAATCCTGGTAAGTTATAGGATCGCTCGGCGCAATACTCGTTTCTTCCATCCTCATGTTTCTGATTTCCCAACCCGATGGAAATATCTGATTTAAGGTCATTTGCTGCAGGTATTTTGTTCCATGATTTATTACCGTTACTTCTGCAATAAAATCACTCCCCTGTTTCAATTTATCTGGACTCATATAAGCTCCCTTCATGTCTTTAAATGCCCAGAGCATTTTAATTGTCTTTTCAACTGCCGGTTCATCACCTTGCAATGGAATAAATTCCGTTACCAGGCGCAGGTGAATTGTGCTTCTACCGTCATTGCGAAAAGTAATTGTATGAGGGGCTCGATCGCCGCTGGCTAATAACACTTCCTTCGCTGCTGGCTTTTGCTGAATCCGTTGAACTGCCGAACCTTTATCGAAAGAATAACTGAATTGCATTGCATTTCCGGAAGCCGCAACATTCATGTATTTTCCCAGTGCAATAAGGCTGTATGCTGTAGTTTGGGTGCTCATCCAACGGTCTTCGTTCAGCTTTTTAACCAATCTTTCCGCAACCTGATCCGCTTTCGCCCGGTCTTTCAACAGAATCAACGTTTCTAAGATCATCGCTTCGTCACGTTCTGCAGTTCCGAATGTGTTCGATAATTCGGTATATGAATTCACCCAGACGGCCTGATCTTTAATCAGCTTTTTAGCGACTTCGGTCTGACCGCTTTGCGCATAAGCTGCAGCAAGTCTCCAGCGTGAAGCCTGATCAAGGTTCTTCATTTCCCTTAATCTGTTCATTGATCCAATTTCAGGACTTCCGGACAATGCCAGCGTATAAAGACGATAAGCCTGGGTAAGCTGTTCGTGACGTGCAGTGCTGTTTTCAGACCAGTTCTGTGCGGCCTTTTTCTGATAAGTAAGCCACCTGTTTTTCATTCCTACGGGAAGATTGTAGCCCATTCTTTCCGCTTCAAGCATAAAATGACCGGCATAACTACTTCCCCATTCATGTTCATCTCCCATTCCTGGCCAGTAAGAAAATGCACCCGAGTTGGTTTGGAACAATGCAATCTTTTCCAAAGCAACTTTAATGTGCGAGGTAATCTTTTGCTTTTCCACATTGCTTAATTCAAGCACATTCTGCATGGCAAGTTGAGGGAATGCCGATGACGTTGTTTGTTCAATACAACCGTGCGGGTAGGCAATCAGGTAATTCATCCGCTTGCTTATATCAATGGGCAAAACAGATGATTCCAAAGCGAGGGTATGGCTTCCATCAAGCCCGGTAAATGAAACATCGATCGTTTTCTCTTTCCCCGGATCAAGACGCAATCTTGATATGTGTGTAATCTCATTATTTGAAGGGCGAACGTCCACCTCGAAATCCTGAACCGCTATTTCCTTCCCGCACTTCGCTGTCACCTTTATCTTTGCAATTCCAATCCGTTGCGCAACTTTCAATTTAAAATTAACCACTTCATCACCAGGCAGATTAAAATGAATTGTCTGCATTGCAGTTCCATTGATCGCAACAAGGTTATTTACTTCAACCTGAACCGAAACATTTTTGATCTTTTCCTCCATCGCAAAAACATTCACTGGTAATGCGATTTCTTCATCAGGACCAACGACGCGCGGAAGTGTTGCCAATACCATCAGCGGCTTTTTCACGGCAACGGTCTTTTCTGCTTTTCCGTAAGCTCCGTTATTATTTCCTGCGACAACCATTACCCTAACCGAACCAATGTATTGCGGCAAATTAAATTCATGTGTTTTCGAGCTTCCTGCAGGCAAATAAAATGGTCCGGCAAATCTCACCACAGGTCTAAAACGATTGGCTTTGGCGGCCTTTCCATTCTTTCCCGAGCCATCACCACCGATACTTAAAATACGGTTGAGCTTTCCGCCATACGCGCCGATCACCCAATCGTAAATATCCCAGGTTTTTACGCGCAACGCTTCCTTCTGATAGAATTCGTTCCAGGCGTCTGGTGTTTGAAAACGTGTTAGATCGAGCAAGCCCTCGTCTACCATAGCAAGCGTATAAGTCATCGAGCGCCCTTTTTTCTCTTTAACTGTAATGCGTGCAATACTTTCCGGTTCAAGCACATCGGCCATTGCGATTAGAGGTTCAAGGTGCGATCCCGGATCTTCGACATTAATCGGGATAATTCCATAGAGGCGCAATGGAAGATCATTTTCCACAGAACCGTGCGGTTGAAGCAACGTCACAAACACGTAAGCATTTGGTGACATTTCAGGCGTGCAGGTGAATTCCGCATGCGTTTCTCCTCTGGATGTATTCACCCAGAATTTCTGAAGAACCCTTTCTCCGCTTTCAATCGAGATCAGTGCTTTTCCCTTGCCTGCCGTTGGAATAGTAAGTTTTACTTTCTCCCCTACTTTATATCCATCCTTATCGGACGAAAAGCTAAGCATGCTTGCAAACTGAGTCCCGCCGGTATTTCCACGCTGCCACCATGGACTTTCAAAATAAACGATCTTACCACTTGAATGTCCTGATTGAAGGTCTGTAACTCTCACAAGGTATCGCCCCCAATCACTTTCATTCATTCTTAAGTTTAGCGTTGCAAGGCCTTTTGTTGTTGTATACAGAGAATCGAACACCGGGAAACTTCCGGGACGACTTAAATAATAATTGATATCATCATCATAACGATCCCACCACCACTGCCAGTTAAGCTTATAAACTTTAACCTGTAGTTTTGAACTTCCAGGAGAGCCGTCTTCTTTTACGGAAGCAAGTTGTATCTTTTGTTCTTTGCCTGTTTCGAGCACATCGCGACGGCCTTCTGAACCGTTAATTTTTATTCCTGCATAGCTCGCATAAGGTGAATAAAGGATTGAAAAACGGTCGGTACTGAAATCTCCGCCTTCTTCAAATGCACGGATGAAAAAATTAGCTCTCAGAAAACCGGGCGCTGATTTTCCTGCATCCAGATTTGTAGTGAAAACAGCCATCCCATTAGCATCCAGATTTCCATCAAACAAGGTTAAATTGCTTGATTCGAATCCCTTCATCACATCTTCAAAACTATAGTCCGGGTATTTATCAAACCGTGTAAATGCCTGTGAGACATTTGCTTCGACGTCAGCATGAAGATTCCTGGCAATGGCACCATGCAGCCATTTAACCTGGAGCTTAGCAGTATCCTTCTGCTGTGACTTTTTCAGCATTTCACCCGCAAAACTGAGGTATAGCTTTAAGCGGTTTGGCTTTACTGTTTCGATTTTTAAATTCTTCGTAAACGTCCTGTTACCAACCCGAACCAGCGCCATCCAATTTCCGGTTGGAGCTTCTGTTCCTGTAGCTGTTCGAAAATCATAAAATCCGTTCAAAGATTCCGTTTTGGTAAGTTTGGTTACAACCTGTCCCATCGGATTGATGAGCTCCATTATTACTGGATGCTTTGCCGGCACACTATGCAACGGATCCTCAAGAATAAAATTCAGAAAAAGCGAATCGCCGGGACGCCAAACGCCACGTTCGCCGTAAATAAATCCTTTAATTCCTTTTTCAGAGGCGCGTCCATCAACATCGAAATTACTAAGCGATAAGGAAGCTTCGTCGTCCAACTTTAAATAACCCCGCTGAGTTCCGCTTTTGACAACAATTACGAATGGTTTAGAAGACGGCATACGTTCTATCATTCCCTGTGCATCCGTTTGCCCTTGTGCTATTATCTGCTGCTGATAGCTGTAAAAATAAACAGACGCATTTGCAACTGGCTGAGTTGTAAGCAGGTTATTAACGATCACATGCAGCTTGCCATTAAGCTCACGTTTTACAATAATTCCGAGATCAGATGCAAGAATATTATGTCCGTATCCGCGTGAAAAATAATAATTGTTGCACGGGTCGTCGTACGAATTGTTCTCATAGTCATAATCCCATGAATACCTTTCCTTACGGTCATCCGGCTGCTGATATTCGGTAAAATCGGGCTCATGACTATAATAATTATCTGCCTCAGCTTCGTCCATATCCGATGGTTCATCATCACTGCTTTCCTCTGCAACAGCGGGACATTCCCATATTGCATCCTGCTTTCTGATTTCCAATTTTACACGATACATTGCACCCGGTTCCGTGCGAATGATGCTACCAAGATCAATTGCATAGCGGTGCCAGAATTCAAGATCTTCTTTTGTGTCGTATTTAAGTTCAATTCTTTTGGTAATGATTTTCTTTCCGATACGATGAATTTCTTCCTGCCCGGTAACGTCATTTACCTGTAAAAACTGAAGGATATTATTTTCATATAACTTGTATACTGAAACATCCACAGCTTTCATTCCAACAGCTTCAAAAGGGAAATAGAGCTTCCCTGCATCTGGCAGAATTACGCCTTGAGACACCATCCGAACACCAGGCTTTATCGGCAGAAACGCAACATTTAATAATTCCCCTTTTATCATTTTATATCCGTATACATTCTGGATACCTGCGCTAACAATTATCTTTTGATTTCCTTTTAATCTATTTACCGGAAATAAACGGATAGTATTATTCTCTGTAATGAGACGTGGCTCTGGTTGTCCTTCAATTCTCAACAACCCCTGAAGTTGTTGTGCATTAAGGATCGGATCGCTGAACCGGATCACAACCGATTGAGTTGGGTACTGTTCTACTTTTGCTTCCTGAACATTAAAATCGCCCATCGCAGGAACTGTAAAATCGCGTTTATCTTTCCTGTCAACTCCAATAGATTCGCCATTATCTTCAATCGCCACTTTACCTGCTTTTTCGCCACGGCGGATGCTGTCAATCGAAAACCTGTAATTATGATCACCGCCATAATAAGAATCTATATACCAGACAATATTAAGTGCTTTCTCATCCTGGGTGGCTTTTACCATTTTCACGATGCCACTTGAATCTGCAAAGTCGTTAGTCTGAATTGTACCACCTACCTGTTGCCATTCCGGTTCATTCTCTCTTATCGGATGCAAGCCCTGGTAATCAATCCTAAAATCCTGTTTAAACGTTTTAAATTTAAATGCGAATTCCCTGTATTTCCTTGGAAGCGTATCGAGAATTTCCCCTAATGCAAACGTGCAGTAATATTCTTTGTCGCTTTGAAGTTCTTTCCCGGGCGTAAATTCCATTGTCCTCTGGTCTTTCCAAACAAGCACTCCATTTAGCGATGGCTCAAATTCCATAAGCTCTTCTTTGATTGTATCGCCAGAATGAATAATTCCTGGAAAATCGAAATTGAGCACGAGAGAAACAGTGCTCTTTTTAGAAACAGTTCCTGTTGTAAATCCGGAAATGTAATTTCCAAAATCATTTGGATAAGAAAGATCTGGCGGTTGCACCCATTTGTAAACGGAAACGCCTGCAATTGCAACAGATCCGCATAGAATAAGAATAAATTTCAACCCTGTTTTTGGGACAGAAAGCCAGGATTTTAGAAAACTATTGTTGCTGACAAAGGTTCTCAACTGTTGGGTTAGATGTGCGAATGGGGATTTCATGCAGCAACATTACAAGGACGAAATGCTTTATATATAAGTGAATGATTAAGTGCCGGGTTTGGAAGATTAAGCGTGGAGTTTAGTTGATCGCTGATAAATGAAGAATGAAAAATAAGTCGAAACTCAACGCTTGTCAGTCGCATGCAGATTCACATTTTTAACTTGCTAAGGTCTGAATCAGTCGATAGCTTTTAAATAGGAGATCGCAGATTTTCATTAGTTTCGTCAGGAGATTTTCCTGCACTGGAGCTTTACCTCTGTTCTTAATTGTACCTTTTTGTTCAGCCTGTTAGTTGAAACGATATACAGACACTGAGGAACCGGCAAACAGAGCAGCCGCACTAAAAATACGTCGAAAATGAAAGACTGGTTTAAGCACCCATTTGGATATGTACTGATAGATGACGAAAATGTTTATCTGTGCAACACTGGCAATTAGTCGGAAACAAAAGAGATGACAGAGAAAATACGTAAAAGCAGATCAGCCAATGAATTTAGAAAAACCAGTATCCGAATTTTACGATCACTTTCGGAATCGTATTTGTCGTTCTTAT
>Ga0105044_10007029_pt1 | contig 15492 bp, 14 predicted proteins | sample MAT01_FD_78092 | JGI IMG/M metagenome (GOLD analysis project Ga0105044, IMG submission 78092) | Freshwater microbial communities from Lake Fryxell liftoff mats and glacier meltwater in Antarctica - MAT-01 | ecosystem: Environmental > Aquatic > Freshwater > Ice > Liftoff microbial mat | place... | reverse complement strand
GGCGTTTAATGCCCTGCTCAAGACGCTGGAGGAGCCGCCCCCTCACGTGAAGTTTATCTTTGCCACGACCGAACCGCAGAAGATTCTGCCGACGATTATCAGCCGCTGCCAGCGGTTCGACTTGCGGCGCATCCCGACAGACATCATTGCCCATCACTTGCTCCACATCGCCAAGGAAGAGGGGGTGTCGCTGGACGAAGCGGCGGCCTATGCGATCGCCAAAGGGGCGGAAGGGGGCATGCGGGACGCTCAGTCGATGCTGGATCAAATGGTCGCCTTTTGCGGGGAGTCGATCGGTGAGCAGCAGGTCCTTGAGATTTTCGGATTCAACTCGGCGGAATCCATCAGTGAACTCGCGGGGCGCGTCCTCGGGAGGGATAACAGCGGCGCGCTGGGGCTGATTCATCGCTACCACGTCGAGGGCAAGGATCTTGCTAAAGTGCTCAGCGATCTCATCGGACACATGCGCAATGTCCTGGTCAGCAAGGTGGATCCTTTGGCACCGCTCGGTGAGGTTCCGGTGGCGATCCAAGCGGAAATCGTCGCTCAGTCCGTGGTGATTGACACACCTAGGTTACTGAGAGTGATCGATGTGCTGGCCGAGACCGATGCGAATCTCAAGTGGGCGGCGAATCGGAAGCTGCACCTCGAGATTGGAGTCATCAAAGCCATCCAAGCCGTCGGCGAGACGACCATCGACGATGTGATCGCGCTGGTGGCGGGAGGAAGCGAAGCAATCGGCGCGGAGGTTGCCACTTCGGGGACCGTGGCGCGAGCGCCCCTGACGAGTGCGGCACCCGTCCGATTGACCTTGCCGGAGAGGAAGCCTGAGCCACCCAAAAAACAGGACCCGGTTCCCACTGCCGCCCCGCCGGCCGAGCCGCTTCCCGCCCCACCGGCCGAATTGCTTACCGGAGAGGCTCTTTGGGGCGCGGTCCGGGACCAGATGATCCGCGAACGTCCGCTCTACGAAATGTGGATCACCGCCGCTCAGTTTTTGCGTCACGAACAGGGCACCCTGGCCATCGGCTTTCCTGAAGGGCAGCGATTTTACAAGGACTCTCTGATGCGCTGCGAGAAAGAAATGACCGCGCATCTCCATCATTTCGGTGGGAGCGGAGAGAGGCTGATCATCGAAGTGCGTGCCGATCTGGTGCCGCTGGAGGTGGAGTTGGCAGGTCGTTCGGAGGGCGAGGAAATCGCCGCCGATGAGGCAGCTTCTGAACCAACCCAAGAAGCCGTCGCGGGGTCCAGTTCGGCCTCCCCGGCCGCAGCGCTCTCCGCCGCAGATTCTGCGATTCCCTTCAGCGACGGACTTGACGACGAAGCACTCATCAGCGAAGCCATGAAAGTTTTCGACGCCCGTCGCCTCAACTCCTAACTCAAACAACGATCCCTTACGACTTATGAACATTGCGAAAATGATGAAGCAAGCCCAGCAGATGCAAAAAAAGATGGGTGAGATGCAGGCGGAGCTGGCGACTCTGGAGTTCGAAGCTAGTGTGGGCGGCGGCAAAGTGAAGGTGAAGGCGAACGGCGCCGGTGATGTAACCGCGATTTCGATCGATAAGTCTGTGGTCGATCCCGAGGATGTCGAAATGCTCGAGGATTTGGTGCTCTCCGGGGTGAAGCTGGCCATCGAGCAGGCCAAAACGGCCAGCCAATCGGAGATGGGCAAGTTGACCGCAGGATTGGGATTGCCTCCAGGTCTTGGATTTTGATCATATGCTTGCCGTCGTCGTCACCATCGAAGCCCACCCTGATCAGGTCGAGGCCATGATCCGGGCTCTGGAAAACAATGCCAGCCACTCGGTCCACGAACCCGGGTGCCGCTGTTGGGAATGGTCCCAGCACCTCGACGACCCTACCAAATTCGCGATCTACGAGCTCTACACCAGCGAGGCAGCTTTCGCCGCGCACAAGGCGAGCGGACATTTCGCTGAGTGGGTGGAGGCCAGCACTCCCTGCATCGCCCATAAGGTCGCTGGGAGGTATTGGGTTGGGGGATTGCAAAGCCAATCCACCATCGGTTGAGATCCTGCGATCAGGGTTGGGTGACTCTTGGGATCAGCTTCTTGGGATCAGCTTCTTGGGATCAGCTTCGGGGAGACCGGAGTCAACGGGATCGGAGGGAGCGCGGGAGGATTGCCCGGAGGCTTGACCTCAACCTCCTCGTCGTCTTCATAACGGTAGGAAATTTCAAGGTGTCGGGCGATCACGTCGAACACGGATTGGGCCCGGAACGGTTTTGTGACCACGTCGTTGCAGCCCATCGCGAGGACCATTTGGCGGTGGTGCTCCAGCGCGTGAGCGGAGAGGGAAATGATGACCGGCTGGTATCCCTGGGGGGCGGTCTCCCGGATCCTGGATGCGGCCTCGGAACCGTTCAGATGGGGCATCTCTTCATCCATCAGAACGAGGTGGGGACGCCATTCCATCGTCTGATCCACTGCTGCGGAACCGTCCGACGCATCCTGAAGCTCAAAGCCCACCGGACCGAGGATGTGGCGCAAGAGCAGGCGATTCGGCTGATGGTCGTCGGCTATGAGGATGCGGATCGGCCCCAACCCTTCCGCGAGTCCGGTGACGCGGCGGTCGCGCATCGCCGGGGCAACTTCGGCACCATGATGGGCGGCCGTTCCTTTCGGGAGATTCACGGAACGAGCCATGATCTTTGCGGTGAAGCGACTGCCCTGTCCCACCACGGATTCCACGAAGATGTCGCCCCCGAGCAACTGAGCGAAGGTCCGCGATATGGGCAAACCCAGGCCGGTTCCGTTTGAGATTTTCCGACCGGCGGAAGCTTGTTGGTAGCAGGTGAAGAGTCGGTCGATCTCCTGGGGTGCAATGCCTGGACCGGTGTCGATCACGGTGAATTCGATGGCACACAGTTTTGAATCTTTACCCGACCGATCCTGCAGTGGGATGGCGCTGATCTGGAGCTCGACGGATCCACTCGCCGTATAACGGATCGCATTGCTGACTAGGTTGAGGAGGATCTGGCGAAGCTTGGTTCGGTCCGACCGGATTCGCGACGGCATACCGGTGCTTTGGGAGATCCTGAATTCAAGACCTTTGCGTTTCGCCTGGGTGGCGAGGATGTCGCGGATGGTCTCTAGCAAGGGGGCTAGGTCAAAGGGTTCCTCGTGCTTCTCCATCTCTCCGGACTCGATTTTCGAGAGGTCGAGGATTTCGTTGATGACCTCGCAGAGATGCTCGCCGCTGTGATGGATCGTTTCAACCAATGAGCGTTGGCTCACGGTCAGTTGGGAGTCGCACGCGAGTTGCTCGGTGAAACCAATGATGCTGCTGAGCGGAGTGCGCAACTCGTGGCTCATCTTGGCGAGGAAGTCACTTTTGGCCTGACTGGCTTGTTCCGCCTGCACTTGCAATTGGCGGGCGAGGGCAGTTTCGGCGCGGTCTTTGGCCGCAAGGAGGCGTTGTTCCTTGACGCGCAGTTGGTGGGTTTGCCAGCGAAAACCGGTTTTGGCGAGGACTACGGAAAGGATCAGGATGCCGACATAGCCCGCCAGGCGGACCCACCAAAACTGCCACCAAGCCGGTTTCAGTTGCAAGCGGAGTGCCGGCTGCGGGTTCGTCCAGGTAACTCCGTCGAAAGATTTCCGGACCTGCATGAGGAAGGTGTCGAAGGGCAGGTTCGCATAGGACAGCGCACCGGTCGTCCCGAGATCGCGCCACTCGTATTCATGGCCTTGCATAAGCACCTGGAGACGCGGAGCGGGCGCTGTCACAGGTTCGAAATGAATCGTAAGGACGCTGTGCTTCGGCAGGGAAAGGCTGAGCCGAAGGGTTTGATCGGCGGGCGATGGGGGGAGGGACACCTCACGACGGACTCCGGATTCTTCGTGAATCTCCACCCGGGTGACGTTCGCCCGAGCGCTCGCCGCTTGGCTGGAAGATGGCGCAGAGCTGATGGCGAGCAGCTGAGGAGCATCTCCGGTGGCACCGGCGATCCCGCACCAACAGAGGCCAAGGCCGAGGGTCCGGAGCTTCGGAAATGTCGATGAACGGATGCCAGCCACGCGGTCAGGGAGTGAAAGATCGACGGAAGGTGCGGAACAAAGGGAACGGGGTCCAGACCATTCGCCTAAGTAAACTTGATTATATAGATAAGTTGATATTAAACCAGTATTAAATATCAATGTATGCTAATTATTTCGCCGACAAGCCGTTTCACGGGATCGAAGAGCCCTCCTGGGATGGGTGCGCGTGGGGCGCGCGACAGGGCCAGGCTCGTGGGTGGCTCGTGCTCGCCGTGCGCTGGGGGTGGCGGACTACGTCGCCTCCACGCCCAGTTGGGCGTGTTTCACCAAGCCGCAATCATCCCCGGCGGGACGCGGAAAAAGGAACGCAGGCGTCAGATGGCCTGGCGTTCCGAGGCGGTCTCACACGGAGGTTTCTTCGCCTTCTTCGATCACCGCCTGCTCGCGCAGTCGGTCGATCACTCCCAACAGGGCCCGGTTGCGCCGATCACTGCGGCACTGCTCGGCCAGGCCGGGGATTTGGTCAGGAGGGATCGGGGTCCGTTCCTTTTTCTCCGTGACGGTGAAGATGTGAAAGCCGTAATGCGTCGCCATGATGGGGCTGATCTCGCCGATGCGCATGGAGAAAACGAGGGCTTCGATCTCGGGCATGGTGTCGCCCTGTTTCATGAAACCGAGATCGATGTCTCGGCTTTCATCGGTGCCGTGCTCGCGGGCGGCGGTGGTGAAGTCTTTGCCGTTGAGCAACTCCTCGCGCACCGCGCGGAGGGCCAGATAGGCTTCGCGCGCGGCCTCGTGACTGGAGGGCTCGATAAAGAGCTGGCTGACGCGGACTTCTTCGGGCGAGAGGAATCGTTCCTGATTCGCCTTGTAGTAGTCGTCGATTTCCGCCGGAGTGGCTTCTTGATCCGTTTCGCCTTCGCCGGCGAGGAGCCGGTCCACCAACAGATTGCTGCGCAATTTCTCGATGATGACGCCCTCGTCACCACGGGAGAATCCGGTATTGTCGTAGAAAGCGTCGGTGCCTCCGTGCTCGGCGACGACCCCGTCGAATTTGCTCCGCACCTCGGCTTCATCAATCGGACCGCCCTGGGCGAGGGAGGCTTGCTCCAGGAGGATGCGATTGACCACATTGTCTTTGGCGTATTGGCGGACTTCGGCGTCACGGTCGCAGCAGATTGCTTCGCCTCTGCTTTGGAAATGTTCTTTGAGAGCTTCGAACTCTTGTTCGAAAACTTCGGCGGGGACGTGCGCTCCGTTGATGGTGAAAGTCATGGGCGGGAATGGTCGCGCAGGGCGGCGGCTTGCGCAAATACGGATCGCCGTCATCCTGAGGATGGCGCTTGCGGCTCGTAAAATCGCGGCAATCTTGGCCCGGTCATGACCAAGCCTCCTCGTGCGTTTGTTTTGGGTGCCGGTTTGGGAACCCGGCTGCGGCCTCTCACCGAGACCTTGCCGAAGCCACTCGTGCCGGTGGCGAATCGTCCCCTGGTAACCTACGCGCTCGAGCATCTCGCCGCTGAATTGGGTGTGGTCGAAGTCATGATCAATACGCATCATTGTCCGGAGGCTTACGGTCGAGCATTCCCCGAGGGCCGATACCGGAACCAGCGCCTTTCCTTTCGGCACGAACCGATCCTGCTGGACACGGCGGGCGGGATCGACAACCTCCGCGATTGGCTGCCGACGGACGAGTCCTTCGTGGTCTATAACGGGGATATCCTGACAGAATTGCCGCTGCGAGGGGCCTGGGACGCGCATCTTGAGTCCGGGGCTTTGGTGACGATGGTGCTGCGGAGCCGCGGACCGGAGTTGCGGGTCGGATTCGATGCTGCGAGCGGTGCGGTGGTCGATTTGCGCGGGATGCTGCGTCCTGACTGGCCGGCGAGGTATCAGTTCACCGGGATCTACTTCGTGGCTCCGCAGTTTTTGGACTGTTTGCGTCCTGGGGAAATCGAATCGGTCATTCCCCGTTTGATTGCGGCGATTCAAGCGGGGGCGTCGATTCGTGGGGCTCTTGAGGACGGGGGTCACTGGAGTGATCTGGGAGATCGGGATGCTTATCTCGATGCCTTGGCTTTGAGTGAGACCGGATTTCCCCGTTATGAGGGCGCGACGCCGTGGAGGAGATTCGCGGAGGGCCTGGAGATTCCCGACGATGCGACAATCGATGCCCATACTTCCATCGGAGCAGGTGTCAGGTTAGGCAGGGGGGTGATGATCGAAGAATCGGTGCTTTGGCCGGGGGCTGTCGCGGGCGACGGGAGCCGTCTCCGACGGGTCGTAGTTCGTGAGGGACGGCGGGTGGAAGGGGAGTTGGAAGCAGTCGATATCTAGCAGCCCGTCGGTCTAATCCCGCCCGGCTGCGAAAATCGGGGATTCGGCCCGAATGTCCCCTCGTCTTCGTCATTTGTGTTCACACAAACTCCTCAAACTCATGAAAATTCTGACTCGAACCCCAATTCCCTCGCTCAGACGCTCTAAGTCCGACAGACTCCTAGAGCTGAGCCATAGTCGATCACCGCCGTGTTCGCGGTGGAATTTTTTTTCTTTAATGATTTCCTCTTTCGGGCCGTCTTAGTAGGATACTCACTTACCGTGGATTAGCTTGAGTGGAGTCGTCGCCCGGTTTGGCTTTACCCTTTTCTCCCATTGGAAAAAATCGACATACCCCGACGCACCGTTTACCGGCTATCGATCTACCAGCGGAGCCTGCAGAAGTTCCTTGAACGCGCCGTGGAGATGGTATCCTCTGAGGATCTCGCCGCCGCTTCGGGGGTCAAGCCGACCCAACTACGCAAGGATCTCGGTCATGTCGGTCAGTTTGGAACCCGGGGGCTTGGTTATGGTGTGAAGTTGCTTTCCGAGGCGATCGCCGGGGTTATGGGTCTTTCGGTGCTCCAGCCGGTCGTCATAATCGGGGTGGGCAATCTCGGATCCGCGCTGTTGCGCTACAGCGGCTTCCGCAAGGAGGGGTTTGAAATCATCGCCGCCTTCGATGCCGATCCGGCGCATGTCAAAGCGACGACTGAACAGATGGGCGTCCCGGTGTATCATGTGGAGGGCTTGCAGAAGTATGTGGCCGCGCACGAAGTGCGCATGGCGATTATCGCGGTGCCGGAAGAGGCCGGGCAAAGTGTGGCGGATCAATTGGTCGCCGGGGGCGTGCAGGCGATTCTCAATTTTTCTCCGGCGGCGCTGAATGTGCCGGATGAAGTGGTCGTGAATCATGTGGATCTCGCCGCAGAACTCGGCAGTCTGAGCTTTTTTGTGAATTGACGCGGAATCTTGCTGGCTTGGAAGATGGCAGATGTTTTGCTCACTTCGGTCCGACCCGATGGCCCGTTCTCGCTTTCCGAGTTGCTGAAGTCCGGTCAGCTTTTTCATTGGGAGCCGATGGTTTGGCAAGGGCGCGAGGGCCATGCAGGATGTCTCGGTGACAGCGGAGTGACTTGGATCGGGCAGCCCGATGAAACGACCGTGCTGATCCGGTCGGTCGATCCGGGTGAAGTGGTGCGATACTTCGGCCTGGATCATGCCATGGGCGCCATCCAGGCTGCTTTCCCGCAGGGCGATGCTGTCTTGGCTGAAGCAATCCGATTCAGCCCGGGGCTGCGCATCGCGCGTCAACCGACCTGGGAGTGCCTCGCCACCTTCATCACATCTTCTCTGAAGCAGGTGGCTCACATCCGCGCGATTTCGATGTTGCTGCGGCAACGCTGGGGGGAGCTTCACGAGTGGGAGGGGCGGTTCTTTCGCGCCTATCCCCGCCCCGAAATGTTGGCGGAGGCGGGCGAGGATGCCTTGCGCGAGTGCGGCATGGGTTATCGGGCCAAATCCCTTCATCGAGCGGCGGTGGCGGTGGCCGAGGGGCGTGTCGATCTAGCGAGCCTCCAGGATGCGGCTGACCTCGACGCGGCGCGGGCAGCCTTGCTTGAGCTGCATGGTGTCGGGGAAAAAATCGCCAACTGCACGCTCTTGTTCGGGTGCGGGTGTTGGGAGGCTTTCCCCATCGACGTGTGGATCGAGCGCATCTTGCGGCAGCTTTATCGGAAGCGGCTCAAAGGAGCCCGCTTGCAACAGTGGGCGGTGGATCACTTCGGTGAGCATGCCGGATACGCCCAGCAATACCTCTTTCATTTTGCCCGGAAGAACCTTTAATTGGGGGAGCGGATAGACCGATGTCGGAATCACAAAAAGTATGGACCAGCCTAGCGGGAACGGTGGTGGCTCATTTGCTTCTGCTGGTGCTCGTCTTCACCATGCTCAGCTTTCGGCGCGTATCGTTGCCAAGTCGGGCGGCGAGCGCGGCGATGCATCAGCCTCGCGAGGTGCTCGTGGCCATCGGTGATCTGCTGGAGCAGGCCAGACTTGAGGAACCGGAGCCGGAGATTCCTGATCCGCCCGCCGAGCCCGCTGCGCTGGAGGAGCCGACTCCGGCCCCCCGACCATTCATGGCCACGGATTTGAACGCGCCCGAAGCTGCCGCTCCGGCGGGGGCCCGCTTCGAGTCGGATCGCAACACGTCCGCTGCCACAGAGATCGCCCCCGACCGCAACGCCCCCCAACAGAGCGGCGCTCCCACAACCGTCGGGGATCGACCGACGCCGCACCTCGCTCTGGCGAATCGAGAGTTTGTGGATGGTCCCCTGGATCAAGTTGGCTCAGCGGGTGGCGGAGGCAGTCCGGCCGCTCCCGCGCCTCCGCCAGCACCCGCAGAAACTCCCGCTCCCGCAGAAGCGCCGAGCCCACCGGCGGGGTCGGCCAATCCCGCGGGCGAAACCGGTCTGCTGATGAACGCGGAGATTCCGCAATCTCTCGCCGGAAAGCCGAGCGATCCGAATCCTGCGACGGCCCCAGCCGAGGAGTCGGGGTCTGATGCCGAGACTTTGGTGACGAAGGCGGATCGGCCACCCGAGCAGATGGTGGGTGACGTCATGGCCCGTCCTGCCGGGAGTCGCCCGGATGGAATCGCCCCCGAGGAGATGCGGTCGCAGAGTTTTGTCGATCCCGCCGAAGGTTCGGGCGCGGCGGCGTTTCCCGCGAAAGTCGGAGCCGAGGACACCATCGCCAAACGAGAAGAGACCGAATCCGAAGTCGGACCCGCCACGGACCTCGCGGCTTCAACCATGGCCGCTGCGGCGCCCGGAACGGATGGGAAGGACGAAGAAGAAATCGTCTCCGATGGTCCGCCTCCCAGCCTTGATGCGCCGGTTCCGATGACGGCGGCGACCAGTGCCTCGACCCCGCCGCCCCCGGCACCCGCGCCAGCCTTGGCGTCGGCGGATGACGGACTTTTTGCCGAAGGCATGAGTCCGGAGGAGCGGTTCAACATGATCAACGGCGACACCATCCGGATCGGGCAGAATGCAGTCGATGCCGAAGCCACCGAGATGGGGCGGTATAAAAAGTCCGTCAACGATGTGATCAAGCAACGCTGGCATCGCTATCGCCAGGATCGTGGCGCGGATGTCAGTTGGGGCGTGCTCAAGTTGCGTTTCCGGGTCGATGCGAATGGGCGGGTAAGTGTCTTGACCGTGGTCGAGAACAAAGCGGATACGGCGCTTGTGGAATTGTCGATGCGGGCCATCGTGGATTCCAAATTGCCTCCCATGCCGGCGGCAGTGGCCACCGAGGTTGGCAGCGAGGGGTTGGAGATCCAATACGACATCATTATTTATTGAAAACCAACTATGCCCGGTCAGTCACTCAACGAACAACTGTGGGAGTTTTTGCTCTCGGGTGGCTTTTTCATGGCCTTCATCGTCGGCTGCTCGCTCGTGGCGGTGGCGGTGAGCATCCACCGGGCGCTCTCACTGCGATGGGGAGCGGTTTTCCCACCGGCTTTGGCGGAAGAACTAGGGCGGTGTCACGAGTATTTTAAGCAGCACAAGACATCCCGGCTCTATGCCTTCCTGCGACAGAGCGACAGCGCGATGGGTCGGATCTCTCGAATTGCCCTGGCCCCTGATTTTGAAGACCGCGAGACCGCCAGCTCGGCGGTGGAGGCTCATGCCCGCGAGGAAATGGTGAAACTCGAGCACGGCATGGGTGTGCTGGAGGTGGTCATCACGATTGCCCCGCTGCTCGGATTGCTGGGAACGGTCAGCGGACTCGTCAGCGTCTTCGCCACGCTCGGCGGGGGAGGGGACGTGGCTGATCCGACGGCCATCGCTGCCGGTATCGCGGTGGCGTTGAATACCACCATCGCCGGTCTGGTGGTGGCGGTGATCACGGTGATCTTTCACTCGTTCTTCACCCGACGGCTCTCCCAGCTGGCGGCGCGGATGGAAGTCGTCGCGGGAGGGCTCTTGCACGATTTTTACAAAGTGGGCGGACCTCGTCTTTATTCGTTGGAGTCTGACCAACAGGCCGGTCGCGCGGCGGATCCGGGAGTGGCCCGGGCGATCCAGCAAAGCGCGGCCCAACTCGAAACAGAAGATCCCCGGAGGTGAAATTCTACACCCAGAAGCGGCGGCAACCGACCGTCCCCATCGTTACCCTGATCGACATTCTCGCGATCTTGCTGATCTTCTTTATCGTGACGACCACCTTCAAGCAGCGGCAGTCGCTCTTGAAAGTGAACCTGCCCAAGTCCTCCCAGATGGGCGAGTCCGGGGAGGCGAGTCCACGCACCATTCTGGCCCTCAGCAAAGACGGGAATGTCTCGCTCGGTGATCAAGTGGTCCCCCTGGAGCAGCTCGGCGAAGTCCTTCGCACCTTCCGCAGTCAGCAGCCCGATGCACTCCTTGAACTGAAAGCCGATGAGGGAGCGCCCCTCGGGCGCATGGTCGAAGTGTGGGACGCCGCCGTTGCCGCCGGGATCGACCTCGGGGAGCTGCCCTTGCGGATTTTGTTGGAGTAAATGGAGTTGATCGGAAGTCAGACAATTTGCATGTTTCAGCTCTTTTACCCTTCCGACCCTGCTCTCGACAGTCCGAGGAAATGCCTGTAGTCTCCCGCTTCCTTTTTGCCAATATCCATGATTCGACCGATTGTCTATTATCCCGCTCCCGTTTTGCGACAGGTCGGAGCCGTCGTCGAGGAAGTGAATGACGAGATTAGAAAGCTGGCTCGGGACATGATCGCAACGATGATCGACGCCGAGGGGATCGGGTTGGCGGCCCCGCAGGTGGGAGTCTCGCTGCAACTGGCGGTGGTGGACGTCTCGCATGATGAGGAGTGCATCAGCTACCTCCGGGTCAATGGAGAGGAGAAATCCCTGGCCGAGATCAGCCCGCTCATTTTTACCAATCCCAGGCTTCAGCTCAAAGGAGACAGGGAATCATACCTTGAGGGTTGTCTCTCCTTTCCTGACTTGCGCGGGGATATCCTCCGGCCCAGCGAGGTGGTTGCCACGGTCACCACATTGGAGGGAGAAACCCTTGTGATCGAGACCGACGGACTTTTCGCCCGGGCCATTCAGCACGAGACAGATCACCTCATGGGACGGTTGTTCATCGACCGCATGTCGAGCGCGCGTAAGCTCGCGATCCGGCGTCAGCTCAAGGAACTGCAGGAGCAATATGGCTGATGAGGTGCCGGGGAAGGTGATTTGCGAGCATTATGAAACATACCGTATCTGTATTTCTAAAGGGACTTGCCATGGGGGCGGCGAATGTCATACCCGGAGTCTCGGGGGGCACGGTGGCTTTTGTGTCAGGCATCTACGAGCGACTCATTTCCGCGATCAAATCATGCGATCAGGAGGCGCTCCGCCTTTTGTTCAAGGGGCGATGGAGGGAGTTGGCGGCGCGGATCGACTTCTCGTTTCTGGCGGCGCTCGGGACGGGTGTTGCGGTGGGGATTCTTACGCTGGCGCAGCTGCTTAAGATCCTGTTCAAAGTGTATCCCATCGGAGTATGGGCCTTCTTTTTCGGACTGATTGTGGCCTCGATCTTTTTTGTGGGGCGGCGGATCAAACGCTGGTCGCCGATGGTGGTGGTCTGTCTCGTGTTGGGAATCGCCATTGCGGTCGGGATTTCCCTGCTCAGCCCGGCTTCCCAGGATGAGCGGCCCTGGTATCTGTTTCTGTGTGGCATCGCGGGAATGTCGAGCATGATCGTGCCGGGAATCTCGGGGTCCTTTGTGCTCCTGCTGATGGGGAATTATCAACTCATCATGATCGAGTCGATCTCGGAGCTGGCTTCAGGTAATCTTGCGGTGCTGAAGACCCTGGTGCCCGTGGGGCTCGGTGCGATCGTCGGGTTGCTCGCCCTTAGCCATTTCCTTTCCTGGATTTTCCGGGCCTTTCACAATGAGGCGGTCGGATTGCTGACCGGGTTTGTGGCAGGTTCGCTGCTGGTGATCTGGCCGTGGAAGGTCCCGATCATGCAGACGTTCACGGTGGGGGAGAAGGTCAAAGAAAAGGTCATCGGCTACGATTGGAATTTGCCTGATCTCTCGATGGCAACGCTCTGTGCGGTGCTGCTCATGATCGCAGGTGCCTTGCTAGTCTTGTTGTTGGAGCGGGCCGGCGCGGTGAAGCCTGAGCCGAGTGACGGGGGTGCTTGACAGAAAGGACGGCTTGGTGAATAATGCAATGATTTTGCATTAAACGCCATGAAATACTCCCTGACTTTGTTTGCCGCCGCGAGTTTGCTCAGTTTCATTTCCTGCACGGAGAGGGAGTCCGGGGTGTCTGGATCTGCGGGCAAGCCTTTGATCGTCGTATCTGTTCCGCCTTATGCAGGACTCGTGGAGAAAGTGGGGGGTGATCTTTTTGGCGTTCTTACGCTGGTCACCGAGAATGACGATCCGCACACCTACTCGGTCACTCCGAATGAGTTGGTCAAGGTAAGCGGCGCGAAAGTCTATTTTACCGCGAGCCTGCCCTTCGAGAAGACCCTCGTTTCCAAATTGAGCGAAACGAAAGGTGGACCGGCGCTCGTCGATCTGCTCGCCGGACTGGAGACTCGCAATTTCTCTGAAGGAGAGCATGAGCACCACGATCATGCGGAAGGTGAACATGATCACGCTGAACACAAGGAGGACGCTGACCATGACCACGCCGAGCACGACCACGAGGACGCGGAGCACAAAAAGCACGCCGACCATGACCACGACCACGAAGAGTCCGAACTTGACCCTCATGTTTGGCTTTCTCCCGTCAATCTCATCATCCAAGCCGAATTGATTTCGAGCGCCCTCCAAGGTCTCGTCTCCAGCGAAGATGAGAAGGCAACGATCCGCTCGAATACGGCGGCACTGGTAGCGGACCTGACCGCCGTCGATAAAGAATTGGCGATCACCTTGTCCCCCCTGCGCGGAGAGTCCTTCTTCGTTTATCACGGAGCCTTCGGTTACTTCGCCCGGGACTACAGTCTCAAACAGGAAGCCATCGAGATCAACGGCAGGAGCCCCGAGCCGAAGCAGTTGACCGACGTCGTCGCAAAAGCGAAGGCCGAAGATGTGCACGTGGTGTTCGTGCAACCTCAGTTCGACCAGACCAGTGCCGAGGCACTCGCCGAAGCGATCAACGGAAAAGTCGTCGCCATCGATCCGCTCGCAAAAGATGTGATCGCCAATCTTCGCGACATCGCTGCGAAGCTAAAGGCGCAGTGACCATACCCTGTTCGGTCGGTGATCATACCCTGTTGGATGAGTGATCACACCGGGCAAGACCGGGGTTGTCAGGCTGTCTCCGGCTTTCTGGAAACGATTCCGGATGAGCATTGAAAATTGCACTTGCGAACAGTGTTTCATTAAGGGCAGGTTTGGCGTATCAACCAAACCTTTCGAATGCGTGGCGCTTGGGCTTACTGGCCCTTTCAGATTGAGTCCGCCCGCACAGAATATGCCGATCCTTTGACTTCCCTATCGTTTTTTCTTTCCAAGATTCCGTGTTGGCCAGTAAGCTGCGTCCGGTTCGGGAAGGATGGAGCCTGCGGAGGTGGGTTACCTTTTGCGGTATATTCGGACTGTCCGAATCTGTCCTAGAAATGGACAGCTACATAATTATACTGTTAGTCCGAAAATAATCGTATGCCCTACACTGAATCAGTCGTCACATTCCTCGACATATTGGGCTTTGGATCACTGGTCTCTGACGAAGAGCAGTTCGAAAAGATCGAACGCACCCTCAATCGATTGCAAGAATGGACTCAATTCGAAGAGTTCCAGACCGAAGGCTTCGAGCAACGTGCAACGAACTTCTCGGATTGTTGTGTGCGCTCCACACCCATCGTAAAGTCCACGGGCGAATCGAATTCATTCGGAATACTTGCACACGAAATTCTCGATTTAGTGCACGCACAGCTCAATCTTATCGGCATGGAGTCCGTGCTACGGAGGGGTGCGGTCACCGTTGGTTCTCTCCACCACGAGGAGGATCAGGTTTTTGGTCCAGCTTTGGTGCGGGCCTATTATTTGGAGACAGATGTTGCACAGTATCCGCGGATCATCGTGGATCCGAGGCTGATTCACCGAATGAATTCGACCGAGGATTTCGTTGCAGATCAGCACGATCATGACCAAGAGAGGTCACACATTGCAGATTGTCTGAAGCGTGATCGAGATGGAATCTACTTCATCGACTATCTGGGCCTTTCAGCAAGCGAGCTTGATGGTCCAGAATCAGTCCTATTCCTTCAGCGGCATCGAGACCTGATTCTAGCTGGTGCCCAGACTCATGGAGAGCGACCAGCGCTTGCAGTCAAATACAATTGGCTGCTCGAGTATCATAACGATTATGTCCGGACGCTGAACGAAGATGTTCTGAGTGAATACGATCTGGATCGAGACGTTTTTCTAATCGATGAGAGCAATCTGCCTTTCTACCAAAAACTGGACTAACAACAAAGGGTGTAGCGAAGGCGGAGCGTAGCGGAGCCTTCGACTACACCCATAGTTGAACAAGCCCGGGAGTATGCGGGCCGTGTCTGGTGATTTGTCAGGACTTGTCCGGGTGGAACGCGGAAATTGCCCCAGCGAGGTCGTCGCGCTGCACTGCGTGCCAAGTTGGATTGTCCTGGGTAGAGAGAAACGGAGGAAAAAACCACCTTTCCGGGGGAGAGGGGCGCGTGGGAAGCGCATCGTTGGCGGCAGCCGACGGGTTACCTATTCTGGAATGCGGAGGAGTTGGGCTCATGCCAGCGCGGGGGGGCCACGTTTCGAATTCGGAGGGAATGTTACCACGATCATCATTGGCTTCGCACAGCATCGGCAAGGACGCGGTGCCGTTGCCGCCTTCGCGACGGGCGGAAAAACCGAAGGCGCAAGCACCAGAGTCCGTCCCGACAAAAACCGTGTTCGTTCGCGAAAATTCGGAGGGACAGGTTATTTATTTGGCGACAAATCCTTAATTTTCATATTTTTCGTGCCCGAAGGATTAAACTGAAAATACTCAACCGGATTATTTACCTGTCCCTTCGAATTTTGGTAGTCCCTTCGAATTTTGGTAAAACGCTTTGAGTTGATTGACACTCCTGATTAGAATCCTTACTCTCCATTCGAGGTCGCGCTCCGATTTACGGGTCGCCAGGCCTTG
>Ga0105044_10007028_pt1 | contig 15494 bp, 11 predicted proteins | sample MAT01_FD_78092 | JGI IMG/M metagenome (GOLD analysis project Ga0105044, IMG submission 78092) | Freshwater microbial communities from Lake Fryxell liftoff mats and glacier meltwater in Antarctica - MAT-01 | ecosystem: Environmental > Aquatic > Freshwater > Ice > Liftoff microbial mat | place... | reverse complement strand
TTTTCTTACTGGCAAGGATCTGCGATTTTAGCTTTGGTGAGTATTTACTCACCACAAGCGCATTAACGATGTGGTTAAATGGCTGTCCAGTAAATTATTGATATATTTCGACTGGTTATCAGGCCAAAAACTAGGGTTCGTGCTCTTCCAGGCTGCGTGGGGAGGCGTCGCTGCGGCACTCGGCACCGAAGATGGTGTCTCTGCCGCTCTGCTTCGCACCCCAACCGCTGGCATTCACACATCTGGACAACCAAGGATTACGCAACCGATGGCCTGGCAGCTTTGACAGATTAAGGCGTGAGAGAAATGGGGTGTCCGGAACTCGCCCTGCCGAGGATAGAATCTTATAAAGGAATCGGCGGCAATCTCTCACGAGACTGCCGCCCTATTGCCATTTTACCGGTAGCGCTTAGCAACCCGAACTGTTGTAGCACTGCCCTGGATCAGGAACTCGAACACAGCTTCCACTCAAATCTTTAAGATAGATCTCTTCTTTGCCGGTCTCCCGTCTCGCTTCAATCGCTATGGCAACTGGCCCCTTACAGTCTCCCGATGCAAAACATCCGTAATGGCGGGAATCGTACAAACTACCGGTTGGGAAATACTCCCCTAGCTGATGAATCTTCTGGCCCTTGCTATCATAGGCAATAATCGAATTTGGGAATCCGCCTGGGCACCCGCGGGTAGCGATAAAGCCTGTACTTCGGTGCCGAGGATCGCCCTTACTAATATGGGAAGACTGCTGAGATTTCCAAATCTCGCACTTCTGCAACTCACGTACGCTCTTACACACTTTCAAAAGTCCAGCGGAACCTCCGCTAAAAACGAAGATAGTTTTGGCACGTCCCGAGGGCCCCATTCTAGCTAGCAGGTCGACTTTACCATCGTTGTTCCTATCTGAACACGTGAAATGAGAATACGCCCGTGACATTCTAATTTGTTTAGTCTTATTCGTCTTACTGAGCGACGCGAAACCCCGCTGCCCCTGCGTAGTCCACCCGTCGGGTATCCCATCGCCGTCGAAATCACATGCCGATGGATTGGTAATAGTAATTTGTGCCCGAGCCGTCCCCGGAAGCGCAATGAACATTGCTCCAATTATCAGTCCTGCCCTAAAAGCATTTAACATGTTCCTTCTCCAAAAATTGCTTTGAAATCGCGGCTCGCCACGCACTACGACAATAGTGACCTCACACTATAATAGCGGACGCGGAGAGGAGCCAAGAGATTTTTCCTTGAAATAGGGGCGCTCCTGGTTAAAAAATCTATGTAATTCATTTTGACGATTAACGTACTGGGATCGCTGGACTTCTCTCAAAGACCAGGGCATTCACACATCTGGCCCCCAAGGAATTACACCACCCGAAACTCGCCCTTACCTGGAACTGGCACACAGCACCCTTGAAGCCTGCAACTCCAGACCTTCTCGCCCAAGGAAACTTCCCACCAGGAAACTGTACCGATTGACAGTAATTCTTTGTTCAACAATTCTTTGTTCAACGGCATATTCATAGAGTTGTTAGTAAAACTCTCAACAAAACGACATACTTGGCGCATGCACGCAGCTATGAACGCCCCACAGCGGCCAACGACAACAACCCCAGAGGACGAAGGGCGCTACGCTTCCCAAGACCGCGGATCTCAGGAGTCCTACGAGCGCTATCTAGCCGCCATGGACGCAAGTATGCGTGAGAAGATTGCGCGAACGACCGCTCACTTTCCAGCAGAGGGGGTAATCGCCGATTTGGGGTCCGGCTCCGGGCTTGGATCTTTTGCTATTGCCTCGCTATACCCAAACGTTCAAGTGATTGGAATCGATGTCAATCAAGCAATGGTAGACTACGCTTCCGGAAAGCATCTCCTTCCCAACTTGAAATTTGTTCGAGCTGACATCGGATCTGAATTTGCGCCGCCAAGCTCCCTTGACGGCGTGTTTGCTTGCTCCGTCTTTCACCACCTGACTAGCTTTAACAGATTTTCTCTCGCTCCCGTGCGCGTGTGCCTGGACAAGATTTCTGAAGCGCTCAAGCCTGGTGGAAAGCTTGTTGTACGTGACTTCGTTATCCCCGAGGGACCACGGCAGGTGCTGCTTGATTTGCCTACGACCGACGGAAAGTCAGAGGGGTCGCCCGAGGAACTTTCAACTGCAAAGCTTTTCGAGCAATTTGCGCGGGACTTTCGCTCAAACTGCCACCCAATTTCCGGAGTGCCCTACGCAGATCTGGGATTCGCCTCACCAGGGTGGCAACGATTTCAGGTGAGCCTACGCGATGCCAATGAATTCCTTCTGCGCAAGGACTACCGCAAGACCTGGGCGGTAGAGCTCCAAGAGGAATACTCCTATTTTTCACAGAAGGAGTTCTGCGCCGAGCTCGAGAAGCGAGGATTAAGAATTTCTTACAGCTCAGAGATTCTTAATCCTTGGATTGAGCAGCACCGCTACGAAGGTAAGGCCAAGCTCTGGGATTTAAATGGTGCACCGCTTCCCTTTCCGCCGACAACCATTGTAATAGCAGCGACAAAAGTACCCGGGGGCGAAGGCAACTCCTTTTCGCAGCATCCTTTGGCAGTCACCGAAGATCACTCCTTCACTGCTCTCAAGTTCTTCAGGCATAAGGAGACAGGTGAGGTCTTTGAAGTGGCTAGCCGCCCTAACCCAACCGTAGATCTCCTTCCATGGTACGAGGAGAGGGGCGATCTCTGGGTTATAGGAAAAATGGATTACCCTCGGCCACTCCTCACGGTTGATGAAAGTTCGCTCGATGGCTCCCATCTCGCCGGCTACATTGCTGAGCCGATTACGGGATTAATTGACGAAGTAAAGGAATCGTCAATTGAACGCACTCTTGAGGAGCGCTCCGGGATTCATTCACATTCAATTATTAATGTGGTGCCCGGACTGCGGTACTACCCGTCTCCCGGCGCTGTCGACCAATGCGCGGAATCGGTTCTTATTGAGGTGAGAAAGCCGGAAGCGCCATTCAGCACTCCCCACTACAGCAATCTTTCTACCTCCGGTTCTCTAAAGGCTGTGGAGGTGCAGCAACTTTTGAGGGCTGCGGCAGTAGGAGGACTTTTCGACTCTCGCCTCGAGATAAATGCCTACCACCTCCTCCTCGAGAAACATCGCGCAGCCGGTCCATGGATAGGCGCCGAAATATCACTTACTGAACAATCAACGCATGTAAGAGTTATGGGGGCTAAGGAGTTGCTTCGTCCCAACTCAAGCTGCATGTTCGAACCAATCAGCGTTCCGATGGAGGGAAAGTTTTTCGAGAAAAGAGTTTCGCGCTTTGAGGAGCTAAGCGCGCAGGGGGAGAAGGTAGCCGAAACGACGCTGGAGTATGCTACCCCTCGAGGTTTTAGCAACAATACCGTCCTCCTTATTCCTCTCGCACGAAGGAACGGCGAAATCCTGATCGGAATTGAGGACCGAGATCTCCCGGCAGGGATTGAACATGGAGATGGGTCTCGAGTGCTGACTCCCCCCGCGTTTCGAATCCCAAAGCAGGCCAGGACTCTTGGTGCTGCTGAAGAGTTTGCAATGAACCGCTTGAACACTGAGTTCGGTGCAGGAGTAAAGTCTGCATGGGCGCTCGGAGGGCGCTATTTCCCCTCCCCTGGGCTACTTCCGGAAGTGGTGTATCCGTTTGCCGTTGAGATTGACCTTTCTAACTTAACACCCGCGCGAAGCCAGCTTAACTGGGTGCCGCTCAAGGAGCTCGTGAACCGACGGAAGGAGATTCATGATGCCCACTTACTCACTGGAGTATTGCGAGCCTCCCATGCTCTTGGGCTACTAGTAGACTAGTTCAAAACTACCTGAAAGCGCTCCCTTACCTGTCAAGCGCTCACACCCCCACCTCGGCCAAAGATATCAGAGCAATAGCCGAGTCAACCACTTAGACTCATTAGAAAAGATGGATTCTCTCCAAACATCTTGCACTTCCTTAGCCTATCCAGGCTGGTATCCTGTAGGGCCATCGTACTTTAGTCTGATATGCTCACACCGAAAATCCACCCTGTCACCGCAAGAACGCGCAGCGATTCGGCGGGAGCCTCTCCAGTAATCTGCCCCGAGGTATCTGACTCTCGAATGGTTGCTCGTGTCGTTCCAGGCACTCTTCGCCGCGAGGCAACAAGCGCAGTAACAACCCACTCCTTTCTCGTAGCCCCCCTCGGCGCCGCCAGAAATATACTTGCGCCCCCTCAGATCTACACAATCGCCTATAAGCATCAACAGGACGTTGTCGACGGAATGTATTTTTTTCGAGATACCGCATCGGGAGCTGCCAAGATTATTTGCTCTCGTGCTGCCTGGCCGGTGCTGACTGCACGAGACCAACTAGGAGCTCCACATCACCCTGCAGCGGTGGACGGAATGCTGATCGGACTTCCCGGAGCTTTCGTGACTCGCTCCCTCAACGACACTTTTAGAACAATAGCCAACGCAAGAATCGGCGTTTCCCCGCTAGAAACGCCGACCATTCTCGGCGGCGCTTCAGTCGTCCTTCCAAACTCCCCGGAAGTTGCCTTTCCAAGAGCTGCAGAAATTACGCCACTTCCCGAGGGTAGGCATGCCATTGTCGGGAGACAATTTGCAGGATCGCGCGAGACTTTTGCATTACCCGCCCAAGAGATTGTAAACCGTACTCTCTCGCCTCATAACCCCGATATCTTCTGCATGCGCCTGCTTGAGCGCACGATTCGCCTTACCGAGCAGCTAGGGGAACCCTTGACGGTTCCTGAACATCTCTCGCTTAAGAACGGAAAGGTCTATGGACTAGAAGAAATTTCAAGAGACCTTCCTATTCTTGGAGCGGATGCTCTCCGATCGGTTCTTAAAGGAGAGTCGGCCCTTCCCCAAATCGTCGCAGCCCTAAAGCTTGAGGCTACAGAAACGCCGACGACGCCATTTCTTAAGGAACATAAACTCCCAGTCACCACGGAAAGCGAAACTGGTGAAAGGCTGGACTCTTTTGAGGCTGATCTAGTTGCACGTGACGGAGTTGATTGTGTCGCCTCGATTGGTTGGTGCCTAATTCAAAACGAGGCTGGACATCCAGAGCCCTATTTAGTTGCAAACATTGGCGCACGCGTAGCCTTAGCAGCGCGGTTTAGAGAAAACCACGATCATCCGATTGCATTTGCTACGAGCGAACGGCACGCCGAGATTGTCACGGGGGCCATAGGCTCAGCAAGAACACCCACTGAACTCGAAGAGCGAGCGGTAAGCGCCCTTGAGCAAGAAACTGGCCTTTCTATCAGGCCAGACACCCAACAGACTGTGATGCAGGGCTTTAGAAGCCCTGGATTCAGTCCTGACGGGGACCATGTGTATCTGATGGAAGTAGATCCCACCTGCGTCCAGAGCAAGAAAAAAACTAACACTGTAAATTTCACGTTTCTTATAAAAGCATGTGACGTGCGGGAACTTGCTTGGGAAGGCGGCTGCTCGGATCTCCTTCTTCAACTTTCAGCCGGTATTGTAGAGCACGGGTATTCTTCTTTGGTCCCCCAACGAGGCGCCGCACTTCTTACACGTACCGGCAAGACGCTCGCTGCATTGAGTGGGGAATCGAGCGAAGGGTTTGACATCATCAAAGATCATCTCCCGGGACTTCTTGCTACTCCGGCGCTGAGAAGTCAGGTACGCAGAATGTTTGAAAGAGGAGGCCAGGATGCTAGCTCGGTGGGCCATCCTTCTGAAGCAACCTTCTTCAGTCCGTTACTTGCTGAAAGCCCTAAGCCTAAGGATGGGCATGGTACTATAAATGACCGGCCCGGTTTCGGGCTGCTCATGGACCATGACCATCGCCACTATCGAATTGGAGAGTTCATTCCCTACTTTACCGATGCCAACGGCCGAATTGCCATCGGTGCAGGTGGTGCCCCAGTCATGCATTCCATGGCCACAAATCGGGAAATGTTGATGACGAACGAGGCCTATGCGCTCTATGGGGACGCACAGACCGCACGGCGCATGGGAATCGACCTTTACGAGAACCTAAGCGGCGAGCCTTCGCCTGCCCGAATCTTTGATGCTATCGCCGTGAGCACCTTCTCTTTCGGCCCTGAGCAAGAACTCGCAGCGCTCTACACCATGGTGGTAAAGGGCGAGATTCCACATTTTATCCTCGAACATCCTGATTATGAACAATGGCGGCAAGTAATTCGTTCAAAATTAATCGGCTACTTTGTACGCGACCGTCCAAACTCCGATTTGATGTATGATTATTGGAAGGAGCATCCCGTCGTTGCTCAGGTCGCGCTTGATTTTTGCCCGCAGGCCTCCACGAATCTAAGTATATTTAAAAGCCGCTTCGAAGAATTGATGCGCGATGAAGCTGAGGCTTCAGAGGGATTCAATCCCTTCAAAGCTCGGCTCGAAAGGCTTTGGCGTGCTGAGATCCCGCGGATTGCGCTTAACCTAGGACTCCTCAAATCATATGCTATAAAAAATAACTCAGCGGGAGTCGAGAACTATCTCGGTTCTATTGACGTGCTCCTTGAACAGCTGAAGCTTGCCTCACTTCGGTTAGGCAAGACACTTGAAGGAATAGCTAACATGGAGCCCTCGCGAGAGAATATTGCGGCGGCGGAACTCTACCTCTCCATTGCGGAGGAGTTACTTCCTAAAGTATCTGAGCAGTATGAAGCTTTAGCTGCTGACACCCACGCTCTTACCGCCGAACAAATCGGCGAGAGACGAGACAAGAGGTACTTCCTTACCAAGATCCCTGAATTTCACACCTCAGGCGACATGGAGCGACTCATAGAAGTGGTTGAATTCGCGAACTTCGATCGTGAAGGGCTAGCCCGTCCTCCATCAATGCTTCCTTTGCCACGAGATTAAGATTTCGAATTTCTGATGGGGCCCTATTCGGCGGCATGACGCGAATGCGCGGCGTTTGTTTCGGCGGGGTAGGGCTTGTCTCGCCAGAGCCTGGCAGGGCGACGTTCTAATTGGACCACAAAGGCTCACGGCCGTGAGCCTTCCTCACCAATAAACAGCAACCCCTCAAAATCGCGGATGCTCTCTGCATCCCGCGGGCCCGGGCCCCGCCAAAGTTGCCACGCGCTCCAGCGCAAGAATTCTTCGACGAGCCCCCTGCTGATGACTTCGCCTAATCCAGGCTGACAGGATCCGTCCGCTTCATCCGCGGTATAACCGGCGATCTCACCACCTTCCCCAGCCACTCACCGAGTACAATCTTAGAAAGACCGCTTCCAAACACTCGCACTACCTTGGAACCCAGGCAGAGATCTCCAAAAGCAGCGCCTCTTGCAAAGTGCTTCAACCAACTTAAATCCCTGGCCAACTAAAACGGCTACTCCCTTAATCATTCTAAGGGGCTATTTTGATTTTCCTAATCCTGCATATAAACTATGGAAAACGTTTCTTCATAATTCTCTTTTGCTTTGCAAGCACACGAAGCGCAGTAGGAGCCTCTTTCAAGTTTTCTCGCGGCAAATGAAGATTTAATCCCTGCATCTGTTCAATCAAATAATTCAAATCCAATCTAACATTCGAGCCCTGGTCTGCATGCGACTCAAAAATTGAATTTATATCATCTTTATCCTTTAACCTGCCCGCAAATAGTTTTGCCAAGATCACATCCTCGGCTGTAAGCGTTGGGACTGCGCCCCGGCCGCGGCCGACGGCGCCGAAAAGATCTTACGACTAACCCCTTCGATAGAGCCCTCGCTCCCTAATCAGCGTCCCGACGCCAGGAGGAAGCATCCCGCCTCCCTCACCTCCACTCTCAAGCTCCCGCCGGAGGACGGTGCTACTAGCCTCTACAGTAACCCCCCGCAGGATGTTACCCAGTATCAGCCGATACTCCCTCGCGCTAAATCCATCAAGCTGAAGGTCAGCCGCTACCGGATATCCGGGGCGTTCAATTACGGCGAACTGAGCTATTTCAAGCAGCTCGTGAATATCTTTCCACTTTAAAAGATCCGCGAGGCAGTCTGATCCAATGATAAGGGTAAGCTCAGCGAGAGGAGACTTCCGCTTGATATGCCTCGCCAGGTCTATCGTATAATTGCCAACCTCCCCCAAAAGCTGCACAGGGGAAACAAACATTCCAGGTTCGTCCGCCAGCGCAGCGATAAGAAGCTCCAGGCGCGCAAGGTTCCCCGCCTGTGGACTCTTATCTTTGAGTGGATTCTTCGCCGTTGGCACAAAAATGATGCTGTCTTGTCGGCCTGCCCGGGCCGCAAGCTGAGCGCTTGCCAAGTGCCCCACATGGACCGGATCAAAGGTGCCGCCAAGGATCCCAACGCGGCCGCTTAAGCCCTTGAGCGAGACAAGTAAGGGTTGATGGTTTCCCTCTGGTGTGCCTGAACCCGGCATTTGTAGATGGGGAATCTCTCCCCTTTTCGCATGCCGACTAACAGGATTAGAGCTGGATTTCAGGACGACGTTCATGTGCCTTTACTCTCACGCTCTCGGTCTGTGCAATCTCTGGTAGAACGTCCCTTGAAGGAATTAATTGAACACCGGCTCCAACAAGTCGGCGAAGCATCGCCTCATCATCGCCGGCCTTCACATTCACTGCTCGTGTCCCGTCAACCACCACCGAAACTTTTAGCTTCAGCTCCGCCGCATCGAGCGCCGTGAAGCCGACACAGTAGTCGAGAGCAAGCCCCACAACGTGGATCTCAATCTCCTCAGGAGACTCGCCCCGTCGTGTAGCCTCCGCTTTTAGAACTTCATAGAGCTCGGTTGCGCCGCGTTTTTGATTATCGAAAAACCCGCTATAGCTGTCGATAAGCGGACCCAGGCCCTTGCGCACTATATGGTCGAAGCGCTGCGCCTCTATGTCGGAATGAAACTCTGCGCCGCTAGATCCCTGCACGCAGTGCACGGGCCAGAGCACCTGCGGAACACCCTCGAGTTCTCCTAACTCGAAGCAACTTCTGCCCGGATGATTTGTGGCGAAGCTCCCGTGATCCTCGGGATGCCAATCAAGCGTTGCGATACGAAGATCGTAATCCCCCTCCCTCATAAGCCGATTTACTAGAGGAACAATCTTGTCGCCTTCAGATACGGCGAGCGCTCCTCCAGGACAGAAGTCACGTTGAAGATCGATCACTAAAAGAACTTTCATAGCTGGGCTCTCCTTTCGTAGGCATGGCGAGTACACGTCGTCTGCTAACCCAATGTGCCAATTTAGACATTAAAGGGTAAATGAGTGTCCTAATTAGTACTGCTTAACGCTATTTATGTTAAATATTCGGCCCGTTTGGAAGTAGGATCCCTGGACGTCATCCTGCGCTCACGATTAATTAACGGAGCGTTTTATGCCGTCACCACAACTCAGTCCTCAACGACCACTTACCGACCTAGCTATTCCTGAAGCGTCAGCAGGAAAATTAAACAGCAGCACGGCCGCTGCTCGTATCCTTCAGCTCCCAGAGTCAGCTCGACCATTCGCGGATAAGTATTTTCTAAATACAGAAGAGATTCTTAAAGGTGAGAAGCTCAATCCCTGGGTGCGCGCTCAAGTCATGATTCGCAAGGGTCCAGGAATTGTTGGCGGGCTTGAAGAGGCACGCGCCATCATAGAAAAATACTCCCCACTCTTTGAGCATGGAGGAAGTATTTCTAGCCTTGAAGATGGCGAGGTCTTTGGAAAGGGAGAGAGCTTAATGACGATTGAGGGTCCTATCCAAGATATTGTCGCTCTTGAGACCATGTATCTTGGCGTCATCAGCGCTGAAACAACGCTTCGTACTGACAACGTCACCACTATTGACGTCGAAGCAGTGCAAAGAAAAATGAATTCTGTGGTTGAAGCAGCGGACGGACGCCCCGTCATCTATTTTGGAGCACGCCATTGGAGATACAACGAAGATAAGGCCATCTCGGCAGCAGCTTTCGACGCAGGCGCACGTGGTTGCTCCACAGATGCGGGAGCCGCTTCAGCCGGACTAATCGGAATCGGAACCATTCCTCATGTTCTTGAGAACATATTGGCATGGAAAGTAGGGCATGCCCGGGCCGTAGTAGAAGCAACTGTGGCATTTGATAGACAGATGGATCCAAAGATCCCGAGAATTGCCCTGATCGACTACAACAATCGCGAGATTGACGACTCCGTCGACACTGCACGGGCTCTACAGGGCAGGCTCTACGGTGTGCGCGTCGACACCTGCGGCGAGAACATTGCGCAGGGGGCACTCCGCGGACCACATGGTCCTGAAGCAGATGCGTGGAGGGCAACCGGAACGCCGCTCCTAGAAGTAGATCATCCGAGCGCCAAATATTGGTATGGCAACGGAGTGACCGTGACCGGTGTTTACGCACTTCGAAAGGCGCTTGATGAAGCAGGCTTTAAGGACGTGAAAATTGTTCTTTCCAGCGGCTTTGCCGATACAGCAAAAGTGCGAGCGTTTGTGGAAGCCGAAAAACTGCTTGGAATTCGGCTCTTTGACTCTCTTGGAGTGGGCGGAGTCTATGACTCACGAGCTGCCAAGATGGATATCGTGCAAGTGGGCGAGACCGCCGAAACCATGATTCCCATCTCAAAAGTGGGACGTAGCGAGCGACCGAGCACACGGCTTCAACGAAAGAAACCTCAAGGTGGACTACGAGAGTCCCCGAGCGAGACCCTGCATTAATCCAGACGGGCTCTCCCTCACCTCCTCCGGGTAGAGCCCCCTTTTCTAACTGAATCAAAGAATTCGGATCTCCTATGCAGTCTCAGCACCTCGCATTCCCACAGACACTTACAAATCCGCCGGCCCCCTCGGGGTATCCACTTATTCAAGCGCTGCGACTTGAGGAGAATCCCTTACGACACTTTGAGGTAGGTTTGCTGAATACCGCTGGCCGAGCACTCTGTGCGCCTAGAATCTATACCTTTGATTGCAGGCATGACTCGATTGTGACGCTTCCCGTTTACCTAAGACACGGGCGCCTTGGCGGCGAGATCCTCGTAGAAGAATCTGGGTCTCCCCTAGAGGCAGTGAGAGCTGCACTTTGTCCCTTCGATTCTCTCTCAACCCGGGCAAAGTATCGCGCTCTCCCGCACCGTGAGGAGTATCGGAATAAGGGCAATTCATTAGGTGGAAATTTCTTCCCTTCGGTTGGCGGCTCCATTGAGTGGTGCACACTAAGACGCATGGATGAGCCCCAAACTCTTGGAGCACGTCAGCGATTTATTCCGCTAGTCGAGATTATTTCTGGATTCGAGAGCGGTGAAACGATCGATCTAAGGGTCCTTCTCGCGGCATTCCGCTCCGCCCGCTATCTTGGTGAGTCCCCCTCCCTGCCCTCTAAGCTTTCGGCTGAAACATTCGGAAATGATTCAAACGGAGGAATTCAAGTTGTGGCTGGGGATTCAGTTAAAAAGTGGATGAACTCTAGCCCACAGGAAGACCGGGTTGCTTATGTTACCCTTCGTGAGTCTGCGGCTCCGCCGCAACCCTTCCTTTCGAGCTCGCGCTTTCTTATTCAGCTAGACCTTGAAACACCAGCGCAGGAAGTCACTCTCATGCTGCGCAAAGGCATAGATGCAGTTGATGTAGCGGCCTACACGTTCATTGGCGGCCGGCCGCACCTCCTTGTCAAACGAGAGATTCGCCCTGCTCTTGCTGTCCCAAGTTTGCTAAGCGGCTATCCCGAGCAGCTTCTCAAGGCCACTTCCCTCGGCGGAGTAGCCGAGTCGCTCGAAGGGGAGATGACACTCGCGCAAATCGGAGAACGCGGCGCTCAAGGCGTTCGTGAGGAAGCTGGGCTCGAGCCGGCAAGCATTCCTCAGTTTCTTGGCTTTAGCTATACGTCTCCTGACTCTGCCCTTGAGCGAGCGTATCACTTTGCGATAGAGATCGATCCTCGTGTGAAGAGTTCCTTCACGCCGGATATCGATGAGGTAGTAGACCTGGCCTATCTGGACATCGAGGATGTGCTGTCTCTCGCCGAGGAGGGAGTTATCCAAGACCCGCGGCTGGAGCTAAGTGCACATCTATTAAAGGCTGCGTTTTTGTCATATCGCGCCCTCCGGTAGCGCGCCGTGTAGCTACGGCGTTAAACAATGCCTCCTTATTGTTCGATGTTGATGCCTGTTCACCGGGGGTAACCGCCTGCATGTGATTTAGCGGCATAGGGACATGCCGCGCTACCAATACGGCACCCTAACTTTTACTAAAAGTACCAGCGAATCTTAACATCACTAAACTTATTAAGCAGCTTCACATTATTAATCAGGGCGCCGAAATGCTCGTAGATTTCCTGCACCACCTCAGTAACTTCTTGAGGGTGCTGGGCTTCTACGCCAATTTCATAATCCCAGCTCCCAATACATTCGATAAGGTAAGTGATCGAGCGATGCTGTTCGCAAAACTTGCCTAACCCTTTTGCCAAAGCGGCATTGAGCCCCTTTCCATAAACAAGAAGCTTATACCCCTGCATTCCATAGAGGGTCGGATCAACCGATAGGATATGTCCGGCTATCACACCACGTTCGGTCAGCTTTCTCACGCGAAGCTCGAACGTCGACAATGGCATTTTAAGACTCATGGCTACTTGACGATGAGACTCCCCGCCCATCGAGGCTAGCCCACTGAGCACTCTCTCATCGATCTCGTCGATTTCCACTGTCTGGTCGGTGTAGCGGCAAACGATGGGGCGAATGGGCAGTCTTTTGGGTGTTAAGTACTTCCGGTAGTACAGGGTAACGGACGATTGCCAAGCAACTGATTTTTCGAAAAATACATTCTGATACTTCTGAGCCAAGGAATTCAGCAAATCAAGCGCTGTACCAACATGCTTTCCCACCACGGCGATGCCATACTGGAACTCGCCGCCGAACTCTCCGATCCAAACGACCTCTTTAGATTGAGAGAAGGCCTTAAGGAGCGCGTCCTTGGTGGCTCGCTTCTCAGCCCCCACTGAGAAGAAAATGTTAAACACTGTCATCCCCAAAACCTGGAGATTTATGAGGGGAATTGGAGTAGCAACCTTACGCTGGATAATGCGCCTCAGGGCATAGCGAATAGTGTGCTCGCGAAGGCCTGTGTCCTTTCTAAGTTCAGAGATCGGAGCATCAGCCCTTAGCTCAGCTGCGGCGAGAACAATTCTTTCCTTGTCGGATAGTTTCATAATGCGGCTCTCTCTCGGTTTGACTCTATATGAAAAGTCTCGATTGAAAAGAAATTGGTCACAGAGGCTTTTATCGCCTGAAATGCAGTCTAGCCGTCATTGCTCACAGCCGGGGCGGGCTGTTAGCAATGATGGCTAGCGTTGAGTGGCCCTCTAAGACATCGCGACTCCAATTCTTTTTGGCCCAACTGGGGGCTGGATATGGCTGAGAACGACTACGTAGAGCCTCAAGCCTTTAGCTCATCATAAGGATGATGCTTAGTCAGCCCCCAAAGTGACGTTCGAGACAAAGACGACAGTCTCTGCACCACTTCCCATGGAGAAGGGTAGGTTCCCCAGAACACCAGAATTAATTTTTGCTCGGTACCCAGAGAGCTGAATTGTTTTCCCCTTCAGCTTTTCCCGCGGAACCTTGAGAAAAGCTTCGTTAGAAATTGGTGTAACATTGGTGAGATGCTCTTTGAGATAAGGAGTAGGACAGGCACCGGAGTTAGTAAACCGTCTACCAAACTCGTTGTAGGCACCTTTCTCCATCAGGAGAAGAGGGGCACCGAATCCTGCTTTCTGAAGTTGTTCCGGCATCTCACCTGCATCAAACACAACGCCTGAGTAGGTGAAGGGCCTGCCGAGCGTCAGCTCTAAGAAGGAATCTTTATCCCCCGTCCTCTGGGGAATGCCCTTCAACCAATAATAAAAGTACTCCGACTGCAAAAATACTGCGGCAGCAAGGAGCACGAGCAAGAGCGAGACCCCATACGCAACGAAAGTAGGCGCAGAAGGCCTCGACATTTCGCTTACAGCTCCGCGTTGGGGAGAGAGCCCTTCACGCATCGCCTGCGAAGCCGCACCTTCCCACTGCCCCTCCCGACAGTCGGCGCAGGAGCCTAGGGCGTTTCCAATGTCTTTTCCGCATCTAAGACAATTCACTATTCTAATATCGGCAGAAGGCTGCGCCACAGAAGAGACGGCTGCACAATAAGTTCCTGGCCCTGGTCGTAGGGCACGTAGGGCCTTAAGCATGGAAGGCAGCCGTTCGTGTATTTATTACCAGTTCTATAGTTAAACTACTGCCAATTGCTATATTAATTCGGCAATAACAGTCACTATTACTATTCTGCCTTCACCACCAAGCGTTTGTGAGGCAATTATGAAAGCACCCGGCACCGCCCAACCCCGCCCTGCCGCTCGGGCTCTTCCCGCTGACCTTCTCGCGGTCGCGGAAGGACCATCGTACCCGAAGCCAACTATCACAAGCAGCTCAGAGCTTGGCGCTCTGACGAAAACTGACTCCTACCTGTCTGCCGGACATCTCGAACCGCATACTGGCCTATCGATGGGAGCGGAAATCCAACCCAGCCCTCCATTAGTGACGGGCCAATGGCGCCCCTCGAAAGCACCAGGCACCGGGCAAACTCCCCTGCTTGCAACTGAGATTGTTGCCGTTACAAGACTCTCGAAGCTCGAGTACTTAGCAGGAAAACATAGGAAGTCAGTTCACGATTTCAAGGAGGAGTTATCCAAAGGCAGCGCGCGTGACCTACTTCTCGTGGAAAGCCATGAACGCCAAAAATCAACAGAAAGAGCAATTGCTACAATGCTGGGTGTTCATCACCTTGTCTCAAGAGACCAAGTCAGCAGCGAGGCATTACGTTCGGCAAAGCTTGTGCTCTCAATAGGAGGCGACAATCACCTCCAATATGTTGCCCAGTTCGTGGAGGATACGCCGCTGGTCGGAGTAAACTCAGATCCGGAGCACAGCGACGGAGTACTCTGCTCACTAACGTTCGAGGACCTGCCCCACTTTCTTGAGCGTCTTGCGCAGGGGAATTACCTCGTTGAGAAATGGGCACGAGCAGACGTGGAGACCGATGGAATGCCGATAGGACGGGCGCTCTGCGATATTGGGTGCGGAGAACTGCATTTTTTTGAAATGTCGAAGCATCTCCTTAACTACCGTGGTCGTCAGGACTTGCACAAAGGCTCAGGGCTTTTGATTGCAACGGGAGCCGGCTCAACCGGGTGGTATAGTTCGGTGCGTCGCCAGAGCGGTGCTCTGGATTCCTCATTTGCCCGCACTTCGCCCGAACTTCGCTTTATACTACGCGAGCCTTATGCGGGCCGGCTTCCCGCGAATACTTTTCCCGAAGGCGATGTGAGAGAAGGAGAGGAGCTGGTCCTTGAATCGCTCAATGATTCGCAAGGAATTGTGATCCTAGATTCCCTTACCAAGGCAGCCTTTCCTCTGGGATCCATCATGAAAGTTAAACTCTCCGAACATCCTCTTAGGGTACTCTTCGTAAATTAAAAATAGGAATTGCCATTGAATTTCGAGGTAGCGAAATTCCGTATTTTTCGGCGAAAGTGCCGAGACTCGCGCGCGATC
>Ga0105044_10007022_pt1 | contig 15497 bp, 14 predicted proteins | sample MAT01_FD_78092 | JGI IMG/M metagenome (GOLD analysis project Ga0105044, IMG submission 78092) | Freshwater microbial communities from Lake Fryxell liftoff mats and glacier meltwater in Antarctica - MAT-01 | ecosystem: Environmental > Aquatic > Freshwater > Ice > Liftoff microbial mat | place... | reverse complement strand
GGGCCGCAGCTGCTGTCACAGGTGATCGACAGCGAGCTGATCTACGACCTCACGTTGGAAGAGTTGGGCGGCTTCCGCCGGTTCATCGATCGGCGCAAGAGCCTGCTCCCGAAGGACGAGCGCGAACTCGCGTCGCTGTGGCTGCTGGCCGACCGCTCGCTCTACCGCGTCGACGATCACGGTCCCGATTGGCTCGCGCTCACCGACGTCACGTCCGACGAGGAAGTGCGGATCACCTCGGTACGCGGCACTCGTGTGCAGAAGGGATCGCACGTGGTGGCTCGTCTGCTGCCGGTGGGCAGCGACCTCGTCTCGTACTTCGGCTACGTGCCCGTACCCGGTTCGTTGACCCAACAGGTGATCGACGTGTTGGCCGACGGCCAGGCACTCGACGTGGCCGACGTGTTGGGCATGTGCTTCGCCCCCGAGTTCCAGGACGACTTCGACCCCGACGCCTGACGCGCGCTCGTGCCGTACGATCCCCAGCCATGAGTCGAAGTGGTGTGGGGTCGATCGGCGAGGTCACCTCGGGCGACGAGGTGCTGGCGGTACAGGTGATCTGGAGCCTCAGCCGGGAATGACGCTGCACGGGGCAGCCGCGGACCCGATGATCAGACGGTCTTCACGATGAGGACGCTGCACGGCGCACTGTGCACCACCTCGTTGCCCACGCTGCCCAGCACGCGTCCGATGCCCTGCATCCGCACGTTGCCGACAACGATCAGATCGGCGTTCACCGACGTTGCCACGCTCAGCAGCGCTCGCGCCGGCGACCCCTCCGCGGCGGTCACCGTGTAGGCGATGTCGGTGTCGAGCGACCGGACGAAACGTTCGACGCTCTCGCGGGCGAGGTCGAGGCTGTCGATCACGAACCGATCGGTGGCCACGCCCACCACGTTCTGCGTGGCCTTCTCGACGGCGGTCACGAAGTGCAGCCGAGCACCCGCCTTCTTCGCCATCGCCACCGCGCGGCGCGCAGCGATGTGTGATGTCGGTGCATCGGAGATCCCGACGACGATCTCGCGCGGCTCGTCCGACGGCTCACTCGCTGACATGGGTCACCCATCCCTGCTCGACGGAACGGCAGATCTGCCGCCGCTCACCCTGCGGATGGTATCGAGTCCGCTCCACCGACATGGACGGCTCGTGCACCCCGCTGCGCCGGAGCGACATCGAGACGCGATCCGGCGGGTGGCGGCCGACGGACTCAGCCCTTCGGGGAGAGTGCTGTCGCGAGTCGGGCGGCGACGGCGCGGCAGGCGACTTCGTCGAGCGGGCCGGGTTCGCGTGCGAACTCGATCAGCTTCTTGGTCCACATCGCGCGCACCCCGTCGATCTCGATCGGCTTCGAGAACCAACGGCCCGACGAGCCGATGAACAGCAGAACGGGATGGATCGGCACATCGCCGAGGCCCATCGGATCGAGCGCCGCACGAACTGCGGCGGTCTGCCAGGTGAGGTTCTCGACGAGTTCGGTCTGGTCGCGCCCGTTCACGTACAGGCGATGGTCGACCGTGCGCCAGTTGCCCACGTCGCGCCGTTCGACCACACCCCAGTAGCTCTTCGCATCGACGATCCACACGCCCGACGATGCAACGATCACATGGTCGATGTCGCCACGTGTGTTGGGCGCCTTGCATCGATGGAGGAAGCACGCGCCGTCACCGAGCCCAGCCGCGAGTTCCCTGCCGAGCGGGCTGTCGTCCTCGTCGCCCGGGCAAGGTGCCACCTCCGGCTGCACCTCGTCGGAGAGGGCGCGCCACTCACCGCCTGCCGAAGAGCCGGGATCGTCACTCGTGTCCGGGTCGTACATCGCAGCCGTCCTGGCACCCGTCTCGGTCGCCCACACGTTTGGTGATCTCGTGTGCTGCAACGTTTCTTGCTTCAGTGCCATGACCGAGTATCGGCACACGGCGACGACATCTTGAAGGGCCGAAGGTCGCTTCCCCAGCACCGACTGGGTCGGCAACGGTCACCGGGTGGAAGACTCCCGGCATGCCGTCACAGACCCAGTTCCGGAACCCGCCGGTGCTCACGTTCGCCACCGAACCGGCGCGGGCGACCGGTGAGCTGATGGCGTTCACGGCGCTGACGCCGTTACTCACGCGGCTGCCCACCGGCGACGGACGGCCGGTGCTGGTGCTGCCGGGGTTCACGGCATCCGACCAGTCGACCGCCGCACTCCGCCACGTGCTCGCCCGGCTCGACTACTCGGTGCACGGCTGGCACCTCGGTCAGAACCTGGGCCCGTCGCAGCGCATCGTCGACGGCATGATCAACCGCTTCGACGAGATCCACCAGCGCCACGGCGGTCAGCCCGTGACGCTCATCGGGTGGAGCCTCGGCGGTCTCTACTCACGTGCCTTGGCAGCCAGGTTCCCCGAGCAGGTGCGCCATGTGATCACCCTCGGCAGCCCGTTCCGCCTCACCCGCGCCGAGGAGACCAACGTGGGTCGGTGGTTCGATCGCATGGCGCCGCTGCACGGCCTGCGTCGCCCGCACTCGGCGGATTTTCGCCGCGAGCCCTACACGGGGGTGCCGGCGGTGCCCTCGACCGCAGTGTTCACCAAGGCCGACGGTGTGGTGCCCTGGCGGTCGTGCGTCGACGTGCCCGGCCCGCAGTCGGAGAACATCGAGGTGTACGGCAGTCATTGCGGTCTCGGCTACAACCCTGCAGTGCTCGGCATCGTGGCCGACCGCCTCCGCCTGCCGACGGATACCTGGGCCCCGTTCCGTCGCGCCTCGTGGCAGGTCGGGCCGTACCGCACGAGGGCCCACGTCGAACATACCCCCTGATCACCTTCGCACCCGGTTCACGGGTGGGTGGACGAGTCACTCGACCGTGCGTGAACGTTGTCGTCGACGACGCGTGAACGTAGTACTCGATGATGTGTGAACGTGGTACTGTGGGTCGTGTGAACGGGACGACGAACGACTACCGGTGGCGCCGAGTCGACGAGGTCCTCGACGAGGCCATCGGCGCGTTCGCAGCCGTGATGGTGGTCGGGCCGCGAGCCGTGGGGAAGACCACCACCGCCGCGCGTCGTGCTGCCCAGGTCGATCGGCTCGATGTGCCCGACACGGCAGCGCTCTACCGCGCCGACCCCGACGCCGCACTTCGCCGTTCACGTCGTCCGTTGCTGATCGACGAGTGGCAGGAGGTGCCCGAGGTACTTGCTGCGGTGAAGCGCGCGGTCGACGTCGATCGCACTCCCGGCCAGTTCATCCTCACCGGGAGCATCCGGGTCGACACCGACGTGTCCACCTGGGCCGGCACCGGCCGCGTGATCCGGGTACCCATGCATCCCCTCACCGAGGCAGAGGTCGATGGCCGTTCGGGGCCGGGCCTCCTGCACCGGTTGACCACGACATGGCTGGATCTGACGGCCCCGCCCGACGGTGGTATCGACGACTGCATCGGTCGTGCGCTTCGCAGCGGATTCCCCGACCTCGCGTATCCCGACCGGTCGACACGCCAGCGGAGCATGTGGCTCGCGAGCTACCTCGACGATCTCGTGTCTCGAGATGTCACGTCGATCGGCGCATCTCGCGATCCGGTGCGACTCCGCCGATACGTCGACGTGCTCGCGCTCAACCTGGCGGGACAACCGAGCGATCAGGCCCTCCTGCGCGACGCAGACCTCAATGCCCGGACGGCTGCCGTGTACGAGCGGGCACTGTCGACGCTGGGCGTGATCGATCTCGTACCGGCATGGGTGACCAACCGGCTGAAACGGATCACCAAGGGTGCCAAGCGGTACTTCACCGACACCGGCCTTGCGGCAGCAGCTGCGGGGCTGACGACCAACGACGTTCTGCAGTCGTCGGATCTGCTCGGCCGATGGTTCGATGCGTTCGCCACGATGCAGCTCCGGGCCGAAGCAGCGACCATGTTCCCGTCACCGAAACTCCACCACCTCCGCGTGGAGGGCGGTCGGCACGAGATCGATCTCGTCCTCGACCTCGGCAACGGCAAGGTCTTCGGCGTCGAGTTCAAGGCGGGCACCGCACCGACGTTGGAAGATGCCAGACACCTCGTCTGGTTGCGCGACGAATACGGGAAGCGGTTCGTCGGTGGCGTGGTGGTGCATGCGGGACGAGCCGTCACCGAACTGAGCGATCGGATCGGGGCGGTGCCCATCAGCGCCAGCTGGTCCTGACCGACCCGGAGCGACTGGAGCGACCCGGAGCGACCGCCGGGGGGTGGCGCGTGGGCATCGGGGGGCGGCCTGTGACAGCATCTCGACGTGGGTCTCAACAACGACATCGCTCGCTCGCACCTCGAAACGCTCATCGAGCGTATCTCGGGCCTCGACAAGGCCAGTGCCGACGAGCAGGGCAACTACTTCATCAAGACCGAGAACGCCGGGTTCTTCGCCCGGGTGGATGGTGACGACGTACCGGTCATCCGCGTGTTCTCGGTGGTGGCGAAGGAGATCGAAAAGACACCCGAGCTGCTCGAGCAGCTGAACGAGATCAACGGCGCCCTGTCGTTCGTGCGGACGAGTTGGATGGGCAACCAGGTACTGATCGGTGGCGAGTCGTTGGCGATGAGCACCGATGCCGACGAGTTCTCGCAGGTGTGCCGCACCGTGGCGATGGCGTCGGACCACTTCGGCCCACAGCTCGTGCAGGCCCACGGCGGCAAGCCGTTCTTCGAGCAGACCAAGGACGCCGAGTACGTCGCGCCCGATCCCGATCATCCCGGCTATCTCTGATTCAGCGAGGCTTCGACGAGTCGTTCTCGGCCGATTCGAGAAACGTTCGAGAAACTCTGGTGCATCAGGCCGGTGGCGCCACCACGGTGGGCGTGCGTTGCCTACCATCGGCCGCACACCCCCTGTACGAAAGCTGGAGCCCGACATGCAACCGATCTCACGCCGTTCCCTGTTCGCTCTCGCCGCCGCTGCTGGCGGCGCAGCGCTGCTCGCCGCCTGTGGCGACGACACCGAGTCGAGTGAGGCCCCCGATGCCGGCGGCTCGTCGGCCACCGACACCACCGCGGTGACCGGTTCCACCGCGGCGGCGGGCCCCATCACGGGCACCCTGAACCTGTTGAACTTCACCGGTTGGGCCGGCCCGACCACCTACGCCGACTTCGCCGCCCGCTACCCGGGTGCCACGGTGAACGAGATCGCCTGGGCGTCGAACGACGACACGATCTCGAAGGCGAAGGATCGCGCCGGTGACATCGATGTGGTGCTGGTCGATGGCAGCACGTTCCCGCGTCTGACAGCACTTGGTGTGCTGGGCGAACTGGGCCAGCTGCCGAGCATGGCGTTCGTGGCCGACCAGTACAAGGGCAACAGCTGGGATCCCGACAACACCTACTTCGCTCCCACCGATCACGGTCGCACCGGCATCATCTACCGCAAGGACCTCGTCAGCACCCCGCCCACGTCGTGGGCCGACTTCTTCGCGATGGCGCCCGAGTACTCGGGCAAGATGGCCATGCTCGACTACCAGGGCAGCGTGATGGACAACGTGCTGGTGATGCTGGGCAAGCCGATCGGGTCGACCGAGCAGGCCGATCTCGACGAGGTGCTCGACGTGCTCACCACGGTGAAGCCGCACCTGTTGGCAATCAGCACCGAGGTGGGCAAGGCGGTTGCCGCGGGTGATGCGGTGATGGCCATCTGTGATGCCTACGACGCACAGCTGGCACTCACCACCAACCCCGACGTCGTGTTCGTGAACCCGACCGAGGGGCAGGTGGGCTACCTCGAGGGATTCGCCGTGCTCGACGGCCCGCGCAACGACCTGGCCCGCGTGTTCATCGACTTCTTCCTCGAGCAGGAGAACTACGCCTCGTTCATCAATGCCGTGGCCTCGCCGTACGTGCAGCCCGACAACCCGGGCATCGACGAGGTGCTGAAGGGCTCGCCGGTCATCAACCCGCCGGCAGACGTCGTGGCCAAGGTGGGCTACCACCTGTTCCTCGGTGAAGACCAGGCGAAGTGGGACACCACGTGGGACGCGTTCAAGGCGGCGTGAGCCGCCGCGACACTCGCCCCTACCGCATCAGGCTCGGGCCACTGGCTCTCCCCGACTGGGTGCTCATGGTGGCGGTGTGCCTGGTGCCCATCGTGTTCATGGTGGTGCGGTCGTTCGGCCGGGTGAACGCAGTCACCCTCGACGTGGAGATCAGCGGCACGATCGACGCGTACCGCACCCTGTTCTCGCCCACGTATCGACCGGTGTTCATGCGCTCGCTGGCGTTGGCGGGCCTCACGGTGGTGCTGTGCGTGATGGTGGGGTTGCCGGCGGCGTTGGCGATGAGCCGGCTGGGGCCTCGGGCACGTACGTGGGCGCTGGTGGCCGTGATGATGCCGTCGTTCGTGAGCTTCAGCGTGCGGATCTTCGCGTGGCAGGGAGTGCTGGCGACGGGCGGGCCGGTCGAGTCGCTCACCGGGCTACAGCTGCTGTACCGCCCGCCGGCGGTGCTGATCGGGATGATGACGGCCTACGTGCCGCTGTTCATCCTGCCCGCCTACGGTGCACTCAGCCGCGTGCCGCGCGAGGCGTTGGAGGCGGCGAGCGATCTGTATGCGCCACCGCGCCGCCAGTTGCTCACCGTGACGTTGCCGCTGGCGCTGCCCGGCATCGTGACGGGCGCAGTGCTGGTGGCGGTGCTGTCGATCGGTGAGTTCATCGTGCCGGCCGTGCTGGGCGGCGGCAAGGTGCTGCTGCTGGGCAACATCCTGGCCGAGCGCGGCGCGGGCCGCGACCAGCCGCTGGGTGGGGCGATCACGGTGACGATGCTGGTGACGTTCGTGCTGGCCGCGGCGATCGTCGGTGTCGTACGGCGTCGCACCGGGCATCATCACGCCAGGTCGGGCTCATGACCGGGCAGACGCCTGGGCAGGCGGCGCCTGGGCACGCGCAGGGCCCGAGACGGCGGCGCGACATGGAGCGGGTGCGTCGCACTCCGGCCGCGGCCGTGCTGGCCGTGCTGGTGGTGGTGCTGTACGCGCCACTGCTGTTCATGGTGCTGTCGAGTGTGAACAGCAATCCCGACTCCACGACGTGGCAGGGGTTCACCTTCAGTTGGTATCGGGCGGCCTTCGACGACCAGGCGCTGCGCGACGCAGTGGTGGTGAGCGTTCAGGTGGCCCTCGGTGCCGCCACGTTGGCCGTCGTGACGGGCACCGCTGCGGCCATCGCCGCCCGTCACAGCCGCGTGATGCAGCGGTTGAACCTGGCGCTGGCGACCGCTCGGGTGGGCACGCCCGAGATCATCCTGGCCACCGGTCTCGGTGCGTTGCTCCCGACGATCGGCGTCGGCTTCGGCCGGGTGCCGATGCTGGTGGCGCACACGGCGTACCTGTCGGCCTACGTGACGTTGATCGTGGGGGCGCGGGCGGCGGGAAGTGCCACGGTGATCGAGGAGTCGGCGCTCGATCTGGGGGCCACGCCCTGGCGGGTGATCCGCGACGTGATCCTGCCCGATCTGCTACCGGCAATCGCATCGGCCGGGCTACTGGCGTTGGCGTTCTCGTTCGACGACGTGGCGTTGTCGCTGGCGTTGCGCGGGGCCGATGACACCACCGTGCCGCTCTACATCTTCTCGGCCGTGCAACGTCGGGTGACGCCGTCGATCCATGCGATCGGGGCGATGATCATCGTGATCGGCGTCGTCGTGTTCGCCGGCGCGTCACTGGTGAACCGCGCGATCACGGGCCAGGTGGCCGGCGGTGGCACCGCCGCTCGTCAGGAACGGCCGTAGAACCCGATCCGCTCCTGTGCGGTGAACACGACGTCGTCGTTCTCGGCGTAGGAGAAGACGGCGATCATCCGGTCGGTGGGGCCTTGCACGGGCGCGACCCGGTGCAGGATGTGGCGCCCGGTGAATACGTTGAGTGTGCCCGGCTCGACGTTGCGACGCTGCACGGCGTGGTCGGTGCCGGCGACCACCGCAGCGACGCCGTCGTGGTCGACATGGTCGGCCGAGCGCAGGCCGGGGCGCAGCTCGAACTCGCCGCCGACATCAGGTCGTTGCAACAACAACGTGTTGGTGAACGCGGCCCGATCGAAGTGCCAGTTGAGTGCTTCGCCGTTGCGGTACGACATCACGTTCGCGCAGGCGAGCGGGTCGGCCATCAGGTGCAGCGCGGGCACGCCAACTGTGGCGGCGATGAACCGGCGCAGCGGCTCCCATTGGTACGCGGCCAGAACGACCGTACCGACCATCTGATCGGCGCACACGGTGCGGTTCGACGTGTGCATCTCGGCCAGCGACGGGTGATCCGGGGCGACACCTTCGACGGCGTCGGCGGGCAGGAACCACACGTTGTGGGTTCGCCGGTGCAGGAACGACGCGTGGTCGATCAATGGTCGCATCTCGGTCACTGCGCGAGTGACCGCGTCGGGCCGTAGGAATCCGATGAGGTCGTACGTGCCCTGCTGGGCGAGTTGGGCACGGCACCGTTCCACCAACGCTGCGTACTCGGCGCTGTCGGGCCGGTGCAGCGGATACCGGTCGACGTCGACCAGCTCGATCGGATCGGGCCCGTTCGGATCGGGCCCGTTCGGATCAGACATGGCGGCGGGGGATCTCGTGGTGGAAGTGGCGTTCAGCGGCCAGTTCGTCGTGGTCGTAGCCAGCCAGGCGACCCGTGACGACGAAGGTGTCGGTCGTGCAGGTCATGGTGATGTCGGCCTCCACCCGCACGACCCAGTCGTCACGGCGGTAGGTCGCTCGGCTCACCACGGTGGCGCGTGCGCTGGTGGGATCGCCGTCGACGATCGAGTGGCTGCGCAGGCGGGTGAACGACTGCTCGGTGCCGACGTCGTCCAGCACGTACACGCCGTCGTCACGCGAGGCGACCACGTCGGTGCGGCGTTCGTCGAGATCGTGGTGGGTCCAGCGTCGTTCGGCGCCGGGGCGCACCACGGTGACGCTGCCAGTGCGGGCGTCCTGCGGCGGTTCGAACAGGTCGGTCGGCAGTTCGTGCAGGTCGGTGACGATCGGCAGCGACACGTGGCAGTGGGCGTCGTGCAGAGTGAGCATGGTTGGTTCGGGCGACGGCCAGATCATCGGCCAATAGCACGACGACACGGCCACGCGTAGCCGGTGCCCGGCGGGCAGGGTATGGGCGAGGCCCTTCAGCGCGATGGTGACCTCGACGGGTTCGCCGGGCACGAGCGCCGTGGGGTGCTCGTGGCTGTGGTGGTGGCACAGGTTGAACACGCCGTAGCTGATCCGCTCGGAGGTGCCGTCGGGGTGCACGTCACACACACGCACCGCGACCTGCGCAGATGGCCGGTCGGCGGCCACGCGCAGGGTGATCGATGGGCGGCCGGCCAGGTGGACCGCATCGGTCAGCGGTGTGGTGTCGAACACGGTGCTGCCGGCGTCGTCGTGGCGTTGGTCGACGGGCAACTCGGGCGCGATCTTGCCCAGCCCGTACGCGCACCATTGGCCGGCGCCCATGCCGGTGGTGACGGGTGATCGCACGATGGAGGTGTGCGCGTTGTCGACCGACTCGGGGGTGATGCGACCGTCGCCGAGGTGCCAGACGGTGGGTGCGATGGGGCCGCCGGCGGGCCAGTCGGGGAAGCCGATCCAGCGGCCGGGGTGCAGGGGTACGTGGCCGATGGGGTCGATCGACTCCTCGAGCCACAGGCGCATGTCGGGGTCATCGGTGACGCCGGTGGCCTCACCGCGCAGCCAGTGGCCCCACCAGCGGGTGGCTTCCTGCAGGAAGCCGATGGCTGGGCCAGGGATGCCGTCCTGCGGGTACTTGTGGCCCCACGGTCCGATGATCGCCTTGCACGGGATGCCGACGGAGCCGAGGCTTTCGACGAGGTCGAACACGGTGCCGGTGTAGCCGTCGGCCCAGCCGCTCACCGCCAGCACGGGCACTTCGATCGCGCCGAGGTCTTCCACCACCGACCCGTGACGCCAGAAGTCGTCGCGGTGCTGGTGTTCCAACCAGATGGCGGGCGGCAGCACCGCGCGCTCGATGCGGTGCAGCCACATCTCCTTCCAGCGGTCGCCGACGATGGCGGGGTCGGGTGGGAAGGCGTGCATCGCGAAGAAGTAGCCGCCCCATTCGAGGTTCTCCTCGTTCACGCAACCGCCGGTGTAGTGCACGTCGCCGTGGTAGCGGTCGACGGTGGAGCACAGCGAGATCACGGCCCGAAGCGCCGGTGGCCGTCGGGCAGCGATCTGCAACCCGTTGAAGCCACCCCACGAGATGCCGATCATGCCGACCGCGCCCGTGCTCCACGGTTGGGCGGCCAGCCAGGCGATCACCTCCAGCCCGTCGTCCTGTTCGCGGAGCGCGTATTCGTCCTCCACCTCGCCGTCGGAGTCGCCCATACCGGCGATGTCGACCCGCACGCTGGCGTAACCGTTCGCGGCGAACCAGCGGTGCATGCCCTCGTCGCCGAGGCGAGTGCCGTCGCGCCTGCGATACGGGATGTACTCGAGGATCACCGGCACGGGGTGCTCGTCGGCGGTGCGTGGCAGGAACAGCCGTGCGGCCAGCTGTCGCCCGTCGGTCATCGGAATCCAGGCGGTCTCCACCTCGGTGATCAGGTGGGCGACGTCGAGGTGCTCGATCGGGGCCGATGTGGGGTTGTCGGAGGACGCGCCGTGGGCCATCGGGTCAGTATTGCCGCTCGCCCCGGTTCGTGAGGCCACTCGGCCGAGCCAGTTCGTCCACGTTGCGGGTCGTCGATCGACGAAGGGTGTGACCAGCGATTCATCGACATTCGCAGCCGACCTGCGCGTGAGGTTGGCACAATCAGTGCATGGCCCTCCGACAGTCCCAACTCGACCGGCTCCGTGGTGGCAGCTTCGACGTCCTGGTGGTGGGGGGTGGCATCAACGGTGCCGTCACGTCGGCATCGCTCGCCGGCCGCGGTGCATCGGTGGCACTCATCGATCGGGGTGACTTCGGCAACTTCACCAGCCAGGAGTCGTCGAACCTGGTGTGGGGTGGGTTCAAGTACCTCGAGAACTACGAGTTCCTGCTGGTGTTCAAGCTGTGCCGGTCGCGCAACCGGCTGATGAAGGCGTACCCCGACAACATCAAGGAGATCAGCTTCCTCGCCAGCCTCGACCACTCGTCGCCGTTCCCGCCGTGGTTCGCGGCCATGGGTGCGCTCGGGTACTGGGGGATCGGGCAGTTCGGCACGCGTCACCCGCGGTTGCTGAGCGCCGAGAAGATCCGCGACGAGGAGCCGGTGGTCGACACCACCGACGTGCGCGGGGGCATCGAGTACCGCGACGCCTACCTGGTCGACAACGACTCGAGGTTCGTGTTCTCCTTCGTGCGCTCGGCGCTCGAGGCCGGGGCGACGGCGGCGAACTACGTCGAGCTGGTCAGCGCCGACCGTGTGGGCGATCATTGGGTGGCACAGCTCCGCGACACGGATACGGGTGAGCAGTTCACCACCTCGGCCAAGGTGATCGTCAACGCGGCCGGGCCGTTCGTCGACGCGCTGAACCGTTCGTGGGGCACCTCCACCGACCACCGCATCGTGTATTCGAAGGGCATCCACCTGGTGGTGCCGCGGCTCACCACCGACGAGCACCAGCGGGTGCTGGCATTCTTCGACGACACCCAGCGCCTGTTCTACGTGATCCCGATGGGCACGCGTTCGGTGATCGGCACCACCGACACCCGTGTGGACGAACCGTTCAGCGAGGTCACCGACGCCGACCGCGACTTCCTGCTCGACCAGATCAACCAGCGGCTGAACCTGCGCCAGCCACTGACGCGAGCTGACGTGATCGCCGAGCGGTGCGGTGTACGGCCACTGGTGGTGAAGGCCAGCGGTGGCGACCAGAAGGAGGTCGACTGGACCTCGCTCAGCCGCAAGCATGCGATCGAGAGCGATCGACGGATGCGCCTGGTGACGGTGTTCGGCGGCAAGCTCACCGACTGCCTCAACGTGGGCGAAGAGGTGGCCGCCGAGGTGGAGTCGCTGGGCGTGCCGCTGGAGCGAGACCTGAAGAACTGGTACGGCGAGCCGGCTGCGGCCACACGGACCGAGTTCTACCGGCAGGCCAAGCTGATCCGCCTCGACTCGCTGCGTACCAAGCCCGACGTCGAGCCGCTGAGCGATCGCCTGTGGCGTCGGTACGGCCGGCGTGCGTTCACGATGCTGGAAGCGATCCGTGACGACCCGCGCATGGGTGAGGACATCATGGACAACGCCGACTACCTGAGAGTCGAGTTGCACCAGGCGGCCACCACCGAGCTGATCACCCGCCTCGAAGACTTCATGCGTCGCCGTTCGAAGATCGAACAGGTGGTGCGCGACGAGGACATCCGCTCCTCGGCCGGCCTCGACGAGGTGGCCCGCATCCTGTTCGGCGACGACGCAGACCGACGCCTGCAGGAGTACCTGTCCACCTGACCAGTGGCTGTCCGGGGCCATGCAGCCGGGGTGGGCGCAGCGCGTGGCGGCGATCAGCACGTCATCGCACATCGAGTCGCACATCGAGTCGCACAGGGCGACGGGCTCGCTCTCACTCTGCCCACGGCAAGACGACACCGCCTGATCTGGTTGACTTCCCTCGATGACCCTCGAGCAGTCGCGATCGGCCGACGATCCAGCACGCATCCGAAGGACACCATGAACGCCGACGACTCCGACGAGATGCTCGCCGCCGCGTATGCCCTCGAGGGTCCTGACGCGAACCGCTCGCTGTATGCGCGCTGGGCCGACACCTACGAGAGCGGATTCGTCGTCGACAGCCGCTACGTGTACCACGAGCAGGTGGTGGCGGTGTTCGCCGATGCCGGCCTCACCGACGTCGGTGCGGGCGGGGTGGTGGTCGATGTGGGTTGCGGCACAGGGTTGGCGGGCGTCGCCCTGCGCCGCGCCAGCACCTTCGGCATCGACGGCATCGACATCTCGCCCGAGATGCTGCACCGGGCGTCGCTGAAGCAGCACGAGGGCACCGCCGTCTACCGCTCGCTGATCGCAGCCGATCTCACCGCACCACTCGCCATCGGCACCGGCACCTATGCAGGTGTGGTGAGCGTGGGCACGTTCACCCATGGCCATGTGGGTCCGGCATCGCTCGACGAAGTGGTGCGCATCGTCCGGCCGGGAGGGTGGGCTGCGATCGGCATCAACGCCGCCCACTTCGCTGCCGTCGACTTCGCGGAGGCGTTCGAACGCCTCACCCTGAGCGGACGGATCGTCGACCTCGGGCTGACCGACGTGCCGATCTACGTCGGTGCCGACATGAGCGACCCCGACCAGTTCGCCCACGTCGCCGTGTTCCGCGTCGGCTGACGGCGCACCGCCGGCGGTGCCGGGCGACCTCCCGGTCAGCCGGCAGGTTTGCCGTGTTGGTTCGTGCGCACGATGCACGACTGGCTGCCGATGCCGAGCAGCACGCCGTCGGGGCGCCACAACCGCACCTGACCGTGGCCGATCGATCGGCGGTAGCCCTGCGCCTCCACGTCGAGCAGCACCCACCCGTCGTACGGTTCGCCGTGCACCACCCGCAGCGTGTTGTCGAGGCTGGTGGCGCCGCTCATCCGACCGATGCCGCTCATCACCGCCACCGGCACGATGTCGGCGATGAACGCCTGCGAGGCAGGCGTGCCGATCCCCCAACCCGGCACCCGCGACCAGATCGCCAGCCGTCCGGTCGCCGCGTCGAACTGGTCAGCCGGCGCGCGTCGCTCCAGCGAACGGAAGAACGATTCGTCGGCCGGGTCGTCGAAGGTGACAGCGAACGGCGGGCAGTCCTCGGGAGCGGGCACATCGGGCATGGCGTCCCACCATGCCTCGTCACCGACGGGGCGATCGGTGTGCGCTGTCGTGGCGTGCAACACCACCCGGTCGCCCACGTGGGCACGCACGATCGTCTGCGAGGTGGCACGGGCCGCGACCAGGATCTCGACGTCGAGTACCAGCCGTTCACCCGGGCTCGCCTGCCCCACGTACTGCGTGGTGATCCAGACCAACGGCCGTCCCGTCACCGCCTCGGCCGCGGTCGCGCACGCCGCCACCCCCGTCCCGCCATAGAGGAAGCCGAACGGCGTGCAGTGGCGCTTCTGGATCTCGAGCGAGTGACGGCCGTCGGTCTCGTCGAGGCCGAGGAATGCTGCGTCGGAAGCGGTCATCCGACGATGCTCGGTGACCGACCCACGCTGATGCAAATGGGAGCACCGGCCAGGTCGGTGGGCTGGTCGGCCGGGTCCAGGAGGCGTGGGCCGACGGCCCCTCGACGCGAGCGCCCGGAGCCGGCGAGGGTCAGGCGGCTTCGAGGCGGCGACGGGTGAACGTCGACAGGCAGAACAACCCGTACGCAACGAATCCCACGCCCACCAGAGCGACGACCACGACGCCCCAGGTCTCCTCCGCCATGCGGCGCAGCGCGCCGTCGACACCGGTGGCTTCGTCGGCGCTGTACTCCATGGCGGCACGCACCAGGAAGAACCCGATCAGGCCCATCGCGATACCCCGGCCGATCTCGCCGACCGCTCCGAGACGACGGGTCCACCTGGCTCGTTCGGGCGACATGGCCGACATGTCGAGTTCGTCGTTCACGTCCTGCTCGAACCCCTTGCGGGCGCGGTAGAGCCCGACCCCGATCACGACCACGCCGACGATGCCGATCAGCCACCGGCCGGCGGGGTTCTCCATCACGCGTGCCGTGAGGTCGCTCACCTGGCCGTTGCCGTTCTGCGATGACGGTTCGCTCTGCGCCAGGCGAACGGCGGTGAGGCCGAGCGAGCCGTACAGCACGGCGCTCAGCAGGTATCCGATGCGCTTCGCCCACGTCTCGGCGTCGTTGTTGCCGCTCGGAAGGAACGCGGTGACGATGCGCCACAGCGCGTACAGGAACATCCCGATGGCCAGGATCAACACCAGCACAGTGCCACCGCCGGACTCGGCGATCGTCTTGATCGCGCCTGCGGGGCTGGCCTCCTCCTGGCCACCGGCAGCGGTCTCGTCGGCCCAACCCGAGGCGCGAGCTGCGATCAACAGGGCGAGCACGCCGGCGATGAAGTACACGACCCCCTTGGCGGCCCATCCGGCCTTGGCCAGCTTCACGATGCCGGGGTGGTCGCCGGCGAACCGGCTCACCGGGTTGCCACCGTGGCTCGTATGCAGTGCAGATCCGGTCGTCGTCATCTCAGCTCCTCGTCCACGACTGAGTCCCCCGTGACGGCCCACCTCAAACAGGGCCGACACCCTGCCCCGCGTCGTGCGGGTCGCCGACGGTGGTCGACGGATGCGTTCGCCGACCTGCGACGCGACGATGACCATCGAGTCCTCGAACCTCCGCAACGTCCGCAACGTCCGCCGAGTCCTTTGGCCGGCTGAGCTACGTGGTGCGGCGCGGCGCGGTCAGTCGGAGGTGCGCTGGGTTTGTCTCTGACGGGCGACCACGGGGAACAGGTGCACCGGGGTGTCGCCCAGCACTGTCCAACGATGTGGGATCGATCCGGCGTGGATCAGGGTGTCGCCGGGGCCGAGCACCTGCGACGGTTGGCCCGGCCGGTCGAAGTCGACCT
>Ga0105044_10007021_pt1 | contig 15503 bp, 14 predicted proteins | sample MAT01_FD_78092 | JGI IMG/M metagenome (GOLD analysis project Ga0105044, IMG submission 78092) | Freshwater microbial communities from Lake Fryxell liftoff mats and glacier meltwater in Antarctica - MAT-01 | ecosystem: Environmental > Aquatic > Freshwater > Ice > Liftoff microbial mat | place... | reverse complement strand
CGAAGGAATTTCGCTGGTGCGGGTATGCGGCGGCGGTGGCGGGAGTGAAAGAGGCACGCGCGGGATTGCGGATCGTCGCGGATGCGGTGAGCGGGCAGCCGGTGGCGGCGAATCAGGTGCTTCGGGAGTATCGGATGCTGCTCTATGGCACTGGCGAAGAGGAGGGCCTCGATGAGCAGGGACGCCCGCTGCGGCGCGGGTTCGGCGCGGGAGAAGCGCAGGCGGTGCTGGCGGCCAAGGGTCGCCTCGACCGCTGGCAGATGCTGCGCTGCCGGGTGCGTTACTTTACCGATGGCGCGGCGCTGGGCACCCGGGCGTTTGTAAATGAAGTCTTCGCCGTGCGGCGTGAGCATTTTGGCCCGAAGCGCACGACCGGAGCGCGACCGATGCGCGGGGTGGACGGAGGCGGCCTTTTTACCATGCGCGATCTGCGCATAGGTGCGATCGGGTAGCGTAAATCTGCGGCTATTCTGTCGTGGTGCGGGCCAAGTTGGACTGCGCAACGCCGAAGGCGGCCGCCTAACTCCAGTTCAGCCTCGTCGCTCTACGCCAATCATCTACGCACCTGCGCCGGGGACGGTTACCGCATCACGGCTGCTTCATGAAATCTGCGTGCTCCTGGAAATACGTGAGCCATGCGCCGATGAGGGCGGCGGCTTTCTTTTCCTCCGTCGCGGAGGCGTATTCGGCGATGGTGCGGCCCCAATAGAAACTGATGTGGCCTTCGGCTCGCGACTTGGAGCGTCGGAGGAAGTCGTCCATTTCCTCGATCGTGCAGGAGAGCGGGAATGTCTCTTCGATCAGCAGGGGCTTGCCGATGTCGTAAACGGCCATGGCGGTGAGCGCTTGGTCCACGGCACCCTTGTTCGGATAAAGATGGATGCTCACGAAATCAAGCGCAGGACTTACTTCCGGCGAAAAGAAGATCGGCTCCGCGCCCGGCCACACATGAGCCCACGGGATGACGCCGACGGTGATCAGGTGGCTGCGATCCTCGGCCCGGATGGCGGCGGTCAGTTTGTCCACCCAGGCCTTTGCGATCTCGATCTGCGTCCGCCTGCCCGGCGTGAGCGTGAGACGCTGGACGAAATGTTTTCCGCCGAGTACACCGGTAAGCCAGCCCTGGTCCGTCTTCCCATCGACGATGGGCTCATTCATGAGGTCGTAGCAGAAGACCGCGTGCGAATCGCGGCAGGTCTTCGCCACGGCTGACCAAAAGCGCGCCTGTACGGTCCAGCGCATGGGTTCGTCGAGGCCGTCGTAGTACGGCGGCGTATCGGCTTTGTGGTAACAGCCGAGCCCGGTGATGTCCAAATAAAGGCCGGTCTCCTCCGCCAGTTTCAGGAGCCGGCTTAGTTGCGCGAGCGATTTTTCGTCCGGCGTCTCTGCGTCGCGCATAAACTTTCCGAGCTGCAGATGGATCCGCACCACGTTCGCACCCAGCGCCTTCATCTCTTGAAAATCGCTGCGCACCGTCTCCCATTCCGTGTCCCAGTAATCCTCCAGCAGCCGCCCGTGTTCGCCGTGGCTGTCGTGATCGTAATTCACCCCCCACACGCGGAATGGCCGGCCGGACTCCGCGAGCGCGAAAGATCTTCCGTCCGGGCTGATGCGCACGGCCTCCAGACCTGCGGCGCATGCGGCGAACGGGGAGAAGAGCAACAACGTCCAGAGGACGGCGCGGGTGAATGGGGAAGTCAGCATGGTTGGGGGAGCGGATTGTCGCACGCGACGCGGCTTGGAGGACCGATGGGAGCTTGGAATTGCCAGGCAATCGCAGCACCCACGCAGGGACGAGACGCGACGCCTTCCGGGCCAGTAGTAAGTGTGCGTTGCCGATCTCCCCGGCAACGTGGGAAGCGTCGGGCGCGCGACCTTTCCCACACCCCATTCAGGAACTGGACCTTCCCTGGACATCGGGCTTTGTCCTTTCCGAAGTTACCGGCGGCGGAGGGTAATGCGCTTGATCCGGGCCTCGTCCGGCGGGCTCCAGGTGGCGACCTGCGGGTCGTCCTTGAAGGCGGTATGAACGATGCGCCGTTCGTAGGCGTTCATCGGCTCGAGCTGATGCGCCCGCCCGGTCTGCCGCACCGTCTCGGCGATGTGCCGGACGCGCTGCACGAGGGCGTCGTCCCGCATTTCCCGCCAGTGTTCGATATCGACCTGCACTTTCGGTGCGCTTTTGTCCTGCGCCTGGAGGATGCGATTGAGCAGGAGCTGGGTGTCGTCGAGCAGTTCGCCGTTGCGCCCGAGGAGACGTTCCTTTTCCCCGGTGTACACCATGAGCGTGGGACCGTGCTCGTGCTCGATCTCCTTGACGTCGCAGACGAAGCCGAGCAGGCCGAGCATCGAATCGAGCGTTTCGCGGGGGTTCAGGCTCATGGGTCGGGAGACTTACTTTTTCTTTTTGGCAGGGACCGGCGCGCTTTTCTCGAGCGTGGGCGCCGCTTGATGGCGCGTCGCGTAGAGCTGCACGACGGAAAAGAGATTCTGCACCGTCCAGTAGAGCGCGAGCGCGGAGGCGAAGTTGTAGCAGAAGAACACGAAGATCAACGGCATAAACATGAAGATCTTCTGCTGCGTCTGATCGCCGGACTTGGGCGAGATGGCCATGGTCCAAAACATCGTCCCGGCCATGAGCAGGGGCAGCACATTGATCGGCCAATCCAGCCCGGGCAGGTACGCGATGGTGTCGGGTTGCGAGAGATCCTGCACCCAGAGAAAGTGGCTGTTCCGCAGTTCGACGGCTTTGCCGAGCATATTGTAAAAGCCGAAAAAGATCGGGATCTGCACGAGCATCGGCAGACACCCGCCCGCTGGATTCACGCCGTACTCCTTGTACAGCTTCATGATCTCTTCGTTCATCTTCTGCGGGTTGTCCGCATGCTTCTCGCGCAGCTCCGTCATCCTGGGCGTGAGCAGGGACATGCGCTTCATCGACTGGGTGGCTTTGTTTTGCAGCGGCCAGAGGAGCAGCTTGATGACGATGGTCAGGACGATGATCGCCGCGGCGTAACTACCGAGCCGGGCGTTCAACCAGTTCATCGAGTTGAGCAGTGTCTTACTCACAAAACCAAACCATCCGAAATCCATGATCGATTCTTCGTCGCTGCCGAGCCGTTTGACCCGCGAGTACTCCCGCGGCCCGGCGTAGAGCTGGAAGCCCTGGGTCACGGACTGGCCCGGCTCGAGCGTGAATCCGGGCATGCCCAGCGCACCCTCCACGCCGAGTCGTTCGGTGTCGCCATGGCGCGTGCGCCCCGCCGCTTCCCACGCCGCATCGCTCACGGTAAAGCGGCGGGCCCAGACGGCATGGCCCTGCTGCCGCGTCTGCCCGACCGTCTCCACGGCGGTCACGACCGGGCTGGCGATGGTGCTGAAGTATTGGTTGGTCACTCCCGCCCACCGCAGGCCGCTCAAGGTCTGTGGCTTGTCGGGATAGACGGGCCGCGGCCCGCCGCCGATCCCGAGAAACCCGCCGCCTCCAAACCAGGTGGCATTGATGAAGCTCGAGTTCCCGTAGTAGCTGAATCCCGTGTAGAGCGACTGATCCGCCTGATGGATCGGCGCGGCACCGCCGAGATGCACGAAGTAGCCTGGGACGGTCACGGGTGCGGAGCCGGGATTGCGGAAGGCGACATCGAGATGGACGAGGTATTCCTCCGGACTGCCGGCGCGCGGGAGCTGAAACTTCTTGGTGAGCACGAGTTGCTCGCTCATCGGGCGCTCGTATTCGACCGTGGCCGTATTCACATCGACCCGCTGGGTGAAGGCCGCGTGATGATCGCTGTCGGCTTGCAAGGTCACGGCTCCGATCGGCACCGTCCCAAATTCATTCAGGACCATCCGCAGATTCTTCTCCGCGGCGTGCTTCAGGAGTTCCGCCGCCGCGATGCCCCCGCCGAGATTCGTCATCGTGTAGGCGACCGAAGGCGTGACCACTTTCTCCGTCACCGCGGTGGCCGCAGGCGGCCCCACGGGCGGCGGCGCGGCGACTGGGTCGGCGGGTGTGCTGGCGGCGGCGGGCGCGATCGTCGCTTCCGACCCGGCATTCGCGGCCTCGGCGATCTGGCGCTGTTCATTGCGCCACGAGGCGGCGCGCTCCGCCTGCTTTTGGCTGAAAAAGGTCCACGCGAACAGTGTGACGAGCGACAGCGAGATGGCGGCGATGGCTTTGCGATCCATAGAAAATCCTAGCAGTGAGCCGGCGGCTCGAAACTCGAAGCACCCAAGGGCCGGACGCCCGGAGCCGACGAAAGAGAAGGGCCAGTGTCAGCCGTCCGGGGGGCTCTGGTCGGCCCTGGCGAGGGCGCGGGTTCGGCATTGGCCGGCGGCACCGGATCGTAGCCCGCTCCACCCCACGGGTGACACCGCGCGAGGCGCTTCACCCCGAGCCAGCCGCCGCAGCAAAGACCGCGCGACTCGATCGCCTCCACCACATAGGCCGAGCAACTCGGCTCAAAACGACAACCCGACCCCGGCCCTCCGATCCAAACCAGGAGCGGCGAGAGGCATCGCTTGTAGCCGCGGTGCAAGAGCCGGATCACGGACATGGCTCGGCCAGGATCGAACTCCGCCGCGCCAGTTGTGTCCAGTCCGCACGCAGCACCGCCAATTCCGCCAGGGCCGCTGCCGGTCGCGCGATCATCACCAGCCAGACACCCCGGACGATCTGCCGTTGGGCCTGCCGCACGATCTCCCGCAGGCGTCGCCGCACGCGATTGCGCTGCACCGCGCCTCCGACGCGGCGGGAGGTCACGATGCCAAAACACGGAGCGTCCGGAGAGTCCAGCTTGAGCACGCTCAACACCATGAATTTCCCGTGAAAAGACGCCCCATCCCGGCGCATCCGGGCAAAATCCGTCGCCCGACTGAGGCGCGCCGACTTGGGGAAGCGGAGTCGGGCCGAAGACATGGAGCATTTAGCATTCGGCACTTAGCATTTGTTGACCGCGCCCGACCGATCCAGCAGCGCGCCAAACCCCAAATCCTAAATGCTAAATCCTAAATGAAGTCAGGCCTGGGTGTGGCGCTTGAAGTGGATCTCCACGCCCTTGGGCAGAAGCCGCTTGCGGCCCCTCTGCCGGCGCCGCGCGAGAATCGCCCGGCCATTCTTCGTTTTCATGCGTGCGCGAAAGCCGAACTGCTGCTTGCGCGTCCGCTTGGAAGGTTGATAGGTGCGTTTCATAGGCCGTGGGTCTTTGGAAAAAGGAGCGGCATGGTAGCGGACGAAGTCGGGGTGTCAACGGGTCTTTCGGCGGTGTTCGGTCGGTGCTGTGCCGCACGGAAAAGGACCCCGAAAAGGGGGAGACAATAGCTCACTCACCCCCGCCTGCGGACCACCCCAAAAGCGAGCTTGCCCGCCGCCCCGCACCCGAACAAAGGGGGCCCCAGCCACGGGGTCCGTCACCGTGAAGCATCGAGCCACTTCTTGAAATCGGCTCCGGTGTCCTCCTTCAGGGAAGCATCGCAGTCGTCAGACGGCGATCGGCGCCTTGATCGCCGGGTGCGGATCGTAGCCGTCGAGCGTGAAGTCTTCGTAGGTGAAGTCGCCGATCTCCCGCACGGCGGGATTGAGGCGCATCGTGGGTCTCGGGCGCGGCTCGCGGGTGAGCTGGAGCCGGGCTTGCTCGACGTGGTTCGAGTAGAGGTGCAGGTCGCCAAAGGTGTGGATGAACTCGCGCGCTTCGAGGCCGCAGACTTGGGCGACCATGAGCGTGAGCAGGGCGTAGCTGGCGATATTGAAGGGCACGCCGAGGAAGATATCCGCGCTGCGCTGGTAGAGCTGGCAGCTCAGGCCGCCATCGATGACGTAGAATTGAAAGAGCGCGTGACACGGCGGGAGCGCCATCGCGCTGATCTCGCCTGGATTCCACGCGCTCACGATGAGCCGGCGCGAGTCGGGGTTGCTCCGAATCTGCGCGATCACCTCGGCGATCTGGTCGATCGAGCGTCCATCCGCGGTGCGCCAGTCGCGCCACTGGGCGCCATAGACGCGGCCGAGATGGCCCTCCGCGTCGGCCCATTCGTCCCAGATGGTGACCCCGTTTTCGCGCAGATACTTCACATTCGTCTCCCCGCGCAGGAACCAGAGCAGCTCGTGGATGATCGAGCGCAGGTGCAGCTTTTTGGTGGTGAGCAGGGGAAAGCCCTGGCGGAGATCGTAGCGCACCTGCGCCCCGAAGATGGAATACGTGCCGGTGCCGGTGCGGTCGGATTTCGGATGGCCGTGGTCGAGGACGGTCTGCAGGAGATCGAGGTAGGGACGCATGAAGCTGGGAAGGCAGAATGGCGAATGCCGAATGCAGAATGAAAGCGGAAGATGCGGGAAGCTCGGGAGTCGAACTTCTGCATTCTGCATTCTGCTTTCTGCCTTCACCCTCCGCCCCATGCCCACGCCTCTCCGTCTCAAGGACACCCAAAGCGAACGCGATCACCGCCGCATCCCGATCGATCGGGTCGGGGTGAAGGGGCTGCGCTATCCGATGACCCTGCGGGACAAGGCGCGCGAGACGCAGCACACCATCGCGACCATCGCGCTGACGGTGGACCTGCCGCATCATTTCAAAGGCACGCACATGAGCCGCTTTGTCGAGGTGCTGAATGCCTTCGGCCCCGAGCTGCACGTCGATAATGTCCACGCGATTCTCCGGGCGCTCACGGAGCGGCTGGACAGCGAGTGCGCCCACGCGGATTTCGAGTTCCCTTTCTTCCTCGAGAAAAAGGCGCCCGTGACCGCCGCGCCCGGGCTCATGGACTATAACGCGCGCTTTTCCGCCACGATCGACCATGACGTGGCCGACATCGTGACCACGGTGCTCGTGCCGGTGACCACGCTCTGCCCGTGCTCAAAGGCGATCAGCGCCCACGGCGCGCACAATCAGCGCGGGCTCGTGACCTTCGCCATCCGCAGCCGCAAGCCGATCTGGATCGAGGATCTCATCCGGCTCGTGGAAGACTGCGCCTCCAGCGAACTGTACAGTCTGCTAAAGCGGCCCGACGAAAAGGCGGTGACCGAGCGGGCCTACGAGAATCCCGTCTTCGTCGAGGATCTCGTGCGCAACATCGCCAGCCGCGCGAACCGCGAGCGGAACATCACCTGGTATCGCGTGGAAGCGGAGAACTTCGAATCGATCCACAATCACAATGCCTACGCGCTGGTCGAGAAGCGGAAGAGTGGGCGGGTGTGACGCAGGTGCGGGATGGACGCGGTGCGCGATTGACGGATGGGAAATCCGTCCCACTTTGCGCGGTGCTTTACCGCGTCGCCGCCGTTCTCATCGTTGTCTTTTGGGCGGCCATGACCGTGCTGCTGGTGCGGAGCGAGATCGAGCCGGGGGGATCGCGGATGCGCGACGTGCCCGTGGCGCATGTGCTGCGGCAGCTCTTTCTCCACCAGCAGCCGAGCGAGTTGAGCATCCAGTTCCAAAAGACCGCGGTCGGTCGGTTGCGCGTGCATCCCCAAGTGCGGAGCGAGGATGGCACCCGCATCCTCGATCTCGTCGGCCATGCCCAGTTCAGCCTGCCGGGTCTCCCGAGCGAACGGGTCTCATGGGATGGCTCGTTTGAATTTACACCCGGGCTCGAGTGGCGGCGGGTGCGGGTGGGCGTGACGACCCGCGGCCCGGATCGCTACCGCCTCGAGGTGGATCACGACGTGGTCGCCGGGCAGGGGCGCTACCAGCTCAAGTCCGGCGACGTGGTGGTGCGCGCGAGCCCCTACTCGCTCGATCCCGCGGGGCGCGCCATGCTGCTCCAGCAGGCGAACCTCTCGCCGCCGATGATCGCGATGATCGAAGGCGCGGTGCAGAGCGCCGGCGGGCAGGAGGCGGTGATGCTCGCGGCGCGGCAGGCCACGCTGAGTTTTCAGGGCGAGCAGATTGAAACGTCGCTCGTGACTCTGCGGCAGGGCATCCAGAAGCTGCTCGAGATTCACATCAGCCAGCTCGGCCAGGTGCTGCAGGCGGATTCGATGCTCGGCTATTCGCTCTCGGCGGAGTGAGCGCACCGCTTGGGAGTTGAGTGTTTCCTGGCGGGGCGCTTTGCTCCCGGCGCGCCTCGCGCGGTCCGCACTCCCACCCTCCAACCTTCACTCGTTCTGATCTCCGCCCGCGCGCTCTCGAAACACTTTGGCCAGCTCCGCGCCGTCGATGGCATCGACCTGGAGATTCCCCCGGGCGAATTCTTTGCCTTCCTCGGGCCGAATGCCGCGGGCAAGACGACGACGATCCGCATGCTCACCGGCCTGCTCCGACCCACGGCGGGAACGGTGCGGATCGGCGGCTACGACCTGCTCGCCGAGCCTGAGAAGGCCAAGGCGTTGCTCGCTTACGTGCCGGATTTTCCCTTCACCTACGACAAGCTCACGGCGCTCGAATTCATGTTCTTTGTCGGGGACATCTATCGCATGGACCGGGCGGCGATCGGCGCGGGGATCGAGGCGCTCTTCGAGAAGTTTCACCTCCACGATTACCGGCACGAGCTGACGGAGAATCTCTCGCACGGGACGCGGCAGCGGCTGGTGATCGCGAGCGCCCTGCTCCACGAACCCAAGGTCTTCGTGATCGACGAGCCCATGGTCGGCCTCGACCCGATGCATGCGCGCATCGTGAAGCAGGAATTTCACGAGCGCTGCCGGGCGGGCATGACGCTTTTCCTGAGCACGCACCAGCTCAGCGTCGCGGAGGAAGTGGCGGATCGGATCGCGATCATTCACCGCGGCAAGATCGTCGCCTGCGGCACGGTCGGGGAACTGCGCACGCAGAGCGGCGAGGGCGGGGCGCTGGAAAAGGTCTTCCTCGCGCTCATCGATCACGAGGAAGCGGTGCGCGAGCGGCGGGGGTAACGTGGGGCGTCGGGTTTGGGTACCACACGCGTCTCGCGTGTTGGTTTCCGCGTCTCGCGGAAACGAACTTCCCAAGGTGCTCCTCCCAGCCAGAGCTCCGCACCCGGGAACCCCACCGGCGGGTTCGTCCGGTGCGGAGATCTTGCCCAAGCGTGCGCTCAAAAAAAGTGCGTCGCCGCGGGACGCGACGACCAACACGCGAGACGCGTGTGGTACCCGGAGCCAACCGCCGCCGGGTAGACTGCAAGCCTGCCCCACTCTGGGCTTACTTCAGCACGTCGAGCAGGATGTCCTTGTACTGCACGATCATCGCCGGGCCTTGATGGATCTGCAGCCCGAGCAGGCCTTCCTTGGCCGCATTCCCGGAGTCCTCGTCGGTCACGTCGATGGTCTGCCGACCATTGATGAAGTGCTGCAGGTGATTGCCCCTGGCGATGATCTTGTACTCGTTCCAGTCCTCGCTCTTGATCGCGGCCTGGATTTCGTCCGAGTTGCCGACTTCGCCGACGACTTCCACGGTCGGCTTTTTCGGGTTGGCGGGGTTGGGCTTGATCACGGTCTTCTGGCCGCGCAGGGCGAGGATGCCGCGCGCCCTTTCCTCATAGAGGATGCCGCTGAACTTTGCGCCGGCTTCGAAGTCTCCCTGGTAACCGGCGAGGATCGGGCCGAACTCGCCCTTCTCCAGCTCCCGCGAGCGATACTGCACGCCGGAGTTTCCCTTCACGATGCGGTATTTGAAGGTCAGCTCAAAATCGCTCACGGTGCCGCCGCGCCAGATGAGGAAGGTGTTGTGTTTGATCCTGGTCTCGCCCTCGTCCGTGGTTTTCCCGGTGATCGCACCGTCCTCGACGCTCCAGAGCTTCATATTGCCCTCCCATCCCGTGAGGTCTTTGCCGTTGAAGAGCGGCTTCGGTTCGGCCAGGGCGGCGGTGGTGAGTGAAGTGAGGACGAGGAGGGAGGGGAGCAGTTTCATGGGGATGGGGACGGATGGTGCGCAGCGGTCAATCGCGGAGCGCGGTCTGGCTTAGCGGGAAGTTGCGCGGATGCAAGGCTCGGGGCTGCGGAGAAACCTGAAACCTGAAACCTGAAACCTGAAACCTGAGTTCCAGAAAGCGCGTCGCTTCGACCACTCAGGTTTCAGGTTTCAGGTTTCAATCCGGGACGTTTGACACGGCGGAGAATGGCACCTACCAATCCCGCCACTTCAATGGCTGTAAGCTGTCGAAAAATTTCCGATCTTCGCGCCGATGTGGCTGGCACGCGAAGCGATAGCCCTGCGGGCATCCGGCAGAAGGGCGCGCTGCGTTTCCTTCCCCGCAGCGTGGCTTAGGCGCTCGGCCGCTTTTTCCAAATCCAACCACCACCCGTCATGTTTACCGATACCGCCCACGTCGATCCTCCCTCCACCGCACTTGTCGCCGAGCCGTCTGATTCCGCGCCGCGGGATCATCGCGCGCTCCGCGGCGACGAATTCTGGCGCGCCGTGCCGGGTTACGCGCACGTCACGGCCCCGGAATTTCGTTCGCATCTCTTCCAGCAGAAACACACCGTCACCAATGCGCGTCAGCTCCGCGAAACCCTGGGGAATCTTGTTCCGGAGCCCTTCTTCACCGATCTCGAGACCGGGCTCACGCACGCTCCGATGGCCCTGCGCATCTCCCCGTATCTGCTCGCGCTCGTCGATTGGTCGGAGCCTGTCGCCGACCCGATCCGCACCCAGTTTATCCCGCTCCGCTCGCAGCAGATCGCCGATCATCCGCTGCTCCGCTTCGACTCACTGAACGAACGCGAAGATGCGCCGGTGCCCGGCCTCACCCATCGCTACCCGGACAAGGCGCTCTTTCTCCCGCTCGACTCCTGCCCTGTCTATTGCCGCTTTTGCACCCGCAGCTACGCCATCGGGGGCGACACCGAGCTGGTGGAAAAGCTGCGCCTCTCCGCGAATCTCGCGCGCTGGGAGCAGGCGTTTGCTTACATCGAATCCCAGCCGCAACTCGAAGACATCGTGATCAGCGGTGGCGACGTGTACAATTTGAAGGCCGACCATATCGAACTCATCGGACGGCGCCTGCTCGGGATGCCGAACATCCGCCGCATCCGCTACGCGACGAAAGGGCTGTGCGTACTGCCGCAGAAAATCCTGACCGACCACCCGTGGGTCGATGCGCTCACCCGCGTGGTCGCGCTCGGCCGTGAACTGCACAAGGACGTGGTCGTCCACACGCACTTCAATCACCCCAACGAAATCACCGCGATCACCCAGGACGCGATGAACCGCCTCGTCGAACGGGGCATCCATGTGCGCTGCCAGACCGTGCTCCAGCGCGGGGTGAACGACTCGACCGCGACGATGCAATTGCTCGTCCGCCGGCTCGGCTACGTGAACGTCCACCCTTACTACGTCTATACCCACGACATGGTGCCGGGGGTGGAGGATCTGCGCACCCCGCTGCATGTCGCGCAGGGACTCGAGAAGCGCGTGCGCGGGGCGACGGCGGGATTTAACACGCCGCACTTCGTCGTCGATGCCCCCGGTGGTGGCGGCAAACGCGACGTACACAGCGTCGAGCGCTACGACCGCGAGACCGGCATCGCCGTCTTCACCAGCCCGAGCGTGAAGCCGGGGAAAAAATTCCTCTACTTCGATCCGGTCGCCTCGCTGAGTGAACATGCGCAGTGGCGCTGGACCGTCCCCGCCGAGCGCCGCGCGATGATCGACGAAGCGCTCGCGTAGCAAGGAGCAGGGGCGCCCCCGCCCCGAGTCTCCACGGGGCGAGGGCGCCCCTACTCCGTGAGCGCGGCCGCCACGGCGCGGATGCAGCGCCTTTCCAGGATGAGCGAGGGATGCAGCGCCGCCCACATGCGGACGTTGTGCGCCTGCGGCATCTCCGAGCTGCGCGCCGGGACGATGATGAGATCGAGCGGCGTGTACAGGGAGGTGAACTTCACCTCCGCGAGCCGGTCGGCATCGCGGGCGAGATCCCGGAGGAAAGGGCTCGCGCGCCGCATCTGCCGCCCGCCTGTGCCGCGGTGAAGCTGCGCCAGCACCGTGCCGTGATGCGGTGCGGCGAGGGAGACAAAGCGCTCGACGCGCTCCAGGCCACCGAGGCGCTGGAGATAGTAGCGGCTCACGAGTCCGCCCATGCTGAAGCCCACGAGGTCCAACCTTTTTCCAGGCAGCTCCCGATCGACGTAACTCGCGAGTCGCTGGGCGAGTTCGTCGATGCCGGCCTGTCCGCCATTGGGCCGGAGATCGGGCGTGAAGACCGCCCAGCCCTCCGCGCGGAGCCAGCGGGCCATCCGCGCAAAATCGCCGGAGCTCGCGTAGATGCCATGGACGAGGACCACGGGATTGCGGGTGGGATCCACCCGCGGGGCGGCCGGACCGTCGAGCGAGGCGAGCAGCCAGCTCATCAGGGCGACGAGCTTCATCGCTCAGAGCCGCACGTCCGAGAGGGCGCAGCCCCGATCCTCGAGGGCCTGCTGCTTGTCGCGTTCCGCGGCGTATTGCTTTGCAAACTTCCCACGCGGGCGCACCGCGCGTCCGATTTGCGCCTCCGGCTCCGGCAGCCCGAGCTGGCCGAGCACAAAGACCGCCGCCCCGCGCAGCGACGCCTCCATCTCGTCGTTCGGATAGATCGTCTGCCCGAGCACATCGGCGAGTCGCTGCACGGCGGAAGGGGAACGCTGGATGCCGCCGCTCACGACGAATTTCGGCGGCGTGCTCTCGACCGTCTCGATCAGCTCCACGATCCGCGCGAGCCGGTGGTAGGTGGCCTCGGTCACGGCCTGGAGTAGATCCAGTGCGGTGGTGTGCAGGGTGATGCCGTGGATCGTGCCGGAGTCGGATTCATTCCAGACCGGCGCGCGTTCCGTGGTCCAGAAGGGGAGCACGATGAGCCCATGGCCCGGGCCCGGGCGCCGGGCCAGCTCCGCTTCGATTTCGGCTTCGTTGGCGAGATTGAACTCGCGCACGCACCACGCCCGCAGATTGCCAGCATTGCTGATCGCCCCCACGAGCAGGCAGCGCTGCGCATCCAGGCGGTAGTGCGAGAGCCCCAGCGGCGGGCGCACCGCCTTGCCCTGGCGCACCACCCGCACCGCTGCGCTCGTGCCGACATTGATCGCCGCGATGCCCGGTCGCGTCGCGCCCGAGCCGAGATTGCTGGCCGCGCCGTCGCCGATGCCGGGAAACCACGGCACACCCTTCAACTCGGGGAACTGCGTGGCGAGCAGGCCGCCGGTCGCCGTCGGGGCATCGGACACCGGGCGGAGTTGCGTGGGGGAAATGCGGCCCAGCGCGAGCAACTCCTCGTCCCACGCGAGCTTGGTGGGATTAAAGAGCCCCGTGCCCGAGGCCATGGCCAGCGAGCAATTTGCCTCCCCGGCGAGCGTCGTCTGCAGCCACTCCGCCGGCGACATCCAGAGCTTCACCGCGGAAAATTTCCGCTGCCCCACCCGCCGCAACCAGCGCAGTTTCGCCGGCCAGAAGGAACTCCGCAGCATGCAGCCGGTGCGCGCGTGGGTGTCCTTTTCGCTCAGTTTTTCGCGCAGCTCCGCCGCATCGTCCCGGCAGCGCGAATCCGCCCAGGTGAAGATGCGGGTGATCGCCGAGCCCCGGGCATCGCACCCGAGCAGGCTGTGCCAAAAGCATGACACGCCGATGCCGGCGATCGGCCGGCCACGCAGGGTGGGATCGGCCCGCAGCGCGCGCACCGAGATCTCCAGGCAGTGCAGCACCGCTCCGAGCAGCACCGGGGGATCGATTTCCGCGCCCCCATCCGCCGACGTGATCAGCGGATAAGGCTGCTGCGCCATGGTGCTGGCCATCCGTTCGCCGCAGAGGTCGAAGAACGCCGTCCGGGTGGAACTGGTGCCGATGTCGATGGCGAGGATCAGCTCGGAGTTCATCGGGGGCCTAGCAAACAGAAAATCTCCGCGGCGAACGAGGAAATTGTCGCGGGCACCTTCCGGGGCTCCCGGGCGCGCTTTTTTGGGAAGACAAGCGGGGGCCTTTTGCCAATGATGCCGCCCCCTTCGGGCTCGCCCTGCGCAAATCACCGCGGAGCGCGCCCGATTTCACCAAGGAAACGACCAACCCACAGCCTCCACACCATCGAATGAAGTACGGTTTGAACATCCCCGCGAGCGGCGCCCTGGACTTTCTGTCCCTCGGCGCGCTCGTCCACCGCCTCGACCCCGGCATCATCCCTTTCCGCAAAGCCTCGCACTGCGACATCCACGTCAGCGGCGGCGAATTCAACTGCGCGGCGAACCTTTCCGACTGCTTCCGCCTCAATACGGGCGTCGCCAGCGCGATGGTGGACTACCCGATCGGCGACCTGATCAATGAGCGCGTCCGGGCGATGGGCGTGAAGCCGTTCTACAAGAAGTTCAAGCACGACGGCGTGCGCGGGCCAAACATGGCGACCGTCTATTCCGACCGCGGCCAGGGCGTGCGCGCCCCCGTCGTCTTCTACAACCGCAGCAACGAAGCCGCCGGCCAGCTCAAGCCGGGTGACTTCAACTGGGGCGAAATCTTCGGCCAGGGCGTGCGCTGGTTTCACAGTGGCGGCATCTTTGCCGCGCTCTCCGAGACCACTGGTGAAGTGATCATCGAAGCGATGAAGGCCGCGAAGGCTTCGGGCGCGGTGACCTCCTTTGACCTCAACTACCGCCAGAAACTCTGGGACATCTGGGGCGGCCACTCGAAGGCCGTCGAGACGCTCGCGCGCATCGTCGAACACGTCGATGTGCTCGTCGGCAATGAGGAGGACTTGCAGAAAGGCCTCGGCATCGAAGGCCAGGACGTGGAGTCCAAGGGCAAGCTCGACCCGAGCGCGTTCTTCTCAGTGATTGAGAAGGCCGTGAAGAAGTTCCCGAAAGTGAAAGTCGTCGCGACCACCCTGCGGGAAGTCCACTCGACCAATCGCCACACCTGGGGCGCCGTGGCCTGGATCGATGGCAAGACCTATCAGTCGTCGAAGCACTGCGAACTCGACGTCATCTGCCGCATCGGCGGCGGCGACGGCTATGCCGCCGGCTTTTTCTACGGGCTGCTCAGCGGCGCATCCGAGCAGGAAGCGGTGGACCTCGGCTGGGCCCACGGCGCCCTGCTCACCACCTTCCCCGGCGACACCTCGATGGCGACCGTCGAGCAGGTGAAAGCCTTCGCCAAAGGCGGCTCCGCCCGCGTCCAGCGCTGAGCGGTTGCTTGCTCCCGCTGCGCTGAACTGCCGACTGCTGGAATTGGCTTCCGTGCGCGACGGCATGGAGCGAGTCAGCAGCCGGCTAGGAATTTGCCTGCTCCCCTGCCTGCCTGCCTGCTGGAATTCCTGCTGGGAATTTGCTTTTCACCGCGCCGCGCCGGAAACGGGTCGGGCGTCGGGCGGTGCTGGGGAGTGAGGGGGTCTGGCACGGGCACGCCTTACAACGACGTGGCTGAAACCAGTGCGATCAAAGCCTGGGCCGGTGAGCCCTCCACACGCATCGCGCTCAGCTCCACCAAGTCCGCCATGGGCCGTGCTCGGCGGTGCTGGCGCGGTGGAAGCCGTGATCTGCCTCATGGCCATGAGAGGCCAGTGGGTGCCTGCGAGCCTCAACGTGCCTGCCTGCTAGGGATTTGCTTTTCACCGCGTCGCGCCGGAAACGGGTCGGG
>Ga0105044_10007017_pt1 | contig 15504 bp, 16 predicted proteins | sample MAT01_FD_78092 | JGI IMG/M metagenome (GOLD analysis project Ga0105044, IMG submission 78092) | Freshwater microbial communities from Lake Fryxell liftoff mats and glacier meltwater in Antarctica - MAT-01 | ecosystem: Environmental > Aquatic > Freshwater > Ice > Liftoff microbial mat | place... | reverse complement strand
GTGAACACGAAGTACGCCGCTGCGATTTCGTTGAACGTGCGCGAAGCCGTCGTACCGGTACCGCCCGTGCTGCCACGACCCACCGCACCAGAGCGTTTCCTCGTCTGGCCGGGCGATATTTCCCCTCGCTTCCAGTTCGGCGGCCTTGGTGCGTGGCTTGGTGCGCTCATCACTATCACGATACTCACTGTGGGTTGGGTGCGGATCTGGCGGGTGCGGAACCCCGATGGTGTGCGGCTGGCGAACTTGCGCCGGAACCGCGCGGCGCGGCTCGCTCTCGATGGCCTCGCCCGTGCCGAACGCATACCCGAACCGGCGGCACTTGTGGCGAAGCACCTGCGAGACTTCCTCGCGGATCGCCACGACTTGCACAATCCCGGTACGGTGCCGATGGATATCGAACGCGAGTTGCGCACGGCAACGGTTCCCGAGCTGAAAATTGCGAATGCTGTGAAATTGTTTCGGGCTTGCGATGAAGCCCGTTTCGGCTACTGCGCCGACGATGCGCACTCGCTCGTGCTTGCGGCGCGCGGCATCATTCTGAACTGGGAGGAACCGGTTTGAACGCGATGATACTGATTGCCATGTTTGGCCTCGGTTCGCCCAGTGACGCGGCAATATCGTTCGCTGATGGGCGATATGCGGAAGCGGCGCGCGACCTCGATGCACAATGGCAAAGAGGCGCAACGCCGGGCGTCGCACTGGCGCGGGCACGGGCGCATTTCCTCGGCGGGAACCTGCCGATGGCGGTCGTGGCGCTGCACGATGGATTGCGGCTGGCTCCGTACGATCTCGAATTGCAAACCGATTTGCGGATCGTTCGCGACGCGGTAAATTATCCGGAACCGCTCGACCCCAGGCACCGGTTACGCCCGAACGCGACTGACACGTTGCGCCATCGCGTCGCCCCGTTCGATACCTTCTTTCTTGCGGTCGGTTTCGCTCTTGTTGCCGCATTCGGCTTCGCGAAGTGGTACACGGTCCGGCACCGTTGGGCGCTGTTGTTCATCGCAACGGGCGCGATCGGTTTTGCCACGGCTGCGATCCTGTTTGCACGCATTCGCGCATCTCCTGAACCGCTACCGGTTGTCTTGGTCGCCGACACGATTTTGCGCGAAGGCAACGGCCACACGTACCCGGCACGGATGGCGGAAACGTTGCCGCGCGGCGCAGAACTCCGCGAACTCGCCCGACGCGGTGGCTGGCTCCAAGTCGAACTCCCCGGCGGCACCGTTGGCTGGGTGCCACTCATTTCGGTGAACATTGACGGTCGAAAATCGATGTAAGTCCGAATTGTGGAGGCTCCAAAAAACTTCAGGGCACCTTGCGAATCTGACTTACGTCAAATCGCCTGCGATTTTTTGACTTGTAGCATTCGTGTGGGTTCGTCTTAAAAATGGCTCGGTCGGGATAACGCCCCGCGTTTCGGAACGCGGCGCGGCTAAACGAATCCATCGCCGTTACAGCTTGAACGCCTCGATGTGCGTTTCGCGCATGGTTACGCCGTCGCTAACGAAACAGGGTGGTTCGTCGTACTTCAACAGGCGGATACCGGTGAGGCCGGACTTGGCGACGAGGCCCATAATGTCGTCCTTTGCGGGGACGAAACGCACGGGGGCACCGCTGCCGGGCAGGTTCGGCGTGGGGTGTGACTTGTCGCCGGAAAGGATGCGGATTAGCAGGCGGCCTTTCGGTTTTAGCACGCGGGTTGCTTCGGACAGGAACGCCTGTTGCTGCGAATCGTTGAGCGCCACGTTGAAACTGCCGCGGAGGCGGACTTCGTCTTGCGTGTCGTCGCAGGCATCGATGCGGATTGGGATTTCGCTACCGAGGCGATGTTCCCAAATCGCGGTTTCGTCGGGAAGTGTGCTGCCGGTCATCATTTCCTGCGTCTGGCCGATGCCGCGACGATCGAGCGAGTCGTCGTCGAGCGTGTAGATTTCCCACAGCGTCGCATCGGGGTCGTGAATCCAGAACTTCGTCTGCCGGGCGTAACAGCATTCGACGCCTTCTTCGCGCTGGGACCGGATGCCCGCTTTCTCGAGGCGCTCTTGCATTGCGACGAGCGTTCGCGCATCGGGCAAGCGAATGCCGACGTGGTTGAGCGATCCTGCCCCCGCGCGGCCGTTCGGTTCGAGCGACAACACGATCGCCGGATCGATCGGCTCGAACTTCGCGTAATCGGGGCGGAGTTTGGCTGGCTCCATATTGAACAGAATCTTGTAGAATCCGACCGCGCGTTCGAGGTTCGTTACGTTCAGCGAAATATGGAAGCGGATCGCGGGTGCGGTCGTCAATGAGAGGCTCATCGGTTTGACTCCTTGGATTCGAGGGGGAAACGCGGTAGCGGTGTCAGCAGTGCAGCGATGGCCATCAGCAACATGATACCGGCCAGTAGCTGGAACGCGAAGGTATACGATGTCGTGGCCCGTTTGGCTGAGGCGAAAACGAGCGGCCCGCAGGCGGACGCGAGCACGGTGAACATCTGCGCGATCCCCTGAATTCGCCCGAGTTCGCGATTGCCATAGAGCGTGCCCCACGTTGCGAAGAATAGTAGTGCCACGGCCCCGGACGCGATGCCGAGGCAGACGCCGTACGCGTAAACGTGCCACACTTCGGACGCCATCGGCAGGCCGATCAGCGATGCGGCTGTCATGAGCAAACAGGCGGCGAGCAACTGCGTCAGCGGAACCCGCTTCACCAGCCACCCGAAGAAGAGCTTCGACGCGAGTGCCACGATCGTCACCAGCATCAGTACGTCGAAGTACAAATCGCGAGAGAAGCCACGTTCCCGGAAAATGTCTTCGTTGAACAGCGCGACGCCGGAGTAGATCATCCCCCACAGCGAGATCGTCAGGCTGAACACCCAGAACGCCGGAGTCCAGAGAGCCTGCCGTAATGTCGCGCCACCTTCGAATTGTGCGCGGGTTTCGCGTGTGGTCGTCGGCACGCGACGGATCCAGATGGCCGTCAATGCAAGGCAGACGAGCGCACCGCCGACCATGGCCCAGACGGCGCGCCAATCGTAGCCACCATCCTTCAGCGCCCAGCCGACACCTTTGATAAGGATTAGGTGGAACGGGGCGGAAAGGATCGCGTACCACGCCATCGCGTAGCCGAGTTGCTCGGTACGAAACGATTTTGCCACGAGAGTGATACTGACGACGGACAGCGCACTTTGGCCTAGCCCGCGTGTGAGAATAAGGCCGATGAACAGTTGTTGCCACGTTTCGGCGGTACTCATCCAGCCGACGGCGAAACCGAGGAGGACGAGGTTTCCTGCGAGAATCCAGCGGCGGTCGAAGCGGTCGAACAGCCAGCCGACGGGCAGGCAAAACAGCGCACCGAGCAGCGTGCCCCAGAGGTTGAGCGTCGAATAGAACACGCGGCCATCGGCGTCGGCGAGGCCGAGATCCTTCAGCAGCGGTTCGGTCACCATGCCGAGGCCATGCGTGCGGCCGGGGTACGTGGCCGCCATCGCGATCGCACCGATGGCAATCGTGGCCCAGCCGTAATTCAGGAAGCGGCTCGACACCGATTTCGGCGAAGCGTCTGCCTCCTGTGTGGTCGTTGTCATCATCGTGTTTTAACGGAAGTAAAGGATCTGGGCTTTTTCGGGCGGGTATTTCGTACGAATCCAGTCGTGGAACTCAGCGTAATGTTTCGCGTACTGGTCACCGCCATCCGATTGCGCGTTGTAACTGAGGAAGTAACCGCGCCGCGAACGTGCCGAGTGATTCGGTTTCGACGAATGCGGCGTGAAGCAACTGAAGATCGCCACATCGCCAGGGGCGAGATCCAGCATCACCGGTTCGACGGGAAACTTGCGATCTTCCAGCGTGTGATGCTGGCCATCCTCGCTCGACAGGTAACCTTGCGTATGGATGCGTGGATAAACCTGCGTGGCCCCGCTCACATCGTCGAACGGGTCGATTGCCAACAAGACCGTGAGGAACGACTTCGGGAAGTTTGGCCACGAAATCCAGTCCTGGTGGACCGTGGCACCGATCGCGCGGGGGGGCTTCCAGATCAGCTTTTCCTTAAATAAACAGGCCGGTTCGCCGTACAGGTCGTGGAGGCGATCCAATATCCGCCGGTCGTTCGCCACCTTCGATGCGGTAGGGGAAAGATCGGCAATCGGGTCTAAGACTTCCATCAAGGCTTCGCCGGTTTGCGTGTGCGTCTGGAACCGCACACGCATGTTATTCGCATCGATGAGATCGCGTCGTTCCCGGCCCACGCGTTCGACATCGTCGGCGAGCGCCGCCACCTCCGCCGACGAAAACAGCGCCTGCAAAACGAGGTAACCCTCAGTGCGATAGAACGCGATCTCATCATCGGTGAGCCATGCCATGGAAGCCCCCATTAATATTCGCCGAGGACTTCGCCGCCGGAACGGGTCGCCAAGCTGCGCCATGTGGTGAGATCGATCGAATCGCGAACGAAGCGTACGCTGCCATCGCACAGCATCACGTTGACGCCGCCAGTGTGCTGGCTGCGTGCGGTACTGAGTCCGTGGCCCGTGCTGCGTGTCTGCGGATTGGTACCGCTGAAGTTCGCGACGCAGTCCGGGTTAATCTTGTCGTTCGGAAGGTAATAGTGGTTGTAGCTCGTGCAGCGTGGCTCCCCGGCCACCCACGAATAGCCGCGACGCTGATTGAAGTTCACGCGTAAACTGCTGCCGCAGTTCGCATCGTTCGTCTCCGCACCGGGGTTCACGTACATCGTCTTCGTTTTGATATCCGCGCGGCTGGCCGCCGTGCTCGAATTGTCGCCATCGCCGAGGATGCGTTCGGACCCGGCGGCCGTATTGCTCGTGCCATCGGTCATGTCGGTGAACCTCGTTTTCGACTGCGCGAAGAACGCGCCGTCGGCATCGTACGGCGAACCGAGCCAGTTCGTGCGGCCGCGAGTCGTTCCGCTCCCGAGGCAGAAAGCGTAGTTCGTCGGGCCGAGCGGGCCGGGAATCGCGAAGATGTTCGTCTCTATGGGTACCCCACGGTCGCTGGGGCAGAGGAAAATCGGTACAACCGCCTGTGCGGCAATCGGTGCCTGAATGCCGAACGGCGGCACGAGTTGATACATCGTCAGGCTCAAGTCGATCGAGTTGTACACCGCCGTTTGTTCGAGGTACGGCGTCAGAAGTGCGAGCGTTCCCCAGAGGTCGAAATACTGCGGGGCACCGCCGATCTGCTGCCCGCGATACGCTGGGGGCAGGTTCCCGAGTGCCGATTCGTAGTTATGCGTGGACAGCGCGAGTTGTTTCAGATTGTTCGTACACTTCATCCTCGCCGCCGACTCGCGAACCTTTTGCACCGCGGGTAGCAACAGGCCAATCAGGATGGCAATAATCGCAATAACGACGAGGAGTTCGATGAGGGTAAACCCCGAACGGAAACGGTTTCGCACGATACGGCCTCCAGAGAACGACGACAGGAACGGGCAGGTTGCACCTTAAAGTAACGACACCTGCCCTTCTGACAAGATAACAGACGGAAATTCTTGCGGTTGATCGATCCACCGTCCGGGCGATAGAATGTGAGATTGCCCGACCGTATTGTTTCAGGTGCAACGTGCCGAAGAACGATCCTCTCCAGCCGCAACGCTGTGCTGAGCTACTGTCTGCCCTCGCCGCACCCGAGCGATTGAAAATCGTGCGATTACTCTCTGAAGGGCCGCGAAATGTCTCGGAAATCATTGAAGCACTGAAGATACCCGCGCTGAACGTGTCGCACCATCTGACGGTGCTGAAGCACGTGCAACTCATCAGGGGCGAGAAGCGTGGCCGTTTCGTCGTGTATTCGCTGGGTGAAGGCGTACTGAAAGAAATCATCGAAGCCGGCGTACCGAAAGATTCCCTGAACCTCGGTTGTTGTCAGATAGTCATGCCGTGTACGAAGTGAACCTTAAACTGGCAACGAAGCCAACTTTGCCGCTTCGGTCGGCGTGAGGCCGATGGGGTTGGCGGCTTGTGCGGCACGCAGTGCGGCGCGGGCGGCACCCGGTTGACCGAGGCGACGGTAGACTTCGTGCAAGTAGAAGTGAACGCGGGCGCTGGTCGGTTGCTCCTCGCGGGCGGCACGTAAAGCGGCGGCGGCTTTCACCAGTGTCTCGGTGGCCATTGTCGCGTCGGTTCGCCCGGGGTTCGCGTCCCATTGCTGCACCAGACAGACCAACCCGATGCCCCGGTGCAGGTTCTCCGCATACCGGTCACTTTGCTCGTCGGCCATCTGCATGAGCCGCGTGTGTGCGTGCAACAAATGCGACTTCGGCTTACCCGTCATCGGTTGCGCATCCGCGACAAATTGCTCGTATTGCTGTCGCGATTCGTCGAATTGCATCGTGCGAAATTGTAACTCTGCCAGATGCGCCCGCGTCATCACTTCGCTGGGGTGCGCGCGGACGTGTGCGGCCATATGCACGATTGCGCCGGCGGTGTCGTCGCGGTCGAGATGGTCGGCGGCGAGCGCTAGGCGATCCGTATCTTCGCGAATGCGATCGAGTGGTGGGAACGGCGCGACGCACCCCGTCGCAGCGAAACAACCGGTGATCAGCCAGCGCGGCAGCATCGCGTCGTCTCGCGGAGGGTGGGATTCCGCAAGTGGTATCGTCGGGGCAACCGGCTCCCATTCAGGGGGAACGCGAAAGAGAGGCAAGCACGAAGTGAAGCTGGGCAAGGTCCACCGATTGTCCGGTTAATTCACGATAGCCACACTGCCGGAACCACCGTCGACGCGCAGTTTCGTGCCGGTGACCAGTTGCCGCGTGATGCCGGGCAACCCGGCGACGGCGGGCAGGCCAAACTCGCGCGCCACGATTGCGCCGTGCGACAACACGCCGCCCGTTTCCATTACGAGGCCCCGCGCCCGCGCAAACAATGGCACCCACATCGGGTCGGTCGACGGGCAGACGAGGATGAATCCATCGGGCACATCGAGCGAGGCATGCGGTTCGTTCAGCACCAGCGCCGGCCCTTCGGCCACACCTGCGGATAATGCCACGCCTTGAAAGATCGTCGCGCCTTCGGGCGGTGGCAACGCACGGCCAATCGCGGCCAGATCGTCACTGAACAACACCGGTGGCAGTTCGAGCGCGAGTTCCGCCTGCCGGCGCTTCTTGCGTTGCGCAATCCGTGCGGAAAGATCCTTTCCCTGAAGCAAATCGGGTAAATCGTCGAGTGTCAGGAAGAAGATACCGCCGCGCAACTGGAACCGCGAATCGAGTTCGACGAGGGCACGGCGAATGACCGCATACCCGCGCAGCATCTGGTGTTTTGCCGTTTCGCGCAAGCCGAGGTACGTGCGGAGGTGTGCCACCTGGCTCGTGAATTTGTCGCGGAACGGCCCCGCGATTTTCGCTTCGTCGAGGATTCGCGACATCGCGTTGTCAGTGTGCGAAGTCGCTTGCATCGGTTGCGTGGCTTTGAGCCGCGCGACTGCGGCGGGGTCTTCGGACCAGCGCGGTTGTGCGAGTTCCATTTCGTTCGCACAGCGATGCCCGAAGTCGCTCAGGAACGCCTCGTGCGTCAATTGCCCCGCCGCGAATCGTCGGATGCCGTCGGCATAATCGGTGCCGTCATCGGGCTTCGCGCCGAGCGCGAGTTCGCCGATGGCGGCCTTGGCGCGGGCCTCGCCGAGCTTGGGAACGAGCATTTCCAGCGTGCCGTTCCACATCATGTCGGCAAACACCGTCGGCTTCAGGCTGTCGCGCGCAAACTCGACGAGCGTCTTCTTCACCCAAATAGTGAGGATCGCGACGAGTGCCGGCGGGTCGAGCGTCGCCCAGTTTTGTGCGAGTGCCGCCTGCGCTTCGGCGACGAACGGCGGCGCGATGGCCGTGCGAAATTCCACCGCGAATGTTTCCGCACGGCGTCGCGCGATCGACGACATTCGCGACAATCGCCAGACGATCCCCGGCAGGCGGAACAACGCTTTCCAGCCATCGCGCAATGGGTTCAGTGTCGGCTTCGGGTCGAGTGCGAGCTTCGGATTCGCGCGAAACGCGGCGAGCGGATACTCGAACGGCGGGCGGGCGAATTGCAGTCGCGGCATCCGCGACAGGTTCGCCATCGGTCTGCCGGCGACGAGATCGAACGCACCTTCGGAGCCGAGCGATGCGTCCGGTTGCGCGCCGAGATCGCGGTTCATCGCACCGAATCCACCGTCGGCGGCGAGCAATCGCTGCACGATCCCCCACGTCATCGGCGTCGGTTCGGGTAGCACTTCGCTGAGGTTGTAACGCACCCACACCGTGCCACGCGATTCGGCCTTCACCTGCAATCCCGCTACGATTTCCAGTCGGATCGCATCGCGTTCGCTCCCGGCGGTGATCGGGCGGGCTTGCAAAAGGGAGAACGCCCCGGCGACGTACGCCCATTCGATATCGCGTGAATTGCCGTAAAACGCTTCGACCTGTTTGCCGAGCGCGACGAGTTGCGACAGTGCGGTGTCACTCAGGCAGAATTGCTGTTGACGATCCGGTGTCACCGGCACTTCGCGGCGATTGCGTATTTCCACTTCCTTCGTGCCGAGGTGCTTCTCGATGATCGTGCCATCGGTTCGCGACAACGTGAAGCGGTCGGGTGAGACGCGACCGGAGACGACGACTTCGCCCAGACCCCACGAAGCCTCGGCGAGCATCCGTTCGGCGGCGGCGTCCGATGGATCACGAGTGAACAACACGCCCGCCACCTCGGCCGGAACGAGCGTTTGCACGACGACGGCCATTGCCAAACCGTCGTCGTTCACGCCTTGTTTCAGGCGGTACGCCACCGCGCGTTCGGTGTGCAAGGACTTCCAGCATTTGTCGATGGCATCGAGTACGGCCTCCTCACCGGTCACGTCGAGAATTGTTTCCTGCTGCCCCGCGAAACTCGTTTCCGCACCGTCTTCGGCAGTGGCGGACGATCGCACTGCCACCGCACTGTCACCGAGTGTGCGATACGCTTCTCTCACCGCATCCGCTAGTTTCGCATCACTGCGAATACCGTTTGTATGAGAGCGCAGATACGCACCGGTGGCAACGACAAACCCCGGCGGCACGGGCAACCCCGCCTGCGACATGCGTGCCAGACTCTCGCCTTTTCCGCCGACACGCGGCGCAACGTCGGCAGTGATCGCATCGAAAAACAGAACGTCGGACATCGCATCCACTCCAGTCGAATAGCAACTTCACGTCACATGGGCATAACCCCGTTGTCGCCAGAAAGCGGGATAGACACTGCAATACCAATACCCTTCGAATCGGCTACAATTCTGTGAGTGATTACACACGGGGAATGTCATGTCTGTTACGACGTTTGAAGGGGTGATCGAAAATGGCCAGATTCGTCTCCCTGCGGGTATCGTCCTGCCCGAACGGAAAATCGTCTATAACATCGTCCCCGGAAACGACGCCCCGCTCGAACGCGCCCAATCGGGCTTCCGACTCGCGAACCCGGCGGACGCCGCGAAGTTCGAAATGAAAGTCGCCTGGGGAGAGGAATCGTGACACCCTACGACGATCTACACTATGAACCGCCAACTCCTGTTGCCTTGATCACTTTGAGTACACTCGAAGGGCGAGGTTTGTCGATCCCAAAGATATTGGCTCTTGTTGATACAGGAGCCGATGTGACTTTGTTGCCAACGTGGGCTATCGAGCAATTAGGACTGTCGCCGCAACCCGATAACAGCGTCCCACTCGCTTGGTTCGATGGTAGCATCCACATGGCAGAGTCAGTCGAGTTGGAGGTGTCGTTTTATGGCGGTCGCTTTCAGGGTCGGTATGCCGTGATCGATCAAACGCACGGCATCGTCGGGCGAAACCTTCTCAGCCACTTCCGACTCCTCTCCGACGGATCGGCGAAAATGTGGCAACGGCACGCGTCGGGCTGATCGAAAAGTTAAGCTTCCGGGGTCAGAGACCTCAGATACAACAAGAGAATGCAAATACCATTGGAGGGTGGCCCGTGCGTACAGTCGTGTTGATCCAGGGTGGCGGAATCGGTCTCGATCAGGAAATATCGGTGCGCCGGATCCTCGAAGCGGCGCGCGTGCCGGTGGCATTTCGCGTGTTTACCGCCGGGCGGGCCGCACTCGAAGAAGGCCTCGATGCGATCCCGGACGAGGCATTGAATGCGATTCGCGAAAGCGGAATCGCGCTGAAAACCAAGCTGCTTCAGCCGAAAGGCGCGGGCACGCCGACGGCGCACGGGCCGGATGTTCCCACGAATTACAATGTCGAGTTCCGCAAGAAACTCGGGCTGTTCGCGTCGGTGCGGCCGATCCTCAACCTCGCGGGTTTGCCGAGCCGTTTCAGCGGTGTGAACTTCCTGCTCGTTCGCGAAATTACCGAAGACCTTTACACCGCGAGCGAACATGAAGTCGTGCCGGGCGTCGTGCAAAGTTTCAAGATCGTTACGGAAGTCGCCTGCCTGCGGTTCTTTCGGTACGCCTTCGAATTGGCACGAAAACAAGAGCGAAAGTCGATTCACTGCATCCACAAGGCGAACATTTTGAAGATGGCCGACGGGCTGTACCTCGACTGTTTCCGCCGTGTGGCCAACGGCTACCCGGAGATTGCACCGAAGGAAATGATCGTCGATAACACGTGTATGCAACTCGTCACGAGGCCGCAACAATTCGAGGTAATGGCGGCGGGGAACCTGTACGGCGACTTGCTTTCGGACCTCGGCGCGGGCCTCATCGGCGGCATCAGTGCGACGTCGGCGATGAATGTCGGGGTCGGGGTCAAAGTCTTCGAAGCTGTCTATGGCGCGACCCACGAAGCGGTGCCACCCGACCGCGCCAACCCTCTGCCGCTGATCTTGCCTACTATCGAGATGCTGAAAGAAATCGACGAAGGCAAAGCCGCCAGCCGAATCTTTCACGCGGTCGAAACGGTGTTGAAAGAAGGTTACGTTCGCCCCAGCGATCTCGGTGGCACCGCCAGCACGACGGAGTTTACCGAAGCGATCGTCAATGCATTCGGGTAAGATTGCAGCGAAGTACCGGAGGTTCTTGCCATGCCCGTCGAACTCGTCGCGATGTTGTTGTTCTTCGCGAGTTTAATCATCGTGCCGACGTTGTTGGCGTTAGCGATATTATCGCTGAAGCGTTCCGATGACATCGCACCGTCACCGGGACGCACTTCGCGGCAGAGAAGGCAGCCGCGCGAACGCAGCACGCGTTTGCACACGCAACCGCACCGTCGCTTCTGAGATTTCGTACAATTTCCGCACTATGCCAAGTGCCGCCGTGCCGGATTTCGTCCCGTCCCGCAACGGGTTTGCGTTCCCGAACTGGTTCCCGCCGGGAACACCGGTGCTGGAAGTGCCAACCCCGCTCGGCCGCATTCCCATCGGCGATGCCAACGGCGGCGTCTGCGGCGGTATGGTGTTCGCCGCGATGGACTTGCACCGCTTCCGCATCGTGCCGCCACCCGAAACCACACCGCCGGTGTTTCGCTACCTGTGCCATCGCCTCATCGATAGTTTCAACCTGCCGTTCGGCGTACTGAAGTATTACGACTGGATGTGCCGCCCCGGAAACAGTCGCAGTTACGGCGGCGTGAAAGTGCAGGTAGGGCTGTCGTATTTGACGATCAAAAACGAGTGGCCGCGGATTCGCGCTTCGCTCGATGCGGGCCAAACGGTGGCGCTCGGCTTGGTGAAAGCCCACTCGTTTCACCCCAGGGAAATGGGCAAAAACCACCAGGTTCTCGCGTATGCCTACGAGTCGTTCGAAGCGAGCGGCGACATTACGATCCACATTTACGATCCGAATTATCCACTCGAAGATACCGCCACACTCATTACGAATATCCAGAACCCCGACGCGGAACGCCCGGTTATCCACAGTTGCGAAGGCCCCAGCATCCGTGGCTTTTTCTACACCGAATACCGCCCACCCGCAGACGCACCGAACTTCGCGTGACGAGCATTTTCACCCGATTTCGATTTCGGCGACTTCGAACAACCGGAAGCCACTGAAGAGGTTCCAGATTTCCGCGTGCTGCTCATCGGAGAGTAGGGGCGCGGTCGCGTCCCACCAGCCGACCCAGTCGCCGCTGTCGTAACGATCCACCGGGCGAGGCGCGTTCAACCCGAGTTTCTGCACGGCCAACACGATTTGCTGTTCGCTCATTCCGTTCGGCAAGCGGTCGTCGTTCGCGTCGAACAGCGATGAAAATGTCCAGTTCGATTCCGCACACGCGAGGCGAAACGGGTTGACGGTCCGCCACGCCCGTCGTTCGAGTTCCGCACGATACATGTCTGCATCGGCGCGATTTTCGAACGCTTTCAGCGGTACCCGCGAACCGTTATTGGCACCCATTTGATCGATGGTATAACCGGCGTCACCGATGCATGCCCGCGTGACGAGGTATATCGATTCGGACTTCGAACCCGGTTCGAGCGGAACTTCGAGAACTTCAAAATAGATCGCTTCATCGATTGCGAGCTGCTCGCCATTGAGTTCCCCAACGCGATCGACGTAGTCGACGTAATCGAAGTCATGCGATTCATTGTCGGCGGCATTCTCGGCTTGCGACTCTGCGTTCCGCTGTCGGCAGTGCGAATCGGCTTTGATCTTCTCGTAAAAAGCGATCTGAATCTTGCCACCTTCCGGGTCTGCTTCGACAAAATTTAAGTCATCCGAGGTAAATTGAATTCGCACAATTACACACGCCTTCGTGCGGGCCGGTTCGTCGGCCACGTCGAAGAATCGCACTTTATCTACGGCTTCCCAGACCGTCGTGCATTCGGTGTCGCTCAAGGTACCGATGTTCTGCGACCACCACTCTTCCCATTCGATGGGCGCCGGATCGCGTTCGTCGGTCCGCGCCGGCGGTTCGATGCCATGATCGAGCAACCAGTCGTGTAGTCGCGGCGCATCGAGCGACGACCGATAAAACATCGTGTGGCCGTAGCGAAACGGGTTCGCCGACCACCGTGTTTCCTCCTCGCGACGGCGACAATCGGCGACTGCCCCTTCGTAGTGCGCGAACGTTGCCACGACTTCGGTTCGTTCCGGAATCAACCAGTAGAACGAATCCGTAAGGTTCACCCACGTCTGTTCGCGAACGAGGTAGTGTCGGTTCGTCATACTTGATACCAGAAACCGGAAACTATCGGCCCATCTGACCTATGCCGCCACCACCTGCGGGTGCCGTGTCGGCCGTATTGGGATTGTTGAAGGTCGTCAATAATTGTTGTGCTTTGTCCTTGAGGAGCCTCGATTGGAAATAAGCACAATCGCCGGTGGTGGAAAACGTTAAGTCTGCAAGAAAGATTTTGAATTCCTTTGTGGAATAACTCGTGAAGACCTTCTTGAAGTCGTTCGGCGCTTCCGAATCGTCGCCTTTACTCAGTGGGCCTTCGCTCGTTTGTGTATATACGCTTTTTGCGGCTTCTTTACTCGCACATTGCAGGGCGCAACCCATCACGACGCCGCGGCCTCCGAAGTTCACGAACATGCCGAACATCTTCGATTGTTCGGTCTGGCTCGCAATTTGGCTGTGCGAAGTTTTAATCCCTTCGCCGAGCGATTTGATGTAGTCGGACAAATCGCCGGTGGCCTGCAGCAATAGCCAGATATTCCCCTTCGTGACACGGCCCCCGGTCGCGCCGAGCTTCGCGCCGAGCGTATTTTCCTTCTGTTTACGCCCGCCGATGCTCGCACGTAGCACGGCATCTTGGTTGCCGACCGAGGTCACGATGACGATGAGGCGATCCGTCGGTACATACACGCAGGCGTTGTTCAACATTCCCGCTTTCCCCGCCAACTTCGTATACGCTTGACCGTCGATATTCTGCGCGGCCCCACCGAGTTTCGCGAGTAACGCCGTTCCGTCGATCTTCTTCGCCGTCTTGAAAACGAGTATCTGCCCCGACGTACCATTCTCGCGCTTCTTTGAGGAAATCACATAGTCGAGAAAGGTATCTGGTGCCACGTCGGCTGCGGTGGCAATCTCATCTGCGGCGGCTTTAATGCCAACTGCAAGTTGTTTCTCCATCTCAGGCTTATAGCCGGGATAGCGATTGATTAAGCCGACGTTCACGCCGCGAGTATGGTTGAAGTCGCCCGGTACATAGGTGAGAAGTTCTTCGATTTTGCCACTCTTACTGAGGAGCAAATACGCGATCGCACCAATACACGTAAGGATCACGAACGCCCCGGCCACCATCATAATCATGACGGCGACGTTGTTCTTTTTCTTCTTGGCTTTGTACTTCTTCTTTTTGCCGTCGCCGCCCGCCTTCGCTTCGATCTTCTTGGCCGATTTTTTCGGCTTGTCGCCCGACTTCGGCTTGCTGAATTTCTCGGGCTTAGGTGCCTTCTCGGATTTTGCCGATGGCTTGGCCGCCACCGACGACGCCATCGGAGTAAACTGCGTGCCGCACTTCGGGCACTCGACTTCCTCGTCGGCTGCGGGCGTGTCGTCGAGGCGTAATTTCGCCTGACACTCGGGGCAGCGGGTTTGATAGGCCATCGGAAGCCACTCCAGGCAAGCAGTCGAATGATTGCGAATGAATGAGTTTGTTATCGCCGCACGAGCCTGTGAAGGCAAGTGAAAAGCACTCGGTGACGGTACGGTGCAAGTGATTACACAGAAATGAAATCGTTCACGACATTGGCATTATGGGGCGTTCCGGTCGTGTACAATATAATTTCCACCGGAGTGCTATCATGCCGATTCACGACTGGACTCGCGTTCCTGCTGGTATATTTCACGCATTCCATCTCAGCTGGATCGGAGTGATACAGGATTATCTCAATCAGGGCGTTTTACCGGATGATTATTATGCTGTCGCTGAGCAGATCATTGGGCCGTTGGGGCCGGACGTGCTGATGCTGCATTCCATACCGTCGAACGACTCGTTCGATACGGACTCCAACGGTGGCGTTGCGGTGATGACGAAGAAGCCGCAGTCGCGATTCACTGCCGAGACGGAATTGAGCCAATACGCACAGAAGCGACGTACCGTCGTCATTCGGCACAGTAGCGACGACCGCATTATCGCGCTCATTGAAATCGTTTCGCCTGGAAATAAAGCCGGGCGACAGGCGTTCAATGCATTCATCGACAAAGCGGTCGAGTGCGTGCATCGCGGGTACCACTTGCTGATCGTCGATTTATTTCCGCCCGGCACGCGCGATCCGCAAGGCATCCACGGCGCGATTTGGGGCGAAATTTGCGATGAGGCATTTACGTTGCCCGACGATGCAAACCTTACCGTGGTGGCGTATTCCTCGGGTTCGGTGAAACGCGCGTACATCGAACCGGTACGGTTCGATGGCCTGTTACCGGAGATGCCGTTGTTTCTCGAACCGGAAATGTACGTGAATTTGCCACTGGAGACGACCTACCAAAATGCCTATCGCGGAATGGCCAACCGCTGGAAGCGCGTGCTGGAATCGAACGACCCGCCAGCGAACAATTCGTAAAACGAAAACAGAGTCGAGGGGTGGTCCGGTCAACACCTTTTGCCACTTTCTCCACGGCAAAAATCGACTCACATCG
>Ga0105044_10007016_pt1 | contig 15504 bp, 11 predicted proteins | sample MAT01_FD_78092 | JGI IMG/M metagenome (GOLD analysis project Ga0105044, IMG submission 78092) | Freshwater microbial communities from Lake Fryxell liftoff mats and glacier meltwater in Antarctica - MAT-01 | ecosystem: Environmental > Aquatic > Freshwater > Ice > Liftoff microbial mat | place... | reverse complement strand
GCGATCGCCCCCTCCACAGCCCCACCATTTCCACCCCAAAAAAATCCTCAGCCCAGTCCAAAATTTTCCGGGTGCTACCTCCCCCCCAGAGAAGAAAGGAGTGGTAGATGCACCCTGATTCAAAACTCCCCCCACTTCTTTGAAGTGAAGGGAGCTTTTTTTTACCCAATTTTCCTAGCCCAACCGGATACTTCAATCCGCGACCCCAGAAACCCCCTAGGTGATGGCCTCACACCAGTATCCTAAAACCTTAATTTTTAAGTCTGAACCTGAGCTTAGAGCTTGTTGATAACGTTCCAACGCTCCAACATTCCAACGCTCCAACATTCCAACGCTCCAACATTCCAACGTTCCAACATTCCAACGCTCCAACATTCCAACGTTCCAACGTTCCAACGTTCCAGATTAGCAGCTCGAAGCCATATTATGTGTCATGCGAAAAATCTGAAAAGTCCGCTCCATCTGAATTGTTATGCCTTCATCAGTAACCTCTTAGGAATGGAATATTGAGAGGAATTTAGGAATGGGATTTAGGGGGCGATCGCCCGCTTCTAAAACCTGCGATCGCCATCATTCCCTCTCTTTTCCAGAAAATTTGAAGCCTCTCAGAACTCCGCAGCTTTTTTAACGCAGAATTTTGAGATGTTCTCTTTTTAAGTTCTCTGAACTTTTAGCAACTTTTAGTAAAATAGGGCACACATTCCCTATCATGGGAAGCATTAGAACCAATCTTTACTCATCTTAGCCATCATCAGGATGTGCTTTTTTAATAGCGTCTAGCTTTTTTTATTAGATCTGCCTTGTGCAGATTTAGAGATTACATCAGCTCTAAAATTAGAGGACTGCCTCTATTCCAATGTGATTAAAAACTGTTGATATGAGCCTGGTATTGTGCTCTTTTGAGTGATGCCTTCCTCGTGTTTTTGTCATGGGATGAAGCTGATGAGAGCGTTGCGAAACTATTAGAAACTGGCCAATGGGCGGTCAGTTTGAGGGTGAGATCGGTTTATTCCATGCTGTGATCTGGAAATGTTCATGAATGTTTGGCGACAGGGGCAATCTAGCGCCCAGAGAATTTGGCGGCAGGGCATCAAGGCTCGTTTTTTTTGGGGCATTGCCATCGGGTTATTGAGCGTGCTGGGGCTGATTTTGCCAGGGCGATCGCAGCAACCCGTTGAAATTAGCTTTTTGATGCTGGCTCCCGAAACCCCACTGTTTCAGCCGCTGATCCAAGAATTTGAGCGGCAAAACCCCGATATCAAAATCAACATGGTAGAAGGGCCAAATGCGCCCAACCTGGTCGAAGATTTGAATACCTCGGCGCTGTTGTTGGGGCGATCGCCCTACGACCTGATCAACCTTGATGTGGTGTGGACGGCGAAATTTGCAGCGGCGGGGTGGTTGCTAGATCTGGGCGATCGCCTTCCCCCCGAAGCTGCCGCCGAGTTTTTGCCCACCAGCCTAGAGGCAGGGCGCTATAACGACACCCTTTACCGCATTCCCTGGCGAGCCGATGCGGGGTTGCTATATTACCGCGAAGACTTGCTCGCCGCCGCTGGTTTGCCCGTTCCCAACACCTTCGCGGAATTGGTGCAAACCTCCCAAACCCTGCAAGCTGACACAGACGTAACTTGGGGCTATCTCTGGCAAGGGCGGCAATATGAAGGCGTTGCGGCCATGTTTGCCGAGGTGCTGGCTGGGTTTGGGGGCGTTTGGATTGACCCCGACAGCCGCGAAGTCGGCTTAGACCAGCCCGCTGCGATCGCCGCCGTCGAGTTTCTGCTCAACACCGTGCGCCAAGGCATTTCTCCCCCCGGCATCACCACTTACCAAGAAGAAGAAACCCGGCGCTTATTTCAAAATGGCAGTGCGGCCTTCATGCGCAACTGGCCCTACGCCGTTCCGTTGCTAAATGAAGACGGCTCGGCGGTGCAAGGGAAGGTGGGCATTCGCCCCATGGTGGGCACCCCTGAGGGCATCGGGGCCGGATGCCTGGGCGGCTGGGGCTGGGGCATTTTGAGCACCACCGACCACCCCGATGAAGCGTGGCGGGTGCTGGAGTTTTTGAGCAGCCCTGCGGTGCAACGACAGAACGCCTTTCAGGGTTATTTGCCCAGTGTGCGATCGCTCTACGATGATCCCGAAATTTTGGCACAACAACCCTACTTCGCCGACCTCTTAGCCGTGGTCGATAACACCACCAAGCGCCCCGTCATCGCCCAATATGCCCAAGCCTCCGATATCTTGCAACGCTACCTGAGTTCGGCCTTCTCCGGTCGCCTCAGCCCCACAGAGGCCATGCAAGCCGCCGCCCAAGAAACCCGCGCTCTGTTGGGGCGCTTCGGTGCGCCGACCAACCCAGAGCCAGACGGGGAGGCCGTCGGATGAACCGAGATATTCGGATGAACCGAGATATACTGCTAGCGCGCGATCGCCGCATTGGTTGGCTGCTGATTTTGCCAGCCCTGTTCCTCTTAGCCGGAGTATTTGCCTACCCGATCGGGGAAGCCTTCTGGCAAAGCCTCTTTACCCAAAACCTAGGCACCGAGCTACAACCCCAGTTCAGCGGCTTCCAAAACTATGGGCGCATGGTGCAAGATGGCCGTTTTTGGCAAGACCTCTGGAACTCAGTCGTCTTCACAACCCTCTCGATCGCCCTAGAATTTCTGCTGGGCTTGGGTATCGCCCTAGTGCTGAACCAATCATTCCCAGGGCGCGACGGGGTGCGCACCATCGCCATTTTGCCCTGGGCGTTGCCCACCGCCCTCATCGCCCTCGCCTGGACTTGGATTTTTAATGATCAATATGGCATCGTCAACGACCTGCTGCTGCGGCTGGGGCTAATTTCCAGCGGCATCAACTGGCTGGGCAACCCCACCCTAGCCATGCTGGCGGTGATTGTGGCCGATGTCTGGAAAACCACCCCCTTCATTAGCATTTTGCTTTTGGCGGGGCTACAATCCATTGCCGATGACCTCTACGAAGCCCACCGCATGGATGGCGCAACGGCCTGGCAAAGCTTCCGCCAAATCACCCTGCCCCTCTTGCTGCCGCAAATTGTGATTGCCCTCGTGTTCCGGTTCGCCCAAGCCTTCGGCATTTTTGATCTGATCGCAGTGATGACCGGGGGTGGCCCTGGCGGTGCCACCGAAATGGTGTCGCTCTATATCTACGCCACCATCATGCGCTACCTCGATTTTGGCTATGGAGCCGCGTTGGTGGTCGTTACCTTTGTGCTGCTGATTTTGGCCGTGGCGATCGCCACTCTCCTGCTCAACCGGGCAGACTCTAAAACCAAACCCTTCTAGAAAACTGTTGGAGGTTGGAGTTTAGCGTTCGGATTTTAGATTTCGGATTTTAGCATTCGGATTTTAGGCCATGGCTTCTGGACTTCAGCATCAGCGCTCAATCGCACCAGTCTAGATTTTTTGAATTTTGGAACTTTGAATTTTACTATTGCCCCCTGACCATGACCCTCACCCACCCCACCCCTGCCACCCCCTCCCGTTTTACCTGGCGCTCTTGGGTCTTGCCCTTGAGTGTTGGGGCGCTGGTGGTGTTTTGCTTAGCCCCGGTGCTATGGCAAGTGCTGACCTCCTTTAAGACCAACGAGGCGATCGCCACCATCCCCACCGTATACATTCCCCGCCAACTCACCCTCAGCCATTATCAAAATCTGTTTGAGCGCCGCCCATTTTTGAACTATATGTTCAACAGCCTTTTGGTGGCGGTGTTGTCTACGGTGCTAGCGCTGGGGTTGGGGGCACCGGCGGCCTACGCCTTAGCACGGTTGCGGTTGCAAGGAGAACGGCTGATTTTGGCGATCGTGCTGATCGTCACCCTATTTCCGCCCATCTTGCTGTTTTTGGGCTTGCTCAAGGTGGTGCAGTTTCTCGATCTAGGAAACAACTACCTAGCGCTCATCCTGCCCTACGCCGCCATCAATCTGCCGCTCACCATCCTGGTCATGCGCAGTTTCTTCCAGCAATTGCCCCGCGACCTCGAAGATTCTGCCAAGGTCGATGGCTATAGCACCGTCGGCTTGCTGCTCCATATCGTGCTACCCCTCACCCTGCCAGCCTTGGCCACCACAGGCATCCTCACCTTCATCACCGCCTGGAATGAGTTTATCTTCGCCCTCACCTTCATCACCCAAGAATCCATGAAAACCATCCCCGTCGCGGCTTCTCAGTTAGGCGGTGCCTCCGTCTTCGAGATCCCCTACGGCCCCATTGCCGCCGCGACGGTGCTAGGCACATTGCCCTTGGTGGCGCTGGTGCTGCTCTTCCAGCGACAAATCATTAAGGGCTTAACAGCAGGTGCCGTGAAAGGATAACCCCGTTTTGGCTCTGGCAGGCTCTAAAGTACCGCTGCACAGCGCAACGCCCGCCCAACACAATCCCCCATCATCCAACGCCACCAGTTGCTGCATCTTCCTAAAATCCAAAATCCAAAATCAACCCCTGAACCTCCACCCTTCAACCTTCAAACTCCACCCTTCAACCTTCAAACCTGCTTTTGCCATGACACGCACCCAACCCCAACCCCGCTCCGCCGCCCCCACAACCACCCAAGCCACCCTCGAACTGCGGCACCTCAACAAAACCTTTAGCCCCAACATCATCCCCGTCAAAAATCTCAATTTGCAGGTAAAAAAGGGGGAGTTTCTCACCCTGCTAGGGCCATCGGGGTGTGGCAAATCTACGGTGCTGCGGATGATTGCGGGGCTAGAGCAACCCACCGAAGGGCAAGTGTTGATCGAGGGTGACGATGTGACCAATCGGGCACCGGGCGATCGCAACATTGCCATGGTGTTTCAAAGCTACGCCCTCTACCCGCATATGACCGTGGCCGAGAACATTGCATCGGGGCTGAAGTTGCGCAAAATCCCTACCGCTGACATCCAACAGCGCGTGCAAGAAGTCGGAGAATTTTTGGGGTTGCGAGAGTTGTTCAACCGCCGCCCCAGCAAACTTTCTGGGGGGCAGCGGCAGCGGGTGGCCGTGGCGCGGGCGCTGGTGCGGCGACCGTCTGTTTTTTTGTTGGATGAACCCCTCAGCAACCTCGATGCCCTGCTCCGCGAAAACGTGCGGGCAGAACTCAAGCAGTTGTTTGAATCGCAGCAAGCCCCGGTGGTCTACGTCACCCATGACCAAACCGAAGCCATGACCCTCTCCACCCATGTGGCGGTGCTCAACGACGGCCATTTGCAACAAATAGACACCCCCCAACGCATTTATAGCCACCCTGCCAATCAGTTTGTGGCGGGGTTTGTGGGCAGCCCCCAAATGAACTTCTTGCCCCTGCCCTGTGAGGGGAATGTGGCGTTATTGGGCGATCGCCGCATCCCTCTGCCCACCTTCCTCCAAGGCACCCTGCGGCGCGTGGTGCTAGGTTTGCGCCCAGAACAGGTGCGACTGGCCACCGCCGAAGATGCGCTCAAAATCCCCAGCCAAGTATTTTTAGTCGAACATCTGGGGATGCATAACCTGGTCAGCGTTCGGGTGCCCACCTCGGATCAAAATACCCAGGTTCTCCGGCTCCTGCTCCCGCCCGACCAAGCCCTCGGAGGCATCAGCACCGCCTCCCAAGAGCGCCGCCTCCCGATTAGCTTCGCCCCCGAAAGCATCCACTGGTTTGACCCCGAAACCGGCGATGCCCTCCGACCACAATAATCCGACCGCAATAATCTAGCCGCAATAATCCAACCGCAATAATTCAACCGCAATAATTCAACCGCAGTAATTCAACCGCAGTAATCTAGCCGCCACAATCTGACCATCATCAGGAGAGCAACAACGTGACCTGACCTCCAGAACACCCGTGAGAAGGTTGCTCCTGTGGTTCGGTAGAACTCAACCCGACGATGCTGCGAAGTCCTTACAGTCCGTGGAATTCGTGGAATTCGTGGAATCCATGGAATCTGCGGACAAGTCAGATTGGCTCTTGATCAAGCAGAGTTCTCAGAATCGGTTAGGATTTTTGCATCGTCTCAGGTCAACGTCAGATCAACCTATGACAGCTATCGGACTCGCGGACGGAGTGACGGATTTTTGGGAATTCTTGGGTGGGGTCTTTTGGCTCAACCCCGAAACCTTTCAGGCCGTGGCCTACTTGCAAAATGGCCTGTGGTTCACCTTGGTGGTGGTGCTAGGGGCGGGGCTTTCCTTGTCGGTGGCGCAGAGCATCATGCTCTTCATCAACCAGGTACAACCCGTTCGCTTTGTCTTTAGTCTGCTCATCAATGCGGTTTTGTTTACCGCTGGCTTTTTGTTTTTGGTGTTTAGCACCTGGTTGATTACCCTGCTGCCAGGGGCGGCGCATGTGCCGCTGGCGGTACTCACCTTTGTCTTAGGCATCAGCTACGCACCTCTGCTCTTCGGCTTCTTAGGAGCGTTGCCCTACCTAGGTGGCCCCATTCTCACGGGGCTGTCTACCTGGCATTTGTTGGCCTTGGTGGTGGGGTTTGCGAGCATTGCCAACCTATCGCTGCCAGAGTCGGTGGGCTATGTCGTGGTGGGTTGGGGGGTGTTGCAAGTGTTGCAGCAGGTGATTGGCCAACCGATCGCCAACCTCGGTCGCTGGATTGCCAACCAAGTGGCCGGGGTCGATCTCGTGACCGGGCGGCAAGATGTGCTGGAATTGGTGCGATCGCGCATGGCAGCGGCTTCATCCCCGTTTATGACCTCAGCCCAACGGCCTGGAAATCTGGCCTACCCATTGCCCGATGCCCAAGCCTTCATTCAGTCAGCACGCTCCCAGTTTGAGACGGTGATCGGGCAACTAGAAGAGCAAGGAGCGGCGATCGCCGATGACCTCGCCCTGCGCGCCACCCGCCCCAATGCCGCAGCCACCCTCGTGATGCAGCCCCAAAGCCGTCGTTGGCGCTGGCTCCAAGTCGCCCTGAGCTTGCTGGGGATGGCGCTGCTGGCCTACCTGGTGGCGGTCATGCTGCGCCCAGTCCGCGAAGGGCTGTTTGGTTGGTATACCACCCTGCCCCGGTTTTTGCGATGGTTGTTTAACTTGGGCTGGATTGGGGTCGTGGCGATCGCCTTTGCGGGGTTGCTGGCTCCCCTCGAAACCTTGGGCTGGTGGGCGGGATGGTACGAAGATGAAGTCGATACTACCCTTAATTTGGGGCAGTTAGCCGACCCAACCCATGACCCTAGCACCGTCTCCCACTACCTGATCTACCTCGATGGGATTGGCCAATCAACCAACGATTACCTGCCTGATGTCGAAGTTTTTTTGGAGGCCCTCATCCCCAGTCTGCCCCCCGATGTCGCACTAATTCGGGGGTTGGTGGGCTATTCCGTGCTCAACAACCCGTTGGATGAGGATCGCCCCCTGGCTTTTTTGTGGCGGCTAGCCGACAAGCAGCGTTGGACAAACCCCGCTAGCTTGCTGGGGCTGTTGGTCAACATCCGCAATTTCATGATTGTGGGGGTGTCGTCAGACAAGCGTTATGGCCCCCTCTACAACCACGGTATTGCCCAAATCATGCACAATGCGTTGATCAAGCATGGCTATGTACCCGGCAGTGGGGTGCCCATTACGTTGATTGGCTACAGCGGCGGCGGCCAAATGGCCTGTGCTGCCGCGCCACTTTTGAAACGCTCGATAGGGGCACCCCTTGACGTGATTTCCTTGGGCGGCGTCATCAGTGCCAACAACAACCTGCTCAAGCTAGAACATCTCTATCATTTGGTGGGCGGTAAAGATACCGTCGAGCGCCTAGGGCCGATCATGTTTCCGGGGCGCTGGCGGTTTTTTCCGCTGTCGTATTGGAACCGGGCGCGGCGGTTGGGCAAAATTAGCCGGGTTTCATTGGGCGCTGAAGTGGGGCATCAACTTCCTGGCGGACTGATGGATCCAGCGGCAAAGTTGCCCGATGGCCGCACCTATTTGCAGCAAACCGTGGATGTGATCAACCAAATTTTGGCGGGTACCTTGCTGAATGCGAGCGATCGCCTGCCCATCCAACCCAGCAATTATGCTCTTTATAAGGAGAATCCCCTCAACCAAACCAACACCTATCCCCTTGATCAAACCGTTGATCCCCGCTGGTATCAGCCCACTGCCGAGTGGATGGGGCGGCTGATTTTGCCCACCCAGGCCGAACGAGCGACGGTGCGCGGCGTCTGGCTAGAGCTATACCATGCCCCCGATGATTATAGTCACTGGGTGGGGCAACGGGTCATCCTGCGCTGGGCGGAGATTCCCATGGTGCGATACCTGGTGGCGGCGGTGACGCGGGATGTGCATTTTAGCCCCGATGCCGAATACACCAGCCAATATGAGGGCATGATCCATCCCGTGCGGCTCAACCATTGGCAGCGGGTGGGGCCGTTAGAATCTTTGGCCGGATCGCACCCCGTCGATGATGTGATCGTGCGGTTGGCGGGAACGGTGACCGTGGAACCCGGAACGCCAGCGGTTCTCCGCATCGACAATACCCCGGTCGAAACCACAGGGCGCTTCTATGCCCTGGTGCAATTTGTGGAGACCTTGGGGGAGGGCGTGTTTCGGGTCGTTCATTTTAACCGCGACAGCCGCGCCTTTGATGGGCTTACCGAAACGGTGCTGGCTCCGCCAGTGGTCAAGGCTCAAGCCTACGGCAGTTATCCCTCAACGATGCAGGGCATTGAGCGATCGCCCCTCAATGCCACAGGCTGGTATACCCATGGAGCCAAAAACGCCGATGGGCAGTTTGTGGTGCAAGCCTTGGTGCCCCGTCGCCTGGGGCAAGTGCAGCCCGATCGCCTGATTGTGGGGCGCAGTGCGGGCTACCGCTACCTCCGCAAAGAAGCCTGGGCCAAGGTTGCCGAGAAAAAAGGCACCGTAGAATCCGTGCTCATTACCCCAGAAGATTGGGGCAACCAAGCCGCCTTAGACCAGTGGCAAGAGGGCGATCGCGCCCTCGTCATCCACACCTACGGCGGCATTGGCGGCACCCATGCCGAACCCGCCGCCGCCCCCGTCTTTTTTGGCCACTTTGCCTATGGAGTGGCCACCGTCGTGCATGAACCCCTCGCCGATGAACGGCGGTTTGAAATTGCCTACCACCAGGTCTATACCCACAACACCGACGGGCTGATTGCAGGCACCCTCGACTGGGCGCGGTATCTGGGCGATCGCCAATTTGGCTGGGCAGGCAACCGCCCCACCTGCGACATCCTCATCAAACTCGATACCTTTACAGAACCCTTTGAAACGCGAGATGGGCAACAGCGCTCGGCCTTGGGGCTAATGCTTGGCCAACTGCAAGCCATGACCGCCCGCTACCGCATTGGCGACGGCACCGGCGGCACCTATGTTGGCCCCGCCAACAACTGCTCCCAAGATTCTAACCAGGCGCTCTTTAATAGCCTGCGCTATGTGCAAGAGCAGATCGAGGCCACCAGCCCAGCGGAGTTACAGGCATGGCTCGCCGATAACCCTAGCCAAGCCCAGCGCTACCAAAACCTCGTCCGTCTCCGGCGCTCCCTGGTGCGCGAACTCCAAACCTTCGGCAACCCCCGCTCAGATTGGGAGCACAACGAATACAACCTCGGCAGCACCCTCGAAGATGCCCCCCTGCGCAACCTATGGATTGCCCTCAGCAGTTGGCGCACCCTCTTGCCTCGCTTCGCCAGCGACACCATCGTCCGCGTCTTCTTGCAGCACAACGCCACGGTATGGGTTCTCCGCACCAACCAAATCGGTGGCCACGACCCAACGATCGAACCGATCGCCCCCATGACCCTCTAACGATTTCGCTAGAACCCCCAAATGTCGCCAGCGGTGAATGCTAGACAATGCCATCGCATTCAGCCCCTAGATTTTGACAAAACCTAGGGGCTGAATCGGGTTTAGGAGTTGGCTCGAAAGGCACTATCTGAGCCGTTTTAGGCCGGGTCGCGCACGAGCAAGACGGGGCAATTGGCATATACCCGCACATAGTCAGAAAGGGATTGACCCAGCAGCCGATCGAGGTCGGGCAAGCCCTTGGCAATCGACGGACGGCGATCAGGAGAACCGAGGATCAGCAGATCCACGTTTAGATCTTCGGCGACCTGACAAATGCGCTCCCCAGGCTTGCCTTCAGGGGCGATCGCCTTGTAGCTCACCCCCATGCGCTTGGCTTCAGCGATCGCTGGCACCAAGACGGGGTCTTCCTCAGGGTTGCCAGAAATTTCGCCGGGCTTGAGTTTCATCTCAGGGTTAGTGTGCACCAAAATCAACTGCCCGCCCTTAATGTCGCGCACAAAATTAATGGCCAGCCGCAGGATATCTCGGGATGCCTCAGATTTGTCTAACGCTGCCATCACGCGGTTAATCCGCTTCACATAGATGTCATCCTTAATCAGCAACATCGGGCGTGAGGCCAACTGAAACACATACTGGCTCACAGAATTGGCCAAGATAGACTGAATCCGCTTCAGCCCTCGTGATCCCATAATCACTAAATCAGCACTGACCTCATCGGCCATTTTGACCACAATATCTTTGGGGTCGCCCTGTTTCAACACCGCTTCGACCCGCTGCGGATCTAAGCCCAAATTTTGCACCGCTTGCGAGAGAATCTTGCCTCCTGCCTCCAAGCGGGCGGTCATCTCTTCCGTGGTCACTTGGGGCGGCACCACATGCAACACCGTGACCGAGGCCCCTTGTACAAAGGGAATATCCATCAGCATCTTGAGCATTTCTTCGGTGTTGCCGATGCCAGAGTCGGCCAGCAAGATTCTCTCAATTCTCTCCATAATTGCCTCTCAAATTACCGTTCCAAATCATGCTCAGCCACCGCTCAGCCGCACAGCTTAAGGGGGGATTCAATCGGGAGTTGGTAGCTCGGTTGGCAGGGGATCTATCCATTGCCCAACGGCAAGGGCGATCGCCAAACAACTTGCTCCATAAGCTTTCAAGCCAATCTCCACACGATTTCCAGCTTACGCGAAGACCTCAGAGCGATACCGGAATGATGTAAAAATTGATGTGGATATTCGACTCCTTGCAACGTTTAGTAACATTTCAAACCTGCCATGCCATTGCCCGCCCCCGATTCCTCTGCCCTGCAAAAAATACCCACCACCGCCACCGAGCAGTGGTTTGACTACCCCGTTCACGCCTACCCCCACCACACAGACTATGGCGGGGTAGTATGGCACGGCACCTATCTCACCTGGATGGAAGAAGCACGGGTAGCCTACCTGCACACCTTGGGCATTCAGTTCGCCGACTTGGTAGTCATGGGCTGCGATCTGCCTGTCGTGGAATTGTCCCTGCGCTACCATCGCCCCGTGCGCATGGGTGACAACGCCATCATCAAAACCCGAATGAACCGCATGGATGGGGTACGCCTTGTGTGGGAATACCAAATCCTTTCTCTAGATGGAAAGACGCTGCATGTTAGCGCCCAAGTCACCTTGGTGGCGGTAGATCGGGAAAAGGGCAAAATTATGCGCCAACTGCCAGACCCGATCAAAGATGCCTTCATCCGACTGACACGCTAGCCATAGCACTTGGCTCCATCAGATCACCGATGCAGATGACCGATACAGATCACCCATGCCGCGCCTCAGACAGATCCGAGACACCCGGTGTTGGGCGTTCGTCGGTTAGCAGATCGGTTAGCGGATTAGTTAGCGGAAGAGATTGAGAATCCAGTTCCAAATGTCGCCGAGGACGTTGAGGAGGGAGGCTCCACTGACGCCAAAGAGCAGTTGCAGCACTAACACCACAAGGGCAATGGTAATAGCCACGGAGAAGGTGGCTCGCGCAACTCTGAGCAGCCAGGTAAAGACGAGAAACGCAATCAGCAGCGCTCCGAGGAACACGATCAAGTCCATATTAATGTCCTAATAGCACCAGTGTCCTAATCGCGGCCTGTCCTAATCGCGGCCTGTCCCGATAGCAAATTTCTAAGGGGATGTGGCTTTCATTATCTCCCTTGGCAGGGCATTCCTGAGCAAAGGATGGGAGGTTCCACGGCATCCCTTAGTAGACAACACACCCTTAGATGAACGTCCGTCTGCGCTGAAATAACCCATTGAGTGAGCCATGTCTGGGAATATCTCCATAGCTGGATAGCTCCATGGCTGAGTATCTTCTGGGTATCTCGTAAGCGAGAATCTCCTTGCCTGTGCGGAGTTAGGGACTCGGCTCAGCGTTGGTGATTTCGATGATGTAGGGATAGTAGCGGTTGACGCGGTGAGAGCCAACCCAGATTTCGTAAACCCCAGGGAGCCATTCTCCGGCGATGCCGGGGTTAAAGTCGAGGCCGTAGTTGTCGTTGCACCAGATGCCACCGGGGCCCCGGATGACGAGGGTGGTGTCAGCGGTGCTTTGCACTTGCAGGCTGAGGGATCTGAGATTGTTCGTGAGTTCCATCCGGTGATCGGGTTGCTCATCTACAAAGCCGAGGCAGGGGCCCGTGGCCGTTTGCGATCGCCCCATCAGTTGCGTGGCCGAATTGTCTCCCCCGCTAATGCCCCGCACCGTGGTCGAGCGCGAAGCGGGGGTCACCCGCACATCCTCAAAAATGGTGTTGCTACGGATGATGTTGGAGGTTTGGGCGGTGGCCTTAGGAAGGCTGACTAACCCTAAGACAACGGCAGCGGTGAGGCTGGCAAAAACGCGCAGATGATGGGGAAAACAGGGCATAGGGAACGGGGTAGGGTGGCAGGATGGCGGGAAATCACAGGGGGCTATCGACCGGGGCTTTTGACTAGGGCTTTTGACTGGGGCTTTTGACTAGGGCTTTTGACTAGGGCTTTTGACTGGGACTATTGAGCGATCGCCAAAGCTTGCTCTAAGCGAGCGCGGTCTTGTTGCCGTTGGTGGAGTAACAACCAAGATTGCACCAAATCGGGGCCTTTGAGGGCACCCGTGAGGGCAGCGCGCAGGGTTTTCATCACCAAGCCTTTTTTGAAGCCATGGCCTTTGACGACTTGCTGAATCAGGGCTTGGGCATCTTCGATGGTGGCGAGGGGCGCGGCTTCGGATGCTTGCAACACCGCCGCAATGACCGGGGCAACGCCCTCTTGTTGGAGGTGTTGGGTGGCCTCTTCATTCCATTCGATGGCTGCATGGAAGAGGTAGTGGGTCATTTCCACGGCTTCGTCGAGCCGCGCCAAACTGGGGGCAATGACAGCGGCGATTTGCTCTAGCCAGGGGCGATCGCCCACCGCATCAAACCCATATCCTGCCTTCTCCCAATAAGGAATCAGGGCATCCGTAATTTCGGGCACGGGCATGGCATGGAGGTATTGGCTGTTGATCCAGTTGAGCTTATCCCAGTCAAACTTGGCTCCAGCTTTGTTTACCCGGTCAAAGCTAAAGGCAGCGGCGGCCTCAGACAGGGTAAATAGCTCCGTCATCGGTTCTGGCGGAGACCAGCCCAGCAGGGTCATGTAGTTGGCGATCGCCACTGGGATATAGCCCATCTCGCGGAAATCTGAGATCGAGGTGACACCATCGCGTTTTGATAGCTTTGCACCTTGCGGGTTGAGGATCAGCGGCGTGTGGCCAAACTGCGGCATCGTTGCACCGAGGGCTTCGTAGAGCAAAATTTGCTTGGGCGTGTTGCCAATGTGGTCTTCGCCGCGAATGACTTGGGAAATGCCCATGTCAATGTCATCCACCACCACCACAAAGTTATAGAGGGGTTGGCCAATCTCAGTAGGGCTAGCGGCACGGGCAATCACCATATCTCCGCCAAGGTCGCGTCCTTTCCAGGAGACGCTGCCCCGCACCAAATCGTTCCAGATAATCTCGCGGTTGTCGTCAATTTTGAAGCGAATCACAGCCTGCCGCCCTTCGGTTTGGAAGGCCGCTTCTTGCTCTGGCGTGAGGTTGCGATGCTTGTTGTTATAGCGGGGGGCTTCGTTGCGGGCTTTTTGTGATTCCCGCATGGCATCTAGCTCTGCGGGGGTGTCGTAGGCGCGGTAGGCCAACCCCTGATCGAGCAGTGTTTGAATATGCTGGCCATAGAGATCGAGCCGCTCGGTTTGGAAGAAGGGGCCTTCGTCCCAGGTTAAGCCGAGCCATTTCAAGCCATCGAGGATATTTTCGGTGAATTCGGGGCGCGATCGCTCCTGGTCGGTATCCTCAATCCGCAAGACAAAGGTGCCGCCCTGATGACGGGCAAACAACCAGTTGAACACAGCCGTGCGAGCTGTGCCAATGTGCAAAAGCCCAGTAGGGCTGGGAGCGATGCGAACGCGAACCGACATAGGGCAAGAGTGCTTTTGATAAAAGGCCAGTCAATCAAGGCAAGAATACCAGCCGATCGGGGCTGCAAACATCCTAACCATGGAAATACCGAGGAGACATCCATGGTATAACCACGACCTTTATTGTAAGAGGATGTGCGAACAGTTGATTTCTATGATTTTGGCCGCAAGATTCCTGAAACCGATCCATAATCTGTTGAAGACATCGGAGACAGAAGGGTTAGCCTCAGAAAGAGCATCCCCCTAGGGCTGATTTGAGAGTTCTTGCTCCATATATCCATATATCCATATATCTAGCTATCTAGGACGGCATCCATGCTTCCCACTTCCCTAACTCCCGCTGAGCCAAATCAGCCGACCCCAGATCAGCCGACCCCAGATCAGCCGACCTTAGATCAGCCGACCTTAGATCAACCGATCCCAGTACAGCCGACCGTTAAAGTGGTTTCTAGCCCACTGGCTGAGTCTCTATCAGAGGCGATGGTAAAAACGATGGCGGTCGATATTGGGGGCAGTGGCATCAAGGTCATGGTGTTGGATGGGGAAGGGAACCCGCTGACGGAGCGCGATCGCCAGCCCACCCCCCAGCCAGCCACCCCCGACGCCGTGCTAGCGGTGATTACCCAACTCACCGAGGGGAAAGACTTTGACCGCGTTTCGGTCGGCTTCCCTGGGGTCGTGCGCCATGGCAAAACCGAAACCGCCGTCAACCTCCACCCCGACTGGCAGGGTTACGACTTGGCCGGAACCCTGCACGCCCAACTCAGAAAACCCGTGCGCGCCGCCAATGATGCCGATATCCAAGGGTTAGGGGCGATCGCCGGCCAAGGTGTTGAGCTGGTCGTCACCCTCGGCACGGGCTTTGGCTCAGCGCTATTTCTCAACGGCAAACTGGTGCCCAACCTAGAACTGGGGCACCATGCCTTCCGCAAAGGCAATACCTACGAAGAGCAACTAGGCAATGTGGTGTTAGAGGAAATTGGCAAAAAGAAATGGAATGAGCGGTTGGAACGGGCGATCGCCCAACTGGCCCTTGTGTTCAACTACGACACCCTCTACCTCGGCGGCGGCAACGCCAAGGAAATTAAAATAGACCTTCCCAGCAACGTCAAAACCGTCCCTAATATCGCTGGATTACTCGGTGGGATTGCCCTCTGGAAGGAGGATTCATAGACTGGGAACAGCGGGTGACTCTACGCAGGTTCTATTTTATGCAGCCTGTTAGCGAATGCAACCCATTGGCACCTTAGAAATACTGGTGGCGATCGCTACAACTCCCAGAGAGGTTGGG
>Ga0105044_10007012_pt1 | contig 15507 bp, 16 predicted proteins | sample MAT01_FD_78092 | JGI IMG/M metagenome (GOLD analysis project Ga0105044, IMG submission 78092) | Freshwater microbial communities from Lake Fryxell liftoff mats and glacier meltwater in Antarctica - MAT-01 | ecosystem: Environmental > Aquatic > Freshwater > Ice > Liftoff microbial mat | place... | reverse complement strand
TTCCCGCCCTGCACGTTGGGCGAAATCAAATCACTTGGCCCCGTGCTCGAACGGCTGCTTCACCCGGATGCGCTGCGCCTGCGCGGGTCGGCTTCCCGCCCGTTGCCGCCCTTCGGCGCGCTGCGCCCGGCCAGTGCAAACCCGTGCAACGTCAATGTAGGCCCTTTGGTGATGCTCTGACGCCAGGTCACCGCCATTCCCGGATCAAGCCCATTTGAGCCGACAGGCTCACATCAGATTGCAAATGGCCCAGAATCTCGTGGAAACGGGTCCGTTGAAGATTGACTTTTGGCCAATCTGCCCCATCGTGCCCCGGTCACTTTCTAGGGAGGAAACATGACAATGCGAAACATCTTCAAGACACTTGCGGTCGCCGGCAGCCTTGTGCTTGCCGCGAATTCCGGGGCGATGGCACAGGACAAGCCAGAGATTCTGACGTCGGTTCCGGGCCTGACCTTTCCGTTCTTCGTTCACATGATGAACTTTATGAAGTCCTCTGTCGAGGAAATGGGCGGCACGCCGATCGAAAGCGACGGGCAGGTCTCGTCGCCCAAGCAGACGGCTGACGTGGAGGCCGCCATCGCCCGCGGCGTAAAGGGCATCATCATCAGCCCGAATGAAGTCGATGCGATGGCTCCGGCGCTGACACAGGCGGTGGAGGCCGGCATTCCGGTCGTGACGGTTGACCGCCGGGTTTCCTCGGTGGAAGGCATTCTGGCCCACGTGGGTGCGGACAACGTGAAAGGCGGCGAGGCGCAGGCCAATCTGATCGTCGCGATGTTCCCCGATGGGGCGACCATCATCAACCTGCAGGGCCAGCCAGGCGCGTCGCCTGCGATTGACCGCAACCAGGGCCTGCACAACGTGCTCGACGGCATGGCCGACAAGTACAAGATCGTGTTCGAGCAGACAGCCGGGTTCGACAGGTCCAAGGGCCTTTCGGTGACCGAAGCGGCGCTTGCCGGGATGGATACTCCACCCCAGGTCATCGTTGCGGCCAATGACGACATGGCGCTTGGCGCGATGGAGGCGGTGAAGTCCCGCGGGCTGAGCGGCATCGTGATCATCGGCTTCGACGCGCTGCCCGAGGCGCTGGCACAGGTGCGCGATGGCGGGCTGACCGCCACCATCGAGCAGTTCCCCGGCCAGCAAAGCTCCACCGGCGTAAAGATCCTGATGGACTTCATCAAGGATGGCACCAAGCCAGCCGAGGCGCTGGTACTGCTGACCCCTGTCGCCATCACCAAGGACAACCTGGCGATGGGCGAACGCATGGGCGAAGTGAAGTAACGCCTTCGCATTCAAACAAGGCATGCGGCCCGGTGGGAAAACCGGGCCGCATGCACCCATGTATTCCTGTCTGCGCCCGACGATCATGCTGTTTCTTTCCCTTGGCGGTACTCCATGTCCTCTGATCCAGGTTCCAATTCCTTTCTGCGCCTGACCGGCATTTCCAAGTCTTTTCCCGGCGTAAAGGCGCTGGATGGGGTGGATTTCGAGGTGGCAGCGGGCGAAGTGCATGCTCTGCTGGGCGAGAATGGGGCAGGAAAATCGACCCTGCTCAAGATCCTCGCGGGGGCGCAGTCGGCGGATCGGGGCACGATCAAGATCGGCGGGGAAACCATCACGCTGGCCAACCCTCAGGATGCGCAAAGGCGCGGGGTTGTGACGATCTATCAGGAATTTACCCTCGCCCCCAACATGTCGATTGCCGACAATGTGTTCATCGGGCGCGAGCCGGGCAACCGGCTGTTCGTGAACAACCGCGCGCTGCTTGCCGCGACCGAAGCGTTGACGCGCGACATCGGGCTGGATCGCAGCCCGCGCACGCTGGTGCGTGACCTGTCGGTCGCCGAACAGCAGATGGTCGAGATCGCACGCGCGCTGTCGATGCAGTCGCGGCTGATCGTGATGGACGAGCCGACCTCGGCGCTCAGTCAGGCCGAAGTCGAAAAACTGTTCAAACTGGTGCTGGGGCTGAAGGCGAAAGGCATCTCGACCATTTTCGTGACGCACCGGCTGGAAGAAGTGTTTCGGATCTGCGACCGCTACACTGTGCTGCGCGACGGGCAAAATGCAGGTGCAGGGCGGGTTTCCGAAACCAATGTGGACGGCATCATCCGGCTGATGGTCGGGCGCGAGCTGAAGGCGTTGCATGCGCGCCGCACGGCGGCAGAGCCCGGGCCGGTGGCACTGGCTGTCGAAAATCTGGTGCGGCGGCGCACGCCGGCGGCCCCGCATGCCATCGAGTTGCGCAATGTATCCCTGCAGGTGCGCAGTGGCGAGATCCTGGGTATTGCCGGGCTGATCGGTGCCGGGCGCACCGAAACCGCCAGGGCCATCTTCGGCGCTGATCCGTTCGACAGCGGGCGCGTGCTGATTGGCGGCGAGCCGGTCGAGATCCGCTCGCCGCAAGCCGCGATCGCGCGCGGTATCGGCCTTGTGCCCGAAGACCGCAAGCAGCAGGCCTTGTTTCTGGCGCTGGCGATCAGATCGAACCTTTCGATGGCGGCGCATGACCGGATCAGCCGCTGGGGCGCGTTCATCGACGGGCGCAAGGAACTGGCGCTGGTCGAGGAATATCGCCGCCGGCTCAACATCCGCATGGCCGGGCCGGACCAACTGGTGGGAAACCTGTCAGGGGGCAATCAGCAAAAGGTCGTGCTGGCGCGATGGCTGGCGCTTGGCCCCAAGGTGCTGATCGTGGACGAGCCGACCCGTGGCATCGATGTGGGTGCCAAAGTCGAGGTGCATAACCTGCTGTTCGAAATGGCCAATGCGGGCATCGCGGTGATTGCCATTTCGTCGGAACTGCCGGAAATCCTCGCGATCTCCGACCGCATCGTGACGATGCGCGAAGGCCGCGTGACTGGCGAGGTGATGCGTGACGCGGCCGATCAGGAACGATTGATGGCCATGATGACAGCCCCGATTGACCGGGCTGCATGAAAAAAGTCTTGGGGGAACAGGTGTCTGATACAAAAAGCGACGCGACGGCGGCAGGTGGGATGGATGTGTTCGGGTTCGCAGCCCGGTTCGCGCCGCTGATCTTCCTTATCCTTCTGATGGCGGTCTTTGCGCTGGCAGAGCCGCGGTTCCTGACCCCGGTCAACCTGTTCAACATTGCCCGGCAGGTGTCTGTCACCGGGCTCCTGGCGATCGGGATGACCTTTGTGATCCTGACGGCGGGGATCGACCTTTCGATCGGCTCGCTGCTGGCCTTTGCCGGGCTGGTCGCGGCGGCGGTGGCCAAGGGCGGGCTGTCGGACCGCTTTACCGTGGGGGATGATGCCATCGGCTTTGGCTGGCCGCTCGCAGCGCTTGCGGCCATTCTGGTCGGTGTGATCGGCGGCTATCTGCAGGGCTTTGCCATCACGCGGCTGAAGGTGCCGCCGTTTGTGGTGACGCTTGGCGGCATGTCGGTGTTTCGCGGTGCGGCATTGCTGTTCGCGGCGGGCGGCCCGATCTCGGGCTTTGATGCCGGGTATGCCTGGTGGGGACAGGGCAAGATCGGGCCGGTGCCGGTGCCGGTGATCCTGTTCCTGATCTGCGCCATCGCCGCGCATATCGTGCTGACCTATTCGCGCTTCGGCCGCCGCGTGTATGCTGTGGGGGGCAACCCTGAAGCCGCGCGCCTGTCGGGGCTGAACGTCAACGCGATCATCTGCACCGTTTATGTGATCATGGGCTTTTTCTGCGGCCTTTGCGCTTTTGTGCTTTCCGCGCGGCTCAATTCTGCCGAAGCGGTCGCGGGCACGGGGTATGAGCTGACCGTCATCGCCTCGGTGGTGATCGGCGGTACCAGTCTGTTTGGCGGGGTTGGCACGATATTCGGCACCGTGATCGGGTCGCTGCTGATCGGGGTGCTGCTGAACGGGTTGGTGATCCTGAACGTGTCGTCCTACATTCAGCAGATCATCATCGGGGTCATCATCGTTCTGGCCGTGGCCTTCGATACCTTTGCAAAGTCTCGCCGACGAACCGCCTGAAGCCCGGCCCAAACGGCAGGCCGGGGTTGCTGCCGCCGCTCTGTGCCAACAACAGCCAGGTAATTTACCGGGTGGAGTGGCCTGGTTGCTTGTTGAAATGCTTGGGTGCGCAGGCATGGGCTGCGGCGAATTTCTGCACTGTTCGCGTCCGCCGGAAACGCAGCATTGCCCGCAGGTTCCTTCCGGGCCTAGCACATCCGTATTCAGCAATGTCGTTCGGCAGGTACGCTTGAACCGCGCTGCTTTGAACACCTGTCATCTTGCTGCGCCCCGCATTTGCATCCCGCGCCGATCAGGCCCCGCCGCACCCGCGCGCAGCGTTGTGCCGCCTTCCACGCCCAGATCCTCTGTCACCGCCCGCGTGTCTGTCAGCATTGGCCACCACAGCCACACGCAGCGGCACCCTCCACTGGAACTGCCCGGGGCAACCCGGCCAGTTTCAACCAAAGGATCTCAGCGGATCGGGATGTTCTCGCGCAGGACGATCCTCGGCTCGATGTCCTTGGCCGTCAACAGTGGCGCACTGGCGGCGATGGCGCCAAGAAGGCGGATCACCGCCTGTTCGCCCACCAATCGCGCGTTCTGGTCGATCACCACGTCGATCTGATCTGCAGCCAGCCAGGCCCGTGTGCTGTCGGTCAGGTCGTGCATGATGACAAAGGGCCGCCGCACCGGACAGACCTCCTGCAACGCCTGCGTGATCCCGGTGCGCCCTGCGCCAACGCAGTATATGCCAACAAGACCCGGTGTGGTTCGGAGCAGCGCGATTGTGGCGGCGTGCGAACGTGCGCTGTCCTCGCCGGTTTCGATCGCCGGCAAAAGGGTCAGGTCGGGGAAGTCATGCTCAAGCAACGTCCGGAACCCGTGTTCGCGTCCAAGATGCCCGTGATAGGCGCGGGAGCCGAGGAACAAGCCAACTGAACCCCGCACCGCACCGGCCATCCGCCCCATGATCAGCGCCGCCGTTCGTCCTGCGACCATGTTGTCGACACCGACATAGGCCGACCGCGGTGTCGCCAGAACGTCCGAGGCTATGGTAACCACGCGTACCCCGGCCTCGCAGACCCTGCGGATCGCCTCGCGCGTTTTCGGATGATCGACGGTGACCAGACCGACTCCGCTGGTCCTCAAAGACAGCCCTTCAAGCGCGGGCAGCAGCGCGTCAGGCCCGAAGCCGTCAAGCGTTCGGACAGTGCAAGAGGCCACAAGCGGCAAATTGGCCGCGAAACTGCGGATACTCGCGGCCAGTTCGCCCATGAAGCCGCTGCTCAGGAAGGGGATGAAGAATTCCAGATGCACAGGACGCGACGGCAGCGGTACCATGCCTTCAAAGGGAAGATAGCCAAGTTCGCGCGCCGCTTGCAGCACCCGCTGCCGGTTCGCCGCCGTAACCCCGACGCGCCCATTCAAGACACGGTCGACCGTGGCCGTCGAGACACCCGCGCCACGGGCAATATCGATAATCGTGGTCTTGCCCATGGTCCGGTCCGAATTGCACTCGGGGATAGCACATGACCGGCAGTGCTGTCATCAGCAGGCGCACAACTGCCCGGTCTGATGTGATCTGATGTAAGACCGGGTTGTAAGATTCGGCCAAATTGCTGAACATCGCATGACACCCCAGCGTCGCTGAAGGGCCAGGGAAGAACATTGGCCTGGGCGTTGGGAGAAGAAGACGCTGTCTGATGCCAACCGGGAGGATGCCGAAAAACATGGCACTTAGCGAAGCCCGCCTTGTTCCGGCGCGTGACTATTCGTTGACTGGTCGCTCGGCGAAAGCCGCAATCGAAAGCGGCCTTTCTGCCGCAGAATGGTATCATACCGACGTCTCGCGCAAAGAGATGAAGGAACTGATGCAGCGCCTTGACGGACCGGCGATCCGGGACACGATCCTGTGGTTGATGCTGCATGTCGTGTTCGCCGCCGGCGGCATCTGGTTCTGGGGAAGCTGGATCGCGGTGCCGTTCTGGCTTGCCTATGGTGTTCTATACGGTTCGGCCTGCGACTCGCGCTGGCATGAATGCGGCCACGGAACTGCTTTTCGTACCCGCTGGATGAACGATTTCGTTTACCACATCGCCTCGTTCCAGGTTCTGCGCAACCCGGTCAACTGGCGCTGGAGCCATGCGCGCCACCACACTGACACGATCATTGTCGGCCGTGATGCGGAAATCGTCTGGATGCATCCGGTGAAGATGGCGCTGAAGGCTTTGGCCTTTACCGGCATGATCGACAGTTGGGCCTCGCTCAAGGTGCTTGCCCGGAATGCCATGGGCCAGCTTTCAGACGACGAAAAGGACTACATTCCGCAAAGCGAGCAGCCAAAGGCGGTTTTATGGGCGCGTGTGCACATGGGCATCCACGCCCTGACCGCGGTGGTCACGCTTTGGATGCTGGCGACCGGCATGGGCTGGAAGGCCGCGATTCCTTTCCTGCTGATCGGCGGGCCGCGGGTCTACGGCTGCTGGCATATGGTGATGACGGGCCTGTTGCAGCACGGCGGTCTTGCCGAAGACGTGCTGGACCATCGGCTGAACAGCCGGACGGTATACATGAACGCGGTGACGCGATGGCTTTACTGGAACATGAACTATCACGTGGAACACCACATGTTCCCGATGGTGCCATACCACGCGCTGCCACAGTTGCACGCGGCCATCAGGCATGACCTGCCGGAACCCAACCCCTCAATCTGGCACGCCTACCGTGAGGTCTGGCAGGCGGTCCTGCGTCAGCGCCACGAGAAAGGGTATTACCTCAAGCGCGAACTGCCGCCGGGGGCGCAGCCCTATCGTTTGGAGTTGCACGAAGCGGTTCCTGAACGCACCCATGCCTGATCAGCCAAGACGACAGTGAAAGCAAGTGAAGTGCCCTGGATCAAAGCCTGCAATGTGGATGAAATCGACAAGGAGGACGTGATGCGCTGGGATCACGACGGCAGAACCTTTGCGATCTATCGCAGCCCGGAGGGTGCCTTTTTCTGCACTGATGGCCTTTGCAGCCACGAGCAAGTGCATCTCGCGGGTGGGCTTGTGCGTGACGTCCTTAGCGAATGCCCCAAGCAGAACGGCCAGTTCGACTACCGCACCGGTGAGGCGAAACGGGCGCCGGCCTGCAACCGACTGGCGATCTATCCGGCCAGAGTCGAGGGCGGACAGGTCATGGTGGAGGTTACATGACGGCAGCCAACCCAACTCCCGGCACGCCGCGCCGCCTGCCGACCGTCGCCGATCTGCGGGGCTGGAAAGGGCGGCACCAACTGACGATGTTGCGTTACTTCTCGTTTGACGAAGCGGCGGCAGCCGAGGCGGCTGGCATCGACATTGCCTCGGTTCCGTCCGAGATCGCGCTTGACCCGCGCTACCGCAAGTTGGCACCGTCGATCTTCACCATGACGGGCATGACCCATCTGGAGGCCGGAACGGCCGAGGACTATCTGCGCTGGTCAGCGAACGCGATCAACCGGGGGGCGGATGCCGTTTACTGCTCGGGGTCCTTTCAAACTGTCGAATTCCTCGCCCGCGAGCATCTTCCCGTCGTGGGTCACGTGGGGCTGGTTCCGGCGCGCGCGACCTGGACCGGGGGCTTTCGCGCGGTCGGCAGGACTGCCGGGGCGGCGCTGAAGCTTTACGACGAAGTCAAGGCCTACGAGGCGGCCGGGGCCATCGCGGTCGAGATCGAAGTTGTCCCGGCCATCGTCGCGTCCGAGATCTCGAAGCGCGTCGATATCTTGCTGTGGTCGATGGGTGCCGGGGCGGGTTGCGACGCACAATACCTGTTTGCCAACGACATTCTGGGCTACACTGACGGACATATCCCGCGACATTCGAAAGTCTATCGCGATTTTGCGGCTGAATATGCCCGGCTGCAGGCAGTCAGGGTCGACGCCTTCCGCGAGTTCATCGCCGATGTCGAGGGCGGCACCTATCCCGAGGACAAACACCTTGTTCAAATGCCGTCAGCCGAACTCGAAGGTTTCCTGGAGGGGCTGGAGCGGCGCCGGGCAGCCGAATGATTACGCAAGACCGGGCATCCCGCCCGGAGAACTACAGAGGAGGAAACAGACAATGCTGAGACGAACTTTCCTGACAGCAACCGCCGTTCTGGCGCTGAGCGCAGGTTTTGCCGGTGCGCAGGACACGAAAACCTTTTACTGGGTTTCCCACGGCGGACCTGCGGACCCCGTATGGACCTACTTCCTTCAGGGTGCCGAGGCCTGGGCGAACCAGACCGGCAACACGGTCAACACCTCGTTCCATTCGGGTGACGTGCCAAGCCAGCAAGAGGCGGTCCGCGCCGCCATCGCCGCCGGTGCCGACGGTATCTGCTCGACAAGCCCCGACCCGGGCTCGATGGTTGATGTGGTAAAGGAAGCCCGCGACGCCGGAATTCCGATCGTCAACTTCAACACGCCCGATGCGGCGCCAAACTGGAACGCGTATGTCGGCGGCGATCTGCTGCATGTCGGCCGGTCCTGGGCGCAGTATCTGGTCGACAAAGGCCTGGTCAAGGAGGGCGACTTTGTCTGGATGCCGGTCGAGGTGCCCGGCGCCTCCTATGGTGTGGAAGAGGAAAAAGGCATCGCCGAGGTCTTCACGCCGCTCAATATCACCTGGGAAGTGACCGACGCGACGCTTGATCAGGCCGAAGTCATCAACCGCATGACCGACTACGTCACCGCCAACCGCGACAGGATCAGCGCGATGATCGGCCTTGGCGACATGGTAACCGGCTCGGTCAAACGGGTGTGGGATCAGGCTGGCGTCAAACCCGGCGAAATCCCGGTCGTTGGCTGGGGCAACTCGCTCGACACCACGCAAGAGGTGATAGAAGGATACGTTGCCGCCGCCATGTGGCAAGATCCGCAGGCAACATCCTACATGTGCCTGTCGCTGCTGCTGATGGAAACCGACTCCATCCCGATCGGCTTCAACATCATCACTGGCGCGCTCTACGAAAAGGACACCGCGGCGATCTATCAAAAGATCATGGGCGGCAACTGAACCGCCGGCTGTTCCGGCTGGGACAGTTCCTGAAACATTCCGCCTGCGGGACACCGCAGGCGGCTTTCACACCCTGAAGGCAGGTGCAACGATGACCGACGACACAACGGCACCCGAGGCCCATCCTCCGGAACCCGGCCTCGTGAGACTGATGATCGCCCAGCCCGAGTTTGCGCCGCTCGTCCTGTTGGTCGTGATGTTGGTGGTCTTTACCTCGATCAACCCGGCATTCCTGTCGATCACCAACATCGGCAATGCGCTGACCTTCACGGTAGAGCTTGGTCTTATCGCCCTGGCGATGACGCTTTTGATGACGGCAGGCGAGTTTGATCTTTCGGTCGGCTCGTTGTTCGGCTTTTCCCCGGTGGTGATGTGGGCGCTGTTCAACGCCGGGCTGCTGTCACTGCCCGTCGCCTTCATCGTTGCGCTGCTGATCGCGCTGCTGATCGGATTTGTCTCGGGCATGTTCGTCACCCGGCTGGGCATTCCGTCGTTCCTTGTGACTCTGGGCATGTTGCTGGTCGTCCGCGGCAGCGCGCTGTGGCTGACCTCGGGCTTTCCGCAACGCACGTGGGATGCCGGCCAGCAGTGGCTGGCAGAGGTTCTGGTCGGCGATTTCTACGTCGGTTCGTTGCGCGTCTACATGAGCCTGATCTGGTTCATCCTGCTGGCCTTTGCCTTCCACTACATCCTGACCCGCACCCGCTTTGGCAACTGGATCCAGGCGACAGGCGGCAACCCCGCCGCCGCCCGCAACCGTGGTGTGCCGACACAACGGGTCAAGGTCGTCCTTTTCATGTTGTCTGCAGCGATGGCGGCCTTTGCCGGCATCATCTCGTCGATCCGCGTTTCGGCGGCCAATCCGAACTCCGGCTCGGGATATGAACTGGAAGTGATCGCCATGGTGGTGATCGGCGGCACCGTTCTTACCGGTGGCAGAGGCTCCATTATCGGAACCGTGCTCGGCGTCCTTATCTTGCGACTGATGCGCAACGGCATCGTGCTGATCGGGGTGCCCGGGCTTGCCTACAACATCTTCATTGGCGCGATCATTCTTGGCATGATGGCACTCCACGCCGCGCTGGAGCGCCGGCACAATGCGGGGACCTGACGATGGCGGACGACACACCTCTGGTCGAGATGCGACGCATCGAAAAGTTTTATGGGCGCGTACACGCGTTGCGTGACGTCAACCTGACGATCCACAAGGGCGAAATCGTCGGCCTTCTGGGTGACAATGGCGCGGGCAAATCGACACTTATCAAGGTGCTGTCGGGCGCGGTTCCCTACAGTTCGGGAGAGATCTTCATCAAGGGGCGCAAGGCCGTCCTGCGCTCGACCAACGATGCCATCGATTCCGGCATCGAGACGATCTATCAGGACTCGGCTCTCGTCCCGCAGCTTTCGATTGCCCGCAACCTGTTCCTTGGCCGCGAACTTTGTGCCGGCCCCCGCCTGCTTGGCAGGCTGGACCAGACCCGGATGAACGATGTGGCCCGCGACCTGCTCAAACGCGTCGGGATTTCCAAGAACATCCCGCCGACGACGCCCATCGGCTCGCTTTCGGGCGGCGAGCGTCAGGCAGTGGCGATCGCGCGCGCAATGTACTTTGACAGCGATCTGATCATCCTTGATGAACCCACCAACAACCTTGGCGTCGCGGAAACCCAAGGCGTGCTGCGCTTTGTCCGTGAGGTCCGGGATCTCGGCCATTCCTGCATTTTCATCGCCCACAATATCCACCACGTCTTTCAGGTCGTGGACCGCATGGTGGTCATGCGTCGCGGCACCGTGGTCGCAGACGATCTCAGCCCGAAAACCTCGACGATCCAGGATATCGAGGATGTGATCACCGGCGAACATATCACGATCTGATGAAGGGACCGGCGCGGGGGATCGAGTTTGGTTTCGAGGCCCGCACCGGGCTGCTGCACGGCTTTGCCGTGACCGGTGGCGGACGGCGCAGCACTGCCGCGCGCCATGGATCGTCAGCGATGAGCAGGTGTCCCCCGGCCAAAAGCCCCGGCGCACGACGCCCGACCTTTCCCGGACCCGGCGCGCCGACGCCAGTGGCGGGGACGCGATGCTTTATGGCATCGGTGCGATTGACCGGCCGTCGGTCGAGCCGGTCGCCGCGATCCAACCGGATCAGGCTGCTTTCACCATCCGCCGCAACGCCGGGATGGCCCGGACCGTGCCCCGCCACACCGACCATTTGAGGGTCTGACAATGCGTGTTCTATATGACCCCGAACCCCGTGCGACAGTTGAGATCTTCTCACCCGAGGATCTCGCCAATCTCCGTGCCGCCCATGAGGTGATCGAGTGGCAGGGCGAGGATCGCGACGGCTTCTACGCCCGCCACCTGCCGGAAACCGGGATTTTGATCTCGCAGCAGGCGATGGGTGCGGACCGGCTGGCGCTTGCGCCCAAGCTGCGCGCGATCTTCAACGTGGAAACCAATTTCCTGCCCAACATCGACTATGAGGAATGCTTTCGCCGCGGCATTCATGTGCTTGCGCCTGGCGCGGTCTTTGCCGCCCCGGTCGCCGAGATGGCCTTGGGCATGGCACTGAGCCTTGCGCGGAACATTCACGGCGAACATGCGGCTTTTCTGCGCGGAGAGGAAAGGTGGTTCTTCGACGGCAACCGTGAGTCCGAGCTTCTGGCAGGCTCCACCATCGGCATCATCGGGTTCGGTGATCTCGGACGGGCGCTCCACCGCCTTTTGCAGCCATTTGGCGCGCGGGTGCAGGTTTACGACCCATGGCTGCCCACTGGCCACCTTCGCCGCCTTGGGGTGGAGCCGGTGGGGTTCGATGAACTGATGGCCAAAAACCGCTTCGTTTTCGTCATGGCCACGATCACGACCGACAACGCCGGGATGATCGACGCCCGTGCGCTTGGCATGATGCAGCCGGGGGCGATGCTGCTTTTGATGTCCCGTGCCGCCGCAGCCGACTTTGCGGCCCTGACCGAGGCCGCCCGCTCTGGTCGCATCCGCGTTGCAACCGATGTTTTCCCGACCGAGCCGTTGCCCGGAGGCCATCCCATCCGGTCGGTACCCAACATGCTTTTCTCTCCCCATCGCGCCGGCGCATTGCCACTGGCACTGCGCGAGATCGGCACCCGAGTCTGGGAAGACATTTCGCTTGTTTCCCTTGGCTTGCCGCCTGTCGCCTGCCGCCGCGCCGAACGCGAGACGGTCGCGCGGATGCGCTCGAAACCGGTGGAGGCAAGCTGAACTCCGTTTGGGCCGCCCGCTCTGAGCCTTTTCATCGGTTCGGTCGCTGCGCCGCGCGATTCTGGCGATCACCGGGTTCCAGAACTCCCTGCCAAGGGTTGCCGCCTTTGAATGGACCTGCACCGGCGCTGTTGCGGTCCTTCGAGAACAACACGCGCCAAGAAGGGTGTAAACCATGGGCTTGACCGGTCTGGGGATTTCGGCAGTCAACAGCCAGCAGATGGTCAGTCTGGAAAACAATGCGGATGAGGTGAGGGCCATGGCAGATCCGAGGTTCGTGCAAAACCGGGCCCTTACCGGCAATGCGCCCTGCTCTTCGGCCAACGTGGTGAGGATCTCGACGGGGAACAATGATCGGGGCAAAGCCTCTGCAAGGTAGCGAAGATTGAACCATCGCAGGTCCGGTGCCGTCAATTGGCTGCTAGTCAGTGTCGGCCAAGGCTGTTCTGCATGAAGAATGGCAAGGCGGGCTGCCAGCCAGCGATGCCTGACGCATCCTCTGGGGTAATACCGGTATCGCGCAGCGTGTTCTCCGGAAGGCTCGCCAGTTCGCAGCGCTGGGCGTGCGCCCTGTCCACCTTTGCTACCCCGGCCCGGAAAAAACCCAGCGAGCGGCTGATCCAGGCCCGCACCTTTGCGCCTGCTTCATGGCTCAGGCAGGTCGCTGAAGCTTCCGGACGGAAATATGAGTGTGCCATCATTGCTTGCTCCTCTTTGATATTCGGTGCCACGGCCCGACGCCCGGCATGCCCCACCATTATTCTGCCGCGACAGGCGCTGCTTGAGGGGAGCCCAAGGATTTGTTGAGGATATCTTGCGGATTTGGTAGTTTTGGGCATGCGCCTGAAGTTCGAACCGTTTGTTCTTGATATGGACCGCGCCGAGCTTCGGACTGCGGCGGGTATCGTGCCGCTGGAACCCAAGGCCTACCGGCTGTTGTGCGTCTTGGTCACCAACACCGACCGTGTGGTCAGCAAGGAAGAAATGATTGCCGTCGTCTGGGATGGCCGGTTCATTTCCGATGCCGCTGTGGCCACGGTCTTGCGGATGGTGCGCAAGGCGTTGGGCGATGATGGCGACGCGCAGCGGTTCATCCGCACCGTTCGCGGCCTTGGGCACCGCTTTGTGGCCCCTGTCCGGATTGAAGCGGCGTCCTGTGTCGCGGACGAACCGATGGCCCAGGCTGAACCCGCCAGTCAGGTCGGGGAGCGACCGACCATTGCCGTGCTTCCCTTCGGAGGGCTTGGGATGCCGGACGGCTTTGCCACCCTTGGGGATGCCATTCCCGCCGAGATCATTTCTTCGCTGGCGCGGTTACGCTGGCTGCGGGTGATCGCGCGGGAAAGCACCTTCCGGTTTCGCAATCCGGAGGTTGATCTGGCGGCACTGCACCGGGTACTGGGGGCCAGCTATTGCCTGTCCGGGCATCTGGAGATATTTGGCGGTCGGCTGTCGGCCACCGTCGATCTGGTGGACACGCGCACCGGCGGGCTGATCTGGTCCGAGCAATTCGCACGGCAGGTTGCCGATGTTCACGCCATCAGGCATGAAATCGTGATGGCCGTCATCGCGGCGCTGGATTTGCAGATCCCGCAGGCCGAGGCGGCTTTGGCCCGGACCAGACCGGTCGATCAACTGGACGCCTGGCAATCCTACCATCTTGGGCTCAGCCACATGTATCGCTTCAACCCGCGGGACAATGCGATTGCGGCCGGGCTGCTCAGCCGCGCGACGGACCTTGATCCGGGGTTTGCGACTGCCTTTGCCGCGCGGTCGTTCAACTCTTTCCAGACCTGTATGATGGGGTATGATCCGGACCGTGCCGCCGCCCTTGCCGCCACCCGTCACGCTGCCGAACGCAGTGTCGAGCTTGATCCGCTTTGCCCCTATGCCAATGCCGCCATGGGCCGCTTGCATGTTCTGACCGGAACGCCGGACGACGGCCTGTTCTGGTTGGACAGGTCGCTGAATCTCAGCCCGAATTACGCCAAGGGCCATTATTCGCGCGCCTTCCTCCAGGTCCTTTGCAGCCGGGCGAAAGAAACGCGCCAAGGCATAGATCTTGCGTTTAGCCTGAGCCCGCTTGATCCCTTGATTGCCCCGATGTTCTTTATGAAGGCTCTGTCTTATGGGTTGGAAGGGGATTTCGCATCGGGGGCGGACTGGGCTGTTCGTGGCGCACGCATTGCCGACACCCATCTGTCCGGCCTGTTTGGGGCAATAGCGCTGTGCACGTTGAGCGGGCGCAGCGACGATGCAAGACATTGGGCAGGCGTCCTGCGCAGATCGCGGCCTGATGCGACGATCGGCCTTTACATGCAGTTTCTGCCTTTCCAGGATTCCGATTTCCGGACCAGTATGCGGTCAGCGCTGCTGCAGGCCGGATTTACCGACTGATCCGGGATGCGCCACCATCCCGGGCCGAACCGAAGTCGAAGCATCGAGTTCAGCTTTCCAGTGCCCTGATATTCCGGGGCCCGACAATTTTCCGAAGATCCCGGCGGCCTCGCTGATCAGGCGGTGAACGAGGTCTGGGGCGGTCTGCTCGTGGTTCAGCCCGGCGGCTTGCCCGGACAGGTGGAACGATAGGTCATCTTCGGCCGCTGCCACCTCATCAAGAACCTTCACCACGCCCTGCGACACGATCCTTTTGTCATCTGAACCGCCCCGCAGCAGAATGGGGTTTGGGGCATCGCGATCCTACCCTGCAAGACCCGAAGTTCAGAATTGACGTGGATTACCCCGCCGGTCTCAGGACAAAGACCTTTGACACGATCACCCAGCGGTTTTCATGGAACGGAAGCGTCAGCGTATCGTCGTAGTGCTGGCCAAGAAAGATGTTCTCCGCCTGAACGACGGCCATATCACCGACAACCGACATGGCGTTGATCGCATGCCAAGGCGACGGGTCCGGTGCCTCTGTGGCCTTGTCCACCACACCGATGAACGCCTCTCTCGTGCCCCATTCCAAGCCCCCTTCGCTCTGCCCGATGATGCATGATTTCTCATGCATGGCCTCGCAAAGGTTTGCCGGATCATTCAGGCACATGCCTTTGACATAGGTTCTGACGACGGCTGCAATATCCGCAAAGGTCTGTGCATCCGGCAAGATGCATCGTCCTCTGTGTTCTGTGACGGCAGGCCCATGGTACGGACAGAAATCGAAGATCGGCTGGAAAAGCTTGCCTTCACCCCTTGAAGCACGCAAGTCCCTCAAGCCCGACCCTTGTTCGACAGGTCCGGGCCCGCGTGTTCCGGCCCCGACTTTGGAT
>Ga0105044_10007011_pt1 | contig 15508 bp, 18 predicted proteins | sample MAT01_FD_78092 | JGI IMG/M metagenome (GOLD analysis project Ga0105044, IMG submission 78092) | Freshwater microbial communities from Lake Fryxell liftoff mats and glacier meltwater in Antarctica - MAT-01 | ecosystem: Environmental > Aquatic > Freshwater > Ice > Liftoff microbial mat | place... | reverse complement strand
TACAGGAAGGTAAACTCAAAGCTTACCACTCTTATATTGTCCTTTAATGAGTTTGATGTGTGACTATCCGGCTTCTGAAGGTCTGGAGTGGTTCAAAATCATTTTTTGCTGTCCCGAACTATTAGTTCTATTTTCCCTATCTGATTCCGCATCTTCTGTAAGCTTCCTCTGTCCCCTGTAAGTATTTATTTCACTTAACCAAAAAGCAAAAAAATGAAACAGGTAAAGATTTTTACACCTTTATGCATTGTAGCTGGTATGCTATTACTTAGCTCCTGCAATTCCAAGACGGACAAAAAAGCAGCGGATAATCCTGCTGATTCAACAACAATGGAAACTCCTGCCACCACTTCTCCATCAGGCCCTGTGAGCACTATGATTGTCAGGTCCAAAGTGGCTGATTATGCAAAATGGATAACCTCCTATGAGTCTCATGATTCTACCCGCCTTGCTAATGGCCTGCACAATTATGTTGTTGCCAGAGGAACAGAAGATTCTAATATTTTATTAGTAGCCATGATAATGGATGATGTAAAGAAAGCAAAAGAATTTGCTGGCTCAAAAGATTTGAAAGACAGAATGAAAGAATCAGGTGTAGTAGGTCCTCCCGCAGTGATGGACTTCCTGGAAGCCATAATGAATGATACCACTGCTATACAAGCCACCGTAAGGGTGATGATAAGGCACAAAGTAAAAGACTGGGATGCCTGGAAAAAATCCTTTGACAGCCACAAGCAGACAAGAATGGATGCCGGCCTTGTTGACAGAGTAGTGAGTCACACTGCCGGAGATACGCATAATGTTACTCTTGTCTTCGCTGTAACAGATATGGATAAAGCAAAAGCATTTATGAACTCGGATGACCTGAAAAATAAAATGAAAGAAGCCGGAGTAGAAGGGCCTCCCGATTTCTTCTACTATAAAATTGCAAAAAAATATTAATAGTCTATAAAAATTACCCTGGCGTTAGATTTAAAAGGGCGACAATTTAAAACTGTCGCCCTTTTGTATAAAGCAGGTTGAAAATGAAGTGCATAAAAACTATCCGTCATTTCGACGGAAGTTTACGTGGATTAGCCAGGTATTCGGCAACCACTTCTTCCATATTTACTTCCATAATATTTGCTAAGGTCAATAACCACATCAGTACATCTGCAAATTCTTCTTTGGCATTTTGCTTATCGCCGCTTGCAATTGCAGAAGAAAGCTCTCCCACTTCTTCATGAAACCATAAAGCGGTATGATAAATACCTCTGTCGTTATCAGTTTTAAAATAACGATCTCTTACAATTTGTTGTAATGCTGATATTTCCATTATAATACGTTTAAAGCAGTAATTTACTCTATAGAATTGAATGAAACGTAACTAATGGCCTTTATATATGCAGTGTAAGCTATGTATTATCTTTAGTTCTGGTTCAGTATAATAGATTGTGTTTGGAAAAATGAATACTATCAAATGTTTTTAATAAGTTTAAACAGGAAGAGATGAAAGCAGTTCTTTACGAAGCCTTTTCTGCTCCACCACAAATACAACAGGTACCTGATGCCACGCCGGTTAATCATGGGGTTGTTGTAGCAATAAAAGCTACCGGTGTTTGCCGGAGTGATTGGCACGGCTGGGTTGGACATGATGCGGATATCAGGTTGCCGCATGTACCAGGACATGAACTGTCAGGGACAATTGTTGCTGTTGGAAAAGATATACAACGTTGGAATGTTGGCGACCGTGTAACCGTTCCGTTCGTAGGTGGTTGTGGTGTTTGTCCGCAATGCCATTCAGGAAATCAACAGGTTTGCGACAATCAATTTCAGCCCGGTTTTACACATTGGGGATCTTTCGCAGAGTTTACCTCTATTCATTACGCCGACACAAACCTGGTAAAATTGCCCGACAGCTTAAGTTTTGCTACTGCTGCCAGTTTAGGTTGCCGCTTTGCAACATCTTTCCGTGCAGTCGTTGACCAGGGAAAAGTAAGAGCCGGTCAGTGGGTGGCTATACATGGTTGCGGAGGTGTTGGCCTTTCAGCCATCATGATTGCGAATGCGATTGGAGCTAATGTTATAGCAATTGATATTTCAGATGAAAAATTAGCGTTAAGCAAAACAGTGGGTGCAGTGGCAACAGTAAGAGCTGATAAAGTTCCCAATGTTGCGGAAGCCGTAATTGAAATTTCAAAAGGAGGTGTTGATGTTTCAATAGATGCATTGGGGCATCCCGACACTTGTTTCAATTCAATCAGCAACCTGAAAAAAAGGGGGAAACATATACAGGTGGGATTGATGGCGGGAGAAAATAGTAATCCGAAAATTCCAATGAGTAAAGTAATAGCCAACGAACTTGAAATTCTGGGCAGTCATGGTATGCAAGCCTGGCGTTATGATGCCATGCTGTCAATGATTCAATCCGGTAAACTATCTCCTGAAAAATTAATTGGAAAAACAATTTCGCTGGAACAATCCATTGATGCGTTAATGAATATGGATAAATTTGAAGGAACAGGTGTAACAGTAATCACCAGTTTTTAATTCCTGCTTCCGCTATACAATTCATATTCGAGCAAACGACAATCAATAGTACTGGTATAAAATTCAATCCGCCGTTTTGCCTTTAATCCTATTTTTTTGGCGAGTTCAAGGTTGCCGGTAAACACATAACCAACATATCCTCCACATTTCTGTTTCATAAAATCACCGATACGGCTATAAGTTTCTTCCAATTGTTTTACATCACCCAGCCGTTCACCATACTCCGGGTTCACATAAAAAATACCGGGAACATCAGGAGGTATTTCAGTGGCAGCAAAATCACAAACAGCAAAATCAATGAGTTTAGCAACCCCTGCTGCTACGGCATTCTTTTTTGCATTCTCAATTGCTCTTTCGCTATAATCTGTAGCAATGATACGAAGACCGGGTAAATCTTTAATCTGTTCCTCCAGCAAAGCATCCTCCTGCAAGTAAACCGCTTCTTCATATCCCTGCAAGTGCATAAACGCATAATTAGTCCTGAATAATCCGGGTCGCCGGTTCGTTGCAATCATTGCTGCTTCTATTGCTATGGTACCCGAACCACACATCGGGTTTATAAAAGGTGATTGCCTGTCCCATTTTGTAGCATACACTGTGGCAGCAGCTAACGACTCAAGCATAGGTGCCTGTCCCGGTATTTTGCGATAGCCATGTCTGCCGAGAGAGTCGCCGGAGGTGTCAATAAATATTTCTGCATTTTCATTTTTCCAGAACAAATGGATTACGGCTCCCGTCAATTCAGAACCTGTTGACGGCCGGGTGCCTCTTTTATCTCTTAATCTATCTACTATGGCATCTTTTACCCGCAGGTTAGCAAACATACTGTTATTGATAGTCGGGTTATTTACATTGCTGGTAATAGAAAAGTAGCCGGGATCAGGTAAAATATTTTCCCAGGGATACTCCACAAGGTTTTTATAAATGGCATCGGCATTTTCTGCATCAAACTGTTTCAGGCTATACAGCACCTGGCTGGCGCAACGAAGATTGAGATTTAGTTTTATACAATCGTTAATAGTACCGGAAAGTCGTACACCGGTAATAAATGTTTCTTCGATTGCAAACCCCAGTTCTTTTATTTCTTCTTCTAAGAAAGGGGCAAGCCGCTTGGGACAAGTAATAATGATAACAGATTGAGTGGTATACAAATTCATACCGGGTAAAGGTAAATCTTATTACAGATCAGCTGCTATAAGTTTACCCGGAAAGAATTTACTTCTTGCATACCATGTTGCAGAATATTGCAAAACTTTTTTGCTTCAACGTTCTTGTTTGAAAATACTGGTTGAAAGATAAAACTAACGATCCGGTTTTCATTTACCTTACCGCCCTGCAACAATGGTAATGGCAACCCGTTATTCTGTATACATAATAACACCATTCTTCTTTAGCACATATCCGCTTTTAATTTCCAGCGACCATTCCTCGTTGATCCATGGCTTTACATCATCTGTACGTATAAGCACACCGGTAGATGCATTACCCGGCAACAGGGCTTCTGCTTTATCACTGTCGCCACTGAATACAAGATAAGCTGAACCGGCAGCACCTTCCAGCGGTTTAAGTGTGAATTTAGATTCAGATAATTTTACACAATTCTTTTTTAATTCCGACCACTGACTACCCTCTGCTGTTTTACAATCTTCAGGAGATTTGCTGCCACTGCAGGCAGACAGGAACAAAACAATACTTAAGAGAAAAAGATAATGACGCATAAATGGTGTTTTATTAAAAGTATAATTAAATATTTTCCGGGATAATTCATCTGGCATCTCGGGTATAAATCCATAGCGAATGTAGTATAAACCATAGAGTATGACTCACCTGTTTTGGTGATTTTGGTTTAAACCCGGAAAACAATCAGGATAAGCATCCAATACCCGTTAAAACTTTCCGCAGGTGAAGGGCAGATTCAAACTCACTCCATTCGTTGCTATTATTGAGCCTGGTTTTTAGCTTCCGGTTATGCACTTTCCATTTACCTTCCAGAAAATCAAAATCGTTTTGGGAAGAGCTGGCTGAGGGTTTAATGCTCATGGTTTTTGTTGTAGCAGTTGATTGTTCCATTGTATTTGTTTTGCTAAAAGTAAAAAAAGCCAATGACAATCCTATGTCAGCAGTGCTAAAAAATCTATTCCCCGGGATTGAATATATTACAAAAAGGAAACAGTATATGCTTAAATAAGCTTTTTCCCATCTACCAATTTTCACAGATTTAAGAAATGTAATCTTTAACTTAGCAAAACAACCTTAACCAATGACAATAATCTACATATTGTTGATTCTCCTGGCTGCTTTTCCACTCTTTTTTACTATCTGGAGGATGCAGAGAGCAGCCAAAATTAAAAAAAATGGTGTGTACACCACTGGAGTCGTTACAAATATCAAAACTATACGAACAGGGAGGGGCGGTGCAATAGATATACTTACACTTGAATATAAAGACCGGGCTACTGGTAAACCGTACAACGGAAGAGCCACCGTAACTCCCAATAAATATAAAATCGGCGACACTATGACGGTTGTCTACCTACCCGATAAACCTGCTAAATATGCTATTGATACTAAAAAAGCTTATTGGGCAGTGCTTATCTTCTGCATAATCCTATTTCTTTTTATTCTATTTGCGGTGTATAAGATTAATGAGATGGTGGAATCCGGACAAATGTAGTGGTGCTGTTAAAACCTATTATAGAATGGTGATAACCTGCTACAACAAATTTAAATTTCTAACCGTTCCAATACCATCAATACTTCAACCACTTTATTCCAGGCTACCTGCCATTCCTCTTTAGCGGTATGCAATTTTGCCTGATCATCTTCCTTTAATTCCTTTTTCAATTTTATATAATCTTCCAGGTTTTGAAGAGATTCCTTATGCAATTCGGCTAGCTTTTTTGTATGTTCCATACCGTTGTTAGTTTAGAGTGATGAAGATTGGTGCAGTAACTTTTTACTTCCCTATGATGCATAGCAATACGAATGACCCATATAGCACAACAAATTGTGCTGTCGTATAAAGTAAAGTGGTATTCACTCACACATTATCTCACTTTGGAATAAGCTGCAATGCCTTCCTGCGCCTTACATTAAAAGTGTAGAGAAATAGCCCCACTTTTAATTATTGCCGCCTCATAACACCTTTATATGAAATGGTATAGTTTATGCCTTACCAAGTGTTCATTGTAAACAATTAAATAATTTTCTATGAAAAAAATTGAGATTATAGATAAGACAACCAGTGAGAACCTGAGCCTTGCTTATTCTGATTATGGAAAAGGCCAGCCAATTGTTTTATTGAGTGGATGGCCGCTCAGCAGGGAAATGTGGGAGTACCAGTTAGAAAGTCTTGTAGAAGCAGGTTACAGGGTAATAAAGTATGATCGCAGGGGTTTTGGTGCCAGCAGCAAACCCTGGGGTGGTTATGATTACGATACATTAACAAATGACCTTAATGAGATTATTATTCAACTGGCCTTACAGGATGTTATACTTATTGGCTTTTCGATGGGTGGCGGTGAAGTGGTTCGGTATGTAAGTCAATATGGTCCGGATAATATTGCGGGCATTGTTTTAATCAGCTCCATCATTCCGTACATGAAAAAAACAGCAGATAACCCCGAAGGTGTAGATGCTGTAGTTTTTGAAGATATGATTAAAGCCATACAGAACGACCGTATTGGCTTTTTAGATGAATTCGGAAAAAAATTCTTTGGCGTTGATGAGGTAGATACACCTGTAAGCACCCCGCTGCTTAATTATTATCTTCAGATGGGTTCAGAGGCAAGTCAGCGGTCCACCGTGGAATGTGCAAAAAGTTTTTCCTCTACCGATTTCAGAAGTGATGTAGAGAAAATCACAGTTCCTGTACTAATTATACATGGCGATGGAGACAGTACAGTACCGATTGATGCGAGCAGCAACCGCACAGCCCGGCTATTGCCAACTGCAGAATATAAAATATACAAAGGTGCCCCCCATGGTTTATTCTATACACACCGGGAAAAGTTAAATACAGACTTGCTGAGTTTTATAAAAAATAATGCTACAAAAGCAGAAACGAAAGTGCCCGAAAAGGAAGTTGCATTTTAACGGTAAGATGTCGTAATCGTATGAGGCTAAAATGGATAAAGAGTGACTCACCAGATAGCTATGGGTTCGTCGTTTATAGGGGAAAATAATACAAGGCTCTTTATTAAATATCACTATATTTCCGAACTAAAGCATAATAGAGGATTTTCCTCACCATCAAAACTACATTGTATGAAAAAAATAATAGTCGCCTCCTTCAGTCTTTTCTTACTGGTTGGCTGTGCCAATAATGAGAAGAGCAATAAGGTACCGGAAACACCAAAAGTTGAAGCCTCCCAAAGTAATGACGACCTGAAAATGCAGGAATGGATGCAGGGAAAGCATTGGCAGGCAGAAAACGATAATGCACCAATGACGTTTCTTAAACTGAAAATGGATGGCACCTATGAAAATCTCAATGGCTCCGGAAAGTCATGGAAAATTGAAAATGGACAAATTGACTTGTACGGGCTAACAGAATGGCCGGTTAAAAAAATTGATGACAGCACTTTCAGCTTGTATGTGAAGCCAACGGATAAAACGTATTTGTATAAAAAAGTCGGAATCCTCTAAGCGTTTGTCCTTAATTTTCTTGCTATAAAATGAAATTTCCCAGGTAAAAAGCTGTTGAACTATAAGAAAGGTTGAATGGTTTTTACGAGTTTGTAATACTGAAAATATCGCTACTGAATCTTTGAGGCTGATAGTTAGTCGCAGACTAACCACAACTATTCAACTTCCTTTTATTTTTGGAACACTACCGACAACGAGTATAGTATTGATTTTCATTTCAAATAAATTTTTGTTTCCTTATTAAAGGAAACTGGCGCATAATAATTCATCTGCTCATTTAAATACAAGTAAATGGAACTCAGCACAGCGCAAAAAATACTAAAATTCTTTACTTCGAAATCTTTATTTGAAAAAATGATGACGGATTCAAAGCTTTATCGATTCACCTGTTCCTGCGGAAAGGAATCTAGCATTTTTGATATTGGCGGTATACGCTATAAAGCTTATGGAACTCCAAAAACCGGTGTGAGATGCCCCCATTGCAAAAAAAGATCCATGCTGAAAATTTATAAGGTTAAACCATAATTTAATAAGTTTTGCGCTGTTGCAAGTGTGCTGAGTTTACCGAAGCCTCACCACCCGCCACTTAATCTTTAGGAGTATGGTATTCGAAAAAAAGGCATTTAGCAAATAAACAGAGCTCTTGTGCGGGGTGTGGTTGGTGGAAGAAAACACCAACCACTGCGTATTATCTTTTTCTATATTTCTTCCGGGGATGTTTGCTGTGATGATGTATGGAATTGACAAAGATTACTTTTTCTCTTTTGTATAATTTGTATACTATGGAAAAAGGAAATGAATCGAGTTGTGCTTCTCTGTAACCTTTCTTTGACCTTTCACCAAACGCTTCTGGTCTTTTAGCTATCTCATCTGTTTTATTTCGTATAGCAGACAAATATCGTTCGCCCAATCCTTATAATTTATTTTCATACGAGGCATACGCTTCATCATAGTCCGTTTTTATATCAGCATGGAAAAGAACCTGGTACATTACTTATTGGCTTTTTGCTTTGCCTTATATGCTTTTCTTGCACCGGCTTCTAACTCGGTAAGGGTATAAACTTTTGCCTTGCCACTTTCGTATTCGGCTGTTCGCTTATCCAATTTGGCTACAAAAGATTCATCTTCCCAGTAATCATATACTCCTTTTTCATCAGCAAAAGTTTTTACTACCGTCAATACAGCTTTCTTTTGTTTTTCATTTAGCTGTCCTAGGTAATTATTTATTCGCTTGTCAATAGCTTTTACAGCACCCATATCTTTTGTATTTGTACAAATTTACTCTTTTCGTATGGAAAAAGGAATAAGGTAAACCCTGATTTTAAGATGGGTGTCAGTCAGATGGTCCTGATAGCTAACGGGATGTCTTGGGGCTGTGGCACTCGTCGTAGCTACGGAGTTGTATTACAGATTAAGGGCTGAAAACCACGGCGTGTTACTTTTTTGAGAACACCTGCCAAGGCGGAAGCATCTGCCGAGGCAGAAAAATTGGGTTTGCCTCATCACCGGATTTTTAAAATTTAACACCCGGGATTCAACAATAGCACTATTTCTTTGTTCAGGAAGTTGAAACAATAAATCAACTATTTTATATAGATAAAAAATGAATAACAATACACTCATGCCGTGGGGGAAAATTGAAGGCAAGAAAAAAAAATTGTAAATGAAATGATTTATAATCAATAACTATGCAATCTATTCTACTACTTTCTTTCGTTATGTTTTTTAAAACTACCCTGCTATTTGATTTCAATAAATCGGCAGACATAAGTAACTGGCGCATCACTGATGACGTGGTAATGGGAGGCCGTTCAAATGGAAATTTCCAACTTACTGCCGAAGGCCATGGTCTTTTTAGCGGAGAAGTTTCTTTGGAGAATAATGGTGGGTTTTCATCTGTACGTTATTATTTCCCACAAAAAGAAACAACCGAATGCAACAGGTTTGTGATTCGGTTAAAAGGCGATGGCAAACAATATCAGTTTCGGGTAAAAGTAAAGTCAAATGATTATTACGATTATATAATATCCTTTACCACTACCGGCGAATGGCAAACAGTTGAATTGCCATTTGATAAAATGACCCCTTCATTCAGAGGGCAACTGCTTAACCGTCCTCCTTTTCCCGGAAAATCTATGACAGAAATAGGTTTTTTGATCGGTAATAAAAAAGCGGAATCTTTTGCACTGCAATTAGATGAAATTTTAATAAAATAATAAATAGCTCTATTGTCAATTAGAGTTTGCTGGCATTTCCTTACGCTGTGGCGGATGTGGTATTTTCTATGAACCCCTGCCAGGGCGAAAAGAGTATCTTTAAACGAATTATGCCAATCCGTTCAAATAAAAAGAATGAGTTATTGCTCTTCTTCAGCAGTTTCCGTCCTTCCTTAAAATTGTTTAAAAAAAATGACCCGCTTAGAATGGCAGGAGCTACGGCATTTTTTACCACTTTTGCTTTACCGCCAATTATTTTATTACTCACCAAATTATTTGGGTTTTTTATTGGCAACAGAAATATGAGAAAAGGATTGCTTGAAAATGTTTCAGATATTATTGGAAGGGAGAGTGCAGACCAGGTAAGAGAAGTAATGCGAAGTTTCAGTGGCTTTGGCAGCAGTTGGTTTGTAATAGTAATTGGATTTATTTTTTTATTTTTTGTTGCCACCACTTTATTCAATGTTATTAAAGATTCTTTCAACCAAATCTGGAATATCAGTGTAAAAGATAAACCAGGTTTCCTTTTTAGGTTAAGTATACGGCTAAGGTCTTTTGCAGTTATTCTTTTCGTAGGAGTTTTATTTCTTGCCGATTTCTTTTTAAAAAGCGTGGAAGTGCTGGCAGGCAATTATATTGATTCTATCTGGAAGGGAGGTGGCAATTATTTCCAAAGTATTTTTTCCGAAATATCCAGTATAATAATTGTTGCGGCGTGGTTCATTGTATTGTTCCGCTACCTTGCCGATGGAAGACCTGCCTGGAAAGCCTCAGCATCCGTTGGATTATTGACAGGATTACTTTTTTCTGCAGGCCAATGGTTGCTGGGTATTCTACTTATTAATAGTAATATCGGCCATATCTATGGTGCAGCTGGTTCCCTGGTACTTATATTGCTATTCGTTTTTTATTCTTCATTTATCTTATACTTCGGAGCCTGCCTTATAGCCGTGTATTCAGCAAAAAAAGAATGGCCAATAACGCCAAATGATAAAGCCATTATAATAAAAAATATAGGAGAATAAATTTAGTGGGTCAGTTGCAATACTACCCTGCCTGACGAAGGCAGGTAGCATCGCCTTTTGTAGCCTGCCCGCCGTGGCGGGTATCTGAATTCAGCTACGAGTTAAATGCAGGAAACCTCCAACCACAGCGTATTATTTTTTAGGCACAACTCCAGTGACGGAAGAAGTCACCAACCACGGCGTGTTACTTTTTTGAAAATCAAACCAAAACGAAAAATTAATTCATAAATTACAGCAACGCAATTTCAATTTTACGGCGTGGTGGGTGTACTTAGCTTGACGAAGTATCCTCACCTGCCCTTTAAATGTAAAACAACCCCATGCCTCACTCCCGCAAAAAATTCCTCCAACAAATAACCAGTGGCCTCATCCTCGCAGGCTTACCATCAATAGCATCCGCCAAAGAAAATAATAATGAAAATATAGATGCAACAGATTTTGCCGGCGAAGGAGCCCCCGACGATGAAAAATTCTGGAAACGCATTGCAAGAAAATACTACGATACACCAAAAGATTATATCAATCTCGAAAACGGGTATTACGGCATGCAGCCCAAACCAGTATTGCAAGCCTTTCAAAAAAATATAGAAAAAGCCAATAAGCAGGGAGCAAGGTTTGCAAGAAAAGAATATCCCGCCATTGCCGCAACGATAAAAAAAGAACTGGCAGCATTTTTAAATGTGGCCGATGAAGAGATCATCATCACCCGCAATGCCACCGAAGCATTGAATATTGCCATACAGGGTTATCCCTTTTCTCCCGGTGATGAAGTGCTGCTCAACCAGCTCGATTATTTCAGCATGATAGAAACTTTTCAGCTACTCGAAAAAAGAGGACAGCTAACCATAAAAGCATTCGACATGCCGCTGCTGCCCACCACTGAAGAGGAGATTGTAGAAGTATACAAACAACAGCTCACCGCCAAAACAAAAATCATACTCCTCACCCATGTCTCCAATATTAATGGACTAATAGTACCCGTAGCAAAAATTGCCGCCATGGCCCGGCAACGAGGTATCGACATCATCTGCGACTCTGCCCATGCATTGGGGCACCTGCCTTTCAGCCTGCCCGATCTCGGTGCCAATTATGTGGGGCTCAATCTGCACAAGTGGATCGGCAACCCCGTAGGTGCAGGAGTACTCTATATAAAAAAAGAAAAGATTGCCGGCACCAAAGCCCTGTTTGGCGATGTAGCCGCTGCTGCCGATGATATCCGCAAGCTGGCACATTTTGGCACCACACCCTTTGCTGTGGTAATGACCATACCCGACAGTCTTGCCTTTCACCAAAAGCTGGGGGTAGATAGAATAGCCGCCCGGCTGCACTATTTAAAAAGCCAATGGGTACAGCCACTCATTGCGCAGCCCGGGGTAGAAATAGTAACCCCTGCCGCTCCCCAATTATCCGGCGCCATAGCCTCATTTCGTATTACAGGTAAAACCGCCACACAAACGTCCGACATATTATACACCCAACATAACATAATGACCGTAGGCCGTACACTCGGCCCGCAGGGATGTGTACGGGTAACCCCTTCCATTTTTAATGCAACAGAGGATTGTAAAAAACTAGTTGCCGCTGTTAAAGTAATTGCAGGGAGCTAATTTTTTATGAGCCAAACTGTAGTAATTCTATTGAGCTTCCGTTGCGTCGCACTCTTTAGGGTTCTGTTCGCAATTGAGCATTAAAAAACATTTGCTACTGCCGTAATGTCGTGGTTGGTGTACTGTCCCGATAGCCATCGGGATGCCGAAGTATCTTCCACCTGCCACTTTACCTTTAAGACTTTTACCTATTTATAAAAAAAATGAGAATACTTTCATCTGATTGTAGTTAGAGGAGGACCAATGCACTTATTTCTAATTAATTGCCTTTTTCTTTTAATTCATTGATCGCTTTCGTAAGCAATGCAATTTCACTTTTTAATTCCGACACGTCTTTAGCTCCTGCCACAGGTGTATCTTCTTCTTCCGCATCTCTGCCAATAAAATAAGTAGCAAGTGTAGCAGTTACATATCCAAAAATTGCATAACCGAATAAAGCTAAAATAAAAGCCAGCCCTCTTCCTTCATGTGTTATCGGAAAATACTCGCTGCCTGCTGTAATGACCCGCATTGCCGTCCACCATAGTGCCATACCGTAAGATTCAAATCCGGGATTACCTTTTTCTATACCATACATTCCGGCGGCCCCTGCCACCATCACCACCACAGCCAATAAAACCACATATAAAAAACCACGACGGCGCATCGTAGCTGCCAGGCTCTTCATACTTCTGTTCAGGGACGCAACCACTTTAAACACACTCAGTCCTCTTGCTCCTCTAATAACTTGTATAAATCTGAAAAAACGGAATAATCTCAAAGCAGGTACCACCAAAGAAATAACTGTTAACCAGTTCTTCTTCATAAACACCTTTTTTTCAGGAGCCAGTATAAGCTTAATAGCAAAATCAATAATAAAAATGATCCAGATAGCAATGCTCAGATATTCCAGCATTGCAGTCAGTCCCCATATCAATTCAACAATGAGCAGAACTAACCACACAAAGCCGAGAAAAATCATCGGACCTTCCAGTAGTTTGTCTATCGATTTCAGCAAATCGGTCCTTTCTTTAGCCAGATTTTTATTCATGAGTGTAATTGTTTAAGAATACTAATATAAAAACTAAGCCAAATTTATTTCTTTACGCCGTGGTTGGTGTTATCTTCCACCCGCCACTAGTCTTTAATCAGTCCCGGTGATACGTAAGAAATCCCTCCTGAATTTACGGAAGGATTTTCAACTCCTGTATGATAAAATAATGCAGATGAATATTTATACTCTTCAGGTAGTTTACATAATCCGGCTTTCACCGGATTCCAGTTAATGTAATCCAGTTTTTGCTGATACACTTTATCAGTTCTTAATTCAATACTCAATGCTCTTTTTTTCCACAATTGATACGTTCTGTCATTTCCATCTGATTTGAATTGTGATAATACTTCGGGGTGATGTTTTTGTAAATCGAGTTTTATTTGTTGTATGGTATATTTTAAAAAATCTCTTTGCACATGTTGCGGATGTATGAGTGGCTGCATCTGCCAGATTAGATGAATATGGTCTGGCATTATGCAAAAGGCAAAGATTTTTATTCGTTTATTCTCTACCAGGAATTTGAGGCTGTTAATTACAACGTCTTTGTATTTACCGTGCTGTAATAATTGGTAATAACCTTTAATGCTGGCCGTAAAGAATTGAGGATATTCGGTGATGAATGCAGGCATTCACTAATTTAGGAAATTTGCCCTTAATTACGCCATGGTTGGTGTTTGTATTTTCACCAACCATTGTAATAATTATTTTTTACCGAAATTATTGGAGTCTTTAATTCATGTGGTTGGTGGAAGAAAACACCAACCACGGCGTGTTACTTTTTGGGAACACCTGCCAAAGCGAAAGAACACCTGCCAAGGGGAAGAGTACAAGCATTTGAACAAATATTAGCTTTTATTCATAAATTCAATGATGGTTATAAAATAGCGAATAAATTTTTTGCCATTAACTCAAAGTCCTAAGTCTAATACTAAATTCAAAAAGTATGTCAGAATATAAATTAGAAAAAGTATTTCCTGTAATAAAAAGTATTATTAGAGAAATTAATCAGATCAACGATAAATGGGCAGATAGAGACTCAATAAAGGATAAATTATTAATGAATAAATCCATCAACGCATATATCCATGAAATTAAAAACCTCAAAAAAGATGATGAATGGATAGCAGGGAATATGGTGGATTGGTTTAGTGCACATTTTACAAAAGGGACCAATTTTATGGAAGAATATCTAAAAGAATTTGAACAAAAGAAAGTTGAAAAAATAAATTCAAAAGGAATAAAACGTAAAATTTGGGCTTATAAAGTTTTAACCACCAATATACCTGAAGAAATTGATGCATCAGAAATAAACCCTTATAATGAAGGTGCAGCTACTAAAATTTATGTAAACAAGTATGAAAGAAATAAAAAAGCTCGAGATGAATGCATATCCTATCACGGGTATGATTGCAAGGTATGTGGTTTCAATTTTAAGAGCATTTACTCGCCTATTGGAGAAAAGTATATTCATGTTCATCATTTGATGCCCATTAGTAAAATTCGCAAGGAATATGAAGTAAACCCAATTACTGATTTAATTCCAGTTTGTCCAAATTGTCATGCAATGTTGCACGATAAAAACCCACCGTTGACAATTGAAGAGCTAAAAAAGATAATTTTAAGAAACAAGATTATCAAATAAAAGGTGTTTTTAATTATTCGAATCGATAAATACTTTTTTACACAAGTCCATCATTTCATTTGCAAATTCGGACAAAGTAATATTCTTTTTCCCCTTATCCGCTAATATAGCGGCTATAGAATTATAATACCATGATTGCTTTTCTTTGCTTGCATTAAAACGTTTCCAGACAGCGTCTCCAATTTTTGAATAGTCATATGTTATAGAACGAAGATTATCGAGTTTATCTGCGCCAGTAACCATCAATTGATCTATTGTTGCCTCATTCTGCAGGAAGTTAATCGTATGTTCTTTTCTTTGTTGCCATGAATTTTCTTTTTGTATGGCTTTCTTTTCTAGTTTATCAAGTTCTGTAGCTCCTCTTACTATTTCTGCTACCTGCTTACCAAACTTTTCTTCCACTTCCTCTATTGTAACATCTGTATCCTCCACTATATCGTGTAATAATGAAGCTGCCAATACTTCATCACTACAATCTTTCTCAGCAAGCAGTTTACATTCATTTAGCAAGTGTGCCATGTATGGAATTTTTGTTCCTTTGCGAGACTGAAACTGATGATGTTCGGTTGCATAAACAAGTGCTTGTGAAACTATACTCATGACTAATAATTTATTTATCTTTCAAAGAAACAAATAAAATATTTAACACCCTAACTCAGTTTCCAGGATGGAAGCGAATCCTCTTAAAGGTTTGTGGGCTGGCTTTGTGGCAGAGTAGTAGCGTAAAGGCGGATTTTAATATGTGCAGTGAACCGAACGATGACAGCCCTTCCCACCATAGCAATAAAGCCCTAGCTTTGTTTTCTAAC
>Ga0105044_10007010_pt1 | contig 15509 bp, 14 predicted proteins | sample MAT01_FD_78092 | JGI IMG/M metagenome (GOLD analysis project Ga0105044, IMG submission 78092) | Freshwater microbial communities from Lake Fryxell liftoff mats and glacier meltwater in Antarctica - MAT-01 | ecosystem: Environmental > Aquatic > Freshwater > Ice > Liftoff microbial mat | place... | reverse complement strand
GCCATCTCCGCCTGCTGCTCGAACAGATGGTCAGCGAAACCGCCGACCGCATCCTCACCCGCCGCCAGCGCGACGTGGAGGAAAACACCATCCGCGCGCCGAAGCACTGAGTGGCCCGCGCGGTCCCCTGTGCGGCGGCAAGGGTTGCGTAGCGTAGCTCTCCAGAGCTGCGCATCACGCGGTTTCATGGGCGGATTCACCTGCGCAGCTCTGGAGAGCTACGCTACGTTCGAGTCACGCTCCGCCATCTGGCAGCAGGACCGTGCAAATCGCATTATTTGCCTCCCAGCAGATGCTTCACAAAGAAATCGTTCATCTCCTGCGCGGGATTCGCCTTCTCATCGGCGTGACGGACCGTGCATTCGATGCCCAGCTTGTCCATCTGCTCCTTGAGCTTGATGCCAAAGTTAATGTGGTGGATGCCCGCGCCGGGCTTCGCATTCGCTGGCAGCGGACCGCGCGCCTCGCTGTAGAACGCATACACCGCCGGATCATCCTTCGAGAGATAGGTGATCGCGGCGGCTTTCCTGAACAGCTCGCGCGCGGCGGGCGTGTGATACTGGTCCCACGTCAGCCCATAGAAACCTTCCAGCGCCGGATGCCGCGCCGCAGCCTCGCCAATCCACTCGGTGATGACGATGGGATCATACGTGCTCTGCGCACCGAGGACGGCCATGCACGCGAGCCGTGTTGATTCCCGCAGCACCGGGTCGGCATTGCCGGGGTCCGCCATGTCATCGTGGAAGCCGATCCACAGCGAGGTGCCCGCGCCCGCGGAGCCGCCAGTCGCGCCGATGCGTTTTGGATCAAGGTTCCACTCCTTCGCGTGCCGCCGCGCATACTGGATGGCGCGCGCGCTGTCCATGTAGTGCGCGGGGAAAGTGACCTCCGGCGAGAATCGGTAGTTGATCGCCATCACCGAGATGCCCTTTTCCAGCAGCGCGAGGAGCGGCTGCGAGATGCCCTCCTTGCTCCCGGCGCGAAAGCCGCCGCCGTGGATGAAGACGACGAGCGGCGTGGGCTTGTCCGATTTCGCCTTCCAGAGATCGAGCACGTTCCGCTCATGCGGGCCGTAGTGTTCGTTGGCGAGGTCAGGCGCGGCACTCACCGGCTGCCGCGCCGGTTTCTGCGCGTGGCCGGCACCGAGGAGGAGGAAGCTGGCGAGCAAGGCGGCCAGCACAGACGGGGGACGGGATATGTTCATGGGAAGACGGGGTGGGTTGCGGATAAATGCGGGGACAAACTTCGGTCGCGGAGAGATTCATGCGCCCGGTGCGTTGTTGTCGAGCATGTCCGTCCGCTTCCGTTCGCCAAAGAATCTCGATCGCGAAAGACGCTGCTCCAACGCGCGCTCGAAGCGGAACAATTGCCCGAGGAGCGCATTGTGGCAGGGACGAGGGGCGGACAAACTGTCCCGGCAATTGAATCGCCTCCCCGTTGGGATTCGCCGTTCGTTTCGCCATGAGTTTCTTCGCGTCGAGGAGTTCTGTCGCACGGCCGCGCAAGCTGGCGGCAGGACAACCATCGCCACCAGTTGCCTTGCCGTCAGCCGGTTCCTAATTGTGACGCCATGACTGCCACCGAAGAACGTCGTTTGAAGGGGCTGCTCAAGGACGCGATTACCGAGGTTCTCGAGGAACGCGGCGACCTGCTGCGCGAAGCCGTCCGCGAGAGCCTGGAGGACGTGGCGTTGATGCGTGCCATTCAGCACGGCGAGAAAACTCCGCTCACCAGCCGCCGGAAGATTTTTGCACCGCCCTCGAGTGTTGCGCAGCGGGTGGAACGGCGTAGTCTCCGGCCATGAGCTTCGAACAGATCAAGGCGGAATCCGTGGCTTTGACTCCGCAGCAGCGCCGCGAATTGATCGGCCACCTTCTGGCGCTGGGGCGCAAGGGCGACCCGGAGTTTCAGCGCAAACTCGCAGCGAGGATGGACGACAAAAATCCAGCCCGCTGGGTCAGCGAAGAAGATCTGGATCGTGCGTTGGGTCTCGATCAGGCCGGTGTGTGAAGCCGTATCGGCTGCTGGCGGATTGGGAAGTCGTCGAGCAATTGAATCGCCTCCCTGTCGGAATTCGCCGTTCGTTTCGCAATGAGTTTCTCCGCCTCAAGGAGTTCCCGGATGCCATGAGCGAATTCGAGGAACCCGGCGACGACGGACGGCTGCTCAACGGCTTCATCCGTCACGGCATCGCGGTTTTGTACTGGATTGATTTCGCCGATCGCCATGTGAAGGTGCTCGGCCTCACACGCGCCGACTGAAGAGGCGTCCGCAGAATGTGACACAGCCCGTCCCGGCTGTAGAGACGGGGACAAGCTGCGACCTGTCAGCCATCCGGCTCTTGAACATGTTCAAGAACGGGATCAAGCGAACGCCCGGATGTTCTATCCTTGTTCGGCAAGAATTCCCCCAGATGCCATGAAGCACCGTCTCACTTCCCTCATTCTCCTGCTGCTTTCGGCATTCGTCCTTCATCCTTCCTCCCTGCTCGCCGCCCCGCTCTCCGGCACCCGGACCATCGGCCCCACCGGCGACTACGCGAGCATCACTGCGGCCATCGCCGATGTGCAGGCGCAGACGCTCGGCGGGGCGCTCGTGCTGGAGTTGCAACCCGCGTACGTCAGCACGGTGGAAACGTTCCCGCTCGTCTTCACCGCTCTCACCACCACCGCCGCGAACACGCTCACCCTGCGCCCGGCGAGCGGCGCGGTTGGGCTGAGCATCACCAGCGCGGACACCACGGCGGCAACGGTGGATTTGAATGGCGCGCAGTTCCTCACCATTGATGGCCGCCCCGGCGGCATCGGCACGGCGAAGCAACTGACCATCGCCAACACCAGCACCAGCGGCGTGGCGGTGCGCTTCATCAATGAGGCCAGCGACAACACCCTGCGCCACCTCACGCTGCAAGGCGTGAACATAAGCGCCGCCAGCGGCACCGTCGTCTTCAGCACCACCACTGGCGCGAATGGCAACGACAACAACGCGATTGATCATTGCGACATCCGCGACGGCGCGGCCACGCCAGCCAACGCTCTCTACTCGCTCGGCTCCACCGGTACCACCGCGCAGAACAACAGCGGCAACACCGTCTCCATCTGCAACGTCATCAATTTCTATTCAAGCTCTGCGGATTCAGCCGGCGTGCGGCTCGATGGTGGCAACACCGACTGGAGTATCATCGGCAACAGCTTCTACCAAACCGTCGGCCGCGCGGCCGTGGCAGCTTCTGTCCGCCCCATCCTCATCAACGCCACCTCTGGCAACAACTTCACCGTTGTTGGCAACTTCATCGGCGGCAGCGCTCCAAGCGCGGGCGGCACGGCTTGGACGACGACTGGAACCACGGCGGCATATCGGTTCTTTGGGATCCAACTCGGGGTCGGCACCACGCCGTCGAGCAGTGTGCAGGTCAACACCATCCAGAACATCGTTTGGACGAGTTCCTACAGCGGCAGCGCACTGCCCGGAATCTGGAGTGGGACTAATGTGCAGGCGGGTTCGGCCAATATCGGTACGGTTACGGAAAACATCATTGGCAGCGGCACCGGAACGGGTTCGATTTCGGTCACCACCTCGGGCAGGGGCGGCACATCCTTCGGCATCGGTTCTTCAAGCAGCGGGACGGTGAACATTGCCAACAACACCATCGGCTCCATCACCACAAGCGGCGCGAACACTAGCGTCTCCGCCTCGCTCGTCGGCATACGAGTCGCCGCCGGGGCGAACACCATTGCGGCCAACATCGTCGGTAGCACCACCACCGCCAACAGCCTCAATGCCGCCACGGCGTCCACTTCCACCACCGGGCAGCAAGTCACCGGCATTCTCAGCTCCAGCACCACCAGCGCGAGCATCACGGGCAACACGGTGGCCAATCTCAACAATAACTACCTCGGCCCCACTGCCGGCAGCCAGGTTCTTGGAATCGTGACTTCTGCTGGCGTGAACACTATTGCTGGGAACACGGTTCGCAACCTTGCTACCACGAGCCCAAACCCAGCCGGACCTGGTGGCAAGGTTTCGATGGGTGGTGTCATCCAATCATCACTCACGGGTGGCCAGACTGTTTCCCAGAACGTTGTGCATTCGCTCGCCAACCTGGCGGGTACAGCGTCTGTGAAAGGGGTGTGCCGTCGACTGGATGTAGAGACGCTTTTCCGAAGGTGTTTACCAATGGTATTCTCCCTTGAAACCTCTTCATCGCGTTATTCCTCCAGTGTGACAATACATCGGACCGGCGGCACACCCTGTGAAAGTCGTCGGGATCTACTCCGCGGGCAGCACGACTGCCGGCCCAAACGAAATTGCGCGGAATCTGGTGCACAGCCTGTCCATTACCTCCACCGACACGTTGTCGTCGGTACGTGGAATCCATTTCGACGGAGGCCCGTTCACTGCGGAGAACAACATCGTGTACGTGGGCCTCGACGCCAGCGGGGCCAGCACGGCTGCGGTCTCGGGTGTAATCGGCATCTACGACGCGAACTCAACGGCGGTCCGGAATTTCTACCACAACTCCGTCTATGTCGGAGGCACCCAGCATTCGGGCGCGACGAGCACCGTCGCTTTCACTAGCGATGGCGCGAGCAACACTCGCGCCTTCCACAACAACATCTTCGTCAACGCCCGCAGCAGCAGCGGTGGCACCGGCACGCACTACGCCGTGTCCTACAACGGTAACGGGGCGAATCCCACCGGGCTTACAGCCAATAACAACCTTTTCTTCGTCAGCGGTACCGGCGGCGTGCTCGGGTTCTATGACAACTCTGACCAAATCACCGTCTCCGACTGGCAGACCGCGACCGGCGTGGATGCCGCGAGCATCTTCGCAGACCCGTTTTTCGTCAACCCCACCGGCACCGCTGCCACGCTGGATTTGCATCTCCAATCCGCCAGTCCCGCGCGCGGGGCTGGTGCCGTCATCGCCGGGGTGACGGATGATTTCGATGGCAACCTGCGCAGCCTCACCGCGCCGGACATCGGCGCGGATGAGTTCTGCTTCCCCAACGACGCGAACCTCACCGCCCTGACCCTGAGCAGCGGCACGCTCTCGGCCCCGTTCGATGCCAATACGCTGAGCTACAACGCCGCCGTCTCGAATGGCACGGCGACGCTCACTTTCACCCCCGTGCGATCCAGCGCCCAGGCCACTGTGACGGTGAACGGCGGCCGCGCAGCCACGCCCGAGACGCTGAACTTGGGGACGAACCACGTGAGCATCGCCGTGACCGCGCAGGACGGCTCGATGACGACCTACACGGTGACCGTGATGCGGCGCACGGTGTTCCAGGATTGGGCCGTGGCGAATGCCGTCTCCAGGGACCCCGGCGTGAGCGGAGCGAATGGCGCGATGAACGTCGGGAACTTCGCCTTTGGCATGGACCCGAACAGCGCTGCGAGCGGTCCCCTCGTTTACACGGGCACCTTCGCGGGCGGCGGGAGCATCACCGCCACCGGCCAGCCGATCACGCGCACCGAGGGCGCGGACAGACGCGCGCTCTTCGTGCGGCGCAAGGACTACGCGAATGCAGGGCTGACGTATGCCGTGCGGTTCAGCAGCGATTTCTCCGTGTGGCTGGACAGCACCGCCACGCCCACCGTCCTCGCCGACGACGGCACCCACCAGATCGTCAGCGTGCCGTTCCCCGCAGGCTTCACCGCGAGCGGGTTCTTCGGCGTCCGCGTGAGTCTGCCCTGAGGCTTCAAAACGGGACGCAGGGCTTGTTGGTTTTGAGCGGGCGAGGATGCCTCCGCAAAGCTGTGGCGTCGCCTTCAATCATCTCCGCTGAGCCGGCACGCACTCCGGTTCTCGCAGAGCGATGGAACCAGCAAGACGTGGACGGATTCTCCGGTCGATGCTAGCCTCCGCGCATGTCGGTCACTCTGAAATTCCCAAGGGATATCGAAGCAAAACTGCGCGAGGAAAACCCGGATCTGGATTCCGACGCGAAGGAAGCGTGCGCGGTGGAGCTTTTCCGCCAGGGCAGGCTCAACCACTTTCAGCTCTCCCGTGTGCTGGGAGTGGATCGCGTGGAGACGGACGCGGTTCTCAAGCGCCACCGCGTCGAGGAACAATCCCTGAGCAGCACCGACGTCGAAAGTGATCGGGATACTCTGCGCAAAGTGCTCGGCGAAGCGCCCCGATGATTGTTGTCGCGGACAGTTCGCCGCTCATCGTGCTGGTCAACATCGGTTGTATTCAGATTCTTCCCGCGCTTTTTGGGGAGGTATTCATCCCGCCCCAGATTGCCGCGGAACTCACCGATGCAAAGCGCCCCCAGGCCATCCACGATTTCATCAACGGAAAGCCGCTCTGGCTTCACGTTCAGGCACCAGCCGCGGTCGAGCCGATCCCCGAACTTCATGAAGGCGAATGCGCCGCCATCAGTCTGGCGGCTGAGTTGAAAGCGGATCTTTTGCTCATCGATGAATCCGACGGACGTTCCGCGGCGCGGGCGCGTGATTTGCAAATAACCGGGACAATCGGAATCCTGGAGCGGGCCGCTGAACAGGATTTGCTCGATTTGGCCGAAGCCTTCGAGCAAATCAAACAGACAGATTTCTGGATCCCACCCAGGCTGCTCGACGCGGAACTGCAGAGGTTTCGCGAGCAGCAGATCGATCGGAAGCGCTAACGGGAGGCGGTGGAGGAGGGGCAAGCGACCCACTCGCAGGGACCGGGCTCCTCACACCGCCAACGCCCCAAATTCGACTGTGCTGGCACCTGCTGACCGTGCATTGACGAGAGGACTTCCGGAAATTTTTCCAGTTGCGCGAAAAGCTCACACCGCCTAACTCCCCACGCCCTTCAGCCCGATCACCACATGAAAACACTCGTCCTCGCCGAGAAACCCAGCGTCGCCCAAGATTTGGCGAGGACTCTGGGCATGAAGCCGGGACGCGGGGAGGAATTCTACGAGAATGACAAGTATGTGGTGTCGAGCGCGGTGGGGCATCTGCTCGAAATCGCCGCGCCCGAGGGCAGCGAGGCGCGCGGCAAGTGGAAGCTGGAGAATCTGCCAAGCCTGCCGACGCACTTTGACCTGAATCCCATCGAGAAGAACGCGCCGCGGCTCGCGGTGCTCAAGAAGCTGATCAAGCGCAAGGACGTGGGCGACATCATCAATGCCTGCGACGCCGGGCGCGAGGGTGAACTCATTTTCCGCAACATCATCCGCGCGACGGCGGCGAAGCAGCCCATCCGAAGGCTGTGGCTGCAGAGCATGACGACGGAAGCGATCCGCACGGCATTCGCGAATCTGCGCAGCGATGCGGAAATGCTGCCGCTGGCGGATGCGGCGGTGTCGCGCAGTGAGGCGGACTGGCTGGTGGGGATCAATTCCACGCGGGCGCTGACGTCGTTCAATTCGCGTGGCGGCGGATTCCAGAAGACGACCGCGGGGCGTGTGCAGACGCCGACGCTGGCCATCCTCGCCGAGCGCGAGGAGAAGATCCGCGCCTTCGTGCCGCGGGCGTACTTCGAGGTGTTCGGCGATTTCGGCATCGAGGCGGGGCAGTATCGCGGGCGGTGGTTCGATGAGAAGTTCGACGCGAAGAAGGCGACCGATGAGCAGGCGAAGGCGGAGCGCATCTGGGAGAAGGCGCAGGCGGATGCGATCGAGGCGAAGTGCAAGGGCAAGCCGGGCATCATCGAGGAGGAGAAGAAGGCGGCGGCGCAGATTTCGCCGCAGCTCTACGACCTCACCACGCTGCAACGGGAGGCGAACGGGCGCTTCGGATTTCCCGCGCGGATGACGCTGCAGATCGCGCAGTCGCTTTACGAGAAGCACAAGGCGCTCACGTATCCGCGAACCGATTCGCGGTATCTGCCGGAGGATCATCTGGAGACGGCGAAGCAGGTGATGGGCAGCTTTTCCGGTGAACTGGCGAAGCATGCGCGCAAGGCGATGACGAGCGGCTGGGTGAAGCCGAACAAGCGCATTTTCAACAACGCAAAGGTGAGTGATCACTTCGCCATCGTGCCGACGGGGACGGTGCCGAGCGGTCTGGATGACAAGGAGCAGCGCATCTTCGATCTGGTGTCGAAACGGTTTGTCGCGGTGTTCTATCCGGCGGCGCAATTTGAGGACACGACGCGCATCACGCGGGTGGAAGGTGAGGCGTTCAAGACGACTGGGCGCATCATCACCGACCCCGGCTGGATGGCGGTGTACGGCCGCGAGGTCGAGGGCACGGACAGCGAGAAGGCGATCGTGCCCGCGAAGCCCGGCGAGCGGGCGGAGACGGTGGCCATAGAGGTGAAGGAGAGCCTCACGAAGCCGCCCGCGCGATTCAACGAAGGCACGCTGCTGTCGGCGATGGAAGGCGCGGGCAAGCTCGTGGACGACGAGGAGCTGCGCGAGGCGATGGCCGAGCGCGGACTCGGCACGCCGGCGACACGTGCGCAGACGATCGAGGGCCTGATCTACGAAGGCTACGTGATCCGCGATGGGCGCGAACTGGTCGTCACGCAAAAAGGGCTGAGCCTGATCATCCTGCTGAAGAATCTCGACGCGCAGAGCCTCACGCAGCCGGCGCTCACCGGCGAATGGGAGTTCAAGCTGCGGCAGATGGAGCGCGGGAAACTTTCGCGCGCGGCATTCATGGAGGAAATCCGCCGGCTCACGACGGAGATCGTGAACAAGGTGAAGGGCCATCAGGGCGGCGAGATCGTCGGGAATTTCGAGCCGCTCGAAGTGACCTGCCCGAAGTGCGGCACCACGCCTTTCAAGGAAACCTTCAAGAGCTACACCTGCGCGAATCCCGATTGCGGACTGACCGTGTGGAAGACAGTCGCGAGCCGGGAGCTGGAGCGCAGCGAAGTCACGAAGCTGATCACCGAGGGACAGGTCGGGCCGCTCGAAGGATTCCGCAGCAAATTTGGCCGCGCATTTTCCGCCCCGCTGAAGCTCGACCGCGAGGAGTGGAAGGTGCAGTTCGACTTCCAGAAGGAAGACGAAGGCGACGGCACGCAGCCCGAGTGGGTGAACCCCGAGCCGGTCGGGAAATGCCGGCTGTGCGAGACGGGCCAGGTGCTCGAAGCGGTGGATGCATTCCAGTGCGACAAGCGGGCGGAGAAGAAATGCACCTTCAAACTGGGCAAGACGATCCTGCGGAAAAATCTCACGCGTTCCGATTGCGCGGCGATCCTGAAGGATGGCAAGACCGGCCTGCTCGCTGGCTTCGTCAGCGCGCGCACCGGTCGTGGCTTCAAGGCGTTTCTCGTCCTGAAAGAGGACGGCAAGGTGGGCTTTGAGTTCGCCGCCCGGGAACCAAAGGCGCCTGGCGCAGGCGCGAAGAAGAAGACCGCTCCCTCCTCCGCCAAATAGTCGCAGGATGAGAGTGCTGTTGGACTTCGGGAACCGCTCCCCGTAGCGTTTGTAAAACACAGCCATGAAGAACCAGACCATTCCCCGAATCCTTCTCGCCTGCGCGCTGGCGTTTCTTTCCACAGCCATCGTGCGTGGGCAACCGGGGCCGAATGGAGTTCCCATCACAGATCAGAAGCTCATCGCGGACACGGCCGCGGTTGAAGCGGGCAAGCCGTTTTTCGTCGGCGTCCACCTGAAGATCATTCCGAGCTGGCACACCTACTGGCAGTTCGGCGGCTCGCCGAGTTTCCCGTTCGGCGTCGATTGGGAATTGCCCGAGGGATGGCAGGCGGGGCCGGTCAATTTTCCGCTGCCGCACCTCGTGGTGGATCAGGATGGGCAGTCGAGCTTCGGTTACGAGCACGAGGTTTTTTTTCCGGTGAGAATCACGCCATCCGCGAAGCCTGAGCAGGGCGAGGTGCGCATCGGCGCCAAGGCGAAATGGCAGGTGTGCGCCGAGACGTGCATCCCTGGCAATGCGGATTTGGAACTGAAGCTTCCAATTGGCATGGCGAAGCCCGCGAACGCGGAGATCTTTTCAAAATGGATGGCGCAGCTCCCGCACACCGACGCGCCGCCGACGCAGGACGTGAAATACGAGGGGAAGGACAAGACGCTCATCGTCCGCATCGGCGGATTGCCAAAGGACGCGACGGTGGAGTTTTTCCCGCAGCCGCCGGAGGAGTTCGGCAGCACTTTTGAAATCAAGCGAAGCGTCACGAGCGAGACGGAAGCCGACGGCACGCGCGTCCTCGGTTTTCCTTTCGATGACAAAGTCCCCGCGGACCTCGCGTGGAGCGGCCTGCTCGTCGTGCAGAAGCCCGGCGGCGTGCGCGAAGGCTGGATGGTCGGGAAGACTGCGTCCACCGCCGTCGCGCTGCCAAAATCCGAAGCGACGCCGAAGCCGGTCGTGGAGCCGGTCGCGGTAGCCGAGGCCGGCGGCTGGGATCCGTTCGACGGCATAACGTCCAAGCCGAAGGGCCTGTGGCTCCTGCTCGTCGAGGGATTTTTCGGCGGGCTGCTGCTGAATCTCATGCCGTGCGTGCTGCCGGTGATCAGCCTGAAGATTTTCGGATTCGTGCAGCAGGCGGGGGAGGCGAAAGATCGCATCTTCCGGCTCGGCCTCGCGTTTTGCGCCGGCGTGTTCGCATTCTTCGCGATTGTCGCGACGCTCATTGTGGCGCTCGCGTCGTTTGGGAAATCGTTCGGCTGGGGCGCGCAGTTTTCCAATCCCCTGCTGCTCACGGTGATGATCGGCGTGGTGTTCGTCTTCGGCCTCAGCCTGCTCGGCGTCTTTGAAATTACGCTCGGGGGCGGAGCATCGTCGAAACTCAGCGAGCTGTCGTCGCAGGAGGGTGCGGGCGGTGCCTTCATGCACGGCCTTTTCACCACGCTGCTCGGGACATCATGCACCGCGCCGCTCGTCGGGCCGGTGATCGGCGCGGCTATCACGAGACCGGGGCCGCAGGTGTTCGCGATGTTCGCGGCGATCGCGACAGGGCTCTCGCTGCCGTACTTCCTGCTCACATGGCAGCCGGCGTGGATGAAATTTTTGCCGAAGCCCGGGATGTGGATGGTGCGCTTCAAGCAGGTGCTTGGCTTTGTGATGCTCGCGCTTGTCGTGTGGCTGCTCGATTCGTTTCCGACGACAGACATAGTCGTGCAGGCGTGCTTTTTCCTGCTCGTTCTCGGTGTCGCGTGCTGGTTGCTCGGCAACTGGCATGAATCCCGTTGGGCGCTGCCTGTCGCGCTGCTCGCGGCAGTGGGCGGATGGTTTGCATTCGTCCAGGGCCGCGTGAATGTCACCGTGGCTGCTTCCACGACGGAGACGAGCGCGGAAGGAATCGCGTGGGAGCCATTCAGCATTGCGAGAATCCGGCAGGCGCTGGAGGAGAAGCATCCGGTGTTCGTGGACTTCACGGCGAAGTGGTGCGCGAATTGCAAGGTCTTCGAGGCCACCGTCATCAACACCGCGCCCGTCATCGCCGCGATGAAGGCGAAGGGCGTGGTGGCGGTGAAGGCCGACTACACGCGGCAGCCGCCGGACGTGGAGGCCGCGCTGAACAAAATGGGGCGCGCAGGCGTGCCAGTCTATGTGCTTTTCCGCAAGCGCGGAGACGCATGGATCGCGGACGGTCTCACCCAAGCCGGGTTGCTCGATCAGCTCAACCGCCTGTAGCGGCTGAGGCGGCTGCGGTCGCGGCTGGCGCATTGAGGGCCTGGCGCACACAGCGGAGGAGTTTCTCCGCAGTGTAGGGTTTTTCCAGGAAGGCGTTCACACCGATTGCCTCCAGCTCGGTCTGGCCTTCCTTCTGGAGGTGGCCAGTCGAAACGATCACCCTCGCATCGGGATTCAGTTTCTTCAGCGAGCGGGACAATGTGATGCCGTCCATCATGCCCATGTGGACATCGGTGATGACGAGATTGATCGCGCCACGTCGCTCAAAATAGAGCGCCAGCGCATCGGTCCCATCCTCGGCGGTGTAGCAGCGGTAATTGTGCGCCTCCAGGGTGCCGACGATCACCTCCCGTATTGGCGCTTCGTCATCGACGACCAGGACGAGTTCGCCGCAACCCCTGAGACTGGTGAGTTCCTCGTCGCGCGGTTCATCCACACGAGTTTCACTGCTTGCGGGCAGGTAGATTTTGAAAGTGGTTCCGATGCCGACTTCACTCTGAAGGGTGAGGAAGCCCTTGTGGCCCTTCACGATTCCGATGACCGTCGCGAGGCCGAGACCTGTGCCCTTGCCCTGCTCCTTGGTGGTGAAGAATGGATTGAAGATTTTCTCCATCACCTCGGGCGTCATGCCACTGCCCGTGTCGGTGGCTGCAAAGCACACATGAGGCCCCAGCGATGAGCCCGGATTCAAACTGGCGAGTTGCTGGTCCACCTCGATGTTTTCACAGGAGACCCTCAAGTCGCCGCCTTTGGGAGACATGGCATCCCGGGCGTTCACGCAGAGGTTTAGCAGGACCTGGTGAAGCTGCGTGGCATCGCCCTGCACCGTCCACAACTCAGGGGCAAAGTGCGTCTTGATGTTGATGTTCTTCGGAAAGGTCTGATTCATGACCTTCACCATTTCCGTCAAGATATGCTTGGGCTGAAGCAGCACGCGCTCCCCCTCCACCCCGCGGGCGAAAGTGAGCACCTGCTTGACGATACCCGCCCCGCGCTCGGCGCTGCCCTCGATGATCTGGACCATCTGCTGATCCTCGGGCCCGAGGGACTGGCGGAGAATCCCGGTGGCCATGAGGATCGGCGAGAGGATGTTGTTCAAGTCGTGTGCGATTCCGCTGGCGAGCGTGCCGATGCTCTCGAGACGCTGTGCGCGCAGGAACTGCGACTCGAGTTTCTTGGTTTCAGTGATGTCTGAATTGATCAGCAGGACGGACTTCGGCTGCTTGGTCTCCTCATCGAAACCGAGGGTCCAACGGCTGTTGACGATCGCTTCGCCACCCTCCCGGCGACCGTGGGTCATCTGCCCATTCCACACGCCTTTTTCCAGCAGGCCATCCATGCACCTCAGGCACATGTCCACGTCGATCTTCAGCAGTTCATGCACTTTCTTGCCAAGTGCCTCCTCGGAGGTCCAGCCGTAGAGGCGTTCGGCGCCATTGTTCCAGTAGCGGATCTCGCGCTCCAGACTGCAGACGATGATGGCGTCCGCAGCGAGATTCAGCACGTGGGCGAGTTCGCGATTCTCCTCCTCGGCGCGGAGGTGACTGGTGCGATCGTGCATGGTCACGAGCACCGCCCGGCGGCCGCGGAAGTTCACATTCTGCCAGGACGTCTGCACTGCAATGACGTCGCCATTCTTGATCCTGTGCCGCCAGTGTTGGCGTTGATTGAGATCGGCTCCGCGCGATTCCACCTGCCGGCGATATTCCAGAAATGCCGCGACGTCGTTTGGCGGCAAGATCCTGTCCATTGTCATCGCGAGAAATTCATCCCGGCTCCAGCCGTAGCGTTTCATCGCCGAAAAGTTGATCGCCAGAAACTGCATATTCTCCGCGTCGCAGATACACATCGGAAGCGGCGCACGCTCAAAGAGGACGTCGTAAGCCGGCAGCCCGCCGGGACCCGTACCGTTCGCAGGGGAACTGGCTCTTGGAGGCGCGGCAATCGAGGTGGGTTTACGCTGTGGTACCATTGAGCTACGGAGTGTCGGTCAGACGAAAGCAGCAATCGGGCGCACGTTCCGATTTTCTGTGGAAATTTCCTGTCAACCAGCCAGCACGCAGTGTTCGAGCACGGCCCCAAGGACGAGAGCAGAACGTACCACCGGCGAACTGCCGCGGCGCGCGCCTGATAAAATTCATTTTCCTTGTGGTCCATTCGCGTGCCACTCTTCGAGGACCGAAGCCCAGATGATCTGCCGAAACTCCCTTTACTCCAAGCGATGCTCCACCGCTGGCACGGCATTCAGGGACAGCGGCTCTTCGGTCGGCCAATCACCCGAAGGCGGATCGTTCGGACGACTCGCGCTGGCCGGCGTCGTCTTCGCAGCGCTGTTCCAGCCAGCCCACGGCCAGGAGATCCCGCGGCCATCCGCTGCCCGGCAGAAGGCGAAGACGAGTCTCCCGTCGGTCTCCAACTTCAAGGTCGGCGAGGTGCTGATGAGAGTGGATGCGACGATGACCACCGAGTTCAACGACAACATCAACCTTCAGCCAAATGGGCAGTCGGATATCATCCTGTCGCCGCAAATCGGGATCACGACGACGTGGGCGGCGACGAAGCTCAACACGCTCCGTTTTCGGACCTCACTCGGCTACGCCTATTATGTCGACAACCAAAACCTGAACCAGCAACAGTTGCTGATTTCCCCGGACTCCGCGCTCAGTTTCGACATCTATACCGGGGATTTTCGCATCAATCTCCGCGATCAATTTTCACTCCAGCAGGATCCGGGTACCGTGGGAGCGGCAAGCGGAGTGGCACAGTTGGGCCGTTTCTCGAACACCATCGGAATTTCGATTCTCTGGGACACCAATGACGTGATCTGGTCGCTCGGTTACAATCACTCCACTCTGATCAGCTTGGATTCGTCCACTGCGAGCGCAGGCCAGAATGTCTCAAACTTCGCCGCATTCGATAACTCCACCGATCAGGCATCCGCGTCATCGACCATCAAGCTCAGCTCTGCGATCTTGGCCGGGATCGAAACTACGGCGAACAGCACCAAGTATCCCAGCCAGCCGCAGTCGAACTTCACCAGCTACAGCCTCGGCACATTCTTTGAAGTGCAACTGACCCGTTACACCCACATGAACATCTCGGGCGGTTACAATCTCTACCAGACGGGCGCTCTGGCACCAGGGGCAAGCACACAGGATCCGAATGCTTCGGCGCTGACGACTCAGAACGACCCATCCGGCTTCTACGCGGGTGTGTCGTTCATACACCGCCTGAATCGCCATTACTCGGACAGGCTGGAAGCAGGCATTTCCAACAGCGTCACCGCATTCAGCGGCTACCAAAATACCGCCTACGCGCGATACTCTGGCAACTGGCAGATCAACGGGCAGTTCTCACTCGGAATCGCGCTCGCCTATGAGAATGTCGATACCCTGCCGGGCACCTTTTTCGGCGTAGCTCAGCTCGCGCCCTACCGGATTTTCACCGCGTCCTTCAACACCGGCTACCGGCTCACCGCGCATGTCGGCCTGTCGCTCGCCTACCAGTTCATCGACCGCCAGTCAGATGTGGAGGCGCAAAGCTTCCTCCAGAACCGGACCACAATCTCCGTTGGATATCGCTTCTAGATCAGCTATATCACTTTTCATGCTTCCCGCTCGCAATATGTTCAACAAGCCATTGTCGAAGTCACGCATGTGCATCGTTGCCTTGCTTGTGCCGCTAGCGGGACTCCTCGCCCTCCCTCCAAGCCCGACCCGCCAGGAGAGTCCCGCCCAAGGGGAAGCGCCGCCCGCCCCGCAGACTATCGGGTCGAGCACCGTCGCATTCACCACCTCGATGGAGGTCCTCAATGACTCCGTGAAACTGGGCATCGGTGACCGGGTGCGTTTTCGCGTCGTCGAGGATCGGCGTGCGCCGATCCGTCTTGTGGTTACGGATTCGGGTGAGATGAAGGTCCCGCTGATTGGCAGGGTCACGGCGACCGACAAGACGTG
>Ga0105044_10007009_pt1 | contig 15509 bp, 14 predicted proteins | sample MAT01_FD_78092 | JGI IMG/M metagenome (GOLD analysis project Ga0105044, IMG submission 78092) | Freshwater microbial communities from Lake Fryxell liftoff mats and glacier meltwater in Antarctica - MAT-01 | ecosystem: Environmental > Aquatic > Freshwater > Ice > Liftoff microbial mat | place... | reverse complement strand
TCAGACTTAGCTGTTTTGAAAGGTTTAATACTTTCAGGGCCAATAAGCTGAGCCGCTGAAACTCCGACCGTTCCAAGGGCTAAAATCATTACCAAAGTGGAAAGAAGAGCGTGTTTTGAAACGTATTGAGTGAATTTAGTGTAAGCAGACATATTTTGTTTTTTTAATTATTGTAATTTAGAATTGAATTTTTGGCAAAATGGTTCGAGATTATAGTGCATCTTTAACTTCGAGTTGTTTTGGGATTTTATTATAGTTATCTAAAGCCATAAATATATGGTAAAGGGGATATAGTATCGCTGTATTGTAACTTAAAAACCATACAAAATTCACTATATTACTATCTGATCCTTTGTATAAAATTAAACTGGTTACAGCAAAAGCCTGAATTGCAGTGTAAATCAAGCATATTATCAACTGAGTTCGTTTGATATTGTTCATGGCGTTAACACTACATACAAAAACATAGTAAATCAGAACTGAGTATGACAAAGCCAGAATTAGAAGGTTTATTATTGAAGATATAATATCGATTTCAATGAAATATAGACCGATAAAGATTAGAGCGCTTGTTAAAAAAGTGAACGCAACTGGAACTATGACTGAGCCGTAAAGATCGAAAATGTGTAGTTTTTTGAACATAATGATGTTAAGTTTAAAGAATTTTAAATTGCAATTTTGTTTTAACTAATGAACTCTGATTGAAGTTTAATCTCTTCTGCATTTGCTAAGTCAAATATGTAGGTTTTGGACTTATAGCTAAAATAGTAATAACGCGAACCACCGTCAAACCCATAAGTATCGATTTTTAATACATTGCTAATATTTTCACACTTGGAATTTAAACCAATTTTCTTACATAATTCTGATTTTGGTAAGTTAGTGTATTTAGTTTTACCTGCTTCACTTTCATCAATTACAAAACCATTTCCATTTTTAGAAGAGAATTTTGAATTAAACTCTGAGAATTTATACTCTCCGTCTACACAAAAAGTATCGAAAAAATAACCTGGACGTCGAAAATTCCCGTTTATCGAGTAGGCTTTGACAACACCTTCTACAATCGGCAAGAAAGTTTCCCAACGTCCGTTGTTAGACTGCTGGTAGTTATCACTAGGTGCAACCTTGAATTGAGAATTCGGTGTTCCAAATGTTTTTGAATATTTTACTCTCAGGTTACATTTCTCCAAAGTTGAAAGTTCATTATCATTATCTGCAAAAAGCGTTTGTTTAGTTGGGGCGGGTGTTTGAACAGGATTTTCAACTGGTTTAGGAGTTTCTGGAGCTGGAGTGGGTTGGGTTTTAGGTTTTTCAATGATTTGCTGGTTGGCTTCATTTGTAACTAAAGAACTGAACTGGATTTGGATTTGGTTACCAAAAACACCAGGTCTATCAAAATATCCTGTATTTACAATTGTTTGAAAAGATATAGTATCTCTTTTTGCTTGAACTTCTTTTGCATTTGCTCTGGCAGTGGGGTCGGTATAGTTCATATTGTAGGTTTTATCCTTAAAATCAAAACTAAGATTAATTGATCCGTAGCCATTATCCCAAAACCTAATGTTTGTGATATCAGCTTCTGTTAGAAACCAGCCTGTTTGCTGTTGTAATTCACTCTTGGTCAAAGGCTTGGTGTAATTCTCTGGGTAAATTCTGCTTTCTGTAAGCTTTTTTTTCTGATACTGAGAATCTACGCAATCGATATATAATCCATCTAATTTCACTTTTTTTTCAGCTTCTAGTTTGCCATTCTCATTTGAGTATTGTTCCGTATACTGATAGCCATCGTAAATTATAAACGAGGTATAAGCTAAATCCGGATTTAAGTTATTGTAGATTTGTATTTTTGTATCTTCAACTTTTTTAGGATATTTTACTGCTAGATCGCATTTTTCAGAGATAACCACATCATTTTTTTCGTCAGGTTTTAGGGCAGTGAACGGGTTTTTGTCTGGTTGTTTGTTACTTTCAAAATCTTTAGGGTTAAAGGTTTTATTGATTATTTGAGAAGGTTTGAATTCCTTCGGGGCAAAAGCCTCAGCTGCTGAAGCTCCTACAGTTCCAAAGATTAAAATAACTACAAAACCAGCTATAAAGGTGTGTTTGGTTAAAAATTGAACAAAGTTAAATTTGGATTGAGACATTTTTTTGGTTTTTAAATAAAAGTTTTTGTAAGTTTGTTTTGATAGTTTTACCACATTTGGATTCTGAGCGATCAGAGTACTTGCTAGCCATTGTTCGTTTTGGAAGGGGTTTTTCAGATTAGTCATAAGAGGTTAGTTAGTTTTTAGATTACTCCAGAGTTCAGAGCAGTGACGGCGAAGTTTTTTGAGAGTTCGAGAAAGTTTTTGACGAATATTGTCTGGGTTTAGGTTTAGTATTTTGCCTATTTCCGTACTATTTCGCTCTTCATAAATAGAAAGTTGAATTAGTTTTTGCTCATCTGGGTTTGTGATCTGGTTTTTCACACATTCTAAGAGCTGGTTTAGTTTAGATTTGTAATTTTGAGAGATTTGATCTTCTATTTCTTCCTCAATTTCAAAATTAATTTGGGTAGAGTTTTTTAGATCTAGACTTTCATCCCAGCCTACAATCATAGGCTCAGTGTTTTTGAGATTTATGAATTTTACTAAATAGTTGTGAGCAACTTTCCAAATATAAGCCTGGAAATTGTGTACGGTTTTGGCTGTAAAAGCTGTATTCATGGTCTGGGAAGTCAATTCCTCTACTTGAAATTGAGTATTTACCCGTTTGTAGAAATATCCATAGACTCGCGGATACCAATACTGCCATTGCTTTTCTGTGCTAACGTCGTGCATAATTTTGTTTAAAGGCTTGCAAGTCTTCACCTATATAGTGCTGAGGTGTGACAGAGTGAATTTAACCATTATCTACAAAGGTTTCGAATCAATATTATGAAATTAATATTTCTATTTCTTACCAATTATTTCAAGTCCTTTTTTAACTAAAGTTACTAGATTTTCCTGTTCCCAGAGTCCAGCCTTTTTTAATTTAGTGATGGTTAAAACTATTTCGCCTCTTTTGTATCCTAGATTGCTAAGAGTATCGGTAAAGTCAATAGAGGTTTGGTTGCTTCCCATCTCAGTTCTCTGGAGAATATCTAGGTCAGTGGTTGCACCTTTTAATTCAAGTACGATTTTTTTAGCGGTTTTAAGTCCAAGACCTTTTACTCCTGTAAAATTGGAAACATCGTTGAGCTGGATGGATTGTAGAATTTTTTCCCAACCCAGAGAATAAATCAGATTAGCAGCTACTTTTGGTCCAACCCCTGAGACTTTGGTGAGTTTTTCAGCCCAATGCCTGTCATCCAGGCTTTCAAAAGCGTACAGTTCAGATTTGTTTTCTCTAAGCACCTCCCAAACATAGAAATCGATATTTTCGTTTTGCATGTAGTTTTTTTTGGGCGAAACCCAAGCCAGGTATCCTACTCCACTTGGTAATTTCAGAATTACCTGATTTTCCAGAACTCCTACTACTCTACCGCTAAGATATGCTATCATAATATTTTTAGGTTAAACCTATTAGTTTGTCTCTGGCTAATTCTTTTTCCCTGCCTGCACTGTGTTTCATCACTAACGCGTAAATTTCAATGGCTTTTTCTTTTTCTGTATATTTCTCATACAAGTTTCCCAGCTCTAACCAAATGTCGTAATGGTTAAGGCCTGAACCTTTCAACTTGTCGAGTATTCTAGCCTCTAGTTTTTCAAACATGCTCATGTCTTTGTCACTTTTAGGCTCGCGGTTTGTAGCCATGTCTAGAGTTGCTAGAGAGTTTTGGCTAATTTCTTGGGTTTTTGGTTGAGATTGAGGGATTGGGATTTGTAGCGTTCTTATGGTAGAAGTACTTTCCTGATGTAATGGCTGAGTTTCGAATTTTGGTTCGGTTGCAGTAACTTTGTCTACAAGTTCGTCTATTTCTGAGAGTTTTTTTTGCTCTAAATCTTCGGATATTTTTTCAGTTTCGATTTTGTTAACGGGTTTTGTAAGGCTAATGAGATATTTAAAGAATCTAGAAATTGATTTTAATGCGTTTTGTCTAAAATGATTAATCTCTTCAAAAAACTTATTTAGCCAACCAGGATATTCTTGATTCTTGATTGTAACAATAGCTCTATCATAAACATTTGATACCGTTTGCACAGCTTTGTTTTTTGTAATTGAACTTCCCAAATCTACACTTGTAAAATTTCTGGTGACATTGCTGCGCTGTAAAATATCGTCAGTAATTGGATTATTTTTGATTTGGTTCGTGAGACTGTCTACTTTTTTGTTTTCCCACAATAGCACAGCATAATTCAAAATTATTACTCCTAAAAATCCAAATAATATTAGAAAAAATATACTAGCAAAAATTAACATAAATTCTATTGTTAATACCATAACCTCTAGTAAAAAGTTAGATGTGTCAAGGGCATCAAACAAATTTATGGGAAAGTTTTGAAATTCCCAAAAACTTACTTATTAACAGAAAAAGACCCCTTTTCAGGGGTCAAATTTTGGCTACGGTTTAAAAAATTAAACAGCTTTAACTGGCATTAGCACAGCGTCAATTATATGAGCTACACCATTGCTTTGGAATACATCAGCAGTTTCGATGTTTGCTACTCCGCCCTTTGCATCTTTGATAGATACTTTTCCACCTTTTATCATTACAGTTAGTTTTTCACCTTGAACTGTAGTTAGTGTCTGGCCATCTTTTAGATCAGTACTTGCAAATTTTCCAGCAACTACATGGTAAGTTAAAATTCCTGAAAGTGTAGGTTTGCTTTCTGGCTTAAGTAGTGTTTCTACAGTTCCAGCAGGAAGTTTTGCAAAAGCAGCGTCAGTTGGTCCAAATACTGTAAATGGTCCAGGTCCTTGTAGAGTTGCGACTAATCCAGCAGCTTGTAGAGCTGTAACTACAGTTTTTAGATTGCTTGCAGTGGATACATTAGTAACGATGTCTTTAGTTGGAGACATTGCAGCTCCGCCTACTATAACTGCGTCTAGTGGCATCAATACGGAATCAATTATATGGGCTACACCGTTGCTCTGGTAGACATCAGCAGTTAGGACATTTGCCATTCCACCTTTTGCATCTTTGATAGATACTTTACCATCTTTTTTCATGATAGTGAGTTTCTGACCCTCAACCGTAGTTAGCATTTGGTTATCACTAAGGACAGTAGAGTCTAATTTCCCAGCAACTACATGGTATGTAAGAATGCTTGTTAGTTTAGCTTTGTTTTCTGGTTTAAGTAGTGTTTCTACTGTTCCAGCAGGAAGTTTAGTAAAAGCTTCATTACTTGGTCCAAATACTGTAAATGGTCCAGGTCCTTGAAGTGTAGCTACTAATCCAGCAGATTTTACAGCAGCGACAAGTGTAGTTAAATTGCTAGCAGCGGAAGCGTTTGTGATAATGTCTTTATCTGGAGACATAGCAGCCCCGCCCACCATAACTTCATTTTTCTTCATCATTTTAGAGTCATCCTCTTTCTTTTTGGAAGCTTCATCATCTTTGCGATTTTGCTCAGACATATTGTAGCTGTTTACTCCAAAGCCAATGATTGCTAGAATTACTATACCTGCGATAACAAAAACGATTGTCTTGTTACCAGAACTTTTATTGTCGGACATAAGTGTAAAAAATACTTTATAAAAAGTAATCTGAATCTGAAAAAATATTTCTAGTTTGTCAACCCCTAGGGGTATAGGTATGCCATTCGAAACGAGTAACTCGAAGAATTTATTGACAAAACCTACATTTTAATGCAAATTCCATTAATTAAATTATAAAAATATGCGAGTTATTCCACTTGATGAAAAAGATAGGAGAGAATTATCCATATCTGTCAAAAAAATCATAGGTCAGCTTCAATCAATTGGCTTAATAATTGAAAATAATAAAATAGACGATCAGACATTTACTCAGCTACTGGCAGTGAAAGGTGGGGCAAGTAAGATTTGCAAAGAGATTATTTCCAGAGGGGTTCTCACACAACTAGATAAATATTCAAGTGAGGAGCTTGATAGAGCTTTGGAAATTATATTTAAATTATAGCAAGAAACCTTGACTAAAGACCATATTAATTGATTTATAGTGGTTATGTTAGTTAAGTTAAGAATGGCTACTAGTAAAAATTTTACAGTTCTAGCTTTTTTATTTTTAATCCTAAGTTATTTTTTATTAGGTTTTTACCAGTCAAGTACTAATTCAATTACGACTGACGAGATTGCTCATCTTGGAGCTGCTCAAGCCTTTTCTCAGGGAGAAGGGCTCAATACGGAACATCCGCCAATCCAGAAATTTTTCAATTCAATAGTAATTACAGTTTTTTTCCCGAATTTTGAAGAGGGTGAGGCTATTAATCAGTATCCTAGAGGTGAAAGTTTTTATACTGAAAGTAAATACAAACCTAGTGATATATTGTTTTTGTCACGGATTTCCTATCTAGTTTTTAATTCTATAATATTTTTTTGGTTGATGGTTTATAGCCTGTATTTTAAGTTATTAGAGCCAAAAGTCAGTTTAATCTTTGCTTCTTTGTATCTATTTTCTCCGAGTTTTTACAGCCATAATCAGTTAATTACTTTTGATGTGGGAGCTGCTACCACAAGTTTAATTTTTTTGGTTACTTTTTTTATTGTTGCCAGAAATTATCTCAGTTTTAGCTTGAAACACAAGTTCATTCACATTTCAGTTTTAACATTTTTTCTTTTTCTAGCCCTTGGTACTAAATTTAGTAATTTAATTCTACTGCCAATTTTCATCGGGGTTTGTCTGTTTTCTATTCTTATTTTTTTGCTTTCTAAACAGTTTAAAAAAGCCTTAGAAATTTCTTTTTTTTCAGTTTTCAGTCTAATCTTTGCTTTCTTAGGAGTTGGCTCTGTGTACCTGCGTGCATATGGAAAAACTGAATATAATCTCAAACCAATTCCAGCTCTAATAGAAAAAAGTAAATTAGCAGCCAACTATTATGAATTTAATGGATATTTGGAAAGAGAAAATCCTGGCCTTTGGAAAGCCGGCCAGCCAGTTTTGAGATATTTTGACGGGGCAATGGAGACGCTTTCGAGGAGTAATGACATTCAAGAGCCCTATCTATTTGGAGAGTATAGGCTGGTGAGCTATATTCAGTATGTTAGTCAGATTTTGTGGTTCAAGGAAAATCCAGGGCTCTTTATTTTGGGTATTTCTTGGATTTTTTACTTTTTAAACAAAGTCTTTAGAAATTTAGGAAAATACCTGGAGTTACTAAAACAGTACTTTTTAGAATTCAAAAATAATACTTTAAATTTTATAAAAAACCATAAAACTTGGGCTACAATTGTAGCTCTTGGTCCAATTTTACTTTTCCCAGTAGGTTATGTAATAATAGCCAAAGATAGCTATCTAGTTATTGGGTATAGACATTTTTATTCTGTTTTAATTTTGATTTACTTTCTAGTTGCAACACTTGTTTCTAAAATTAACTTTACCCCAAAAATTTTTGATTTTAATTTAGGTTCGGAAACTAAGAAATATTTTTTCACCAGAAATTATTTTTGTATTTTGCTAGTTTTAATTTACACTAGTTTTGGGGTTTTTGGAGCTAGTCAATCACTAAGCTATGTGAATTTTTTTTGGTCTAAATCAAAAATTGAATTAGCTAATGACTCCACTATTAATTGGGCTCAGAATCATTCCTATCCTTTCAAATATTTGCATGATAACGGCCTAATAACAGAGGAAAATTCAGATAAAATTGGAATTCACATTTTTGGAATTGCACTTCCTATTGAGAAGCTTGTGGAACTGGCTTGTGGTCAGAAGTACCCAAAGCTTGATGATAGAAATAGGTACAACTTTGATCTGGGTAAGATTGACATTAGAAATAGCAATTGGGAATATTTTGTAGCAGATAGTGAGTTTTTCCAAAAATCTCAAAAAATCTCAAAAAACAGTGCTCTTGCGAAAGAAAATTACAACTATATTTCTAGTCTAAAACCTATCTATAGTCACAACGACATTATTTTTGTGTACGAATTAAAGTAGTTCGGGAATATACTATGATATGATATATTTCTTTAACCAATACTTGAATATTTTTCGGGAATATGTCGGCTCGTATTAAATATGACTTGACTTACTAGTATCTTGGAATCATACTAAATGTATGCCTAAAATGAATTTTAAACTAGTTTTTCAAACCCAGCTCATCCCTAAAGTTCACTTCATCACTTTTCAGACAGACTCTGAGATTATTTTTAGTCCTGGACAGTTCTTTAGTATTGAAGTTGCTCCAAAGGTATTTCGCTCTTATTCTACGGTGGAAGTCAGTAAGCAGCCACCAATATTTTTCTCGGAAAGCCAGAAATTAACGGTACTTGAAAAAGGAAATTATGTATCTTTCATGATCAGCACCAAGCCTGGAGGGACGGCCTCAAATTTTTTTGAAACTAAAGTAAATGAAGAAATTAGCTTAGAAGCAGTAGGTCCTGCTGGGAGATTTGGGATGGTATCAAACCCCCAAGGAAAAGTATTCATTTGCACTGGAACTGGGCTGGCACCTTTTGTACCTATGATTGAAGGACTTTTAGCTGAAAATCCAGACACTAAAATCCAATTGTTTTTCGGTTGCTGGAAACTCAGTGATAACTTTGTGAGTCAATTTTTCCAAAAATTTGAAGATAGAATTAAATACCCAAACTTCAAAATTATTACAGTTGCTGAAGATCTAGAAGGCCAGCAGGAAAATGAAAACCTGAGATCGGGTAGGGTAACTACAGTAATTCCAGAGATTCTTAAAGATTTTGTAACTAATGATTTTTATCTTTGTGGTCATCCAGCTATGGTTGCTGATATGGAGTCAGTTTTGAAAAATAGTGGAGTTACTGAAAATATTCACTTGGAAAAGTTCGGCGTAGTAAAATAGTTGACTTAAATGAAACCAAACTTTAGAAAATTCCAAAATAATTATGTCTACAATTACAATCAAAAACAATAAAAATGAAGTTTTGGCTAGTGGTAAAATGGGAGCTGAAGTACTAAGTTTGGAAGGTAATTTTTATTTTAAACCTGAGAGTGTAAATAGTGAATTAATCAAAGAAAGCACACCTGATGATACTTACACTTGCCCGATTAAAAGAAGTACCTGTATCTACTATAATTTAGTTCAAGACGGGGAAGTCGTAGCTAAGCAAATTGCTTGGAATTACAAAACTATAGTAAACACCACTTTCAAAGATATCGAAAACAAAGTAGCTTTTTATGGAACCACAAAAAATGGTTTAACCGTGGAAATTGCTGATTAATTAACTTCCAAAAGTAAATACATTTAGCCTCAATCCTTTGGGGACTTTGAGTTCTATTTCTTGATTTTCTTCAAACTTATCTAGCTTTATGAGCCTATACATTCTATCTGAATCGATTTTGATTTCGCTATTTTGATTTACATCACTGCCCAGTATTGTTTTATTGAGTTTGGTTAAATCTTCCCCGCCAGAGGTGATTTTTATACTTTGCGGGTTTCCTTCGTTGCCAGCTACTAGATAGACTTCCTTGGCATTGTATTTGAATTTTAGAACCGCATCACCAGAGTTTGCAGTTATTGATTCATTGTTTATTATCCAGTCACCACTTAGAGTCCAGCTATTTGAATTGAGTTCTTTGGATGAATATTTGGCAGATTTGTTGAAGTTTTGAGTTGAATTCAATTCGCTTAGGTTTAAAAAACTAGTATTGCTTCGACTCCAACCTAAATAGGTTTCAGGGGTTTGGTTTCTTGAAGCACCTTCCGTGGTTGTAATATCCTGACTAGTGTTTTTTGAGTCAATTTTAGCACCACTTTCTTCTAGAAGTGTTCTGATAATATCTTCTGTTTCTTCATATTTTCCTTCGCCGGCGTGGATGTATCTGATTTTACCGTCTTTATCTATTAGATATTTTGCTGGCCAAAAGGCGTTGTCGTAGGCATTCCATGTCTTAAAGTCATTATCAAGCCCAACAGGATATTGGATTTTTGCATTATTTACAGCATTTTGCACATTATCAAGCTTTTTTTCAAAGGTAAATTCAGGAGCGTGAACACCTAAAATCTCAAAACCTTTGTCTTTATAGCTATCGTACCATTTGTTTAGATATGGTTGGGTTCGCTTGCAGTTAATGCAGGAATAAGTCCAAAAATCCACAAGAACTACCTTCCCTTTTAGGTCAGCAATTTTCTCGCCGTCTGAGTTTATCCAGCCTTGAATTCCAGCTAGCTCTGGAGCTGATTTTGCCTCCTCTGATTTGATCAAACCAACTGGATCAGTTTTAATAATTTTATTTTCGTTTAGTAATGTTTTTTCAACTCTGGTTACATCAAAAGTCCCATTCTCGACGATTAAAGTTTGTAACTGTTTGTCATAGCCGCCAATAACAGCAATACCAATTAAAATAAAAATAACCCCAAGAATTCTCTTGAAGAGTCCTTTTGGATTCACAGCCCAGCGTAGTTTTTTGATCAATCTTTGACCTAAAAAGGCTACAAGTGACATAACTAGTGCAATTCCAATAACATACACAACCATATTTATAATCGCCTCCGTCAGATTGGTTCGAAAAGTGGTTGAGATAATTATGGCGTAAGTAGGGCTGCAACTAGAAAACACTGGTCCAAGTGAGGCACCTAATAGTACTGCCCCCCAAAAACCTTCTTTTTCTTTAGCTTTTTCAAGGAGACTGTCTGAGCTTCTAGCTAAATTTAGTTTCAAAGAAATTTGGTTCCAAATGTCAGGAAATAAGGAAATTAGACCGAAGGAAATTAAAATTCCACCAGAGACAATCTGCCAAAAAAGTGGATTTACATTGAGAAAGATCGTACTGACTTTGAGTAAAAGTGTGAAGAGTAGTATTGAAATTGACAAAGAAGCAATTATTACAAAAGGTCGCCATTTGTTTTGACCAGCTGCTGATCCGCCGACAATTACCGGAAGTAAGGTAAAAGAACAAGGAGCTAGGATCGTAAGAATACCAGCTATAAACGAAAGGAAAATAAAGGACATATTAAATAAAATTAGTTTCCACCGAAGTATAAGTAAAAAACTTTATCCCAACTGTCAACCCCTAGGGGTATATCTATAAATATTATTAAATAGTTATTTATTCTGTTAATTGTTACTGTGAGACGATAATGAGTAGTTAATTTTGGCTTCAGAATATCTCTTTAAAATTAAAAAACCCACAGAACTAATTGAAAAAACAATAACTTTCGTTAAACCCGAGTTTTTAGAAATTTTATTAAATAATGGAATCAATCTCTAATCATCTTGGTTGATGTAGACATCTCTGGGTTTACTTCCATTTCCGGGTCCCACAAGTCCTGCATCTTCCATTTGCTGGATTATTTTAGCCGCTTTAGGATAGCCAATTCCGAGCATTTGCTGAAGGAAACTAGTAGAGGCTTTTTGGTACTGGATTACTAACCTTTTAGCTTCTTCAAATACATCATCAGCTTCATCTTCCATGAAGCTACTACTACTCATTCCAGGAACATTGACTCTGCCTTTGGGCGGTTCAGTCACATCACTATCTAGATTGCTAATAAGTCCACTAGTAACAGCCTGTTCTTTGAGGAACTCTACACATTTTCTAACTTCATCTTCTGCTACAAACGGTCCCTGGAAACGAATTGGCTGCATGTTGCTAGGAGACATGATTAAACCATCACCCTGACCAAGTAGTTTTTCAGCACCTCCTGAGTCTAGAATTACTCTACTATCTATTTGAGAAGCTACAGCAAAAGCAATGCGGGTAGGGACATTTGCCTTGATAAGTCCTGTAACTACATGGATGTCAGGTCTTTGAGTACCTAGAACTAAATGAATTCCCACAGCTCTAGACATTTGAGTGAGACGCACAATGATTGGCTCTACTTCAGATTTAGCAAGCATCATAAGATCGCCGAGCTCGTCAATCACAAAAACCATGTAGGGTAGATTTTCCACACCCATCTCAGGACTTGCTTTGGAAATGAAATCGTTATAATCCTTGATATTTCTTTTTCCGAATTGTTCTAGGAGTTTATAGCGTCTATCCATCTCAAGTACTGTCCATTTCAAGGCATTAATGGCTTTTTCAGCGTCAGTAATTACCGGGGCTACCAGGTGGGGTACTCCTTCATAGAGCTTCAATTCAACCCTTTTCATATCCACGAGTACTACCTTGAGATCCTGGGGGGAATACCTGTAAAGTAGGCTCAAAAGCATTGCATTTATCCAGATAGATTTACCAGCTCCAGTTGCTCCAGCTACCAGTAAATGAGGCATTTTTGAAAGTGAAAAAATCAAATTATGACCAGCCACATCTTTTCCGATAGCTACTGGTAATTCCCCTTCAAAATTCACGAAACCCTGTGTTTGTAAGAGATCTCTGAGAGAGACTTGGGATTTGACTTTGTTTGGGACTTCTACTCCGACTAGGCTTTTACCTGATACTGGAGCTTCCAATCTGAGATTATTTACAGCCAGAGCCAGGGCCAGATCACGTTGCAAACTATCAATACTGGAGAGTTTCACTCCATTTGCAGGTTTAAAAGTATATTGAGTTACGGTGGGCCCAGTGACGGCCTCGGTCATTTCCACACTAATTCCAAAGTGAGACAGAGTGTCTTTGATGATTGCTTTGTTTCCTTCTACATTTCCAGCCTCAGATTTAGTTTTGTAGGTGTGTAAAATATCAAAAGGTGGTAGTTTCCAGTCAACAACTTGATTATTTGTAGACTTTGGGTTTAGGCTATCTATTTTTATAGTTTCTGATCCAGTAACTACAGGGATTGGTTTTAGAATTGGGTCTTTAGGAGCTTTTTTGGCGTCATTTAAGCTTTTTAGACTTTGTACAAATTCTTCCGATTTAAGATTGCTAATTTTGGTTTTGCCGTTCCAAACTTCAAAAATATCTGGAATTAAATCCAGTAGCTTGCCTGGATCTCTGAAAGAACTTTTAATTTTATCAAAAAACTCTACAAAAGTGAGCTGGGTAAATAGGAAAAAACCTATTAATGAAATACAAAAAAGCAACAGACTTCCACCAATTACTCCTAGTCCGCCAAGGGCAAAAGGATAAAATAAATAACCAAAGAGTCCTCCTCCACGCTGCATTGTGCCAGGGTTTGCGACATTAAAAATTACATTTAGAAAGCCAGCAATTCCCCCAAAAATAAAAATCAATCCCCAGATAATTCTGGAATTTAGAGAGCCCACTAACTCAAGGTTTTTTTGAACTCTAAACAATATTATTCCGGCTGCCATGAATCCGAGGGGAACAATAACTGCAGCTCTGCCAAAAACTAGAGATAGTAGCGTGTAGATAATTCCCCCAAAACTCCCAGCAAAATTGAAAATAGATAAATATAGAAGAATACTCAGAGCAAAACAGACTACAATCCAAATTGTAATTTTGGTATTAATATCTACTTCTGGAGTAAGTTTGGGAAGTAGTTTAGGTATTTTAGGTAAATTAGCCAAGTAAGACAGAATTAAATGGAGGATGTTTTTTTTGACAAGTATTGACAAAAGCCGAATTTGAATTCAAAAAAATGTTTAAGTTAGTCCAGTGCCTAACTTGTTTTTATAGATTTTGAGTTATCCTGGCTAGAGTATCTATTTTTGTTGGTCGTAGCTCAGCTTGGTAGAGCACTAGTTTGTGGAACTAGCTGTCGCGGGTTCAAATCCCGTCGATCAACCCATCGGGGCCCTTAGTTTAGCGGTAAAATACCTCCTTTGCACGGAGGGGTGAAGGGTTCAATTCCCTTAGGGTCCACCATACTCATATTAATTCTCCCATTTCTGGGAGTTTTTTGTTGCCTGGATAAAGAATAATATTTACTATGATTTGCTTAATTTGGTGGCCCTCCAAAATGTGGCAAAACTAAACTAGCAAAAAAAACTAGCTTAAAAATTTCAAACTTCTTGGATTTCGGCTGTTACCCTTCAAAACACCACTCAGGTCTAGATTCCTAAAGAAAAACACAAGGCTCTTTTTCCTCATAGTTATCTGCGTGGGGAAAGTAAAGATGAGTTTTATTCTTATTTTTTTCAAGAAATACTGAAATTATTCTAATAAAATTGTTGAAAAGTTTACATAATATTCATTGGCAGTAATTTTCTTTTGAAGAGGGCTTATTACTTATGGATTATTTAAACTTAGGAAACACAGATGTCAAACTATCCAGATTAGGTTTTGGGACTTGGCAATTTGCAAATTCTTCGGGCAGCTGGGTAGGATCTAGCAAGGAAGAAAGTCAAAAAACTCTTGCAATAGCACTAGAAAGTGGGCTTAATTTCATTGACACGGCTCAGGTTTATGGCGACGGACTGGCAGAAAAGTGGATTGGGGAAGTAGTTAATGATTTTGGTCGGGAGAAAGTCGTAATCGCTTCGAAAATATTTACAATCGGTGGCTGGAAAGAACCAAATATAAACTCAAAAATAAAAGATTTTTATCCCGAGGAGTGGATCTACAAAACCGTTGATGAGACTTTGAAAAACTTAAATTCTGATTATGTCGATTTAATGCAGTTTCATGTCTGGAATGATAGTTTTGCTGTAAATGATAATTGGAAAAAAGTCACTAGAAAATTGAGAGAATCTGGAAAAGTTAGGAACTGGGGAATCTCACTTTTGGGTCAGGATTTTGAGGATTTTAGAAGTACTGTTGAGACAGGGTTGATTCAATCTGTGCAAATGGTTTTTAATTTGTTTCATCAAGTGCCAATTCAAGAAACTTTTGGATATTTAAAAGAAAAATCTGTGAGTGTGCTTGCTAGAGTTCCTCTGGACGAGGGAGGTCTGACAGGAAGTTTGGTGGCTGATATGGTTTTTGAAGACGGAGATTTTCGGGCAGGGTATTTTCAGGGTGATAGGCTCAATGAAACTATTTCCAAAGTTGAACTATTGAAGATTCTAGCAGCAAAATATGGAATTTATGATATTGTAGAATTGGCTTTGAGATTTGCGATATCTTTTGATGTTGTTACTTCAGTGATACCAGGCATGCGAAAATTGAAAAATCTAGAATCAAATCTAGCAATCATTGAAAAAGGGCCACTGCCAGCTGAGCTAATTTTGGAATTGCAAAACCATTCCTGGAAAAGGGATTTCTATCAAGGTGCATGGGGGTAGGAGGGTTATAAAATTAACAAGCTTTTAAATGGTATTAAAAACAAAATCCACCCAGGAAACCCGTTAACTCAAGATTTGTACGAGATGGATAAAACTGAGCTAGCTAAAATTCCCCAAATGCCAAGTTCCCTTGGTGAAGCACTTGAAAGTTTAAAAAATGATAGTGAATTTTTAGTTAAAAGCGGCGTGTTTGCTCCTGACTTTTTAGAAATGTGGATTGAAAAGAAAACTGCAGAAATAGACTGTTTAAGGCTTATTCCTCATCCAAAAGAGTTTGAGCTTTACTATGATGTTTAGGATTTTAAGGTAATTTGTTAGCTAAACTAAACGAAAATTCTTTATGTTTTTTCCCAAAGTTTTTCAGCTTC